>Ga0207897_100021_pt1 | contig 124845 bp, 117 predicted proteins | sample LinPmetageLP42_FD_184054 | JGI IMG/M metagenome (GOLD analysis project Ga0207897, IMG submission 184054) | Marine viral communities from the Pacific Ocean - LP-42 (SPAdes) | ecosystem: Environmental > Aquatic > Marine > Oceanic | place: Pacific Ocean | collected 2010-08-27
GAGCCAGAGCCAGAGCCAGAGCCAGAGCCAGAGCCAGAGCCAGAGCCAGAGCCAGAGCCAGAGCCAGAGCCAGAGCCAGAGCCAGAGCCAGAGCCAGAGCCAGAGCCCGTTCCGGAATTGCCGCCGGAGCCGCTGCCGGACATCGAGCCCGAACCTCTACCCGAACCAGATCCGGAACCGTTGCCCCAGCCGGACCCTGAGCCGGTCCCGGAAACGGAACTGGTCATGGAAGAGGCCCTGCCGCCGCCTGAAGCGCCCGTGGACCTCGTCGTCGACGATCCCATTCCTGCGCCCGAGCCTCTGCCACTTGCCGTGGAGGAAGAGGTGCTGCCGGACCCTCAGCCGGGCCTGCCCGTCGAAGACATCCCCGAAGAACCGGCCATGGAAGACCCGGAGGAGCTGCCAGAAGAACTGCCGGACACGCTGGAAGCCCCCCTTGAAAACGCCGAACCGGACCTTGAGACCGAAGCGCTGCCCGAGGAGGTGCCAGAAACGGCTCCGGACGCACCGGTTGAGGATCTGGCTGAAATAATTCCCGAAGAAGAGCCTGAAGCGATTCCGGAAGATCTTATCGAGGACATTGAACCCGAAATCGAGCCAGTTGAGGAAACGCAGCCACTCATCCCCGACCCGGTAGTAGAGCCCGATCCTGTAACGGAGCCTGCTGAAGAAATTCCGCTCGAACTGGAGCCGCAGCCTGAACAGGTGCCCGAGGTCGATCTCCCCGATGTCGTGGAGCCGGAACCTGACCCGGACGAAGCGATCATCCTGCCGGACTCGTCTGACGCGCCGTTGCAGACCCTTGCGCCGCCCGTGCAACAGCCTGCGACCACGGCGCAGCCCTTTGCCAGACCCCAACCTTTCGGACGTCCGCCCCCCGTGCGCGTGCCGGGCATCGAGTTTTCCCTGCCGCCGGCAACGGCCGGGGGAGGGGCTGGCGCGCTTGGCGCGCTGCTCTGCCACAAGCTGACCGAAGAACAGCGCCTCAAGGCCAATTGCGATCTTGATGCGACGAAACAGGCCTATCAGGACGCCGCCAATGCCGGCCTCGACCGGGACGAGCAGAACCGGCTCGACGGCGCCTATGATGGCCAGCTGCGCTCAACCCTGCCGGATGATTCCGCGTTTGAGAGCTTCCTGAAACGCAATGACGGCGTTCCGAAAACCACATTGGACGGGATCGACAATACGGTTTTCATGAAGCGGCGGCCGGAATCCGAGCGCAAGCATGACCAGTTGATGCGCGGCGACACGATGGAGTGGGAAGACGAGGTCTTCGAGGCGCATCAGGACGAGGACTAGCGCCCACCGCCCTATCTGCTTGACTCGAATATGCGACTCCGCCAACGGCTCAGGACATGACCAAGGTTACTGTCTCCGTCCGCCCGCTGCCCCATTTTGAGGGGCTCGACCTGCCAGCCTATGAAACCATCGGCTCAGCCGGCATGGATGTCCGCGCGGCGGTCTCGCAGGAAGATCCGATCCTGCTGCAGGCCGGTGAGCGGGCGATGATCCCGACCGGGCTGTCGGTGGCCATTCCGCAAGGCTATGAAATCCAGGTCCGGCCGCGCTCCGGCCTTGCCGCCAAGCATGGCCTGACCTGCCTCAACACACCGGGCACGATCGACAGCGACTATCGCGGCGAGATCAAGGTGATCCTGATCAATCTCGGGCAGGATGCCTTCACCATCCAGCGCGGCGAACGCATTGCCCAGCTGGTCCTTGCGCCGGTCACGCAACTGGCATGGGAAGAAGTGGATGCGCTGGACGAGACGGACCGCGGCGCCGGCGGATTTGGGTCAACGGGAAGATAATCCGGGTTTCTTCTTGAACATGTGTTCACCCCTCCTTACATATTGAATATCGATAAGTTCAGGAGAGCGGTGCATTCGCCGAATTGCGGATCCATCTAACAGACGGGGAGCTCCAAACGACTGACTTTCGTACCAACGTCTTGTCAGAAAAGGAGCCTCAACTTGTCTTTCCTAGTCTTCCTTGTTTTCGTTCTGGTGATCGTCTCACTCGCGCGGTCCGGGAAATCCCGCCCGCCTGAAGCGTCGCCAGATGCCGACCGGATCGCCAATCTGGCCGAGCGTGTGCGCACGCTGGAAGCCATCATTCTTGACCGCGACCGCCGCTTGCGCCGCGAGATCGACGGCCTCCAATAGGTCCGGACCACGACAGGTGGCAAATTTTCTTGTAAGATTTGTCTGAATTGTATATATCGAAAAACGATACAAAGGGGAGTTACCGAATGGACCCGATCGTCATGGTCGTCCTCATTGTGCTGATCTCGGTCGGCGCAGGTGTGGTGAACAACTATCTGAAACTGAAAGCCAACGCCAAATCCGACAGGGGCGCGGACGAAGACATCCAGCGGGTCCTCGGTGAGGTCGACCGGTTGAAGGAACGTGTGCGGGTGCTGGAAAAGATCGTGACCGATCAGGAGCGTCAGCTATCCGACGAAATCCGCAAGCTGGCCTAGTTTCCGCCGCCGCCAGGGATGCGCATCTTGCGGCGCTGAGCGGCGAGTTGGGCCTGGGTTTTCTTCGTGGGAGAGCTGCCCACACCCAGTCTCAGATTGGCTCTGCGCTGGCGGCGTTCGTTGATGGCTTGCATGGCAATCTGCCTTCCGAATCGTTTCTGTACGCTCATCTCACAAGAACAATGCGTCAGCTTTATGATTGTTTCGTTAACGTCTCGTTAGAGAACTTCATCCGTGTGCCCGGCAAATTTCACCATTTGCGGGAAGGGGGTGTAAACCCCGATCTGATAGACCTCACCAAAAGCGTGAGGGTATGGGATGACGGGTTTTGGCAAGCGTCCAGCGCCGGGGAATACGGCGACTTTCGGCAAGAAGCACACCACCAGCTACCGGCCTGCTGCGCCGCGCCCGACAGCTGGGGCAGACATGCCGGATTTCCTGAAAACGGAGTCCTCGGCGTCCCACCAGGCATACAAAGCCTCCATTGTCGCGGGAGAGCCAATTTTCTGGCGCCGCATTCTGTCCAGACTGGTTGATGAGTTTTTGTGCTGGATGATCCTGCTGATCCCGTTCGGGTCTGGTATCCTTTCGGCAGCCGGAACATATATCGAGGCCCCGGCTGGAAGCGCCGAAGAAACTCGCGCCGCCGTAGACCTGTTTGGCTACAGTATCCTGTTCTTCTTCCTTTCCACCGCCTACGGCACGATCATGGAAGCTTCCAGGCTGCAAGCAACTTTCGGTAAGCTGATGATTGGTGCGGTGCTCGTGACGCCTACTGGCGACAAACCGAAAATCTGGCAGGCCCTGCTTCGCAACAGTATTGGCCGGTTGGTGGTCAATCTGCTGCCATTCTACGCTGGTTATGCGATGGGGATGTTCAGGAAAGACCGGCGCTGCCTGCACGATCTGATGTCGGGAACCATGGTCTGTTCGAAAGTGCCGGCAGCCACGTCCAGTTATTCCGAAGTTTTTGCCTGAGCCGTCAGGCTGGGCTCAAAGCAGCTGGTCCTCGCCTGTCGCAAAGCGGGCGAGCAAATAGGCATCCGTATCTTCGATTGTGTCGAGCTTGCCAAAGGCAAAGGCTTCGCGATCCAGCACCAGGTCTCGTGGGCGCAATTCGCGGCTGATTGATAACCCCTCCAGAGAGCGGGCCCGTGAGAAGGCGACATAGGCTTGTCCGTGGGCGAACATGCCTGAGTCGAAATCAATGAAGACCTTGTCGAGAGTCAGGCCCTGCGCCTTGTGGATCGTCACGGCATAGGCGAGGCGCAACGGCATCTGCTTGAACGTGCCGACGACTTCGCGCTTCACCTTCTTGGTTTCCGGGTCCAGCTCGTAGCGGTATTTTTCCCAGGCCGTCGGCTCGATCTCGTAGACATGATCCTCGATCTCCACCATCACGCGCGTGCCGGAGAAGCCTGCGACGGTGGCAAGCGTGCCATTCACCCAGCGCCCTTCGGGATCATTCTTGATCAGCATGACCCGCGCGCCTTCCTTCAGCTCAAGGTCGGCTTCGGTCGGATAGGCTTTCTCGTCGAACTGGCCCTGCACGTCGGCCTCAAACCTCTGGGACCGTGTGTTCAGGCCTTCGAGCCGCGCTTGGTTGATGCGGTAGGCATTCGCATTGTTGGGCGTCAGTACGACATGGGTTTCTGAGGCCTCGACCGCTGACCTTGTGCTGACCAGTCCGCGCAATACGGCCTCGTCATTCGGCGTAACCCGCCCCGTGCGCAGCGCGCCCAACAAGGCGAGAAAGCGGGGCTCGGCTTGTCGGAAGACATGTTTGAGGGCCAGCAGGGAGAATTCGGCATCCTTGAAGGCAGGTGCGTTGAAGAAATAGCTTCCGCCATAGCGCTCGCGCAGGATCGGCGCTTCCTGGCCTGACACGACCGGGGGCAGCTGGTGCAGGTCGCCCGAGAGGATCATGCGTACGCCGCCAAAGGGGCGCTTGGACGCGCGGTTCAATTTCAGGCTCTTGTCGATGGCATCCAGCATGTCGGAGCGGACCATCGAGATCTCGTCGATGATCATCGTATCAATCGCCTTCACAAGACGTGTCGAGCGCAGGCGCTTGATGTCCGTCGGCTCGATCAGGCGCGGCGGGAATTTGAAGAAGGAATGGATCGTCTGCCCGCCGGCATTCATCGCCGCCACACCTGTGGGCGCGAGCACGATGACCTTCTCGCCAGCGCCTGCGAGGAATTTGCGCAACATCGTGGTCTTGCCGGTGCCTGCGCGGCCGGTGAGGAACAAATTGCCCTGCGCGCCGGTGCCGGTGGCCACCCAATTTGCGGGCGTGGCATAGATGGTGTCGGGGGTGGTTTCGGTGGTCACGTGTCTGGCTTAACGGCGTTTTGCAGGGAAGGCGAGGGCGGCCCTGCCGGGAATGGAAAAGCCCCCGAAGAAGGACTTCGGGGGCTTTCTGTCAGCCATAAAGGTGCGTGCCGGGCTTAGCCAGCGATACGGCGGACATAATCATAGGCGCCTTTGCGGCTGTCCCGCTTGCGAGCCGGCTGGAAGGCCACTTTCGCATGTTCGGAACAGTATGGTCCGCAATCGGACTTGCGACCGCAAAAGGCGAATTTCGGATCCGCAGGATCACCGATTGGCCATTTGCACATGGAGTCCCGCAGCGTGAGGATCGAGGCGGGTTCGCCATCGGCCTGTTGCAGCGGCGGCAGAGGCGCCATCACTTCGGTGCGTTCCACGGGGCGCGGCTCGACTGTTTCCGGCGTGGCCGGTGTTGCCACCTTGACGCTGCCATCGGGCAACACGCGCGGCTTCGGCCGGGCGAGGCGTGGCGGGCGTTTTACCGGGCGGGACGGTGTCGCACGGCCGGACAGGCCGAGGCGATGGACTTTCCCGATCACAGCATTGCGGGTGACCCCCCCCAGCTGTTTGGCAATCTGGGAAGCCGAATGGCCTTCCGCCCAGAGTTTCTTCAGCACGCTTACCCGTTCTTCGGTCCAGGACATGGTTGATGTCTCCCAGCTCGGTTCAAGATCGTTAACACTTACGATCTATCAGCCCCTATATATTGAGATGACTTGGTACACGTCATCCGCTCAGCACCTAGATATCGTATCAGCAGCGAAACGAAACACAACATGCTGCGCAGTCTTTCCACAGGCTTTCTACATATTGTGGTTAACTGCGTCAGCTTGTGGACAAAATTCAGGCACCGAAATTTCCGTGATTTTTCCGAGTCTTGCCCCTCGCAGACTCGGGCAAGGCCCCCTAGATACAGCGGATGACCGATACAGCCGCTGATCAGACCTCCGCCCACCGCCTCGTCCGCCAATATGGCAAAGTGAACGGTTTGGGGCTCTGGACCCTGTTCAAGCGCGAAATTGGGCGCTTCCTCAAAGTGTGGATGCAAACCGTATTCGCCCCGGTTGTCACGACGCTTCTCTTCATGACGGTCTTTAAACTGGCATTTGGGGACCGCGGGCGTCTGATGGGGGATTTCGAGGGGCTGAATTATATCGAGTTTCTGGCCCCCGGCCTGATCGTGATGGCGATCCTGCAGAACGCCTTTCAGAATACGAGTTCCAGCCTGGTTCAGGCCAAGTTCAATTCCACCTATGTCGACTTCCTCATGCCGCCCCTGTCCCCCATGGAGCTGACCGTCGGATTCATTGGCGGCTCGGTCGTGCGGGGCCTGATGGTGGCCTTCATTTCCGCAATCGGGATACAGCTGAGCGGACTGGCCGATCTGACCATTGTGCATCTCTGGCCGATCCTGTGGTTCAGCGTCACGTCGGCCATCGCGCTCGGCGCGCTTGGCGCAATCGGCGGAATCTGGGCCGACAAGTTTGATCATTTGTCGGCGGTGACCAATTTCGTGATCGTACCGCTCACATTCCTGTCCGGCACATTCTACGACATCAAGGTGATGTCCGAGCCCTTCTACACAATGGCCCGTCTGGACCCCTTCTTCTACATGATTGACGGGTTTCGCTATGGTTTCCTCGGCGTTGCCAACAGCTCCGTCATTGTCGGGGTTTGGGTAACGGGATGTCTGTCTGTTGCGGGCATATTCTCCGTCTGGCTCATGTTTCGGTCGGGCTACAAGCTGAAAGCCTAAGACTCCCCTCAGGCGGGAGCGGCATTGACGCTCCAGTCCCGTCCCCTTTGAATGCCGGAAATCCCGGCTGGGGCAGAATTGGAGAAGACTATGGGTAGTGGGAAATTCCTCGCAGCCGCGATCGCGGCGACGGCAATCCTGGCGGGGTGTCAGATGATACCGGCCGAGCAGACAGTCGCGGAATATTGCGCCAATCCGGACAAGGCCGATGAGGCGGTCTGCAAGCTGAAAATGGAAATCGACGGCAACACGACGGCGCTGGCCGATACCGACATGCGCCTGTCGCAGGCGCGATCCATGGCCAATAACGCAACTGAAGCGGCTGCGCGGGCACAAGCCAGTGCCGACGCGGCGAGAGCCCAGGCCGATGCGGCCATGGCGCTGGCTGAGGAAGCCAATGGCAAGGAAGTCCAGTGCGAGACCCGCACCATCCAGAATTCCGATACGGGCTCCTGCCGGCCGGGCTATGCACTGACCAGCTGCACCCAGACCCGCTACACTTATCGGGCAGGGGGCATGTCCATCCTGCGCGAGATCAATGACGAGCAGTGCCGCTTCAACAGCCGCGTGCTGGAAATGCAGGTCCGCTGCTGTGCCGTGTCCGGATCGGCGCCCATGCCGGAAGATACGCTGATCGAGAATGAGGTGCCGCCACAGCCGCCGCGCCAGGAAGCGCCGAAAGAGCCGATCCCGGTCAGCCCGTAACCTGAAAAGTTACCCATCAGACTTGAGCCGCCGAAACCCTTTTTTTCGGCGGTTTCTTTTTGTTTCATGGCGTGTCTCAGTCGCCCGCCTGCACGAAATAGAAGTCGCCGCCCGTCGTGCCGTCCGTGTAAACAGGGCGCTGTTTCTGGCCCGTGCGTGCGGCGACCGCATCCTGCACCCGCTTGAACACGACATTGGCCGGATCCTCGAGCGTTCTGACCAGGCTGGAAAGCTCCTCGGAATAGATGCCATCATCAGCTGCCGTCTTGCCAGGCTCGGTGGCGAAGGCCTGGAACACGCCGGACGCCCAGCCGACGGGGCTGTAGGCCCGCATCAGGCCTCGGCTCTGATCGTCCATCACGGTCCGGCAGGCATCGAACACAATGAAGGAAGTCGGGGCGACGGTGGATGAGACGCGGTTGAAGATCTGTTCGAAGCTGACGCCAAAATCCCGGATGGTCTCCGGCGAGGCGCCGGGAATGTCGGTTGGCAGGATGAAATTGGTGCCGTCCACATTCACGCCATGACCGGAATAGTAGAAGAAGGTCACCGGATAGGCGCCGGCATCCTTGCGGGCCTTGGCCGTGCGGCCGAGCAGGCTGAGGGCGCGCACGGTCTGGCGCTGGCCAAGATCCTCGCAGTGCAGGACCGAGAAGCCGACGTCGGTCAGGGCAGCCGTGATCCGGTTGCCATCCTCATGTGTGACGGACAGGCGGCTGACGGGCGGCGAATAGGCGAGGTTGCTGAGCACCATCGCCTGACGATCCGGGTTCGGGCCGGTGATCCAGACACAACCGGCGATCTCGGTGTCGGGCAAGAGGCCGGTTGCGGCGTTGGCCATGTTGGCTGGGCTCATCACCGAAGACATGGATGCCGTGTCCGTGGCCGTCATCAGCGTGTTTGTGCTGGCAAATGTGGACGCCATGTCGCTCTCGGGTGTCGGGGCGCGATTGGCGCTCACCGTATCGTTTGCAGCCGGCCCCGGATCTGCGAGCAAATCTTCCAGCGGCGTAACCCGGATCGACATCGGAATGGTTTTCACGGCGCGCTCAAAGCGTTCGCCGTTCACTTCCACCGTTTCCGACACGGTGAAGGTCAGGCTCGGCGTTCCGGCCTGGCGCGGCGTGACCTGCCATTGCCAGAGGGTCGGTGAGCCCGGCAGGACAGGCTGTTCGGACGGCGTTGTCGCGACCAGGTCATAGCCATCCCCTTTGGCGGTAGCGGTCATCACCTGACTGGCGCGGACCGTGTCAAAGGTAAGCGACATGGCGCTTTCCGCACTGCCGGGCGCGAGGCCAGTGCCCATGATGCCGCGCAGGGACTCGTCGACTTCGGCCTCACTTGTGTCGCGCTGGATAGGTTGGATGGCCACTTCGAGGAAATAGGGTTGGCCGAGCACCATCTGTTCCGGCGCATGGTGCGCGATGCGACCGCTGTCGAAATCCGAGGCGGCTTCGGCGGCAAGTTCGGAATAGCGATAGTCCCAGTCGGGACAATGGCGGATGAGGTGAGCGCCTTCGATTTCAAATGTCTCGCTCCAGAAGCAGAGTGGCTTGTCGACATAGCCGACTTCATAGCCCTCCCCGGCAAGTTCAATGGCGAGCGCATCAAGTGTGGCAACGAGATCGCCGTCGATACGGTGGGTCGCTTGTGAGTAGGTCTCGGCATCCAGGTTTGCACATGTGACCAGTAATGTGCGAGGCGCAGAAATCTCTGCCTGGCAGGTTTCGGAATAGCCCGGGCCCGCAGCCGTCGCTTCGAGCCCGGAGAAGTCTCCTTCTTCCAGCGCCGCAAGCAGTTCCAGCATGGCGGGATCATCGGCATAGAATTCGCGCATGTCTTCGATGTCGTCAGCCGATGCGGTGGCTTCATTTTCGTAGGCATATTCCTCTTCGGAATAGCCCCATTCGGATCCGGTATTCGCTTGGCCGCCAAATCCTATTGACCCGTCAGGTTCGTCCTCGACCATCGCCGGTGGCGGAGGTGGCGGAGGTGGCGGAGGTGGCGGAGGTGGCGGAGGTGGCGGAGGTGGCGGAGGTGGCGGAGGTGGCGGCGCGGTTCCGGGCCGGGTCGGCTTCGGCTCAGAACGGTCGGGCGCCGCTGCGGGCATTTCCTGCTGCGCTTGGGGTTCTGGGTCGGGGATGACGACTTCGACCGATGAGGGGGCGCGTCGGGCGGGCTCCCGCGTCTCGCAGCCCGTCAGGGCTGCCGCCAGGCCGAGTATGCTTATGGTGAGTTTTACTGGCCGCATCTCCGTCCCCTCGGCTTGATGGTTAACCAGAGATTACACAGTAATCAGGGCCGTGCCAATCAAGCCGGACGAAGCTGAAAACCGTAGAGCATGGGATAATGGTCTGAGCCGCACGGGCGCAGGCGTCGGATGGTGACGAGATCAAACTCGCCGGTGACGAAGGCATGATCGAGCGGCCAGGCGAGGAAGGGATTCTTCGCGCCGTAGGAATTGTAGAGGCCGCGCCCGCGTTTCGGGTCGCAGAGGCCCGCATGCTGCTTGAACTCCCGAACCATCCATGACCAGCCGACTTCGTTGAAATCGCCTATCACGAGGGAAGGGCGGTCCTGTTCGCGGAGTTCGTCGGCGACAATCATCAGTTCATCATCCAGATGTTGCGTGGCGTCGCGGGGACGGGGCGGCCGCGGATGGATGCAATAGAGGCGCACCTCGCGGCCATCCATCTCCACATCTATGGTGAGGGACGGGACATGTTCCTGACAGAAATAGCGTTCCTGCACCTCCATCACCGGATAGCGCGAATAGAAAAGGAGGCCATTATGGTCCTCCTTGTCCAGAAGATAGGTGTGGGGATACTCGTCTTCGATATCTGAGAGGGCTTCCCGCCAGCGGGCATTGGTTTCAGACAGGAAGAGAATGTCGGCATTGCTGTCGCGTATGCGGGCGAGCACGGCGGTATGATTCTCGTTTTCCTGTAGCACGTTGAGCAGCAGGACGGACAGCGGCGTGCCGGGGGCGCCCGCCTTGGCACGCCGCAATTCGCGTTTCCGGCCGGGCAGGTAGGGCAGGATGTCTGCCGCGCAGATCAGGAAGGCAACGGCGTAGGCCATGAGCAGGCTGGCATTGCCGAGTTCCCCAACCGGATAGAGCGCCATATAGATTGCTGCGGCGGCCGTCAGGATAAGGCAGGTCTGCAGCCGGCCATAGACCCACACCCGCATCCACCAGATTTCGGTGCGGAGTTTCGGCGCAATGGCGGCAAACAGGCCCCATGCGCCAATCAGGCCGAAGACGGGTTCGATCATGGCGAGCATGGGGAGGGGGCCTTTCATGGGCGGTTGGGTATTGGGTCGGGTCCGGGAAAGCTACGCGTGAAGGGCAGGGGAAGTTGCGGGCGCGGCTGCGTGCTGGCTCGCCTGAGACGCGAAATCTGGAGGGCGCTCACAAAAAGAAGGTGTGATCGCGGACGATCACACCTTCTCTGGTGTTTCGAATCAGACTACCGAGACACTGTGCATGCACTCGTTGTCGGTCCTCGATTGACACCGGGCTTGGATCGGGCTCGCGAAAGCGGGCCTTTTCTTTTTGCCCTTTGTCAGGATCCGGTCTGGTCGCCGCCACATTCTTGCGAGCGGGCATGCGCCCAAGGCCGTCTCCCGGATCAGTTTCAGACATGCAATCGCACGGGCGAGTTGCGCGCTGTCCTGACCTAACCGCCAGAAATCCCGAGGGATTTTCCTTTGGTGACGTGTTTCGGATCGCGCTCCGGTCACGCCTCACAGCCCTTCGCTCCGGGGTCTAGCTCCCCTGTCGAAGACATCGCCTGCTTTGTCTCGCGGTCCTGCCTGACCCTTCGCGCCGCTGCTCTCACAGCCTTGCTTCTGGTCGGGCCCTTCCAGCGAGGGCGATGTACTTGCCGCCGCTCCTTAAGCGGGTTTGCTCCCGCCCGGATTTCGTTGGCTAACCGAAATGATTCCCCAAAAACGGGCATGAGTCGAGTCCCTTCTGGGGAGAATTTCACAGTTTTGTGATGGCGGCCGGATTTTGCGCATTTCCTCGCCACACCCCGGTTTGCGCGCGTCAAAGCGCGCAGGGCGCTGGGCATGTCGGCGCGAATGCGCTTAGGTGAGGGCTTGCACACAAGGAGGCTGGGCCCTGGAAATTCTGACTGTACTGCCGCCGGTATTGGCGATCCTCGTCGCGCTGGTGACGCGCAATGTCTATGCCGCGCTGGGTCTGGCCCTGCTGGCCTCGGAGACGCTGATTGCCAGCTTCAATCCCGGCATGGGCGCGCTCGGCGCCATCGACCGCGCGGTGGGCGTGTTCGAGAGCACGGGCAATACGCGCGTGCTGCTCTTCTGCCTGCTCATCGGCGCACTGATCGCGTGGATGCGCGACTCTGGCGGCGTCGAAGCCCTGGTCAGCGGCCTGATGAAGCGCGGCCTCGCCTCCACCCCGCGCCGCGCGGCCCTCGCCCCGGCGCTTGCTGGTACGGCGATCTTCGTGGAAACGAATGTGAGTTTGCTCAGCAGCGGGGTACTGGGCCAGCGCCTGTTCGACGCGCATGGGCTTAGCCGGGAGCGGCTGGCCTATATCATCGACTCCACGTCGGCGCCGGTCAGCACGCTGATCCTGCTGAATGGCTGGGGCGCCTATGCGCTGGGCCTGGTCGAGCCGTTCGGCTTCGAGAGCCCGATTGGCGTCGTGGCGGGCACGATCCCGTGGAATTTCTACGCCCTGCTGACGTTGGTGGGCGTCTATTTCACCGTCTTCACAGGCCGCGTCTTTGGCCCGATGAAGACCGCCGGTCAGGGCCGCGGCGTGCTGGTCGAGGATGAGGAACCCGTCCAGCCGACGCGCGCGATCTACATGTGGCTGCCGCTGGCGGTCATGATCCTCGGCGCGCTGGCCTTCATGGCCTGGACGGGCGGCGGCAACATCTTGGCCGGTAGCGGCAGCCAGTCGATCCTGTGGGCGATCTGCCTGGCCATGCTGGTCGCGGCCGTGCTGCTGGCGCTGGGCAAGGCGTTTCCCAAGGGCGGACTGCAGGAACGGGGCTTTGCCGGCATTGCCGAAATGGTGCCCGTGGTGACGATCCTGTTCCTGTCGATTGCGCTGGGCGACAGCCTCCGCGTGCTCGGCACGGGCGCATTCCTGTCAGGCGTCGCGGCGCAATTTGTCTCGCCCATCATCGTGCCGGCGGTGCTGTTCGTCGTGGCGGGCGTCACCGCCTTCATGACCGGCACGAGCTGGGGCACGTATGGCATCATGATCCCCATCGCCATGCCGCTCGCCGCCGCGCTGGGCCTGCCGCCGTCGCTGGTGCTGGCGGCGGTGCTGGGCGGCGGCGTGTTTGGCGACCATTGCTCACCGATTTCCGACACGACGATCATCGCCTCTCTGGCGGCGGGCTGTGACCATATTGACCATGTCCGCACCCAGATGCCCTATGCGCTGGTGACGGGCGGAATTGCGGTGATCCTTTATCTGATAGCGGGCGCGGTAACCGGGGGATAAGGCGCGCAGTTCGGCCCCGAATCTGGCCCATAAAGAGCCCATAAACTGTCCATAAATGGTACCGAACTGGCCCAGAACTTTGGGCCATGTCCGGGCAATGGGGGAGGGGCGCGCCGCTATCCCCTGCCTCTGGGGGCGGGATCGCCCGCCGCGCCGGGCCTTGCCTCCGGTGCAATCCGAGGGGGCCGCGCTGGTGGCACTCTTCCCGGCATGAGTGATGCGCCCAGCCCCGCCAAACGCCAACGCCGCACGACGGCGAGCCTGACCGCCCTGCGCCATCTGGCCCGCGAGGCCGCAGAGGCAGGCGAGCCGATGCGGGAAATCGCCCGGCGACTGGACCTGCCCTGGTCCACGCTGACCAAATGGGCGCGCGAAGATGGCTTTCGCCACAAGGACATTGCCGCCCGTCAGGCGGCCGCCGCCAAGGCGCAGGACGAGGCCGACCATATTCGCCAGCAGGCGGAACTGGCTGCGCGGCGCACCCTCTTGCGTGACGAGGAGGAGGACGAAGAGGCGGATGAGCCGTTCACGCCGCGCAGCCAGACCGATGAGGAAATCACGCTGGCGCGCGCCCGGGTCGGCGCGCTGCTGGAGGCAGGATATATTCCGGAGGCGGAGCAGGACATGCGCGCGGCCCGCCGCCTGACGAGTTTGCAGAGCTTTGCCGCCCCGGTGCGCGCCGCGACCGAGGCCGCGACCCAGCAGATGCGACAGGCGGAAACCAATGCCCACCTCTACCGCGCGGCGCTACAGGTCTGTGCCTGTTGGGAGGAGGGGGACACGCCGCCAGACCATCTGCCCTGGGTCGTCTCGGCCACATTCCAGAAACGGCTGACCATTGCGCGCGAAGTGGTTCTGGCGGTGGATCCGGACGATGAGGGCAGTGATCAGGAGCTGACGGAACTCCTCCTCCAGCTGGCGGCGCAGGGCTGGTTCCGCAATTTCCATCCGCTGCTGCGCGAGGCGATCACCACGCTGACCCTGCAGGGCCATCACGCCCTCGCCGAAAAGGTCGGCGGCTTCCTCAAGGCCGAACAGGCCGCCCTCCCGACCCTCATCCAATGGTGCCACGCGAATGGGTATGGGTATTATGGTGAGGTGTAGGGCTGCTGCGGACTGGCATGGCGGTGAGTGGGTTGACGTGAAAACAAAATTTTATTCTAGGTTGAAAAATTGGATGAATCGTTCACGGTGCAGACTGAGCCAGCGGAGGACGATATGGGTAGTAGCGGATCAGGTAATTTTTCAGATTATCCGGGGAGTCAAAAGCCAGGATCAGGTGGAGAAGGAGGAGGGAAGGACCCGGATGATCGTTGTGCACGGGCTTTCTCAACGACTCTCGAAGATGTTGAGGTTTCCGCATATTATAAAGCGAACGGTGCGGCGCCCCCTATAGGAACAACACTAACGATTGTGCTCGCCAAACGGCTTGTTGCTCTTGATGGTGCGAGCGTCATCGTTGGCAACATTTCAACCAAAATGAACTACATCGCAGATTGCTTGGCGAGCGGTCATAACTATGAAGGTCAAATTACGAGCGTAAGTCCAACATCGCCGATCATCGTCACCGTCGACTTTGTGCCCGCTTAGATGTCTAGGAAGCTTCTTTTGGTCGGCGATGTGTTCGTCGACTATACGCTAGGTAATGAATCAACAGCATCCAAACTTCGCTTTGGCGGAATAGTGCACGCTGCTAGGGGCGCGTGGGCGATAGGGGCTGACTATTCTGTTGCCGCTGCGCTTCCATCTTACTTAGAGAAAGATGCAAGACGCTTTCTTCAAGCTCATGGTTGCAGTAATTTTTCTGTTATCGGAGAAACGGTTGGTTCGCCGAATCTTATGGTGATCAAAGATCAACTTGAGCTTGGTGATCAAGGATATGAGGACATATTGCGAGATACGCGCGAGACTGTCCGTACAGGTCGGGTCACCGATGTGCAACATTGCACAGACATCCTGATAGTGCCTGGAAGTGTGCCGCTGTCGAAGTTGGTGGACTTGCTTCCGACTTCGGCGTCAATTCACATCGACATCGCGTACGATATCGAAGACATAGATGCTCTCGAGCCTTTGTCTGGGAGACTGGAGACACTCATTATCTCCACTTCATCGACACTGTTCGGCAAGATCGGCTCAGCCGGATTAGATGAGCTTGTCGCTGCGGTACGAGCGAAATTTTCTTGCACCATAATTTTAAAAGAAAACCGAGGTGGACTTCGAGTTGTGCCTGTTGGCCAAACAAAGGCGATCAACATTCCTGCAATACTCAGCAACACGCGTAATTCGGTCGGTGTGGGAGACGCTTTTGACGCAGCTTTCGTACACTTCCTAGATGAAGGCGTCGAAACGGCTGCTTGGAAGGCTGGCCGCGTAGCTTCTTCTTATGCGCAAACGACTTATCCGGACACTTTCAAGGAATACGTAGATCAGGCGCTTTCTTTAACTGTCCAACAAATGAGGGATTTGGGCGGTGTCCAAGTTCCTTGGGAAAAACGTCCGCTGTTCGAGATTTATTTAGCTGCACCTGATTTCTCTTATATAGAAACACGGCAAATAGAATCTACAGTTGCGAACTTGAGCTATCACAACTTTAAAGTCCGAAGACCTGTGAAGGAGAACGGAGAACTCGTACGTGATTCGTCAATGGGTGAGCTCCATAGGGTGTTTATCAAAGACGTGCAGCTTTTGAAGCAATGTGCGCTAGTTTTCGCGATGCCTTTGGGCCGTGATCCGGGCACTCTTGTGGAAATGGGGATGGCAATGGAATGCGGCATCCCAGTCGTTACCTTTGACCCTGAAAAGCTCAACTCGAACACCATGGTAATGGTTGGGTCTGAGACGTACTCTGATCAATTTGATGAGTGCCTAAGTTCTATATACACAATCATCTCGGGCCTAATTCGATGAATGGGAAAAAAGCTTTGCTACTCGCTTCCGGCGGTTTGGACTCGACTACGCTTGCTTATTGGCTAGTTGAGAATGGATACGATGTCTGGAGTTTGTTCTTCGACTATGGGCAACATTGCGTAGAGACAGAGTGGGAGACCTTGCAAGAGGTTTTGCCTACGACAATCCGCGCTCCTGAACGCATCGACCTGTCAGGCGTATTCAAAGGTTCTAGTTCTCGCTTGGTGGTAGAAGCGAACTTGTGGGCGGAGGCAGTCACGCCCGATGATCTCTATATTCCATATCGTACATTGTTCTTCTGCACCGCTGGAGCGGCAAGAGCACAGACGCTAGGCATTAACGAAGTATTTAGCGGATTCATCAACAGCAACCACGCGAAGGAGATGGACTGCACGTTCAGTTTCCTAAATGGAATTGAGGAGTTATCGCGGGGAGTCGGGATTGTGGAGCTTAAGTTTCCTTTTCGATCATTTTCTAAAGCTGAGGTAGCTAATATGGCTATCGACTTGGGTGTGCCTCTTGGAAAAACGTATTCGTGCCAAGTTTATAGTGATACGCCGTGTGGTGTCTGTCCAAACTGCGTCGATAGACTCGCTGGATTAAAATCCGCCGGGCTGCAACCATGACTGATCGGATTGAACTGTTAACTTGCGCCCGCCGAACCGCAGACTTCGCTCGAAGCTGTGGTTTCGTTCCTAGTCTTCAAAATACATTCAGTTACCCGTCGCACCTTGGTGCAGTTATGGCAGACTCAATTCTCCAGGCTGGCGTAAACTATCAAACTGTCGTTTTCCCCAGAGTGAAGATCATACTAGAACGATATCCCGATGCAGTTGATCTGGAAGGTGTGAATCGGATCATTGCTACTGGGCTTCTCCCAAGTTTTTTAAGGTGGAATCATCATTCCAAGATCGAGCGTTTTGAACGGCTAGCTGAGTTCTTTTCTTCGCAGTCGGTGAACACTACGTGCGACTTAAGTCGAAGTATTTCTCAGTCCGATTTTAGGGCTGAGTTATTATCTGTATTCGGCGTAGGTCGGAAGACTATAGACTATATGGCGTGTTTGGTGGGCCTCGATCATGTTGCGGTAGATCGGCATGTCAGGCGCTTTGTGCAACGTGCCAACGTGCAACTGGAGAGCTACGAGTCGGTTCAGAGTGTTGTTGGATTCGCCGCAGATTTGATGGGGGCAGGGCATAGAGAATTCGACTCATGGATTTGGCATTTCGAATCTAAAGGAGCAGAAGCATCCAAACAGGTCACGATGCAGAAGCGAGCGTCCTGATTGCGGGAAGTTAGAACGCAATGCCTGATTCGTTGGTCATAGCCCCAACTCTTCCTCCCTCAACCGCTTTACCTCGTCCCGGAGACGCGCAGCTTCTTCGAATTCGAGGTTCGCGGCAGCTTCGCGCATTTGTTTTTCCAAATCCGCGAGGACGGCTTTGAAATTGTGCCCGGTTTCGCCAGCAAGTGGCAAGGCTTTTGTTTCGGCGGTGCCGCGTGACTTGCCCTTGTCCTTGCCGCGGCCGCGGGCTTTCGGGACGCCATCCTTCTTCTCGCCGAGTTCGCCGAGAATGTCCGCCACGGCACGCTTGATCGTGGTCGGCGTGATGCCGTGTTCCTCATTATAGGCGACCTGTTTCTCGCGGCGGCGGCTGGTCTCGTCCATGGCGCGCTGCATCGAGCCGGTGATCCGGTCGGCATAGAGCACGACGCGGGCGTCGGCATTGCGCGCGGCGCGGCCGATGGTCTGGACCAGACTCGTCTCTGAACGGAGGAAGCCCTCCTTGTCCGCATCAAGGATGCCGACAAAGCCGCATTCGGGAATGTCGAGCCCCTCGCGGAGCAGGTTGATGCCGACCAGCACGTCGAACACGCCGAGGCGCAGATCGCGGATGATCTCGATCCGCTCGATCGTGTCGATGTCGGAATGCATGTAGCGCACGCGCACATCATGCTCGTTGAGGAAGTCGGTCAGGTCTTCCGCCATCTTCTTGGTCAGCGTCGTGATCAGGCTGCGATAGCCCTTCTCGGCGACGGCCTTGACCTCGGCCATGACATCATCGACCTGGTTGGCGCCATCCTTCGAGACGGGGCGGACCTCGACCGGCGGGTCGATCAGGCCGGTCGGGCGGATGACCTGTTCGGTGAACACGCCGCCGGTGCGGTCGAGTTCCCAGCTGCCGGGCGTCGCGGAGACGTGCACGGTCTGGGGGCGCATGGCGTCCCATTCCTCGAATTTGAGGGGTCGGTTGTCCAGGCAGGAGGGGAGGCGGAAGCCGAATTCGGCCAGCGTCGATTTGCGGCTGAAGTCGCCTTTGTACATGGCGCCGATCTGGGGCACGGTCTGGTGGCTCTCATCGGTGAAGACGAGGGCATTGTCGGGCAGGTATTCGAACATGGTCGGCGGCGGGTCGCCCGGCTTGCGGCCGGTCAGGTAGCGGGAATAGTTCTCGATGCCGTTGCAGGAGCCGGTGGCGGCGAGCATTTCGAGATCGTACTGGGTGCGCTGCTGGATACGCTGGGCTTCGAGCAGTTTTCCGTTGGCCTCGAAATGGGCGACCGTGGCCTTCATCTCCGCCTTGATCTTGCCGATGGCCTGGTTGAGCGTCGGACGCGGAGTGACATAGTGGCTGTTCGCATAGATCTTGATCGCGGGCAGCTTCTGCATGGTGCGGCCGGTGAGCGGGTCGAATTCGGTGATGCTTTCCAGCTCGTCACCGAAGAAGGAGAGCTTCCAGGCGCGGTCTTCGAAGTGGACCGGGAAGATGTCGATCACGTCGCCCTTCACGCGGAACGTGCCGCGGGTGAAGGCCATGTCGTTGCGGGTGTACTGGTTGGCGACGAGTTGTTCGGCGACGCTGCGCGGGTCGATGCGCTGGCCCTCTTCGAGCCGGAAGGTCATCGAGGTATAGGTCTCGACCGAACCGATGCCGTAGATGCAGGAGACCGAGGCGACGATGATCACGTCGTCGCGCTCCAGGATGGCGCGGGTGGCCGAGTGGCGCATCCGGTCGATGGCCTCGTTGATCGAGGATTCCTTCTCGATATAGAGGTCCGAGCGGGGGACATAGGCTTCGGGCTGGTAGTAATCGTAATAGGAGACGAAATACTCCACCGAGTTCTCGGGGAAGAAGGATTTGAACTCGCCATAGAGTTGTGCGGCGAGCGTCTTGTTCGGGGCGAGGATCAGGGCCGGGCGCTGGGTCGCCTCGATGATCTTGGCCATGGTGAAGGTCTTGCCGGTGCCGGTCGCGCCGAGCAGGACCTGGTCGCGTTCGCCGGCCTGGATGCCCTCGACGAGTTCGGGGATCGCCGTGCGCTGGTCGCCCGCGGGCTCGTATTCGGAATGCACCTTGAACCGCTTGCCACCTTCCAGCTTGACCCAGTCGCGGTCAGGCCGGTGGGGCGTCCAATTGTCGGACGGCAGGGCGCCGGCGGCATCGCGGGCGAAACCGTCGAGTGAAAAGACGCTGGGCGCTTCGGAAACGCCTTTGGAAGGAGGGGGAGGAGCCATGCTGAACGATATGGGACGAAAACGGCGAGTGTCTAGGGTGTTCCTGTTGTGTTCGGTGTGTCGGCAGGCCATTCCAAATATCGCCAAACACACCTGTCCACCGAGGGTTGGGAATCTAGGTTGCCTTCAAAGTTAACTAATGGTTAGCATCTCATGTTGAGGGGACGAGGCGATGAATTACACATTCTCGGAAAACGGAGTTGTTGTTGAGCAACTAACCGATCAGGGAATGCATCTGGAGTTCGGCAACAGGGATTTAGAACGCTCTGTTGTGTGTTTATTGGGAATCGTTGGCACTTTAGGGACAGTCCTGTTCCTGCAGTTGGCGATCACCGATCCAGGCGCTCGGCGATTTGCTTTTGTATTGGCAATTGCTGTTGCGGTTCCTTGTCTGATTGCGTGTTTTGCTTGCTATCGATCATCTGCCATCCGGAACGCCCGCATGCCATCCAAGAGCAATGAAAGGTTGCCTCACAATCATGTGGGCGGAGTGGGTGCTGCGGTCATATTTTTATTGGCGGGCTTTGTCTTCGTTTCAGCTTATGCGGGGCAGAAACTGAATGGGGCGATTGTGATTCCAGAGTGGATGGGAATTGCCGTTGTTGTTGCATTCGCGACTGTGTTTGCGTGGGTATTTTTATTTTCTCGCGTACTTGAGCTGGGCGGTGTCCGCGGCGTACGCAGATTGATGGAGCGAGCTGCTGCGCCTCTTGTGCCCTTCGGCTATTTCTTTAGCGCAATCGACAGCTGGTTAGTCTTCGTTGTGGCGCCTGCAGTCGGGGCGACGTTGAGAGGAGATATTGTTCGGTATGCAGTGTTTTTTACCCATATTGTGGTTGGCTGTATCTTTGCTTGGCATGCGACCGCCCCACTGGGTTTGATTGGGGCAATGTGGGCCTTCATCGCGGTAATATCCGTAGCTCGCCGCTGGTCTTGGATTGAAACGGACAGGAACCGCCTGATTCAAGATCCAGATATGAAGCCCGACTTGCTTCGTATTGGGCTTCATGATGACCTCCGCGACGAGGCTATTTCGGGACTACTTTTGTTGGTGCTGATACTTCCTATAGCAATGCGTCAATTCCAGCTCTTTGACTTTGGGTATCCGGTTTTTCAAGTCGAGACGGGAGCCATAGACAGACTGGATGCTTGGGTAGGTTTTTTTGGAGTCGAGTTGCTGAAAGCGCTACCGTTCCTTGATTGGGCTGACATTTATAGTGCAGAGGCGGAAACAAGAATCCATACGAGCGCCCCGCTATCAATGCACGTGCTGCTGGTGGCCCGCGCAATTATTGATCTCGTATTCATTGGTGCGATCCTGCAGGCGTTGGCAATCTCGGTGTCGCTTTCCAAGAATCGCCGGGATTTCTTGGAAAGACGGGCAGGTGTGGATGCACTCGACCCAAGAATTGAGGCTCGTGAACTCGCTCGGCTGTCTTTTAGGAAAAATGGTGAATGGCGCTTTAGAGAAGAAATAAAGCAGTACACCCACTACAGTCCGAGTCGCCTTATTCGCCTTAAGGTGAAAACGAAAAAAGGGTCCCGACTTCAAGTCGCTGTTGCTGAAATTATAAGGCGTTCAGGGCTCGATATAACACCGCCCGCCGAGTTGCTTCCTCAAGTAACTGCGTCGAAAAGGATCGACCCAGCCGAAATTCGTGCGATTTTGGATGAAATAGATGAGTTGAGACAGTACGATCTAGACTATCTCGCAATTGCGCGACGCCAACTGAATTGGAAAAGCGGTGTGGAGGCTGAGAGAAAGAGATTAGTTCAGATGATCGTCTCAAAAGTTGACGTTAGCCCTCAGCGCGAGAGAGAGCTTTCTGAAGTGTTGGTTGGAAAAGACGCCGATAGTCTCGCGAATATTCGCGTCCTCGTAGTGCAGTCTCTAGCGAGAAATGCTCAAGCAAATCCACAAAACTTAATGCCGCTTTCTCACGCTTTCCATTATGATCGCGCCAAGGTCGTTCGAAATACTGTCGCAGCGCAAATGAGAGCGCGTAAACTAACGCCAGTGAGTGAGAACGAGGTTACTATGCTGGAAATTGGCCGTAGAGTGGCTTCCGTATAAGTAGTTACTGGGAAAAAGAAGCTGACATGAACCCCCTGACCGAAGCCCGTATCGCGAATGTCCGCAACCATATGGCGTTGGAGGTGACGCATGACTGGGATGCGGTCATCGCGACGTTCGAGCATCCCCGCTACGAGATGCATGGGGGCGGGCAGGTGTTTGACGGGGAGGCGGCTGTGCGGCGCTATTTCGACCTGTCGCGCACGCCCTTTCCGGACCAGGACAATGAGATCATCTCGATTGCGGTGGATGAGGCGACGGACAAATTGCTGGTCGAATTCTGGCTGACCGGAACGCATACCGGGCCCTTGCAGGTCGGCAAGACCACGATCGAGCCGACAGGGCGGCGTTTCAAGGTGCGCATGGCCGCGACGTTCGAATTCGCGCCCGGCAGTGACCGGATTATCTGCGAGCGGCCCTATTTCGACCAAGGCGCCGTGCTGCGGGCCCTCGACCTCGTCTGACGCGGGGACTTCCGGAGTCTGATAAACGGGCTTTGATCGCCTGCTGAAAGACTGCACGCGAATGGAACCAATACGTCGTTCACGCATACTAATTGCGATGACCGATATTATGCCAACTCAGTCCAGGACGGATGCCGGCCCCACAGAGATGCGACGCAGCATACGTGTGCGCCTCCAGACGGCCGGGCGGATTGTCCTGAAGGATTACAGCGACGCCCGCAGCATTCTGGTGCAGGATTTGTCGGTCGACGGCGCTTGCCTGATGATTGGCGACTGGTCCGATTTGCCGGATACGTTTCACCTGCTGCTGCGCCGGACGCCGGCTGAGCCTCATTTCCAGGTCGACTGCACGGTGCGCTGGCGCGCCGGAGCGGCCGTGGGCGTCGAGTTTGAGCGCTCGCTTGGCGGATACCTGCTCGCCGAACTGATCCGTCAGCCCCTTTACGCGCACTAGGCGGCGCGGCCCTCGGGCAGACCTGATCTGATCTAATCCAGATTTTCACGGCCCGTTGCGCGTTCCCTGATGCGCAGCTGCGCCATCAGGTCTTCCAGACGCGGGGACGGCGGAGCTTTCAAACTGTCCTCGAAGGATTTCCGAAGCGCGTCCCGCAGCGGATCCCGGGGCGAGTCCTTTTCATTTTCATTGTCGTCCGAACGAAAAATAAGCCGTCTCTTTTCCTGCATGCCTGCGTCCCACACACCCGCGCAGCCTTAGGTATTCAGCTGGTCTATTCCGGCCGAAAAAGGCCTAAATCAGCGACGGTCTCTAGGAAGTTTTGCGAACCTTGTCGATGGTCCCTTCGGGCCCCTAACGGCCTGTGCACATGCACAATTGGCTTTCTGGCCCGCATTGTGATCACGGGGCGGAGGGCGGGGCGAATGTCCCGTGAATGGGGGGCATCCCGGAACGGGTGTGGAAAATTAGTATGACCAGTCGGAACGTGTTGCAAATATTGCAGAGGCAGAGATCGGGCAGGGGCGGCAATAAGGGTTTTCGCACGTGCGAAGACCGTCAATACGGGGGTGTCCCTGATTTCCGGCGTTGAAATAGATTGAAATAAACCGTGAAGCCCATGCGCCCGGCTTTAAGCCGTTTCGTCCCTCAAGGGTGAGCCGTTTCAACGTTTGCAAGTGCGCGTTGCCACGCTGCCCTCGCAAGGCTAAGCCGTAGGGCGATTCAGATTTGAGTGAAATTTCACCCTTCCATTCAACCAGACTTCCACCTCGCTGTGTCAGAACGGGGCGTAACGATACGGGACGAGACTGTTCCGCTTTGTGTCAGAAAAACAGGGTTCAGGAGTGGCTTAAAATCCGCTCCGTGTATGGAAGGGTAGTATTCGAGATGGCCAAGACGGTACTCGTAATTGATGACGATCCGACACAGCGCCGCCTGCTTCAGGCGGCTGTTGAAAAGGCCGGGTTTGCCTGCCGCACGGCACCTGACGGCGAAGCGGGCCTCGCGCTTGCCGCCGACCCCAAGGATGGCATCGACGTGGTCCTGCTGGACCTGACCATGCCGGGCCTGTCGGGCATGGATACGCTGGAGCGCCTGTCGGCCAAACGCGCCGACCTGCCCGTCATCATGCTGACCGCCACAAGCGGGATTGACACGATTGTTCAGTCCATGCGCCGCGGCGCGGTCGACTTCATCGTGAAGCCGGCCAATCCGGAACGCGTCGTCGTCTCGATCCGCAATGCATTGAAGCTGCAATCGCTGTCGGGGGAGGTGAAGCGCCTGTCCCGCAAGGCCGAAGGCGGCATGAGCTTTGACGACATGATCGCCACGGCGCCGCCCATGCGCCAGGTTATCCGCCTCGCCGAACGCGCGGCCAGCTCGGATATTCCGGTGCTGATCCTCGGCGAAAGCGGTGTGGGTAAGGAAGTTGTTGCCCGCTGCATCCAGGGCGCATCCGGCCGGGCGGGCAAGCCGTTTGTGACCGTGAACTGCGGTGCCATCCCGGAAAATCTGGTCGAGTCGATCCTGTTCGGTCATGAGAAGGGCGCCTTTACCGGTGCCGTCTCAAAAGCGCTCGGCAAGTTTGTCGAGGCCGATGGCGGCACGCTGTTCCTCGATGAGGTCGGTGAGTTGCCGCTGGACGCGCAGGTAAAGCTGCTCCGCGCGCTGCAGGAAGGGGAGGTGGATGCCGTCGGCTCACGCCGCCCGACCAAGGTGGATGTGCGCATCATTTCTGCAACCAACCGGGATCTGTCGCAGCAGGTTGCCGAGGGCACGTTCCGCGAAGACCTGTTCTATCGCCTCAATGTCTATCCGGTCGACATGCCGTCCCTGCGTGAGCGCCGCGACGATATTCCGGCCCTGGTTGATCATTTCGTGAACCGCTTCAATGCCAGCGAAGGCGCGAAAGTGTCCGGCGTGGCCGATGACACGATGAAGATCCTGTATGCCTTTGACTGGCCGGGCAATGTCCGTCAGCTGGAAAATGCCGTCTTCCGCGCGGTCGTCCTGTGTGACGGTGACCAGTTGCGCCCACAGGATTTCCCGCAGATTTCCGGCCAGATGCCGGATGCGGCGACGCTGCCGCAATCACCAATCAACATGGTTCAGGACTCTGCCGAGCCAGCCCCGTCGGGCGATGCCGGTCCGGTTTCCATCCAGGATGAAGCAGGCGAACTGCGCACGCTGAGCGATATCGAGCGCGACATTCTTCAGTATGCCATCGACTTCTATGAAGGCCATATGAGCGAAGTGTCCCGTCGTTTGGGGATTGGCCGCTCGACGCTTTACCGCAAGGTCCGCGAATACGATCTCGACGTGCGCCAGGAGCGCGAGGCGAGCTAGGCCAAGGCCAAAGGGAGATGCCGGCTCAGACCGGCCATAAAGCCCCGCCACACCGGCGGGGCTTTTTCATTGGGCGGCAGGCATCGCGTAGGACATGGTGACGTTGCAGCGCTCATAGCGGTGGCCGTAGCGGCGCATGATCTCGTCATCATGCCGGAAGCCGTATTTTTCATAGAGCCGGATGGCCGAGGCGCATTTCGAATTGGTCAGCAGGAAGAGGTCCTGGATTTCCATCTGGCGGGCCCGTTTCAGGATTTGCCGCATCAGGAAGTCTCCGGCCCGGCGCCCACGCGCGGAGGCCAGTACGCCCATCTTGGTCAGCTCCACCCCGCCATCCTCCATCGGCATCAGCGCGCAGGTGCCAATGATGCCAAACTCCGGATCTTCGACAAACAGGATGGTGCCGCCCTTGTCGATCACCTTGGCACGCGGGTTTTCGATCATGGCGATGTCTTCCGCTTCCAGCCGGAACATCTCCTCGACCCATTCGCGGGAGATGCGGTCAAAATGCGGGGCGAGCTCGTCTGAGAATTCCACGATTTTCAGACCCGCCGGATTGGCCAGCGTCTCGATCCGCGCTGACAGGGGCTGGTCGGCGAGGCGTGTTTCCACGAGGCTGATCTCAGCCAGCAAGTCGTGATCAGGGTAGAGGCAGAGTTGCTCGGCGGCCTCGCGCACAGCGGGCCAGAAGCTGGCGCGCATTTCCGCGACAAGGGCTTCGCCGGACGGGGTCAGGAAGATTTCCTTCTGGCGATTGTCGCCTTCGATCGGGCGCGTGTCGGTCAGGCCCATCTTCTGGAGCGCATTATGGATGCGCGTAATGGCGGGCTGGCTGACGCCGGTGGTCTCGACGGCGGCGCTCACGCTGAGCGGGCCGTTTGCCTCAAGCGCGGCAATCAGGGGGAAGTGCGTCGTCTGGATCGGGTAGGCGCGCGCGTCGAACACGCTGACAGCCTCAGCCTGCAGCCGGTCGGCAAGGCGCTTCAGCCGGCTGGCAAGGCCGAGATAGCCGATGTGTGTGAGAATATCCTGGCTCATCATGGATTTCCATAATCCGTTATATAACGTGTTATGCAGTTAGGCTCAGGCAAAGGCTTCGTCAAGATGAAATCCTGATCTTCCGGGCGGGGAAGGGGCCTAATGCCGGGTGTAAGCCTTGACGATTTCGCCAATCTTGCGGGCATCGGCTTCGCGCGGGCTGCCGGTGCGCCAGGCAATGCCGATCTGGCGGCCGACGACAGGATTGACGAATTCGCGCACGGCCACGTCCGGGCCGATGTTCAGGCCATTGTCGGTCGCGAGTTTTGGCAGGAGCGAGACGCCGAGCCCGCCGGCAATCATGTTGACCAGCGTGCCGAGCGAGGTGGCGGCGACCTGATCGGTTCCGCTGCCGGTCTTCATCCGGCAGATCGACAGCGCATGGTCCCGCAGGCAATGGCCATCCTCGAGCAGGAGGAGATTTTCGCCCGACAAATCCTCTGGCGACAGGCCGTTCTTTCTGGCCAGCGGGTGCGCGGCAGGGGCGGCAAACAGGAATTCGTCATCGAACAGGGGCAGCATGTCGATGCCCGGCACATCCCAGGGCAGGGCGATCAGGGCCGCATCCAGCGTGCGGGTGCGCAGCTGGTCGATCAGGCGGGGGGTCTTTTCTTCATGCAAATAGAGCTTGAGATCAGGGTATTGCTCGCTGAGCGCGCGCACCGTGGCGGGCAGCACGAAGGGGGCGATGGTCGGGATGGCGCCCAGATGGAACGGGCCGGTCAGCAGGGCGCCGGCGCTCTGGACCGACTGGACCAGGGAGTGGGCGTCATTGATCAGCGCATTGGCGCGCGCCACCGCCAGTTCACCGGCATGGGTCAGCTTGGCGCCGCGGGGCTCGCGTTCGGCCAGTTTCACCCCCAGCAGATCCTCCAATTCCTTGATTCCGGCGGACAGGGTGGGCTGCGTCACATGGCACGCCTCGGCCGCCCGCGAGAACGAGCCGGTCTCTCCAAGAGCCACTAGATACTGCAGTTGGCGAAGGGTGGGTATAATCATAGAGACAATCTATACCGCGAATGGGAATTATCAATTTTCCTTTTTGCCGCAACTGCGAGAAAGCACGCGCACCGGGCCCACCGTTCCGGCAGCCTAAAATCTTATCCCAGGAGATCCACTATGCTTGGCATTGGCGAAAAGCTTCCCGAGTTCACCGTTACGGGCGTAAAGCCGAAATTCATGCAGCATGAGCAGAATGGCGAGAGCGCGTTCGAGCCCATCACGCAGGATTCCTTTGAGGGTAAATGGAAGGTCATCTTCTTCTACCCGAAAGACTTCACCTTCGTTTGCCCAACCGAAATCGCTGAATTCGCCCGTCTGGCCGGCGACTTTGAAGACCGCGACGCGGTTGTGCTCGGCGGGTCCACCGACAACGAGTTCGTGAAGCTGGCATGGCGCCGCGACCATGCCGACCTGGCTGAACTGCCGATCTGGCAGTTTGCCGACACCCGCGGCGAGCTGGTTGACGGTCTCGGTGTGCGTGAACCATCGGAAGGCGTTGCCTATCGCGCCACCTTCGTGGTCGATCCACACAACGTGATTCAGCACGTCTACGTGACCAATCTGAACGTTGGCCGCAGCCCCGCAGACACGCTCCGCGTGCTCGACGCGCTGCAGACCGATGAGCTGTGCCCATGTAATCGTCCGGTTGGCGGAGATATTTTGGAACCAGCTGCCTAGGTCGCGCATATATAGAGCGCACGCTGGAACTCCTGGGAAGACGTCCTACTCCCTCCCCCACCCATGGGGCGTCTTCCCTTCAGCGTCGCGAAAGGTCCGGCAGGCCTTCCGTCCACCCAGTTCCAGGACGTTGGCACTCCCACCCCAAAGCCAGAAGGCTTGTCGGGCCCATTCGCTCCCCCACATCGTACTACTGACTCCGGAAGGATGAGGATTCATGTCTATCGAGTCCCTGAAATCTTCGCTGCCTGACTATGCGAAGGACCTGAAACTCAATCTCGGCTCGCTGATGAATGAGACGCTGCTGAGCGACCAACAGAAATATGGCTGTTTCCTTGCCTGTGCCCATGCTGTGGGCGAGCCCCAGACCCTGGCCGCACTGGAAGCCGAAGCCGCGGCCAAGCTGAGCCCCGACGCCCTGAAGGCTGCGAAAGCGGCCAGTGCCATCATGGGCATGAACAATGTCTACTACCGCTCGATCCACCTGATCAGCAATGCCACCTACAGGACGCTGCCGGCCAAGCTGCGCATGAACGTGATTGGCGCGCCGGGTATCGAGAAGGCTGATTTCGAGCTGTATTCGCTCGGCGTGTCGGCCGTGAATGGCTGTGGCATGTGCCTGGACGCGCATGAGGCTGAACTGCGCAAGCACGGCCTGTCGACGGAGCAGATTCAAGCTGGCATCCGGATCGGCGCAGTCGTCAATGCCGTCGCCCGCGTTCTGGCCGCAGAAGCCGTGACGGTCGCAGAGCCGGCCTGATAGTCTCGCACCCGCGCGACCCAAGACCCATAGAGAGGCCCTGAAGCATTGCTTCGGGGCCTTTTTTGCGATTCGAAGCATTCGCGAAGTGATGCGGAGCCGAAATGACCAATTGCAGGTCATCGCCCTGACCAGCTGTGGAAAACGGCAAAAAAAGACATGTCCTTTTCTTCATGCGCTGCCTGCCACGGCAGGGGAGGGCAGCGGCCTGATTCAGAACGGAAAATTTCGCCCCGCCCATTCCTGCCCATATCGGTGTTCCGGCATGTTCCCCATATATTTCACCTTTGTTCCAATGGTTTCCGGATGGGGATATTTCAATTCCTCCGCCCCGCCCATTGAGGCCCATAGTGTCCCATGATACTCCACGTTAAGACATGGTTTACCCATGCGGGGTTTAGGCAGAATAAGTCAGGGTTGGCGGGTGTTTGTTTCCACCTATGAAAGCGCTATTGATGCAAAAGGACGGGTTTCGATCCCCGCTTCCTTTCGCGCTGCGCTGGGCGGTGGAAACCGGATTTTCCTCTGGCTGGCGCTGGACGGATCGGGCTGCCTGGAAGGCGGCGGCGAAGCCCTGATGGCAATGTATCGCGCGACACTGACCCGGCTTGCCCCGCACTCCCCCGCCCGCAAGGCGCTCGTCACCCGCATTATTGCCGGGTCCGCCGACCTGAAAATGGATGATACGGGCCGCATCAAGCTGTCTGACGAGCTGATGAAGGCCGCAAACCTGACAGATCGCGTGAAATTCGCGGGCAATATGGACAGTTTCCAGATCTGGAACCCGGACCGGCATGCCGAGCATTTCGATGCCATGGCCGCCGAAGCCGCCAAGGAAGACACGCTGGAGGCGCTCGGGCATGCGTATTCCGAAGTGCTGCACCAGCAGGCCTCCGGGAACGCCGCCCTGAAACTCGTGGATGGGGGCGACAGCTGATGACACAGGACGCGCCTCTCGTTCCGGACCCAGGCCACAAGCCCGTCATGCTGGATGAAGTGCTGGAATGGCTCGCCCCGAGGGATGGGGAGATCATTGTTGATGGCACGTTTGGCGGCGGCGGCTACAGCCGCGCCATTCTTGGGTCTTCTAAATGTACCCTGATTGGCATTGACCGCGATGTGGATGCCATTGAGCGCGCCCGGAAGATGGCGGAAAATACGGAACGCCTCGTACCCTTGCTCGGGCGCTTCGGCGAAATGGACGAAATCGTCCGTGCGGCGGGGTATGAGCAGGTCGATGGCGTCGTGCTCGACATCGGGGTCTCCAGTTTCCAGATTGACCAGGCCGCGCGCGGTTTTTCCTTCATGAAACATGGCCCGCTGGACATGCGCATGGGCGATACCGGCCCAACGGCGGCGGATGTGGTCAACAGGATGAGCGAGCAGGATCTCGCCAATATCATCTTCCGGCTCGGCGAAGAGCGCCAGGCGCGCCGGATTGCCCGGGCGATTGTCCTGCATCGCGGTGAAACACCTTTCGAGACAACGACCGAACTGGCCGATGCGGTCGAGAAGGCCGTGGGCGGGCGCAAGGGCGCGCGTATCCATCCCGCCACGCTGACCTTCCAGGCCATCCGCATGTATGTGAATGACGAGCTGGGAGAGCTGGCCCGCGCGCTGCACGCGGCGGAACGCCTGCTGCGCCCCGGTGGCAGTCTCGTGATCGTCGCTTTCCATTCGCTGGAAGACCGTATGGTAAAGCAATGGTTGAAGAAGCGGGCCGGGAAAATGGGCGGCGGATCACGCCATCTGCCGGTTGCGCAAAAGGGGCCGGACTCCACGTTCGAACTCGCTGTTTCCAAAGCGGTTCTGCCGTCTGATAACGAAGTTGAAGGCAATCCGCGCGCACGCTCCGCCAAGTTGCGGGCCGCGATCCGGACCAGCGCGCCCGCCATTGAGGAAGAGGCCAGCGACGGCATGAACCTGCCGCCCCTCTCAGACCTGGAGGATGCCCTATGAGCCGTCGTGCGTTCCTGTTTGGATTGGTCGTTGTCGGCCTGCTGATCGTCAGTCTCTACCGCGCCAAATATGGTGCGAAGGATACCGCCGCTGAACTGATGGCCGTCGAGGCACAGATCGAGGAAGCGCGTGAGGAAAAGGCGCTGCTGGAAACCGAGCTGTCGCATATGAGCCGCCGCGAATGGATCGAGGAATATGCCCGCACCGAGCTGGGCATGGCCCCGCCGAAGCCGGAGCAAATGGCATCCGAGGGGGACCTTGATGCGCTGGTGGGCGAACCCAACAGCCTCGCTGTGAAAGCTCCCGCACCCACCGAAGACGGGGAGGGGGCCGAGTGAGCGAAGCCTCCCGGAACCGGACACGGCTTGCTGGCCTCGCGGTCAGCGCGCTGTTTGTCGTTCTGGCTGGCAAGGCCGGCTATCTGTCGCTTGCGGGCGGCAAGGCCCCGGCGCATGCGTCTGGCCAGAAGGCCGAGCGTGTCGTGCGGGCCGATATTGTCGATCGCAATGGGGAGCTGCTCGCTACCTCTGTCTCCGCATACTCTCTCGTCGCCAATCCGAAACTGATCTGGGACGGCGCGGACGTCGCCAACGCGCTGGCCACCGTGCTGCCGGACCTGGATGTCGCCGAGATGACCCGGCGCCTGTCCGACCAGAGCCGGGAATTCGTCTGGGTGGAACGCGGCCTGACACCGCGCCAGCGCAAGGCCGTGTTCGATCTTGGCCTTGAAGGATTGCGTTTCGAGGAAGAGAGCCGCCGGGCCTATCCGCGCGGCACGTTGGCCGGACATGTTCTGGGCTACACGAATATTGACGGCATCGGCGCGGGCGGCATCGAATACAGTCAGAATGAGCGCCTTGCCGTGGGCGGCGAGCCCATTCGCCTGACCATCGACAATGGCGTGCAGGCGGCGGTCGAGGCGGAACTGTCCATCGCCGCCGCAGAACATGAAGCCGAAGGCGGCGCGGCGATCCTGCTGGATGCGCAGACCGGCGAAGTCCGGGCCATGGCCAGCTGGCCGCTTTTCGATCCCAACCGCTCGGTCGACATTCCGATGTCGGATTCTTCGCGCCTCAACCGCGCGACCGGGGCGGTCTATGAATTGGGGTCCGTCTTCAAGCCGTTCACGGTCGCCGCCGCGCTCGAAGCAGGCGTGGTGCACCCGAAGGAATTGTTCGATGTGCGCCGTCCGCTGGAAATTCGCGGTTTCACGATCGAGGATGACCATCCCTTTCACGGCGACGCCGACATCACGCACATCATTTCCGAAAGCTCCAATATCGGCACGGTCCGGATCAATGAGAAACTCGGCCCGCGCCGCCAGCAGGATTTCCTGAGACGGTCCGGCCTGATGGAGCGGGTGAAGATCGAACTGGCGGGCAGTTCTGCGCCGATCCTGCCGGAACGGTTTGACGATCTCTATTCCGCGACGGTCTCCTACGGACACGGCATTGCCGTGTCGCCCATGGCCTATCTCGCCGCCTTTTCCGCCTTTGCGAATGGGGGCGAGCGGGTGCAGCCGACCCTGATCATGAACAATCGCGACCGGCCTGCGCCTGTGCGGGTGATGTCTGCCCTGACCGCCGAAATGGTCAATGTCATGATGCGGGAAGCCGTACTGACGGGCACGGGCAAGAATGCCGAAGTGGCCGGCTACCGCGTCGCCGGAAAGACCGGCACGGCAGAGAAGCCGATCCTCGGCGGCTATGATGATGACCACAATGTCACGAGCTTTGCGGCTGTCTTTCCCTATGATCGCCCCCAATATGCCCTGATCGTGACCCTCGATGATCCGAAGGCCGGATCAGGGGCCGGCGTCACGGCGGCGTATAATGCGGCTCCGGCGGCGGGACGAATAATCGAACGTGTTGCGCCGCTCCTGGGCCTTGCTCCGCGTTTCGAGGATATTCGCCCCGCAGGCGCCGTCCTCCGCTCCGGCCAGGAGAAGAGGAGTTCCTTGTGACCAGACTGAAAGACCTGTTCCCGCTCATCGAGCAGGGAGACATCGAAATCAAAGGCATGACGGCTGACAGCCGCCGGGTGGCGCCGGGCTATCTGTTCGCGGCGCTGAAAGGCACCGTATCGGATGGCCGGGACTATATTCCGCAGGCGGTCGAGAAAGGCGCGGTTGCGGTCCTGTCCGAAGGCGGCATCGCCGTGGATGGCGCGGCGCATGTGATTGCAGACGAGCCGCGCCGCGCGCTGGCCCTCGCCGCTAAGCGCTTCCATGTCGCGCAGCCGAAAACCATTGCCGCCGTGACCGGCACGAATGGCAAATCCTCGACCGTGGATTTCTGCCGCCAGATCTGGGCGAATGCCGGCCTGTCGGCGGCCTCGATGGGCACGCTTGGTGCCATCGGCCCGAAGGGCAAGATCGATGTCGGCCATACGACACCCGATCCGGTCACCATTCATGAGACCCTGCACGAGCTGGCCGGGCAGGGGGTGACTCATTGCGCAATGGAGGCCTCCAGCCACGGCCTTGAGCAACATCGCCTTGATGGCGTGGATCTCGCAGCGGTCGCCTTTCTGAACTTCACGCAGGACCATCTCGATTATCACGCGACGATGGAAGAATATCTCGACGCCAAGCTGCGCCTGTTCCGCGACTTTGGCGGGCAGGGCCTGCCCGCCATCGTGAATGCCGACAGCGATCATCGCGAAGTCTTCGAGAAAGCCGCAGCCGATCATGGCTTGCAAATCGTCTCATTTGGTTGGCGCGGCGAGGATCTCTGGATTGACGAGATCATGCCGCGTGCGACGGGCCAGGTGCTCAGCCTGTTCTGGCGCGATGTGGAATTGAAGCCGTTCGAATTGCCGCTGATTGGCGAGTTCCAGGCGCTGAATGCGCTGGCGGCTGCCGCGATCTGCCTGTCGCTCGGCATGGACGTCGATCAGGTGATGGAGGGCCTCTCCAAGCTGAAACCCGTGAAGGGGCGGCTCGAACTGGTCGGCAAGACCGAGGCGGGCGCAGGCGTGTTTGTCGATTATGCCCACACACCGGACGGGCTGGATGTGCTGCTTCGCGCCGTTCGTCCGCACACAGCCGGACGACTGAAAGTCATCTTCGGGTGCGGCGGTGACCGCGATGCCAAGAAACGGCCCCTGATGGGCGAGATCGCGGCCCGTCAGGCCGATGATGTGATCGTCACCGACGACAACCCGCGCTCTGAAGACCCGGACATGATCCGTCATGCCATCCTTGCTGCGGCGCCGGATGCCCGCGAGATCGGGGATCGCGGTGAGGCGATCCGGACGATCATCGCCGAACTGAAAAAAGGCGACACGCTGGTGATCGCTGGCAAGGGGCATGAGACCGGCCAGATCATCGGCAATGAAGTGATCCCGTTCTCCGATCAGGACACAGCGCTGGATGCGCTGAAAGGCGGTGCCGGATGAGCGTGCCGCTCTGGACCTCTTCCGACATGGCCCTCGTCACGGGCGGCAAGGCGACGGACCCGTTCGCGGTGACCGGCTCTGTGTCGATCGACACGCGCAGCCTGAAGCCGGGCGATTTGTTCGTGGCGCTGACAGACCAGCGCGACGGGCATGATTTTGTCGAGGCGGCATTCGCGGCCGGGGCTGCTGGCGCGCTTGTCTCACGGCAGGTCGGGCAGGGGCCGCAGCTTGTCGTGGAGGATGTGCAGGCGGCGCTCGAATTGCTGGGCGTGGCCGCGCGGGTTCGCTGCGGCGCGCATCGCACGGCGGTAACCGGCTCGGCCGGCAAGACCAGCGTCAAGGAAATGCTGGCCCAGATTTATCGCGCCTTCGGCCCGGCGCACTGGAATGTGAAGAGTTTCAACAATCACTGGGGCGTGCCGCTGACTCTGGCACGGATGCCGGAAGAGACCCTGCGTGCCGTGTTCGAGATCGGCATGTCGACGCCGGGCGAGATTGCGCCGCGCAGCCAGATGGTCCGTCCGCATACGGGTGTCGTCACCTGCATCGCTGGCGCACACCTTGAGGGGCTTGGCTCGCTGAGCGCGGTGGCGCACGAAAAGGCCGACATCTTCAGCGGCATGGAAGCCGGAGGCACGTTCATCCTGCCGGCCGATGACGAATTCTTCGACTATCTCGCTGGCCGCGCGCGGCGCTTCTGCCCGACCGGGAACCTTGAAAGCTTTGGCCGCAGCGCAGAGGCGACGGCTCGGATCGTCGGGTATGAGACCGATGGCAATGAAAGCCGCATCCAGCTGGATATTGTCGGCAAGCCGGTGCTGGTCACGATCAATGCGGTTGGCGAGCATTGGGCGATGAACGCCGCCGCAGCTGTACTGGCCGCCAGCCAGTCCGGCCTGGCGATTGAAGATTGCGCGGCGGCCCTGTCCGGCTACACACCGCCACCGGGACGCGGCACGGCCGAGCAGCTGCAGCTGCCGCAGGGCGGACACATCACGCTGATCGATGACGCCTACAATGCGAACCCTGCCAGCATGAAGGCTTCGCTCGCCGCCTTGTCGCGGCGTGGCAGTGGGCGGCGGCTGATCGCGCTCGGCGAAATGCTTGAGATTGGCGAAACGTCGGATGCAGAACATGCGGCCCTGGCGGGCCCCGTGGCCGATACCGGACCGGCTGAAATCTTCCTGGTGGGTGACAAGATGACTCACCTTTCGGACGCACTTCCGCCGCAGTTGGAGCAGATCTGGGCCCGCAAATGGGAAGAGCTGTGGAATCCTCTGCAAAACGCACTCCGGGATGGAGATGTGCTCTTGATCAAGGGCTCGAATGCGTCCGGGATGGCGAAACTAGCTGACCGAATTCGCCAATGGAGCGAGCCGGCAATGGGTAAGATGGAACGCGGGGCAGAAGGCACCGCAGAGGTTGGGTGATGCTATACGAGTGGCTGGCCGCTGACAGCGGAATATTCAATGTTCTGAACTATATCACCTTCCGGTCCGGTGCGGCCGTGGTGACGGCGTTCCTTGTGACCGTCCTGTTCGGAGACACAATCATCAATTTCCTCCGTGCCCGGCAGGGCAAGGGACAGCCGATCCGCGACCTGTCCCTGGAAGCGCAGCTGTCGAAGCAGGGAACGCCTACGATGGGCGGCTTCCTGATCTGGCTCGGCCTGGTGGTCGGCGTCCTGCTCTGGGGCAATCTGACAAATCCCTATATCTGGGTCACCCTGTTCGTGACCTTGTCCTATGCCGGGCTTGGCTTCCTGGATGACCTTGCAAAGGTCTCGAAGCAGAGCGCCGAGGGGGTTCCGGCAAGTGTCCGTCTTCTGGCGGGCTTCGGCATTGCGGCGCTCGCCTGTGCGTTCATCATGGGCCTGCATGGCGCGCATACGCCTGTGGGTCATGCCGAATGGGGCCCGCTGAACGGCCTTGCGGAAACGATTGCCGGCCTCGCGCCCAAGACCAGTGTTGAGCCTGCTGACCCGGCCTTTTCCGGCGGCGTCGCGGTTCCCTTCGTGAATGACTATTTTTTCCCGCTCGGCGGCTTTTTCATCCTGTTCGGCATGATCGTGGTCGTGGGCAGCGCCAATGCCGTGAACTTCACCGATGGCCTCGATGGTCTCGCCATTGTGCCGATGACCTTTGCCGCCGCCGCCTATGCGCTGATCGCCTATCTGACCGGCAACTTCGTGTTCGCCGACTATCTCGGCATCCAGTTCACGCCGGGCACCGGGGAACTGACCGTGCTGCTTGCCTCGATGATTGGCGCGGGCATGGGCTTTCTCTGGTACAATGCCTATCCGGCCAAGGTGTTCATGGGCGACACCGGCTCGCTCGGCCTGGGCGGTATGCTCGGTGTCGTGGCCGTCGCGGCCAAGCACGAGTTTGCGCTCGTCATCATTGGCGGCCTGTTCGTGCTGGAAGCCGTCTCGGTGATGATGCAGGTGGGCTGGTTCAAGATCACCCGCAAGCTGACGGGGGAGGGCAAGCGCATCTTCCTCATGGCGCCGCTGCACCACCACTTCCAGAAGAAGAACTGGCCTGAGACCCGTGTCGTGGCGCGTTTCTGGATCCTGTCCGTCCTGTTCGCCCTCGCGGGCCTCGCAACCCTGAAGCTGAGGTAAACCGAGACCTATGATTCCGATAACTGAATATGCGGGAAGAGATGTTGCAGTGTTCGGCCTTGGCCGGACAGGCCTCTCGGCTGCCAAGGCTCTGAAGGCCGGCGGCACGCGTGTTCATGCGTGGGATGACAATGAAGAGACCCGCGCCAAGGCAGAGGCCGCCGGCCTGACCCTGTCAGACATCAACAAGCGCGACTGGCAGACCTTTGCCGCGCTCGTCCTGTCGCCCGGCGTGCCCTACAAATTCCCGCAGCCGCACCGCATCGTGCGGATGGCGGAAATGACCAATGTGCCGGTTGTCGGCGACATGGAATTGTTCGCGCGCGCCGTACAGGCCCTGCCGGAGCGTGGCCGCCCGAAGATTGTCGGGATCACCGGCACGAACGGCAAATCGACGACGACGGCCCTGATCGGCCATATCCTGAAACATGCAGGCCGAGATGCGCGCATCGGCGGCAATATCGGCACAGGCGTGCTGGACCTCGCCCCGCTGCATGCCAATGCGATTTATGTGCTGGAGCTGTCCTCCTACCAGCTCGATCTGGTGAAGAGCCTGCATTGCGATGTTGCCGTCCTGATGAACATCACACCGGACCATCTGGACCGGCATGGCGGCATGGACGGCTATCAGGCCGCGAAGATGCGCATCTTCCAGAACCAGACGGAGAAAGATGTTGCGGTCATCGGCTTTGATGACGTGATTACCCAGTCCATCGCCATCGGCCTGTCGGCAAACGGCCCGGCCCGCGTGGTGCAGGCCTCGTCGACCTATGCGCTCGGGCGTGGCGTGAGCGCCGTAGACGGACGGCTTTATGACAGCAATAGCGGTCAGGCGCAATTTGTCGGAAGCCTGTCCGACTGCATGGCCCTGCCGGGTCGTCACAACCATCAGAATGCCGCCGCCGCCTATGCGGCCTGCCGGTCGCTGGGCCTCGACCCGCAGACCATCATGGAAGGCATCCGCACATTTCCAGGCCTCGCTCACCGGCTTGAAATGGTCGGCGAGATCGACGGCGTGAAATTCGTCAACGACTCCAAGGCTACCAATGCCGAAGCCGCCGAGCAGGCGCTCAAAGCCTACAAGAAGGCTTACTGGATTGCGGGCGGTGTCTCCAAGGCGGAAGGTATCCGGCCCCTGGCACCCTTGTTTCCGAACATCACCAAAGCCTACCTGATTGGGGAGGCGGAAGACTCCTTCGCCGCCACGCTGAAGGGCAAGGTCGCCCTGCAAACCTGCGGCACGCTGGAAAATGCAGTCCAGGCTGCATTTAGGGATGCGAAAGCCGTCGGAGATGAAAATCCGGTCATTCTTCTTTCACCTGCCTGTGCGAGTTTCGACCAGTTCCGCGATTTTGAACATCGTGGGGATGTGTTCCGGAGCATCGTCCAGTCCATGATGCCGCAGGAGTTGAAGGAGTTGGCTTGACCTACGTATCGTCTGCCCCATTGCTCGCACGCTCGGATATGTCCTGGCTGACCGAGTGGCGGCGGACGCTCGATTGGGGCCTGCTCGGCGGCGCATTCTTCCTGATTGCAATCGGCCTGCTCATGTCGCTCGCGGCAGGGCCGACGGCGGCTGCGCGCATCGGCTATGCTGACGAGTATTTCTTCGTGTTCCGGCAAGTCGGCTTCGCAAGTCTCGGCTGCCTCATCATGGTGGCGGTCAGCATGCTGGACCGGGCCTGGGCGCGGCGCTTCGCGACGCTGGTCTTCATTGTCAGCCTGACTCTGATGTTCTTCATCCTGGTCTGGGGCCATGAAGCGAAAGGCGCGCAACGCTGGTTGCGGATCGCCGGCTTCTCCTTGCAGCCAAGCGAGATGGTGAAGCCTGCCCTTATCGTGTTCGGCGGCTGGCTGCTGGCCCAGCGCGAGCTTTACCCGACCGGCCCGTGGGCGGTGATCGCCTTCCTGTTCTATGCGGTCACGCTCGGTCTCTTGTTGTTGCAGCCGGATGTGGGCCAGTCGGTCCTGCTGACGGCGGCGTTTGTCGTTACCTTCTTTGTCAGTGGCCTGCCGTGGAGATGGGCAGCGGGCTTTGCGGTTGGCGGCGTCAGCCTGTCGGCCTCGCTCTATGCCTTGCTGCCGCATGTCCGCTACCGCGTGAACAGCTTCATCCATCCGGATTCCGCCGACACGTATCAGATCGACCGCGCGGCCGAGGCGATCGGCCGGGGCGGCCTGTTCGGTGTTGGTCCGGGCGAGGGGCAGGTGAAGATCCATCTGCCGGACGCGCACACCGATTTCATCTATGCCGTCATGGTCGAGGAGTTCGGCCTGATCGCAGCACTCGTGCTGATGGCGATCTTCGTTCTCATGATCCTGCGCGGCTTCCGCGCCAGTTCCCGGGTGGATGATGGCTATGCGCGCGCGGCGAGTGCCGGACTCTTCACGCTATTTGGCCTTCAGGCTGCCATAAACATTGCCGTAAATCTGGCCCTTATCCCGCCAAAGGGCATGACACTGCCATTTGTGTCCTATGGCGGCTCGTCCATGATCGGGACGGGATTGACACTGGGCCTTGCGCTGGCACTTGTGCGCGGACAAGGTACGCGCACAAGGGGCCGCTATGGCTAACGACAGAGACAAGCTCGTCATCATCGCAGCAGGCGGAACCGGGGGGCACATGTTCCCCGCCAGGGCCTTTGCCGACGAGATGCGCGCGCGGGGCTGGAAGATTGGCCTGATCTCTGACAAGCGCGGCGCGAAATATGCCAAGGATTTTCCGGCCGACTGGCTGGAACAGGTTCAGGCCGCCTCTCCGAATTTCCGCAAGCCGTGGACGCTGCCAGGCGCGGCGATGAAGATCAATGCCGGCATTTCCCGCGCCAAGACGCTGATCCGGGAAACCCGGCCCAGCCTGATGGCGGGCTTCGGCGGCTATCCGGCCTTTCCGGCGCTCGCTGCGGCGCGCCGCATGAAAGTGCCGATCATCATTCATGAGCAGAACGCCGTGCTCGGGCGGGTGAACCGCCGCTTTGCCCGGCAGGCCAAGCTGGTCGCCAGCGGGTTCGAGCGGCTCGACAAGCTGCCCTCCTGGAGCGCGCATCTGGCCGTGGGCAATCCGGTGCGCGAGGCGATCCTGGCGCGGCGGGACGATCCCTATCCCTCTACGGACGATACGCTGACAATCCTGATTACGGGAGGTAGCCAAGGCTCGAAGATCATCGGCGAGACCATCCCGACGGCGATTGTCGATTTCGTGCCCCCGCCGCTGCAGGCGCGGCTGCGCGTGATCCAGCAGGTGCGGGAAGAACAATACGCCTTTGTCGACAACATGTACCGCCGGGTGAAGATCGACGCCGAGCTGGCTCCGTTCTTTTCCGACATGCCGGAAAAGCTGTCGCAGGCGCATCTCGTGATCGCCCGGTCCGGTGCTGGCACGGTGTCGGAAATTGCTGCGGTTGGTCGCCCCTCCATCCTGATCCCGCTGGCGATTGCCATGGATGACCATCAGGCCGCAAATGCCGAGGCCCTGACGGAAATCGGCGCCGCCGACATGGTGCTGGAAAGCAATCTCTACCCGCAATTGCTGGGCGCGCTGATCACGGCCCGCCTGCAGGATACGGATGATTTGCGCGCACGCGCTGCTGCTGCGAAGGCTTCGGCCAAGGTCAATGCCACGAAAGACCTCGCCGATATGGCAGAACGGGTCGCAGAGCTTTAGGCGACGCGCGGCGCGCAGGCATGAGTCTTGTGCATCTCGGCGTCCCGCAGCCATTCCCAGCCGAACGCATCTTCCGTGTCGCCTTTCTGTTGGCGCAGGGCGAGCCGTTCGAGCGCCTCTTCGAGCGTAGGCGTATGGCCTTCCGGGATTTTCCACATCACAAAATGCATCTCCCGCATCAGCTCGAACCATTCGGCCCGACGCTCATAGAATTTTCGGTGGATGGTGCCCCAGACAAACCGTTCGAGGCTTTGCACGTCTTCCCAGACGGTTAGGTTGGCGACGAATTGCGGATCCCCGTCAATCTTGGCTTCCGTATTGCCCTGGCCGGGCTCACCCGACCCTTCCATCATCCAGACAAAGCCGGGCATGGATTTGCCGAGTCCGTTGATGAGATCGAGATTGTCCATGAAATCCTTCACGCGCGGATCATCCGTCGGCGCGACGAGATGGCCGACATTGAGCTGGGCCAGATGCATTTTCATGATTATTCCCCCTCACCATAAAGCACCCGGATTGTGCCTCATTCCAGTCATTTTGGGATCGCACGGTGCCAGTTCAAGAATATCGCCCTCGGTTTCATGAAAGCGTCATGCACAAGCAGTCCTTGCTTCGCGCTCCCGCGTCACGGTATCGCTAGGCGTTCCCGTTTCCTCATTTGGACGATCCTGCATGACTTCTCCCACTCCCTTTGATCTTGGTCCCGCGCACATTGTCGGCATTGGCGGCATCGGCATGTCTGGCATCGCCGACGTCATGATCACGATGGGCTATCAGGTGCAGGGCTCTGACATTCGCGAGTCCGACAATATCCAGCGCCTACGAGAGCGGGGCGCGAAGATCTTCATTGGTCACGCCGCCGAGAATGTGGAGGGGGCCGGTACGGTCATCATTTCCACCGCGATCAAGTCCGGCAATCCAGAGGTCGATGCGGCCCGCGCCACAGGTATTCCGGTCGTGCGCCGCGCAAACATGCTGGCAGAGATCACGCGCCTGAAATACACGGTCTGCATCGCGGGTACGCATGGCAAGACGACGACGACGTCGATGGTCGCGGCGCTGCTGGATGGCGCAAATATCGACCCGACCGTCATCAATGGCGGCATCATCCATGCCTATGGGTCGAACTACAAGGCAGGCGAGAGCGACTGGATGGTCGTCGAGAGTGACGAAAGCGACGGCACCTTTGCCAAGCTCCACCCGACCTGCGCCGTGGTGACCAATATCGATGCGGAACACATGGACCATTACGGCTCCATGGAGAAACTCCGCGAGGCGTTTGATACCTTTGTCGAGAATTTGCCCTTCTATGGCTTTGCCGTCCTGTGCACGGACCATCCTGAAGTGCAGGGGCTTGCCGCGCGGGTCACGGACCGGCGCCGCATCACCTATGGCTTCAACCGTCAGGCCGATGTCCGCGCGATAAATCTGAAGACCGATCTGTCCGGCGCGCATTTCGATGTCGCGCTGCGCCGTCCTGGCTCAGCCCAGCCGCGGATGATCGAAGGGCTGACCCTGCCGATGGCAGGCGAGCACAATGTCCAGAATGCGCTGGCCGCTGTCGCGGTCGCGCTGGAGCTTGGCGCGAGCGACGATCAGATCCGAACCTCGATGGGGCAATTTGGCGGGGTGAAGCGCCGCTTTACCCAAGTCGGCGAATGGGTGCCGGTCGAAGGCAAGCCGCCCGTCCGCATCATTGATGATTATGGTCATCACCCGGTGGAAATCTCCGCCGTGCTGAAGGCTGCGCGCGCCATGCAGGGACAGGGACAGCTGATCGCTGTCTGCCAGCCGCACCGCTATACGCGCCTGCGCGACCTGTTTGAGGATTTCTCCCGCTGTTTCGATCAGGCTGACCATGTGCTGGTCGCGCCCGTCTACGAGGCCGGCGAGAGCCCGATCGAGGGGTTCAACCACGAATCGCTCGTCGCCAGCATTCTGCGCAATGGCCATCGCGGCGCCGCGACACTCGCCTCCATCGAGGCCTTGCCGGAGACGCTGAAGGAGCTCGCTGAGCCTGGCGCAATGGTGGTTTGTCTCGGGGCAGGGGACATCACCAAGTATGCGGCGGAGCTGGCTGAAAAACTCTCGGCCTGACGTAGAGACAGCGGGAAAACCGCTTTCCCTTTCCTTGCGAATGTGCAGGCTAGGCAACAGATGCCGGCAAGCGGCACTTGGGAGGAAACTGCATGACCGAGACATCCATTTCGCCCGGCCAGGACGAAGAAGCTGCCATTGTGGCTTCCCAAGGAACGCGCACGGCCGGCGAAGGGGGTGCCCTTGGCAAGACGGGTCTGGCCTGGGCCTGGTTCGAATGGGCCCGCAACCCTTATTATATCCTGATCATCATCTATGTGTTCGCGCCGTATTTCGCGCGTGACATCATTGGCGCGGACATTCTGGCCAGCGGCGAGCTGGACGGCCTGGACCCGGAGACCGCGCGCCAGATGGCCGGCGCGAAGGGGCAGGCGGTGGTGGCCTCATTGTCGAAATGGGCTGGGGCAATCGCGGCGCTGACGGCGCCCTTCCTCGGGGCGGCGTTTGACAGGGGCCTGCGCCGCAAGCCATTGCTGATCCTGTTCCTCGGCGTTCTGTCGGTGCTCAGCTTCCTGCTCTGGTGGGCCGTGCCGGGCGAGTCCGGTTTCTCTACCGGCACCATTATCGGCATCCTGATCGCCGCCTATGTCACCTACACCTATAGCGAGGTGACACATAATTCCATGCTGCCGGATGCGGCGCGACCGACCGCGCTGCCGGCCGTCTCGGGGCTTGGACTGGCGCTCGGCAATGCCGCCGCGACGCTCCTGTTTGTGGCCGTTATCCTCATGTTCGCCCTGCCGGATATGCTGGGCTGGCCGTTCGAGGAGCCCCTGTTCGGCATTGATACGGCAAAATACGAGCATTTCCGGATCGCGGGACCTCTCTGTGCGGTCTGGCTGGTCGCGATGATCGTGCCGTTCTTCCTGTATGCGAAGGATTCAGGCGTGAAAGGCACGCCCTTCCTGCCCTCTGTCAGGCAGGGGGCCGAAGGCGTCATCCGTACCGTGCGCCGGGCGGCGGAGTATCGCGAGGCGTTCAAATTCCTGATTGCGCGGACGATCTATGCCGACGGCATGTTCGCCCTGCTGGCGCTGGCGGCGGTGTATGTCAGCCTGTTCCTGGGCTGGGGCATTGTGGAGCTGACCATCTATGCCATCTGGGCCTCGGTCTGGGCGGCGATTGGCGGCGTGGCCGGGGGCTGGTTCGACTCCAAGCTCGGACCCAAGAATGCGCTCTTGATGGAGTTGTTGGCGATTGTCGCCATCCTGTTCTTCGGGCTTTCCGTAACGCGGGATTCCATCCTGTTCGGCCTGATCGAGAACCGGGAGCTGTGGCAGGCTCCGTTCTTCTCCAGCCTGTCGGATGTGACCTATCTGCTGAACGGGGCGCTGATCGGTGTCTTCGCGACCGCCAACATATCGTCCAGCCGGTCGATGCTGGTACACATCGCGCCGACCCATATGCGGGGGGAATTCTTCGGGCTTTACGCGATCGCCGGAACGGTCACGGTCTGGATCGGGCCGCTCCTGATCGAATTGTTCACCACCTGGTCAAACAGCCAGCGGGTTGGCATGTCCGCCATTGCGCTGCTGTTCTTCTGCGGATTTGCCATGCTGACGACGGTCAAGGTCTCGCGAACGCCTGCCGAGTAGGGACGGGATTAGGCGAGACCTAGCTGGTCGGGCCGAAGGCGTTGCCGGTACCCTTCGTAACCCGGGCAATTTCATCAACCCGGCGGGGACGGAGATAGAACTCGTCCTTGATTGTCTTGGTCGTATTGATGAAGCCGCCGATCTGGCTGTCATATTCGTAGACGACTTCGGACAGAATGATCGAGCCGGGCGATGAGATGATGCCATCCGGCACAGTCACTTTTGCGCCTTTCGAATAAGCCGCCATCTTGTACGCGTCGGACCATTCCACCACGGGCTTCCCATCGCCATGATCCACAATGCTGGTGATCCGCATGGTGGAGCTCTGAGCCTGATAGGGTTGCATCATGACTTCGGCTGCGGCGAACATTTCTTTCATGTCATCGTCTGTCACGGTTGCCAGACGCGCCGTCAGGTCACCCAGGCTGGCTGTGGTCGACGTGACCCGGCGATCGACCCGCATGAGCAGGCTGAGCTCAACCGCGCCCAGATAGATGAAGATCAGGAGCGGGGCGATCAAGGCGAATTCAACGGCGGAAACGCCTTCCTGATTGTAGCGAATGCCGCGCACACCGCGCCATTTGAGGCGGGGATTGAGTCGGGAGAGAAGAGATTTCTTGGTCATGACCATCAGTCTCCGAAAGGTTCGTTGCGGAACACCGCATTGGTCTGGATCAGGTGACGGTTGTTCGGGAGATTTGATAAAGGCGCGGAGACCCAAGGCGTCATCAGACGCCATTCATAAAAGACCCGGACTGCCACGATATCGTTGGCCGTGCCTGGATCGTATTTGAAGTCGATGTCGTCAATTTCGCCGTCACCATCCAGGGGCGTTGTAAGGTCGGCCGCACTGAACTTGTCGAGCGATCGTACGTCAATATAGAGACGGTCGTCGCAATCGAGCAAATCGTAGAGTTTTGAACAGACTTCCTTGCGAAATTCCACCTTGGTAAAACCGCTATCCTGCGCCTGGCCCGTACGGATCTTGCGCGAGGCTTCCCCCAAGGCGTGTTCCAGCACCGTAGACATGATGAACAGGAGGCAGATTTCCAGAAGTCCAAAGATCAGGAAAAAGAAAGGGACGGAAACAAGTGCGAACTCGACAGCGGTTGCCCCGCGGCGGTTCTCACACCATTCCATGAATTTGCGGCGCAGGCGCGGCGCAAGGATTCCGGTTTGTGCTGTCATTGTCATCACCCAAACAGACCCACATGATTAGATGGTGGAATATCAGATGTGGGTGATCAGCAGGTTTCGTCGATCGGTTGAATTTCATGCTTTTGGGGCAGGCGTGACGCTAATTGCCACCCGAAAGGCTTTGTGCCCCTGTCTGCTGTTCGATGTACTGCTCGAAATGGCTGGGGTCATCGCCCACGCTCAGTGTCGACTGGCAATTGGGCGCACAATCATAGGTGAAGTTGGTACCGGATCGGTTGATCGTCACCAAATTCGCCTCATTTGCGACCACGACGATGTCAGTAGAATAAATCTGGCGGCCTGCATCGTCAAAGATCAGCAGATTGGTCGTGCCGAACATCTTGCCCGTAATGAAGATAAGCTGTTCATCATGCACGGCCACATCGGCAATCTTCTGGTTGCCCAAAACGACACTGGCGGCTGCGTTGCGCAAGTGAACGGGTATCGTCTTGTTGATCTCCACCGAAAGAGGGGCGGCCAGTGCGGCTTGTGACAAGAGCGCAGCGGTGACCGGCAGGGCGCAGATCTTCGCGAACAGGTTCATCTTGCTGTCTCCAGACTTATTCAGCAGGGGCACACTCGTTCAATAAGGTTGCGCGTTTCCTAATAAGAGAATGCGCGTGGGACGAATTTCCCTGAGATTGTCTTTATATGGAATAATCGGAAACAGATTGAATCACTAAAAGCCCAATGTTTTCGGGCCTTCAAAAGGTAAATGAAACCCTGTTTTGCCTTCATGGATTTTCTCTTTTCTTTCATGTGATGTTGAGAATGATCCGGTAATTTCCGTCATGTTCCGGGTAGAGGATTTTGCCGGGGCAAAAAACAATTGCATGATGGGAGTTTCCAATGTTTGCACGTTTTCTGAAAGACGAGTCCGGTGCCACGGCTATTGAATATGGTCTGATCGCTGCACTTATCGCTGTTGCTATCATCGGCGGTGCTACCGCCCTCGGTAATTCTGTGAACAATAAGTTCTCAGGCGTTGCCGCGACTATGGACGGTGCTGGCTCGTAATCGGCCAGGACGTAACAGTCCAATACATACCAACGAAGCCGCCGGGGAAACCTGGCGGCTTCTTTGTTTTGGCGGGACGGATATAAAAACTTCCTTCAGCCTTTTCCGTCAGGATGACCTGGAACTGATGTGAAGGAAGCCTTCGATGATCCTGGCCATTCTTGCCGGCCTGTTCCTGGCCTTGTGCGTTTTTGCAGCGCTTCATGATGTGAACCGCCTGACCATCCCGAACTGGTTGAACCTGACGCTCGCCCTGCTTTTCGTGCCGGCGGCCGCCGTTTCCGGAATCCCCATAGAAATCATAGGCGGGCATCTGGTGGCGGCGCTGTGTGCCTTTATGGTCGCGTTTGGTTTGTTCGCCTTCAATATTGTCGGGGGAGGGGACGCCAAGATGATCCCGGCTGTAATGCTTTGGGTCGGCCCAAACGCCAGTGTGAGCTTTTTGTTCACGATGGCCCTGGTCGGAGGTGCCTGCGCCATCCTCATCATTCTCGTGCGGAAAACGATGCCGGAAGAAGTGGTCCCAGGGGCGATCCGTGCACCTTTTAAGGAAGATGCTGGTGTGCCCTATGGTGTCGCCATTGCCGCCGGCGTGTTTGCGGCGGGTGCCGGCTCTCCATTCCTTTCCGAAATCTTAAGCCGGATCAGTCTATTCAGTTAACGATGCTTTAGTGGCCTTGTGAAAAGGTCGCCCATGACCGGACCACACTGAATCGTTCAGAGCTGTCCGAGGTGTCTTGTTTCCGGAGGAGTGGGGCCTCATGTCGCCAATTCGTCTAATCATCCTGATCGGTGCCGCTGTCGCAGCAATTGCTGCCGCATTCCTGGTGCGCAACCTCGCACAGGCGCCCGCGCCGGTGATCCAGACCGAGCAGCAAACCGTTATTGAAACCCAGGAAATCTCAGAGACCAAGGTCCTGATTGCCCGCCGCGATCTGGAGATTGGCGATTTCGTCACGGTCGATGATCTGGAATGGGCTGACTGGCCGGAGAAGAGCATTGTACTCGGCTATCGGACGGAAGCCGACTCACCCAACGCGATCGAGGAACTGGCCGGCAGCGTTGTGCGTGTCCCAATATTTGAAAATGAACCTGTTCTTCCACGCAAGCTGGTGAAGAAGGGCGATACAGGGACCATGGCAGCCCTGATCGAGCCGGGCATGCGCGCGATGTCTGTCGAGATTTCAACGGAATCGGCGTCCGGGGGATTCATTCTTCCGAATGACCGCGTGGACGTGATCCTGACTCATCAGGTCATGCTGCAGTCCGGCGGTGACATGGTCGAGCGGACTGCCACGGATACCATTCTTCAGAATGTGCGTGTGCTGGCGATTGACCAGATCTACCTGACCGAAGACGAAGGCGGCGCTTCCCAGGTTGGCAATACGGCCACGCTGGAAGTGAACAGCAAGGAAGCGGAACTGATTGCGCTGTCCCAGCGCAAAGGCGCGATCTCGCTGTCTCTCCGGCCGTGGTCGGATGTCGGCGAATCCTATGACCGCGCAGCGCGGACCGACATGCTGGAGAATGGTGGGAACAGCAATGGCGGTATTATGATTTATCGCAGCGGACAGGCATCGAATGCCGGTCTTGGGGGAAGCTGAGAATGAGAATGTCCAAGTCTTTGTCGGGTATAGCAGCGCTGGCGGTGGCCATTGCGTGCATGCCGGCGGCACAGGCCGAGTCGGCACGGATGGGTACGCGCATCACCCATCCTGGCGAGTCGGATTACAGCCAGCAGGTCACGCTTGGCCTGAACAAGTCGATGATTGTCGAACTCGACACGCCTGCATCTGATGTGGTCATCACCAATCCGGCGATTGCGGACGCGGTTGTGCAGACCGCCAAGCGAATCATTTTCCGCGGGGTCAGTTTCGGCCAGACCAATGCATTCGTCTTCGATCGCGCCGGAAACCAGATTCTCAACCTCGAAATCGGCGTTGAAATGGACATGGCCTCGCTGGAGCAGCTGGTGGCGCGTCATGTTCCGGGTGCGCGCGTGCGCATTGAAGGCATGAATGGCAGTGTAGTCCTGACGGGGACTGCTGACAGTCTCACGGCATTCAATGCGGTTGAGCGGCTCGTATCAGCCTATGTGCAGGCCGATGAAGCGACGCAGGTCATCAACATGGTCAGCATTGCGGCGAAAGACCAGGTCCTCCTGGAGGTCCGCATTGTCGAAATGCAGCGCAATGCCGTGAAGCAGCTGGGAATCAATCTGACGGGCTCGCCGGGCTTTGGCGATCTGGCTGCGCTGGTCGAGCGCCAGCTTTTCGCTGATAACGGATCCGGGGTTCCTATCGATACCGGCACCACTACGCTGGCTCCCGGCCTGCCATATTCCTTCAATGGCGATATTGGCAGTTCCCTGAGCTTCCCGGTTCAGGGCCAGAGCCTGGGCGGTTTCGGCGGGACGATCGGTTACCAGAATTATGTCGGCACCGATCTGCAATCCAGCATTGGCGCCGAGATCAATGCGCTTGAGCGCATCGGCATCGTGCGCACGCTGGCGGAACCGAACATTGTCGCCATGTCAGGGGAAGCCGCGAAATTCCTTGCAGGCGGTGAATTCCCGGTCCCTGTAGGTCAGGACAACAATGGCCGCATCACGGTCGAGTTCAAGCCGTATGGTGTCGGCCTCGGATTCACGCCGGTCGTCCTGTCGGAAGGCCGTATCTCGCTGAAAGTTTCCACGGAAGTCTCCGAATTGTCGTCCGAGGGCGCCTTTCAGGGCACCAGCACGACCACGATTGATGACAGCGGCAACGTCGTCACGGTCGAGGGCGTGACGCTGCCCGCCCTGTCGGTTCGGCGGGCTGAATCCACGATCGAACTGCCATCGGGCGGATCAATGATGATGGCCGGCCTGATCCAGACGCGGTCACGTCAGACACTCGACCAGATTCCGGGCCTGAAGAAGCTGCCGATTCTGGGCGCGCTGTTCCAGTCCCGCGACTTTATCCAGGAAGAGACCGAACTGGTCGTGATCGTGACGCCATATCTGGTGGATCCAGCGTCCAAGGATCAGTTGCGCACGCCGGCAGACGGCTTTGCCAATGCGTCGGATGCCAAGACCATCTTCTTCGGAAAGATCAACGAACAGTATGGCAAGAACGGCGCCAAGGTTGACGCCGCCGACTATCGTGCACCCGTCGGATTCATTGAGGAGTAGGGGATCCAGATGACCAGGCTTATGACTTCACCTCTTGCTCTGGCCGCGGCGTTTGGCGCCTTGGCCGTCACGGCATGTTCCAGTGCCGCGCCGACCGCGGTGCCTGCTTCGTACCTGCAGGGCACGCCGCTGGATCGCAATGCGATCACGGTCGCGAAACGGACGGAATTTCTCGAAATCGATATTCATCCCGCCGCCAGCCAGCTGAGCCTCAGCGACAAGGCCCGCATTCAGAATTTTGTGGCGAGCTATCGGTCGGTCGGACATGGTCCGCTGATCATGTCTCTGCCGGAATCCTCTGCCAATCCGCAACTCGCAGTGTCGGCTGTGGTCGAAGCGCGGGAGATCGCCTGGGAAAACGGCGTGGAGTATGAAGAGATTTCTGGCAGCAGTCACGGCGCGGACTCGACCGTCTCCGAACCGCTGATCCTTGCCTATCAGGCCTATGATGCGATTGCTCCGGACTGCCCGTCATTGGCCGAGATCAACATGGCCGACATCTCATCGAACAATGAAATGCCGACACTTGGTTGTGCGGTCAGAACAAATCTTGCGGCAATGATCGCCGATCCGGCCGACCTTCTGGGCCAACGGTCCCTGGATGAGGGCGACTCTCTGCGCCGCAGCACAATTCTCGGCAAGTTCCGCGATGGTGAAGCAACTGGCGCCGAACGGAGCCAGGACGAATCCGGCGCCGTGTCGACTGCGGTCGGCAATTAGTGGGCACGAAAAGGGTTTAGTAGATCATGTCTAACGAAAACGCACTGTTCGACGACGACTTCGAAGACGTCTTTTCTGATGATCCGCTGTCTGATCTTGATCAGCCGGATATGGAAGAGGCCCAGATTGTTACGGAAGAGGCCGCTCCGGAGTCTGCTCATTCAGGCCTGACGGCTGACAATGACGCACACGGCCTGGGGCATGCAGAGCCGACGGGTGGTGACGTCATGTTGCCGGCCATTTCCATAAAGCTGTTCTACGAACGCGCAGAAACGCGCGGCCTTCTGGAGGTTTGTGCCCAGGATCGCCGTATGGGACGCGCGACGATCGAGTGCATCCCGGGCGGAATCCCCGCGGCCATCGCGTATATGAGCGAAAATCCGACCCCCAACCTTCTGATGATCGAATCTTCTGATTCGGCCGGGCAGGTCCTCCGCGAAATCGACGCTTTGGCAGAGCATTGCGATGATTCCGTCAAGGTGATGGTGATCGGGGCTGTCAACGACATCACGCTCTACCGCCAGCTGATTTCGCGTGGGGTGAGCGAGTATCTGGTGCCGCCCTTCCAGCCGCTTCAGATCATCCGGTCGGTCGCTGACCTGTTCGTGAATCCGGACGCGCCCTTTGTGGGTAAGCAGATATCCGTGGTCGGCGCCAAGGGCGGAGTAGGGGCCTCGACGATTGCACACAATCTCTCCTGGGCCCTCTCCGAGAACATCAAGGTCAATACCACGCTGGTCGATCTTGACCTGTCCTTCGGGACCACCGCGCTCGACTTCAACCAGGAAACGCCGCAAACCGTCGCCGATGCCCTGCTGGCGCCAGAGCGGGCGGATGAGAGCGTGATCGAACGTCTGCTGGCCAAGCCGACAGACCGATTGTCCCTGTTTACCGCGCCCGCCACGATCAACCAGATCATGGACATTCCCGACGAAGCCTATTCGACCGTGATCGAAGGCGTGCGCCGCAATGTGCCTTACCTGGTGCTCGACCTGCCGCATATGTGGTCGACCTGGATGCTCAACACGCTGGTCGCCTCCGACGAGGTGATCGTGGTGTGTCAGCCGGACCTGGCTTCGCTCCGCAATGGCAAGAACATGATTGACCAGTTGAGAGCGAAGCGTCCGAACGATCATCCGCCGCGCCTTGTGCTGAATATGAGCGGTGTGCCCAAGCGTCCGGAAATTCCTGTGAAGGATTTCGCGGCGGCGATTGGGGTCGAGCCGGATGTCATCCTGCCCTTCGATCCGGAATTGTTCGGGACGGCTGCCAATAATGGCCAGATGATCTCCGAGACCGATCCGGCATCCAAATCCGCACAGGCGATAGACCACCTGGCCTCCACACTGACTGGACGGGTCGTGGAGCCCCAGGAGAAGTCGTTCTTTAAGAAATTGCTGGGAAAGTGACCCTTAGGGGGAATTTCATATGGCCTTTGGAAAACGACCTGCCACAAGCGCGCAACTGACGACGCCCGCTGCGCCGGCTCCAAAGCCGGCCCCGGCGGCGGAAGCAAAGCCGAAACCCACACCCAAGAAACCACCGGTGCCCGAACCGGTGCCCGTGAAAGGCGCGCCGAAGCCCCCTTCGGCGGGCTCCAAGCCGGTGCGCGTCCAGGCACCAGAAGCCAAGCCGGAACCTGTCCGCAAGGTCAATCAGCAATCGGACCAGTATTACGCGACGAAGATGACCATCTTCAACGCGCTGATCGACACGATCGACCTGTCGCAGCTGGCTCAGCTGGACGCCGAGAGTGCGCGCGAGGAAATTCGCGACATCGTCGTCGAAATTATCAGCATCAAGAATGTCGTGATGTCGATCTCGGAGCAGGAACAGCTGCTCGACGATATCTGTAATGATGTGCTGGGCTATGGCCCTCTGGAGCCGCTGCTGGCCCGCGATGACATCGCTGATATCATGGTCAATGGCGCCGACACAACCTATATCGAAGTCAACGGCAAGATTGAGCGCACCAATATCCGCTTCCGCGACAATGCACAGCTGATGAACATCTGTCAGCGCATTGTGAGCCAGGTCGGCCGCCGCGTCGACGATTCCTCGCCGATCTGTGACGCCCGCCTGCTGGACGGGTCTCGTGTGAACGTGATTGCGCCACCGCTGGCGATTGATGGCCCGACCCTGACCATTCGTAAGTTCAAAAAGGACAAGCTGCGCCTTCAGGATCTCGTGAATTTCGGATCTATTTCCGAACCGGGCGCGGAAATCCTGCGCATCATCGGCCACTCGCGCTGCAATGTCCTGATCTCCGGCGGTACCGGTTCAGGAAAGACGACCCTGCTCAACTGTCTGACCGGCTTTATCGATCCGACCGAGCGCGTCATCACCTGCGAAGACTCCGCGGAACTCCAGCTGCAGCAACCGCATGTCGTGCGGCTCGAAACGCGCCCCCCGAACATTGAGGGCTCAGGCGAGATCACCATGCGGGATCTCGTCAAGAACTGTCTGCGTATGCGTCCTGAGCGGATCATCGTGGGCGAGGTGCGTGGACCGGAAGCCTTCGACCTTTTGCAGGCCATGAACACGGGCCATGACGGGTCAATGGGCACGCTGCACGCCAACAGCCCCCGCGAAGCCCTTTCTCGTGTGGAGTCCATGATCACGATGGGCGGCTTCTCGCTGCCTGCGAAGACCATCCGTGAAATGATTGTCGGGTCCATTGATGTGGTGGTCCAGGCGTCCCGCTTGCGGGATGGTTCGCGGCGCATCATGAACATTACCGAGGTCATGGGCCTCGAGGGCGAAACGATCGTGCTGCAGGATGTCCTGAAATACGAGATCGAGGGCGAAGATGAAGACGGCAAGGTAGCCGGCACCCACAGGGGCACCGGCGTCGGCCGGCCGCGTTTCTGGGAGCGTGCTTCCTACTATAACATGGAACGCGATCTTGCCGCGGCGCTCGACGAGTTGGGAGCCTGACGCATGGACGGTAACATGTTGATATACGTCATCGGCGGACTGGCCTTCCTGACGATTGCCGGGGTCGGTCTTGCGTTGACGGGAGACAATTCCGGCGCGGCGCGCAAGCGGGCAAAGGCAATCGGTACCGGCGGTACGGGGTCGGGCCGGCGCGGCAAGGTGATGGATGAGAATGCCAAGCGCCGCCAGAAGACCCAGGACATGCTGGACACGATGCGCAAGCAGGACAAGGAGCGGCGCAAATCCATTCGGCCGCAAAACCTGCAATCCCGCCTGACGCAGGCCGGGCTGGATGTGCCCGTTTCGGCCTTCTGGATTTTCTCGCTCGTCCTCGGCCTGGCCCTGGGCGGCACCGTCTATATCCTTGGATTCGATGGACTCGTGATCAGCGGAATTTCCTTCAAGAGCCGTCCAGCCCTGGTGGGTGGCGCTTTCTTCTTCGGCGCCGTCGGCCTCCCGCGTATCCTGCTCGGCATGCTCACCAATGGCCGCAACAAGAAAATGATCAACCAGTTTGCAGATGCCCTGGATATCATTGTGCGTGGTGTGAAGTCTGGCTTGCCGCTGAATGAATGTGTCCGGATCATTTCAAAGGAATCGCCAGAGCCGCTGCGAACGGAATTCGCCATGCTGACCGACAACCTCTCAATGGGGGCAGGGCTCGAACGTTCGCTGAACACTTTCTACAAGCGCGTGCCGCTGCAGGAAGTGAACTTCTTCATGATCGTGCTGATGATTCAGTCGAAGGCGGGGGGTAACCTGTCAGAGGCGCTCGGCAATTTGTCCAGCGTGATCCGTGCGCGCAAGATGATGCGCGAAAAGGTGAAAGCCATGTCGTCGGAGGCCAAGGCCTCGGCTATGATCATCGGGGCGTTGCCTTTTGTCGTGGGCATTCTCGTCTACATGACGACGCCGGCCTATATCATGCAGCTGTTCACGACCGACACAGGTCACCTGTTTCTCACCATCGGTGTGGTGATGATGTCCATGGGCATCTTCGTCATGCGCAAGATGATCAATTTCGATTTGTAGGGCGCAGCGATGACAGACATCCTTTCATCCTTGGCCAAGCCCGACGCCGTTGCCGCGCTGCTGATTGCCCTTGCTGTCTTCGGCACGATCATCTCGGTGCTCCTGCCATATCTGCAAACGGACAAGCTTGAGACGCGTCTCAAAGCCGTGACGGAGCAACGCGAAAAACTGCGCAAGCAGAGCCGCGCCGCTCTGGACAATCCCAAGGGCCTGCGCCGCACGGATGATTCCGCGATCGGCAATATTTCGTCCAAGCTCAATCTCGCGAAAGCGCTCGAAGACCCGAACATCGTCAACAATCTTGCCAAGGCGGGCCTGCGCGGCCCTGCGCCGCTGGCAGCATTCTATTTCGCCCGGATGACGCTGCCCTTCGCCGGGGCGGTACTGGTGTTCCTGTACATCTTCTTCGTCAATGATCACGGGTTTGCGCCCGGATTGAAATATGGCTCGCCTCTGTTCGGGGCAGCGGCCGGCTTCTATGCCCCCAATATCTACGTGTCCAATATCGCGCAGAAGCGCCAGCAATCGATCATGCGCGCCTTCCCGGATGCGCTTGACATGCTGCTGATCTGCGTCGAAGCGGGCATGTCCATTGAGCTGGGTTTTTCAAAAGTCAGTCAGGAAGTGGGCTCGGCCTCCGCAGAGCTGGCTGAAGAGTTCGGCCTGACCGTCGCGGAGCTTTCCTATCTGCCCGAACGTCGCCAGGCATATGAAAACCTTGCCAAACGGACTGGTAATGACGGCATCAAGGCCGTCTGTATGGCGCTCGGCCAGGCAGAACGTTACGGGACGCCGCTGGGCGACGCGCTCCGGGTCATGGCCAAGGAAAACCGCGATATGCGTATGGCGCATGCCGAGAAGAAAGCGGCTGCCCTGCCGGCGCAGCTGACCGTGCCGATGATCCTGTTCTTCCTGCCGGTCCTGTTCCTGGTTGTGCTGGGCCCTGCCTATATCGGCTTCAAGGCATCGCAGGCAGGCGATCAGGCCTCGACGCCAGCGATTGAACAGACGGATACGAACTGGGGCTGAGGTCCGGGTGACTTCAGTAGAGCGCGCTCGCTGGCTCGTCTGGCGGGCGCGTTTGCTTTTTCAGGGACAGGTATCAGCCGGGTGTGCGGCGCAGACGCAGCCCGGTGGCGGCTGGGGCAGGAGCGTCAGCTTGCGTCTCCTCATCCGAGGCAGGCCCGGCAAGCGACAGGCTTTCGGAAGCCACTGGCTTGGAGGCGCTCGCCTTGGGCCGTTCAGCGGTTGCCGGACGTGACGGCGCGCTGGCCCTCGGGGCCTCTTCCAGCGCGTCCCAGGAGCGGACCGGCTGGACCATCTCCTGCAGCAGGGCGGTATTCTTCTTGACGACACTTTCTGGTGCGTACCGGCTGCTCACCGCGGCCATTTCGTCATACCGGCCCTGAAGCCCGAGGATCAGGGCCAGATTTTCCGTGACGCGCAAATCGGCGTCGGGCTGCTCGGCAGCGAGGCGCAGTTTTGTCTCGGCGCCCGTCAGGTCTCCGCTCAGGGCGAGGGAGAGGCCATAATTCGCCAAGGTTGTGGTACGGGTCGGTTCCAGGGTCAGCGCCTTGTCATAGGCTGCCTGCGCCATGTCATGGCGTTCCAGTTTGTCCAGGGTGATGCCAAAGGCCGACCAAGCGTCTGCCCGTTCCGGCATCACGACGGCCGCTTTTTCAAAAGCGCGCGCGGCGCCCATCAGATTGTCTTCCGCCGAGAATACCTTGCCGAGCGCCATCAGCAGATCCGGATTGTCCGGATACTCCACCAATGTCTGCGACAGCACCTCGATGGCGCGCTCATTCGAGCCAATGCCCCGCAAGGCGGACACGAATGTCATCGCCACGTCGAGATTCTTCGGGTCCTTGTTGTATTCATTGGACCAGAAATTGGCCCTGGTCAGCGGGTCTGAATTGTTGGCGGCCTCGATTTCTTCCGGCGTGGCCGGTTTTGTCGCGTCCTCGATGGCACGCGCCAATTCTGCCTGGGCCTCAGCTTCCGGATCCGGGGCCGATGCACAGGCACCGAGCGCCAGGATCAGCGCAGTCAGTGACGTTTTGGCTCTGGACATGAGCGGACTCCGGGTTTGTATCTGGGGCACTGCAGTGAGTCTGGACCGAAGGGCGTCAAGGATCAGTTAACGCCTCAGCAGATTCCATTAACTCTTCCCCCTGAAAGGGCTGAATTCCATGCACAAGAGCTTCACCGCCGACCCGACGGGCGCCGTTGACGTCTTCCTCTACACCACCGAGGCCTTCAAATCGCTCGAGAACGATCCGTTCCCGAACGCCCGCGCCTTTGCATACGGGCAAGCATTCACGGGGGCATCCGGGCAAGTCGTGCTGGTGCCGGGAGAGTCTGGAGGGCTCGCCCATGTGCTGTACGGATTGGGGAAGGGCAAGGATGCGCTCGCGGTTGCGGGCCTGTCGGCAAAGCTGCCGAAAGGATCGTACCGGATTGTCGAGACCGGGAGCCTGGCGTTTCAGCAAATTGCGGCTGGTTGGGCCGACGGGGCGTATCGGTTTGATCGCTACCTGAAGGAAAAGGCGGCGCCTCCTCAGCTTGTTATCCCCGAAGACGCGGATGCCGACGGGCTGAGCCGTGAGGCCGATGCCTGCGCCCTGCTGCGCGACCTCGTGAACACGCCGGCCGCCGATATGGGCCCGCAGGACATTCAGGCGGCGATTTCCGATCTTGCGGAACAGTTCGGCGCGAAGCTGACGACGATCATCGGCGAGGAATTGCTCACGCAGAATTATCCGATGGTGCACGCCGTCGGCCGGGCCGCCGTCTATGAGCCGCGCTTCATGGAGCTGGAATGGGGCGACCCGTCCCATCCGAGCCTCGCGCTGGTCGGCAAGGGGGTGACCTTTGATTCCGGGGGGCTCGATATCAAGCCCGGCTCGGGCATGCGGATCATGAAGAAGGATATGGGCGGATCGGCGCATGTCATTGCCTTGTCGCAACTGATCATGAGCGCGAATTTGCCGGTCCATCTGAAACTCTATGTGCCGTCTGTTGAAAACGCCGTGGCGGGCAATTCCTTCCGGCCGGGCGATATCCTGACCAGCCGCAAGGGGCTGACGGTCGAGATCGACAATACCGACGCCGAAGGCCGCCTGATCCTGGCGGATGCCTTGGCGCGGGCTTGCGAGGAGTCACCCGACCTGCTGATCGATTTCGCGACCCTGACCGGCGCGGCGCGTGTGGCGCTGGGGCCGGAGCTGGCCCCATTCTACACAGATGATGAGGACATCGCCGACGCCATCGAAGCAGGGGCATCCGAATCCGGCGACCCGGTCTGGCGCATGCCGCTCTGGGACCCGTATCTCGCCGATTTGAAAAGCCCGATTGCCGACCTCGTCAATTCAGGGGGCCGGTTTGCCGGCTCGATCACCGCAGGCCTGTTCCTGAAGCAATTCGTCGAGGCAAAGAGCTGGACACATTTCGACGTCTGGGCATGGCGGCTCGGCAAGTATGGTCGTCCGGAAGGGGGCGCGCCTTGCGGCCTGCGGGCGGTGTGGCATATGCTCCAGACACGGTACAAGTGACACGCAAGAGGTGAGATGATGCCCCGGAAATTCTTGCTAGCCCTGATGGCTCCCCTGTTTGCAGCGTTTGCCGTTGCCCAGACGTCTGACATGACCCGTGTGCCCGCTCAAATCGATGCGGGGGCGATCCCCCTGTATGACGGGCAGGCGCCCGGCTCGGAAGGCAGTGAGGTCGAGGAAATATGGACGGATGCCGGGACAGAGCGCTGGGTGCGGAATGTAACGCAGCCCACGTTGCTGCCCGTCCTGCCAGATGACGAGACGGCCACCGGGGCGGCGGTCATCGTTATTCCGGGCGGCGGTTTCCAGTTCGTGTCCATCGACAATGAGGGGTATCCGATTGCGGAATGGCTGGCCGATCAGGGCGTTGCGGCCTTTGTGCTGAAGTACCGCGTGATGGAAACGCCGGCGCCGGAAGACGAGTTCGCTGTTCACATGCAACGCATGTTCTCGCCGACCCCGGAAACCGATCCAATCGATGTGAGCACGGGGTTTCCCCTTGCTGTGGCAGATGCACAAGCCGCGTTGAAACTCGTCAAAGCACGCAGCGCCGAGTGGGGAATCGACACAGGCCGGATCGGCCTGCTGGGCTTCTCCGCCGGCGCGATCACAAGCCTTGGCGTGGTGCTGGATGACAGCGATGCGCCGCATCCGGATTTCCTCGGCTACATCTATGGCCCGATGACAGCCGTGGAAGTTCCAGGCGATGCCCCGCCCCTGTTTGCGGCCCTCGCAGCCAATGACTCGCTTTTCGGAGATCAGGGGTTCGGGCTGGTCGAATCCTGGATGGGCGCCGGCGGCTCTGCCGAATTGCATGTCTATGAAAGCGGGGGTCACGGCTTTGGATCATACAAGCGCGGCGTGACGGCCGATGGCTGGTTCGATCAATTCATGCGCTGGATGACCGCGCGGGGCCTGCTGGAGACTGCCGAGCCGGAATGATGGGCTGGGCGCATGGGCGCCCTGACGGGATCAGTCGACGATTTCGGGGCTGAGCACGCGCACTTTCGACAGGCGAAGAGCTTCGCGCACACGGCCGCGCAGGACCAGCGTGTCGATATTTTCCGGATCGACGGCCATCGCGGCGTCGATGTCGGCCATCGCAAGGTTCAGCTGGTCGAGATTGAGGTGCGCCTCGGCGCGCAGCTGGCGGGCAATCGCCATGCTTGGCGCGAGGGTGAGGGCGCGGTCGAGATCTTCCTTGGCCTCGGTCCAATTGCCCAGCATCAGGTTGGCGCTGGCCCGGTCGACCAGAAGATCCGGCACGCCCGGTTTCAGTTTCAGGGCATTGGTAAAGGTTACGATCGCGGCTTCCGGCGCGCCAGCCTGGAGCCAGGCATTGCCGGACTGGATGAGATATTCCGCGCGTTGCTCCATCGTGCCGCCATCGACCGAATTGGCCAATTGTTCCAGCCGGGCGGCGCCTTCATCGGGGCGCCCGAGGGCAATCAGGGCGAGGGCTGTACACTGGCGGGCATTGGGGCGGTTGCCCTGATAGATCCAGGCGAGGCCATCCTCATAGGCTTCCTCGGGATCCACTTCGATCTTGGCGACGCAGGCTTCCAGCCGGTCGGCTTCCCTGGCTTCAATCGTCGCGCCAGCAGACTGCGACATGGCCAGGGAGGCGATAGCCAGGGCAAGGATGGACATGGATCAAGCGCTCCGGAAACTGTAGTACGGGTCTTAGACCCGACAGGAGCGGCCAGCGCAAATGACAGATACGACATCTCTGCTTTTTGTTTTCGGGCTTGGTTACAGCGCCTTGCGCCTGGCCAGACGCTTGAAAGCTATCGGATTCCAGGTTTCTGGAACCGTCAGAAGCGAGGAGAAGGCAGCGCGCTTGCGCGCGGAAGGCATCGCGGCGCAGGCCTGGTCCGGGGAGGGGCTGCCCGACATTCCGGAGGGTGCGCACTGGCTGGTGACATTGCCGCCGGATGAGGGGGGATGCCCTGCGGCGCGCGTCGCGACATATTCCGAGCCCGGCGCAGCGAGCGTGACTTACCTCTCGACCACGGGCGTCTACGGAGACCTTCGCGGCGGGTGGGCCATGGAATGGAGCCCGGTCCATCCGGGGTCAGACCGGGCGAGGGCGCGCGTGCTGGCAGAGCGGCAATGGATGGACGCCACAGATGGCGCAGCGCGCATCGTGCGCCTGCCGGGCATCTATGGGCCGGGCCGCTCGCCCTTCCAGAAACTGAGAGAGGGAAGGGCCCACCGCGCGGTCAAGCCGGGGCAGGTCTTCTCCCGTGTGCATGTGGACGACATTGCCAGCGGATTGGAGGCGCTGGTCCAGCGGCCGCATCTGCATGGGATTTTCCATCTGTGTGATGACGAGCCCGCACCGCCGCAGGATGTGACGGCATTCGCGGCGACCCTCCTCGGCATTGCGCCGCCGCCGGAAGTTCCGTTCGACGAGGCCGGGCTCAGCCCGATGGCCCGCAGTTTCTATGCCGAATGCAAGCGTGTCTCCAATGCGCGCGCGAAAGCAGCCCTTGGATGGCGGCCGGTGTATCCGACCTATCGTGAGGGGTTACCTGCAGTATTGACTGCAGAGGGCGGATCAGATTGAAAATTTTTTTGGTCTTTCCCTCCACTTTCGCGGGATTGTGGTAAACTCCCTCTCAGGGTGCGGCCGTGACGAATGTTCGTCAGCTTCTGGCCACAAGAGGGACGAAATATGACTTCACGACATTTGCTGCTCGCGGCAAGCCTGATCGCGTTATCCGGCTGCGCGTATACTGACAAGTTTGGAAGCTCGGAGGGGCCGGTCGCGGCTGAAACCGCATCTGCGGCTGACGCCGAGATGAGTCTGGCCGAGATCACCGAGAAAGCCGGGGCGCCATTGTTCGACGGCATGGGGGATTTTCATCGCCCCATCACCACGTCGAATCCATATGCGCAGAAATATTTCGACCAGGGCATGGTGCTGGCCTTTGGCTTCAACCATGCCGAAAGCATCCGCTCTTTCCGGGCGGCCCAGACGCTCGATCCGTCCTGTGCCATGTGTTTCTGGGGCGAGGCGATGGCCACCGGCCCCAACATCAATGTGACCAGCAAGGGCAGGGCCGTGATGTCGGACGCAGACCGGCAGGCGGCCTTTGCGGCGATCACACAGGCGCAGGAGTTGGCAGAAACGGCCACGCCGGAAGAACAGGCGCTGATTGCGGCGATGGCGGCGCGCTATAATGGCGATCCGTCCACCTCGCGTGAGCCGCTGGACATCGCCTATGCCGAAGTGATGGGCGACTATGTGACGGCACATCCGGCGGATGATGATGCTGCGGCGATGTATGCCGAAGCCTGGATGAACACGATGCCGTGGGATTACTGGTCGCCTGATGGGGCGCCGAAGCCGGAAACGGTGAAAGTGATCGAGTCCCTGGAAGGCATTATTGACCGGTCGCCGGAGCACCCGCTCGCCCTGCATCTCTACATCCATGCGGTGGAGGCGTCGCAAAATCCGGGGCGGGCCGAGGATGAAGCCGACCGCCTCGCCAATCTGGTCCCCGGATCGGGCCACCTCGTGCATATGCCGGCGCACATTTATTGGCGCGTTGGGCGCTATGATGATGCGGCCAAGGCCAACATCACGGCGGCCTCTGTGGATGAAGATTATATCGCTCAGTGCAATGCGCAGGGTTTCTATCCGGCGCTCTATTATCCGCACAATATCCACTTCCTCTGGGCGGCCGCCAGCATGTCCGGTCAGCAGGACATGGCCATCGAGGCCGGACAGAAAGTGGCCGACAATGTGCACATGGAGCAGATCGAGCAATTCCCGACCGTGGAATTCTTCAAGACGATCCCGCTCCTGTCACTGGTACAGTTCGGACAGTGGGAGGACATCCTCGCCGCAGAGCAGCCGCCGGAGTCGCTCGATTATTCGAACGCCATCTGGCGCTATACGCGCGGCGTGGCGGCAGCGCGCACGGGCGACATGGAGAGCGCGCGTGCGGATCGCAAAGTGCTGGCCGGCCTGAAGGACAGTGTCCAGATCAGTTTCCTCGATACGTCGGATTATCCGGCCAGTGTATTGCTCGGCATCGCCGATGCGCTGCTGCAGGGAGAAATCGCGATGGCGGAAGGGAGCCCCGATCGGGCGATCCCGCATTTTGCGGCGGCCGTCGCCGCGCAGGATTCGCTGCCCTATATGGAGCCGCCCTTCTGGTACTATCCGACACGGCAATCCCTGGGCGAGGCGTATATCGCCGCCGGTGAGTTCGCAGCGGCCGAAGCTGTCTACAAGAAAGACCTCGAAGACTATCCCCGCAATGGCTGGTCGATGTCCGGCCTGGTCAAGGCGCTGGAAAGTCAGGACAAGTCTGATGAGGCGGCTACGGTCCAGGAAAAATTCGACATTGTCTGGCGCCATTCGGACGTCGAACTGGACGGCTCCCGGCTTTAAAGCGCGGCGCATAAAAAAACCCCCTCCAAGCGGAGGGGGCAGGTCTAAGGGATCGTTTCTCGCGATTATGCGGTGACGGAATCGCTCTGGCGTTCGTGTTTGCCTTCGCAGATTTCCTCAACGATCTTGGCATTGAAGTCGCCAAGGTCATCCGGGGAGCGGGAGGTCACGAGGCCGCCATCGACGACGACGGACTGGTCCTTCACGATGCCGCCGGCATTTTTGAGGTCCTGCTGGATTGCCTTGAACCCGGTCACTTCGCGGCCGTTCACAAGGTTGGCCGAAATCAGGATTTGTGGGCCGTGGCAGATTGAGAAAACGGGTTTCTTCTGTGCGAAGAAGTCCGAGACGAAGGATTTCGCCTTCTCATTGGTGCGCAGGGTATCCGGGCTGAACAGGCCGCCGGGAATGAGCAGCGCGTCGAAATCTTCGGCCTTTGCCTCGTCGAGAGACAGGTCGACCTGGTATTTGTCGCCATGTTCACGGTGCTGGTTGGCCTGAATGAAGCCCTTTTCGGCGGAAACGATTTTCGTCTCGCCGCCGGCTGCTTCGATGGCTTCCTTCGGGCTGGTGAGTTCGATTTCCTCAAACCCGTCAGCGGCGAGGATTGCCATTTTCCGGCCTTGTGCGCGTTGGTTTGACATAGGGCATGTCTCCTTGATCTGGTGTGGTCACCGCGCTGCGACCTTTGGTGGGGGAGCGCGGGCGGACGGAACAGCCCGTCCTGCACAAGATCAATGACTGGCCAGGGCCATCGTTCCGATTAACTCGCGGAAAGGTCAGGCCTTGGCGGCGATGGAAATGTCGGCGCAGGTCGCTTTCAGCCGGGCAATGTCCTGATCGCGGGAGAGACGGTGGTCGCCAGCCTTGATCAGGGTAAAGATGACATCCTCGCTCGTGATCGTTTCGACCAGCCGTTCGGCATGTTTCCACGGCACATCGGCATCCTGCATGCCCTGAAGGATACGGACGGGGATGTCGAGCGTAATCGGCGCGTCGAGAATTTGCCAGGTGCGCCCATCCTCGATCAGCGCGCGGGTGATCGTGTAGGGTTCGTCATAGTCGGACGGGCGCAGGGTGAAGCCCTGGTCCATGATCTCGGCCTGCGCCTCGGCGGAGAATTCCGGCCACATCAGCTTTTCGGTAAAATCCGGCGCGGGTGCGATCAGGACAAGACCCGCCACGCGGGCAGGGCGGGCGAGGGCGGCGAGCAGGGCCATCCAGCCACCCATGCTGGACCCGACCAGCACGACCGGCCCGGTGCTGTGTGCGTCGATGGCAGCGAGGGCATCCGCGCGCCAGGCCGAGAGGGTGCCGTCCTCGAAGGCGCCGTCCGACAGGCCATGCCCGGAATAGTCAAAGGCGAGGAAGCCATGCCCGGCCCCGGTGGCCCAGGCTTCGAGTTCGGTCACCTTGGTGCCGCTCATGTCGGATTTGAACCCCGACAGCCAGACATAGGTGAGGGGCGAGCGGGTCGGGGCCGAGGCGCGATAAGCGAGGCGGCGACCCTCGGGAGAGGTGAAATAGGTCGTTGTCATTCCTCTCCCGTTCCGTCATCTGTCTCGCCTGTCAAGCGAGTGGAGGGATCACGCCTTGCCCGATTTTCCGGATTTGACTGGCAAGACCATTCTCCAGGTGGCCCCTGAACTGTCGGCCGGCGGGGTCGAGCGAACCGTGCTGGAAGTCACCGAAGCCATCGTGAAGGCCGGCGGCCGCGCCTTGCTGGCCAGCCGGGGCGGACGCCAGGAAGCGGCCTTCGAGGCCCTGGGCGGTGAGTTGTTCCGGATGGATGCCAAATCCAAGAATCCGATCACGCTGAAACTGAATGAAGGCAAACTGAAACGTCTGATCGCGCGCGAAGGGGTGGATCTTGTCCATGCCCGGTCGCGCGCGCCTGCCTGGAGCGCCTATTGGGCCGCCAAAGCGATGGGCGTGCCGTTCGTGACGACCTATCACGGCGCCTATTCCGGCAAGACCAAGCTGAAGAAACGCTACAATTCGGTCATGGCGAAGGGCGATCTCGTGATCGCAAATTCGCAATGGATCGCCGCGCATGTGCAGACCGAACATGGCGTGCCATTCGAGCGGGTAGTGACCATTCCCCGCGGCGTGGATCTTGAGGCATTCGATCCGGCGGCTGTGCCGCTGGCGCGCGTGAAAGCGGTCCGGGAAGCGCTGGGCCTCGCCGATGATCCGCGCCAGATATTGCTCCTGCCGGGGCGCCTGACCGAGTGGAAGGGGCAATTGATCGCCATTGAGGCGCTGGCCATGCTGGCGGCGGATGAGCGCGACAAGCTGGTGCTTGTGCTGGCGGGCGACGCGCAGGGCCGCAATACCTATGTCACGCGGCTGGAGCAGGCGATGGTTTCACACGGGCTCGACCGGGGCGTGATCATGTCCGAGCACATCACCGACATGCCGGCGGCCTATCTGGCGAGCGACATCGTGCTGGCGCCGTCTGTGCGGCCGGAAGCCTTTGGACGCGTGGCGGCCGAAGCCTCGGCGATGGCGCGTCCGGTGATTGTCACCGATCATGGCGGTGGACGTGAAACCGTGATCGAGGGCGAGACGGGCGCGCGGGTCGAGCCGGGCAATGCCCAGGCGCTGGCCGGGGCAATCCGGGCCCTGCTGTCCGTCGGTCCCCTGGCGCGGGACGGCATGGGCCGGGCGGGCCAGGCACATGTTCGACAGCATTTCTCCAAGCAGGGGCTTCAGGCGGCGACACTCGGAGTCTATAAGACCTTGCTGGAGTAGGGGAAATCGAGGGTCGTATGGCAAAACCGGTGAAACCGGCAAGTCCCGTCAATCCGGGCGCAAAAGCCCTGAATGTGCTGGTGATCAAGCTCAGCGCGCTGGGCGATTTTGTGCTGGCATTGGGCGCGATGAAGGCCGTGCGGGAAATGCACCCGAAAGCGCGCATCACGCTGCTGACGACGCCCTTCTTCAAGGAATTCGCCGAATTGTGCCCTTATGTGGACGCGGTCGAGACCGATGGCCGGCCGGACGGCATGAAGGCCACGGCGGCGCTGATTACCCGTATCCGCAAGGCGAAATACGACATCATCTATGATTTCCAGACCAGCGGGCGCACGAAAAATTATTTCACCGCGCTCAGCAAGACCGGCAAGGCACCGCTCTGGTCAGGCCATCATGAGAAGGCGGCTTTCTTCCATGACAATGGCGAGCGGGGGACGATGCATTCCATCGACCGTCTGGCCGAGCAGCTGGAAGTAGCAGGCGTGGCACCGGGCGGGCGGTGGCTCGGCAATACGGCGCCGAAGCCGGACCTGTCATGGGTGCGGCCGAAATTACGCGATGCCCCGCGCCTGCAGCCGGCCTATTTCAGCATTGAAGAGCCTTACATGCTGCTGATTCCGGGGGCCTCGGCTCACCGCGAAGCCAAGCGCTGGCCAGTTGAGAATTATGCCGAACTCGCAAAGCGCGTGGCCGATGCGGGCGTGACGCCCGTCATCATTGGCGGAAAGGCGGAAGGCCCGCTTGCGCACGAGATCGTGCGCAAGGAGCCGCGCACCAAAAGCCTGACCACCCGCACGGACCTGTTCCAGATCGTGGGCCTGGCCGAGAAAGCCCTGTTCGTGGTCGGAAACGATACCGGCCCGATGCATATGGCGGCGATTGCCGGCGCGCCGGGGGTGGCTCTGTTTGCCCTGACAGAGAGCAATCCGGACCATGCCGCCCCGCGCGGCGACAAGACGATCATCATCAATTCCGCGCCCACGCTCGCCGAACTCAGCGTCGATGATGTCTGGCAATCGGTCAGAGCGCTGGGTGTGCTGCCATCTTGACGGGCCGCCGGAAGTATAGAATGCCCGTCCGCCTTGAAGATGCCTGCATTAACGGGCATATTCAGGCATTCTTGAAATAGCGAAAAAGGAGATTCGCCATAGCTCGCAGACCAGACACCGGTGGACCACAGAAATCCACTGGCCCACGTATCAATGATGACATCCGCGCCGCCAAGGTTCTCTTGATTGATGAGAACGGCGAAAAGCAGGGCATTATGCCCCTGATGGCCGCAATGGATGCAGCCCGTGAAGCGGGCATGGACCTGGTTGAAGTTTCACCGAACCAGGAAGTGCCGGTCGTCAAGATTCTCGACTATGGCAAGCTCCGGTTCGAAGAACGCAAGAAGAAGGCGGCTGCGAAGAAGAAGCAGAAGTCTTCCGAACTCAAAGAAATCAAGATGCGCCCGAACATCGACACGCATGATTATGGCGTGAAGGCAAAGGCGATGGCGCGCTTCTTCGAGGCGGGCGACAAGGTGAAGGTCACCCTGCGCTTCCGGGGCCGCGAAATGGCGCACCAGCATCTCGGCATGGAATTGCTGAAGCGGGTACGCGATGATTTCGACGAGACGGCCAAGGTCGAACTCGAGCCGAAACTCGAAGGCCGCCAGATGACGATGGTGCTCGCACCGCGCTGATTTCGGCGCCAGCTGATCCAGCACGATAAGCCGGACGGGCCACAAGCCCTCCGGTTTTTTCGTATGTGGCATGCGGAGAGACAAGGCCGCAGGTAAAGCTCATCGAGGAGGAGAGGAGGTTGCGACCCTGCCTCTACCGCCTGCCGGGACGTGTCAGGTCCCCATCCCGGCAAGGTTGCTCACCGGGATGACCTGAACAGAATGGCCCCTGCGGGGCCCTGTCGGATTCATGACGTCATATCTGTAACAGTCAGGTGAAACTGGCCGCGGAGAGCCGTGTCGGCTCCCCCGGCCATTCAGGCTCTATTGACCCGCCTTGATGAAATCTCGCACGTCGTCGGACAGTTTCTTCCCATCGCTTTCGGCGAGGTACATCATGTGGCCCGCATCGTAATAGTCGAACTGGACACGGTCGAGCACGACGCCATTCTTGCGGAGCGCCATCTCGGCCCCGAAGAAGGGCGTGGCGAGGTCATACCAGCCGGACGCCAGCAACACACGCAGCTCGGTATTCTCGCGCATGCCCTTGCCGAGCCAGGGCGTGACATTGACATAGGCTGGCCAGCCCTGCTGGCTCGTGCTCCAGTTCCACTGTGATCCCGGTTCGCCAGTCAGAACCTTGTAGGGGCGGGTGAAGTCCACTTCGAGTTCGCGGGTGAGATAGTCATTGATGGCGGCGACATAGGCGACGTCCATGCCGTAACCGGACGGATCATTCTCTGGCGTTTCGCCCGTGCCTTCGCTGTCGACGCCTTTATAGCGGCTGTCGAACCGGCCAACCGTATAGCCTTCGCGGCGCAGGAGTTCCTTGCGGAAGCGGTGCGGATCAACGCGCAGATTGGCGAGGCGAATCCATTCCGGCGACAGGCCGATGAAATCACTCATTTCCTGCGCGATACGGATCTCGTCAGCTTCGCTCAGGGTTGAGCCACGGATCAGGGCAGGGGCCAGCGTGTCGGTGGCATAGGTGCGCGCGTCTTCGATGAAGGCGTCGAAATCATTGTTCCATTTCGCCTTGTTGGCCTTGCCGTGATGCCAGGCGGTTGCGGCTTCGGTGGGGAAGAAGGCGAGGTGGGCGGTGTCATTGCCCGGTGCGAAACGGGCGGTCTGGAAATCCAGGATTGCGGAAATCAGGATCACGCCGTTCAGGCCGATGCCGTTCCAGCCGCCTTGCAGCTTTTCGGTCAGTGCGGCGGCGCGCGTGGTGCCATAGCTTTCGCCGGCAAGGTATTTCGGGCTGTTCCAGCGGCCATTCTCGGTCAGCCAGATGCGGATGAACTCGGCGATGCTTTCGGCATCCTCATTCACGCCGTAGAACTCCTTGCCCTCCGTCTCGCCCAGCGGGCGGGAATAGCCTGTGCCAACCGGATCAATGAAGACGAGATCGGTGACATCCAGCAGCGAGTTTGGATTGTCCCGCATCGTGTAGGGCGGCGCGCCCACATCGGAGGCGTCCGAAGGGGTGAGGACCTGTTTCGGCCCGAAGGCGCCCATGTGCAGCCAGAGCGAGGCAGAGCCCGGCCCCCCATTGAACACGAAGGTCACCGGGCGCTGCGCGGCGCTGGTCGTGCTGGTGTCGACATAGGCGACAGAAAAGACAGAGGCCGTCGGCTCGTCCTTGTTGTCACGCAGATAGGTCTCTCCGGCGACGGCCTTGTACTTCACCGTCTTGCTACCGAGGCGCAGCGTATGATCGGAGGTGAAGCTTTGCGCTTCCGGAATGTCGGGCGTCTCTTTCGCGCCGTTTCCATTGTCTTCGGCAAGACCGGGCAAGACGAGAATCGCCATGCAGGCGGCGAGGATAAGTGTGCGCATGAAAACAGCCCCTGAAACTTTATAACACTTCGCGACTTTATCAGGGGAAGAGGCGAGGGCAAGCCATCGGCGAAATCGCCTGCAGTATCAGCATATCCGCCTCTTGATTCTCCGCCTCTGATCCGTCATAAGCCGCCACTTCCGAGCGGTTTGGGCGAACGGCATGCCCTCCAGCTCATGAACCCTGGGCCGCCTATATGGTGTGAGCTCGACTACAGGAGAGATGAAATGCCGAAGATGAAGACCAAAAAGGCCGCTGCAAAGCGGTTCAAGATCACGGCAACCGGAAAGCTCAAGCACGGCGTCGCTGGTAAGCGTCACCGCCTGATGAGCCACAATTCGAAGTACATTCGTCAGAACCGCGGCACGAAAGTCGCCTCTCACGCTGATGTCGCACGCGTTGTGAAGAAATTCCTGCCTTACGGCCTTTAGGCCCGTATCCTTCAAGATCTTGATTTAGGAGGCCTAAGATGCCCCGTTCACGTAACAAAGTTCCCGCCCACGCCCGCCACAAGAAGATTCTCAAGCAGGCAAAGGGTTTCCGTAACCGCCGCAAGAATACGTTCCGCATCGCGCACCAGTCCGTCTGGGAAGCCGGTCAGTACGCGTATGTCGGCCGTAAGGTCAAAAAGCGGAAGTTCCGCTCGCTCTGGATCCAGCGCATCAATGCGGCCGTCCGCATCCATGACGACGAGATGAACTATTCCCAGTTCATCAACGGCCTGACCAAGGCCGGTATCGAAGTCGACCGCAAGGTCATGTCCGACATCGCCATCCGCGAGCCGGAAGCATTTGGCGCCCTGGTCAAACAGGCCAAGGCTGCCCTCGCTTAATCTGCCCGCAAGGCACAAGTGACAAAGCCCGGCCCTCAAAGCCGGGCTTTTTCTTTAAGGGCGTTTGCATGCGGGCGCGAAGCGCCTAAAAAGCCCGCTGGAACAGTAAAGGGAAGCGACCCCCGTGTCCGATATCAGTACGATTGAAAAAGAGGCCCTTGCGGCGATTGAAGCGGCGGGCGACCTGACCACGCTGGACGATGTACGCGTGGCCGAACTGGGCAAGAAGGGCCGCGTGTCTGGTCTGATGAGCTCTCTTGGCAAGATGAGCCCGGAAGAGCGCAAGGAAAACGGCCCGAAGCTGAATGCGCTGAAGAATCGCGTCGATGCTGCTGTCCGCGCCCGCAAGGAGACGCTGGAAGCCGAAGCGCTGGAGGCCCAACTGGCCAGCGAAACGGTTGACCTGTCCCTGCCGGCGGCGCCCGGCCCGAAAGCCGGCGCGTTGCATCCGGTCATGCAGGTGTTCGAGGAAATCGCGGCTGTGTTCGGCGACATGGGCTTCACCGTGGCCGAAGGTCCGGACATTGAAGACGACTGGCACAATTTCACCGCGCTGAACTTCCCCGAAGGCCATCCGGCGCGCGAGACGCACGACACCTTCTTCATGCAGGCGCAGGAAGGCGACGCGCCGAAAGTGCTGCGCACGCACACCTCGCCGGTGCAAATCCGCACCATGATGAGCCAGAAGCCGCCGATCCGCATCCTTGTGCCGGGCCGGGTCTACCGGAATGACTGGGACGCGACGCATACGCCGATGTTCCACCAGGTCGAAGGCCTCGTCATCGAGAAGAACATCCATATGGGCCACCTCAAAGGCTGCCTGATCGATTTCGTGAAGGCGTTCTTCGAAGTCGATGATGTCGAGGCGCGGTTCCGTCCGCACTTCTTCCCGTTCACCGAGCCGTCGGCCGAGATGGACGTGAAATATACCCGCAAGGGCGAGACGATCGAGATCGGCGCGGGCGACAGCTGGATGGAAATCCTCGGAAGCGGGATGGTGCATCCGAATGTGCTGCGCAATTGCGGCATCGACCCGAACGAATATCAGGGTTTCGCCTTCGGCATGGGCGTCGACCGGCTGGCGATGTTGAAATACGGCATGCCGGATTTGCGCCCCTATTTCGAGGCCGACCCGCAATGGACGCGCCATTACGGCTTCGCGCCCTGGTCGACACCGTCCGTCAGCGGCGGATTGAGCTAGGGAGCAGGGGGACATGGGTACCGGCAACAAGGTGGAAATGCTGATTGCGATCTGCGCGGTGCTGACCAGCGCGATTGCCGTCTTCATTGCCTGGGATCAGGGCCGGGTCATGCGCGCGCAACAGCATGGTGCGGTCTATCCGGTCGTTCAGATCGAAGGCTTTGTGTCGTCGACTGCCGAAACGGCGTCCATGGGGCTTCGCGTCTCGAACAGCGGCGTCGGACCAGCCTTGATCGAGCGGGTTGAGATGTTGAAAAATGGCGAGCCCGTCGAAAGCCTCAAGCCGTATGTCGACCAGTTTCCACCCGGCTATCAGCAATCCTGGGCAAGCTTGATTGGCCGGGCCATTGCGCCGGGCGATGAGATTATTCCGCTGAGGGTCGACTGGCCCCTCGATGCCGTTTCAATTGTGCAACGCGACGCGGCCGCTTTGGCCTGGAGCGAGATGGATGTGGAGATCTGCTATTGCTCGGTCTTTAACAAATGCTGGACCGCGATAGGTCGAGAGATGGGACTGAGCATCGCGCGCGCCGAACGTGTGAAGCGCTGCGAACGTAGCGAAACAGATGTATTCGAGGCCCTGGCGAACTATGCGCACACGCCCGAAACCAATACGACCGCTGAACTGGAATAGACGATGAAATTCACCCTGTCCTGGCTGAACGACCACCTCGCCACCAAGGCGACGCTGGATGATATTCTGGCCCTGATGCTGCAGGCTGGCCTCGAAGTGGAGGAGGTCATCGACCCGCGCGAGAAGCTGGCGGCGTTCACCGTCTGCAAGGTCAAGGCGGCCGAGCCTCATCCGGATGCGGACAAGCTGCGTGTCTGCACGGTTGATACGGTTGATGGCGAAAAGCAGATTGTCTGTGGCGCGCCAAATGCCCGCGCGGGCATGACGGCGATCTATGCGCCGCTCGGCACATTCATTCCGGGGCTCGACTTCGCGCTCGACAAGAAGCCACGCAAGATTCGCGGCATCGAGAGCTATGGCATGATGTGCTCCACCAAGGAGATCGAGGCGGGCGAGGACCATGACGGCATCGCCGATCTTGACGACTCGCTCCCGCTCGGGATGCCGGCGGCCGAGGCGCTCGGCCTGAGCGATCCGGTCATTGATTTTGAAGTGACGCCAAACCGCCCGGACTGGCTGGGCGTGCAGGGCATCGCGCGGGATCTCGCGGCGGCCGGGGCAGGGCGCTTCCTGCATGTCGAAGTGAAAAAGGTGACCGGCACCAAGGCCTGTCCTGTCGAGATCAAGCTCGACGCGCCTGAAGCCTGCCCGGTTTTTGCGGGCGCCGTCATTGTCGGCGTGAAGAATGGTCCGTCGCCAGACTGGATACAGCAACGCCTGAAGGCTGTCGGCATTCAGCCGAAATCCCTGTTGGTCGATGTGACGAATTATATCTCGCTCGACCGTGCGCGCCCGCTGCATGCCTATGACGCAGCAAAATTGTCTGGCCCGGTTGTGGCGCGTCTTGGCCGCAAGGGCGAGAAGCTGGAAGCGCTCGACGGAAAGAGCTATCCGGTGGGCGAAGAGATGTGCGTCATTGCGGACGACAGCGGCGTGATTGGCCTCGGCGGGGTGATGGGCGGGCAGGCCACAGCCGTCTCCGACGAGACCGTCGATGTCTTCCTCGAAAGCGCCTGGTTCGATCCGCTGCGCACGGCGCGCACCGGCCGCGCGACCGGGATTCATTCGGATGCGCGCTATCGTTTTGAGCGCGGCGTGGACCCGCATAGCTGCATGGACGGGCTGAACCTCGCCATTGCGCTAATCGTGGAATATGGCGGCGGGGTCGTTTCCAAACCGACACTTGCCGGCGAGGCACCGGTCAATACGAACAAGGTGACCTTCTATCCGGCCGATGTGGAGCGCCTGACGGGGCTTACCGTCAAGCCCGCTGACATGCGCCGCATGCTGAAAGACCTTGAGTTCAATATCGAGGACGCTGGCGACGCCTGGTATCTGCGTCCGCCGACCTTCCGGTTTGACATGGAACAGTCTGCCGACATCGTGGAAGAAATTGCGCGTCTTGTCGGGTTCGACCAGTTGCCGACCGCGTCCCTGCCTGCGCCCAAGGGCGGCGTGAAGGCGATCACCACGCCGATGCAGGGGCGTGTGCGCGCGGCGCGCCGGGTGATGGCCTCGCGCGGTTTCCTGGAAACTGTCAGCTGGAGCTTCATGGCGAAAGCCGACGCGGCGCTGTTCGGCAAGATCAATGAGGCCCTGACGGTCGCCAATCCAGTGGCCAGCGAGCTGGACTATATGCGCCCCTCCGTGCTCGGCAATCTGGCCAAGGCCGCCCAGCGCGCTGCCAATCATGGCGAGCGCGGCGTGCGCCTGTTCGAGGCCGGGCCAATCTATCTGGGGGATGGGCCGAAGGACCAGCGCAGCGTCGTGGCCGCGCTTGTGCGTCCGTTCAATGAGCGTCACTGGCAGAGCGCGCCCGAGCCATATGATTCCTTTGATGCCAAGGCAGATCTGTTCGCCGTGCTGGAGGCCCTCGGGCAACCGGGCGAACGCTTCCAGGTCGCCGCACCCGCGCAGCCGCACTGGCATCCGGGGCAGGCCGCCAGCCTGAAGCTCGGCCCGAAAGTGACCGTCGCGCATTTTGGCCAATTGCATCCGGGCGTGCTGAAACAGCTGGACGTTGACGGGCCGGTGTTCGGCTTCGAACTGAACCTCAATGCCCTGCCGCAGATGAAGGCGAAGACCACCAAGACCAAGCCGGTCTTCGAGCGTGCCGAGCTGACGCCGATCCGCCGCGACCTCGCCTTTGTGGTGGATCAGTCCGTCCCGGCCGCAGATCTCGTGCGCCATGCCCAGGGCGCCGACAAGAAGCTGATCTCGAAAGTGGACGTGTTCGATGTCTATGAAGGCACAGGCGTGCCGGAAGGGCAGAAATCGGTCGCCTTTGAGATGACGGTCCAGCCGCAGGAAAAGATGAAGGATGAAGACATCCAGGCCTTGATGGACAAGGTGGTCGCGTCGGTCGCCAAGGGTACGGGCGGCGTGCTAAGAGGCTAGCTATCAGGAAACCGGCTGCGAAGGTGATGAATGGGGCTGTATCGGTGGTTGCATAATGAGCTGGTGCCCGAGGCCCGCAAGTCCGGCATCTCGGTTACCAACTGGATCATCATCAGCCTTGTCCTGGCGAGCTTCCTGTTCCTGGCGCTTGAGACCGAGCCGACCCTGCTGGCCGTTCCCGAATGGCGCATGGTGTTCGACTGGTTCAATGTCGGGGTCGTCATTGTCTTCGCCGTCGAATACGTCCTGCGGGTCGCGATTGCCGGGCTGAGGCCGGAATATGCAGGCTTCACCGGACGGCTGCGCTATGTCACGCGCTTCTATTCCATCGCAGACCTTCTGGCCTTCCTGCCGGAGCTGATCGTCATGGTGGTCGGCGGCGGCATTCCGCTGATAGCGTTGCGCGTCTTCCGCCTGTTCCGCCTGATCAAGATTGCGCGGTTCGTGCCGGCGTTTGACGTTCTGGGCGCGGCCATGAGGCGGGCGGGCACGCAGCTCCTCACCACGCTCGCCATGGCGCTGGCGCTGGTCTATGTCGCGGCCGTTCTGCTCTATTTCATCGAGGGCGTGGGGCAGGGGCGTGAGGAGTTCGGCTCCATTCCACGGGCCATCTGGTGGTCCATCGCAACGCTGACCACAGTTGGCTATGGCGATATCTATCCGGTCACCGTGCTGGGGCGGATCGCCGCGTCCGTGATTGCGATAGCGGGGATCGGGGTGGTCGCACTGCCGGCGGGCGTGTTCGCCAGCGCCTTTTCGGACGAGCTGCGTGAGCGGCAGCTGCAGAAGCTTCAGGACCGCGTGGAGGCGGCCGAAGCGCAAGCCGGCGCTGCCCCGGAAGAGAGCAGCGCCTGATAGGGTCTAGTCTTGGGCTTTTGAGCCGTTGGCCTCGGACTGGAGCATTGTGTACCGCTCGATTCCGATGCGTTCGATCAGGTCGAACTGCGTTTCAAGATAATCCACATGCTCTTCTTCATTGTTCAGAATCTTTCCGAACAGGTCGCGGCTGCCATAGTCGCGGATGCTTTCGGAATATTCCATTGCGTCCTTGAGCAGGGGGATGGCGTCGTTTTCGAGCTTCAGGTCGCATTCGAGGATTTCGTGGACCGATTCGCCGATGCGCAGCTTGCCGAGGTCCTGCAGGTTTGGCAGACCGCCGAGGAACAGGATGCGTTCGATCAGCCAGTCGGCATGTTCCATCTCTTCGATGGATTCCTTGTATTCATAGTCGCCGAGCTTGCTAACGCCCCAATCGTGCAGCATGCGCGAGTGCAGGAAATACTGGTTGATCGCCGTCAGCTCGTTCTTGAGACATTTGTTCAGAAATTCGATGACCTTCGGGTCGCCTTTCATGGGGAGCTCCTGCGCTTTGGATTTCGTATGGGCCAGCACCTAGGGTGATTGTGTCATGGGATCAACAAAAAATCCAATAAAAACAATTGCATATGAAAGTGCGACACAGTTGCAGCCGCGTGTCAAAACGGTGCAGATCCGTTTCATTCGGTTTCACACCGTCCAAAGGGCCAGCAATTTCAGGGGGTGAGCGCCTATTCGGCCGCGATCAGGGCCGGGCTGACCGGGCGCTGGTCCATCTCTTCGGAGATGATCTCGCCGATGGAGCAGCTGCATTTTCCGCACTGGAACTTGCACCCGTGATGCGCCTGCACGGCTTTGGGGCTGCGGGCCCCGGCGTCGACGGCGGTGCGGACGCTCTTGCAGTTGATGCGGTTGCAGACACAGATGATCATGAGAACCATTTGCACGACACTGCGAATGATTGTCAATCCAGTTTTTGCGGTTTGTTGCAGACGCGGAATGGCCGCCGGGCCTGATCTCAGGCCTCGGCGGTGTCATCCCATTGGAACACGTCTTCAAGGCCGACCTGGAAGACCCGCGCAATGCGGAAGGCGCTCTCGAGGGAGGGGGAATAGCGGCCCTGTTCGATGGCGATCACCGTCTGCCGGGTCACGCCGATCTCTTTTGCCAGGGCCGCCTGGCTCATGCCGTCATGGGCCTCGCGCAATTGCTTCACGCGGTTGAGGATAGGGGGGCGTTTGGCCATTGCTCAGGTGCCCCGGCGGTAGAACAGGATGGTCAGGACATATTCCGCCACTTGCGAGGCAATCAGGCTGCCGACTGCGATGTGGAAGAGCAGGTTGCCATCTGAATTGATGTAATAGTGCCAGAGGCCCGCAAAGATGCCGAAGCCGAGCACGTAGCCAGAGATGTTCCCGGCGCGGCGGAGCACCTGCTTGTCGCGCTCATCCTCGGTATCGTCGGCGTCTTCCGGGGAGATGCTGGCAATGATTATGTGGCTGATAATGGCGCCGACGACCAGCATGAGTGTGGCCCCGCCGATCAGGCCGAGGGTGGGCGGCGCCGTCTCGCCCAGCGCCTGAGACATCTTCCAGACCCTGGACACATACCAGACCCCGGTCAGGCTGATGAGGAGGCCCATGATCCAGGCCGATTTTTCGTGAAAAGACATTGTTGGAATTCCTTTGCGTGTCAAAAATTTCTTACACACCCTATATGGTAAAATATTTTTGACATGTCAAACATTTTTTACAAGAAAGTTCGCGCCGCTTGACCGGAGCCCGTGCGGCCTCTAGGTCCGGCGGACCTTTCATTTCTCAGTAAAGACAGACATTTCCGATGACCGATCTCTCCACGCTCGCCCATTCCGCAAAGGCCTGGCCGTTCGAGCTTGCCCGCAAGCTGGAACAGCGCGTGGAGCAGCAGATCAAGGCCGGCCAGCGTGAGGCTGGCGACCCTGTGACCTTCGAGACCGGCTATGGCCCGTCGGGCCTGCCGCATATCGGCACGTTCGGCGAAGTCGTTCGCACGACCATGGTGCGCCACGCCTTTGAAGTGCTCACGGGCAGCAAATACACAACGCGCCTGATCTGTGTGTCGGATGACATGGACGGGATGCGGAAAGTGCCGCCAACCGTGCCGAACCCGGAAAAGCTGGAGCCCTACCTGCAACAGCCGCTGACGGCGGTGCCGGACCCGTTCGGCACGCATGATTCCTATGGCGCGCACATGAATGCCCGGCTCTGCGCTTTCCTCGACCAGTTCGGATTCGAGTATGAATTCCTGTCGGCCACGGAATGCTACAAATCCGGCCGGTTCGACGCCATGCTGCTGGAGGCTGCGCGGAAATATCAGGACATCATGGATGTGATGCTGCCAACGCTGGGCGAAGAGCGTCAGGCAACCTACAGCCCGTTCCTGCCAATCCATCCGGACACGGGCGAAGTGCTCTATGTGCCGATGAAGGCCGTGGACGGAGAGAAGGGGAATGTGACGTTCGAGGATGCGTCCGGCAAGGAATTCACGCTGCCGGTGACGGGCGGCCATGTGAAGATGCAGTGGAAGCCCGATTTCGGCATGCGTTGGGCCGCGCTCGGCGTGGACTTTGAAATGTTCGGCAAGGACCATCAGGCCAATGCGCCGATCTATTCCAAGATCACTCGCATCCTGGGCGTTCGGCCACCGGAGCAATATGTCTATGAGATGTTCCTCGACGAAAAAGGCGAGAAGATCTCCAAGACCAAGGGCAATGGCATCTCGGTCGAGGACTGGCTGAAATATGCGCCGGACGAAAGCCTCAGCCTGTTCCAGTTCCAGAAGCCGCGCGTGGCGAAGAAGCTGTATTTCGACGTCATCCCGAAGGCCGTGGACGAGTACCTGACCTTCCTTGAGAAGTATCCGAGTGAGGAGCCTGCGCGCCAATTGGAAAATCCGGTCTGGCACATCCATTCCGGCAACCCGCCCGCCGAGACCACGCCGGTCAGCTTTGCGCTGCTGCTGAACCTCGTCGCCGTGGCGAACCCGGAAGACAAGAGCCAGCTCTGGGGCTTCATCTCGCAATATGCGCCGGAGGCCTCACCCGAGAAGAACCGTCTGCTCGATGAGCTGGCGGGCTATGCGATGAGCTATTACCAGGACTTTGTCCTGCCGCAGAAGACTTATCGCGCGCCGACGGACAAGGAACGCGCGGCGATGGAAGACCTCTCCGCCCGCCTCAAGGCGTTCGATGGCGAGCCGACCTCGGAGAATCTCCAGACACTGACCTTCTCGGTCGGCAAGGAGCATGAGTTCGAGAATCTGCGCGAATGGTTCCAGGCGCTGTATGAAGTCCTGCTCGGCCAGAGCCAGGGGCCGCGCTTCGGCAGCTTCGCGGCGCTGTATGGTGTGGCCAATACGGCCCGCCTGATGGATGAGGCGCTGGCGCGGGACTAGCCTGCTGATTTCGTAACATGGCTTAAACATTCCTCTGCTCTAGTCTGGCCAGAGCCAGAGGAGCCTTTGCCATGCCTGCCATTCGCCTAGTCCTGATCGCCGGCATGCTTGCCACGCTGCCCGCCTGTCTTGCCACCAAGATCGTGACCGTGCCCGTCAGCGTGGCGGGCGATGTGGTCGAGGGGACGGCGAAGGGCGCCTATGCGATCGGCTCTGGGGTCGTGCACGTCACCGGGGACGCGCTGGACGGCCCCGAGGAGGACGTCAAGCTCAAGGTGAAGGTCAAGAAATTCGGCGGCGGCACCAAGACCTATACGCGTACCGTCGAGTCCGACGATATCGAGAAGACGCTCGAAAAGCTCGGCAAGAAGGGCACCATCATCGACGTGCAGGTCGAAGAGGCGGGGTAGGGGTCTACTCCGCCGCCGCGATCAGCGTGGTCTTCGCCTTAGGCAGCTTGCCCTCAGGCCAACCGGCCCAGAACTCGGCCTCTTTCGCCTTGGCAACTTCGGCGGCAGCTTCCTTCACATGGCCATAGCCGCGAATGTCGTCCGGAATTTCGGCGAGGGCGACGGCGAGGTCGTGGTTCTTCGCAGACAGTTCCTGCGCGATGCGGGCGAGGCCGGCGAGATAGTCGTCGCGTAGCTTGCGCTCCATGCGGCGCTCTTCGGTATAGCCGAACAGATCGAACCGCGTGCCCCGCAGGCCCTTGAACTTCGCCATCAGTTTGAAGACCTGGAACATCCACGGGCCGAAATGCTTCTTCTTCAGATGGCCCTGTGCATCCTTCTTGGCGAGGATTGGCGGGGCCAGCATCAGGCGCAGCTTGCCGCCCTTGAACTGGCTGGCGATATAGTCGGCGAACTTACCGTCCGTGTAGAGACGGGCGACTTCATACTCATCCTTGTAGGCCATGACCTTGTAGGCATAGGTGGCCGCTGCGCGGGTCAGTTTCTCGCCAAGGCCGGCGGCATGTTCGGCGGCGCGCACCTGGGCGACGATGTTGCGATAGGTCTCTGCATAGGCGGCGTCCTGATAGGCGGTCAGGCGCGCTGCCCGGTCGTCGATCAGTTCGTCCAGCGTCTTCTCTTCGATATGACCGCGCGGGTCATGCTGGGGCAGGAGGCGTTCCGGGTTCGCCGCAGCGATCCGGCCGATATTGAAGGCGGACATGTTGTCTTCGACCTTGGTGCCGTTCAGGCGAATGGCACGGTAAAGCGCGCGCAGGCTGATGGGCACCTGACCCTTCTGCCAGGCAAAGCCGACCATGATCATGTTCGTATAGATCGCGTCATGCAGATAGCCGACCGCGAGGGCCTCGGCATCGAAGGCATCGAAGTCGCGGGCCTGGCGCTTGACGCGGGCGGCCAGGAGATCGCTCTCGAAGCGTTTTGACCGATCCCGGATGAATTCGCTGGTCGGGGTGACGTCGGAGTTGGCATAGGCCGCGGTGCGATTGCCATCCATCAGATTGAGGGCGTCGCCCCCGGCCGCGACGACGAGGTCGCAGGCGATGATGAGGTCGGCGCTCGCAGGTGGGACTTTCCCGGTCGAGATCATTTCCGGCTCGCGGGCGAACCGGATGTGGCTGAGCACGGGGCCGCCCTTCTGGGCAAGACCGGTCATGTCGAGGCTGGAGGCCGCATGACCGTCCACATGGGCGGCCATGGCCAGCACGGCCGCGACCGTGGTAACGCCTGTGCCGCCGACGCCGGTGAACAGCACGTTCCACGGTTCCGACAGGCTGGGCGTTTCCGGCAGGGGCAGGCCCGCATCGTCGAATTCGGGACGGGGCTGGTCCTGCCAGGCCGGTTCACCATCCTGGATCGTCACGAAGCTCGGGCAGAAACCGCGCAGGCAGGAAAGGTCGGTATTGCAGGTCGACTGGTTGATGCGGCGCTTGCGGCCGAGTTCGGTCTCGACCGGCTCCACCGACAGGCAGTTCGATTTGATCGAACAATCGCCGCAGCCTTCGCAGACTTCGGTATTGATGACGACGCGTGTGCGGTCCGGCGCGCGCAGGCCCCGCTTGGAGCGGCGGCGCTTTTCGGTCGCGCAGATCTGGTCATAGATCATGACGGAGACGCCGGGCGTCTCGCGCAGCATGACCTGAACCTCTTCGAGTTCCTCGCGGTCATAGATCTTCACGCGGCGGGGGAGGTGTTTCACGTTGGCGTAGCGGGTCGGGTCCTCGGTCACGATGACAATCGTCTCGACGCCTTCGGCCTCGACCTGCTGGGCGATCTGGGCCGGAGTCTGGCCGGATTCCACCGTCTGGCCGCCGGTCATGGCGACGGCGTCATTGTAGAGGATCTTGTAGGTCATGCTGGCGCCGGAGGTGACCGCGGCGCGGATGGCAAGGCTGCCGGAATGGGAATAGGTGCCGTCGCCGAGATTGACGAAGACATGGTCTTCTTCCGTCGCCCAGTACTGGCCGATCCACGGCACGCCCTCGCCGCCCATCTGGCTGGTCATGTCGGTTTTGCGGTCCGGCATGAAGTTCGCCATGTAGTGGCAGCCAATGCCGGCCAGCGCGCGCGAGCCTTCCGGCACGACGGTGGAGGAATTGTGGGGGCAGCCGGAGCAATAGTGCGGGGTCCGCACGGTCTCGGACGCATTCGTGCGGGCGGCTTCGCCGGCGCGGCCAATCCGGTCGAAATAGGCTTCGGCGCGGCTGGTGTCCCAGCCTTCGGGAATGATCTTCATCAGCGCAGCGGCCATTTCCGGGATGGAGATGGAGGCGATGTCCGAAAGCAGGGGGCGGCCGTCACGGTCGCGCTTGCCTTCCACCGTCGGACGCTGACCATCCGGAAAATCATACAGGACCGATCGCAGCTGGTCTTCGATCAGCGGGCGCTTGTGCTCGATCACGACCACACGCTCCAGGCCCTTGCAGAACGCCCGGATCCCTTCGGGCTCAAGGGGCCACGGCATGGCCACCTTGTACACGGAGAGACCCAGACGCCCTGCATCCTGCGGTGACAGGCCAAGCGCCGCGAGCGCCTCGAACACGTCGCGGGCAGCCTGGCCCGTCACAACAACACCGACACGGGTTTCCGGCGCAGGCAGGATGACATGATCCAGCTTGTTGGCGCGCACATAGGCCTGCGCGGCCGGGAGCTTCACCTGGCGCAGGCGCCGCTCCTTTTCGAGCGGGCTGTCGCCGCGGCGCATATGCACGCCGTCTTCAGGCAGCTGGAAATCTGGGGAGATGAAATTGAACCGGTCGAGATCGACGCTGACTACCGCGCCGGAATCCATCGTGTCGGCAAGCGCGACCAGGCCGGTCCACGCGCCGGAGAACCGGCTCATCGCCCAGCCATGAATGCCATAATCCAGCACGTCCTGGATGGAGGCCGGGTTCAGGACCGGGATTTCGGCATCCGCCATCGCGAATTCGGATTGCGAGGGCAGGGTGGAGGATTTGCAATTATGGTCGTCGCCGATGATGGCGAGCACGCCGCCATGTTTCGAAGCGCCGGCAGCATTGGCATGTTTGAAGGCATCGCCGGTCCGGTCCACACCGGGGGCCTTGCCGTACCAGACGCCGAACAGGCCATCATATTTGGCGCCAGGAAACAGACCGAGCTGCTGGCTGCCCCAGACGGCTGTGGCGCCCAAATCTTCGTTCAGGCCCTCCCAGAACTGGATATCATGTGTATCCAGCCATTTCTGGGCGGCGCGCAGCTGCTGGTCATACCCACCCAGCGGGGATCCGCGATAGCCGGAGATGAAGCCGGCCGTGTTCAGGCCAAGACCCAGATCGAGGCGTTTTCGGTCAAGCGGCAGGCGTACCAGTGCCTGAATGCCCGTCATGAACGCTTTTCCCTCGACAAGCTCGTATTTGTCGTCCAGCGTGACTTCGCGGTGTTGCATAGCATGCCTATTAAGTGGGTTTAGGCATATTATTGGCGAAATCGAATGAAATTGCTTGCCTATCTTGCGTAGTTTTTGTTATTCCGGGGCATATTTTACCGGAAAATGCGAGAAAGTGAGCAAAATTGGCCCAAGAAATAGATGCTGTCGACGCGCGGATACTGGACATCATTCAGCATGATGCCGGCCTGTCCGTCGCCGAAATTGCCGACCGGGTCGGCCTGTCATCGTCGCCCTGCTGGCGGCGGATCAAGCGGATGGAAGAGGCTGGTTTCATTACGGGCCGCGTCACCCTGCTGGACAACAAGTCGCTCGGACTGAATTTTGAAGTCATGGCCAGTGTCAAACTGGCCCTTCCCAGCCGCGAAAACCTCGATGCGTTCGAGCAGATGGTGCAGGCTTGGCCGGAAGTCATCGAATGCATGACGGTGACGGGCGCGGTTGATTACATGATCCACATCATCACGACCGACATGCACGCCTATGACAATTTCCTGCGGGACAAGCTGCTCGGCTCCGCGCTGGTGTCGGATGTGCAGTCGCGGATCGTGATCCGGGTCGCCAAGCGCACGACGGCGCTGCCGCTGGATCTTGTGGAAGACCTCAAGAAACCCGCTTCTGCTTGACCAGTCAGGCTGGCGCTACGAGGATAGGCGTCATGTTTCGTGCCGTGATCCTGTGCGTGATGCTGGCGTCGATGGTCCTGCCATCGGGCGCTGCACCTCTTGAGGCAGGCCAACTCCAGCAGAAACTGGAAACCGTCCGTGAAGAGACCGGCCTGGTCGCGCTTGGCGCGGTGGTGGCTGATGCAGACGGCAACATCCTCGGCCTGGCCGTCGCGGGGGAGCGGGTGAAGGGCAGCCGCGATGCCGTTCAGCCGGGCGATGCCTGGCATATTGGTTCCAATACGAAGATGCTGACGGCATTGCTGTATGGCCGTCTCGTCGAACAGGGGAAAGCCAGTTGGGGCGCGACGCTGCCAGAATTGCTGCCCGATCTCACCGACGAGATGAACCCAGCCTGGAATGATGTGACGATCGAGCATCTCCTGTCCCACCGCAGTGGGCTGGCCGCCAATCCAGGCATGATGTGGTTCCTGACGAGCCGGGCATCAAGCGATCCTGTCGAGACGCAGCGCGCAAAATTGGCAAAGGGGTTCCTGGCAAAGCCGCCCGACGGCGTAACCGGCACGTTCACCTATTCGAACCTCGGTTACATAATCGCCGGGGCAGCGATTGACCGGATCGCGGCGCGGCAGGGATACGAGAATTATGAAGCCTTGTTCCTTTCAACCCTGGTTCCAAACGGGGAGGGCTGGGGCTTCGGACCGCCGAAAGAGGGCCTTGAAGGGCACACCAAAAACCTGTTCGGTCGGTTGAAGGGGCAGGGAAAGGGGCTGAGCGCGGACAATCCAGCCGCGCTCGCGCCCGCTGGCACGCTGCATGTGCCCTTGGCCGCGCACGCCCGTTTTCTCAGCCAGTTCCTGCACCCGGATGCGATATATGGGAAGCTGATGACGCCTTATCCCGACAGCACTTCAGACTATGCGCTGGGCTGGGCGGTTGGTCAGCATGATACGCTCGGGCGATACTATCGCCATGCCGGTTCCAACACGATCTGGCTGTCCCACGTCACGCTTCTCCCGGAGCAGGGGCTTGTGATTATTGTGAACACAAACCAGCATAGCGAACAGGCCGGAGAGGCCATGCATGAGCTGGCCGTCGCGCTGGCAGAAGATTTGCGCGCGGCGGACTAGGCCTGCGGCACGTCCACATGCGTTACGTGACCGTCGGATTCGTTCAGTATGCGGGGCTTGCCACCTGGCCAGACCTGCAGCCGGGTTTGCATGCGGGGGGAAGTCCGGTCACCCCCAAACAGGGATTCCGGTTCAAAGCAGAGCCAGGCGAGGGGTGCCGTATCTGTCGCAGCTGCACCAGCTTCCGCAATCAGCCGCATGATACGCTCAATATCATCCTTTGGCGGATAGATCAGGAAAACCGAATGATAGATCACTGTCAGGCCCTCGGACGGGCGGTTGGCCAGGCGCTTGGCCAGCCAGTCGACCGCATTGGCCTGTTCGACGTGAACGCCCATCTGGCGCGCAAGCTCTGCGGCGGCATCCAGCCGGGCAAGGCGGCCCGCCTGGTCTGGCCAGGTATAGGATTTGAGCCGCAGGAAGGCGGCCTCGTCTGACACGTCAATCGGATTGAGATCACACGCCGTGCGCGAAGCAATCACCGGCGCGGCGTCCAGGTGAAGCGGTTCCGGTCCGTTCCAGATGGTCGAGATGGTGACCTCGCTTGGCCCTGGGCGTTGCCAGGTGCCGCCATCATAGGTGAACCGATCCCAATTCTGGTTGAGGCCTGCGCTGGCGCCCAACTCAAGCAGGTGCATGGGCATGCGGTAGGTTGCGGCGAGTTCGAGAAAGCCGGGCAGGAGCGCAATCGACCGGCGGGTCTCATTGGTCTGCGGGGGACTCTTGAGGAAGGTGCGGACATCAGGGATGTGAGCTGCAAGCCAGGGCCGCGCCTCGGCCCAGACAGCCTCCATCTTCCACTCCGCCACATGGGCAGGATAGGTCGCGGCAAGGGCAGGGGCTGCCCCGGTCAGCACGGCATGATGCAGGACGCCGGCCAGTCTGAGGCCAAGGGCATCCTTGCGGGGATTGCCGGTCCAGGCACGACAGAGGTCTGCGACCGGGCCGCCGGCCGCGAAATCATCCGCAAATTGCCGGAGCAAGGCGGCTGTGAAGGGAGAGCCCAGATCCTCGCACCATCCCGCCTGTTCGGCGAAATGGTCGAGGATCCGGGTTTCATCCAGCATGCCGGACCCCTAGTAGCGTTCCAGCGCCATGGCGATGCCTTCGCCGCCGCCGATGCAGAGGCTGGCCATGCCCTTCTTGAGGCCGCGGTCTTCCATGGCCGCGAGCAAGGTGACGATCAGACGGGCACCGGAGGCGCCGATCGGGTGACCCATCGCGCAGGCGCCGCCATTCACGTTCAGTTTTTCGTGGGGAATGCCCATTTCCTTCATGGCGATCATTGGCACGACCGCAAAGGCTTCGTTGACTTCCCAGAGCTCGACCTCGTCGATGCTCCAGCCGGCTTTTTCGAGCGCCTTCTTCATGGCGGGCACAGGGGCCGTCGTGAAGTATTCCGGCTCGTGGGCGTGGCTGGAAGACGAGACAATCTTGGCCAGCGGGGTCAGGCCGCGCTTCTTGGCTTCAGACTCGCGCATCAGGACGATGGCGGCGGCGCCGTCGGAAATGGCGGATGCGTTGGCCGCCGTGACCGTACCGTCCTTGGAAAAGGCCGGGCGCAGGGTCGGAATCTTTTCAGGCATCGCCGTGCGCGGCAGTTCGTCCGTGTCGACCACCGTCTCACCCTTGCGGGTCTTGATGGTGACCGGCGCAATCTCGCGCTTGAACTTGCCTGACTTTGTTGCGTTCTGGGCGCGGCTCAGCGTTTCCAGCGCATAGGCGTCCTGTTGCTCGCGGGTGAACTGGTACTCCCCGGCGATCATGTCAGCGAACTGGCCCATGGGGCCGCCCTTGTAGGCGTCAGACAGGCCGTCGAGCGCCATATGGTCTTCGGCGTTCATGGTGCCGTATTTGTGACCCTTGCGGACATTCAGCAGGTGAGGGGCGTTGGTCATAGATTCCATGCCGCCGGCGATCACGATATTGGCGTCGCCTGCGAGGATGGCGTTACGGCCCATGACGGCGGCCTGCATGCCGGATCCGCACATCTTGTTGATCGTCGTGGCTTCGAGGCCCTTGTCCTGGCCCGATTTGAAACCGGCCTGACGGGCAGGCGCCTGGCCCTGGCCCGCGGGAAGGCAATTGCCCATGATGATTTCGTTCGCTTCGCCCGGCGACAGTTTCGCTTCGCTGACGGCCTTTTCGATGGCGATGGCGCCCAGTTCGCTGGCTGTCAGGCTGGCAAGGTCGCCGAGCAGGCCACCCATAGGCGTGCGGCCCATACCGACGATGACGACGGGATCTTGTTCAGACATGGAGTTTCCTTCCGCTAGAGTTTTTTTGCAGGTGCGAACACAAAGCGCGTCCGGGCCGGACTCGTCAAGGCCGCTGAATGGCGCAATCAGGGCAAATATTACCGTCACGCCGCGTGTCGCACGTTGACAGGGGTTCGTATCCGTCGTCCGGGCCGCGCTGCGGGGAGATCATGCCACGTTCGGGCTGGTCGAACTCAGCTGCCGAGTGCAGCTTCGATGTCGGCCATCAGCGCTGCGTCGGACGGGGTTGTGGCCGAGGGATAGGCCTTGAGCGGTGTGCCATCGCCCGAAACCAGGATCTTGTGGAAGTTCCATTTCGGTTGCGCGGCGTCGCCAAGGGTTTCCACGGCGTTCAGGTAAAACGGGTGTTCGTCGGCGCCGGTCACCGCGTATTTCTTCGTCAGCGGAAACGTGACGCCAAAATTGAGTTTGCAGAACGTCTGGACGTCTTCTTCAGTGCCCGGCTCCTGACCCCCGAAATCATTCGAGGGGACGCCGACAATGACAAGGCCCTTGTCCTTTTTCGCCTCATAGAGCGCTTGCAGGCCTTCATATTGCGGGGTGTAGCCGCATTTGGAGGCTGTGTTGACGACGAGAACCGCCTTGGCGTCCAGCGCTGTCAGGTCGAGGGGCTTGCCGTCAATGCGGGTGAATTGCGTGGCCGTCATGGAAGAGGTCTCCGGGGCAGGGGCTGACTGGGCCTCGGCTCCCGGCAAACAGGCGGCGGCGGTGAGGGCGAGGCAGGACGCGGCCAGGGCCGCAACGAGGGATTGGCGCATGAGGCACGCTCCAGTTGCATCTGGTTCCAGATGATAGGGCGTTCCGCGCGGCTGTCACGCATTCTTATCGAACGCGTCGCGGATTGGCGGTGTCCAGCCGGATGGCGTCTTCGATAATGCGGTCAAGGCCCTCATCGACTTCGTCGAGCGACCGGATTTTCACATGCCGCAGGGCCTTGCCGGTGCCTTCAATCCGGGCCGGATGAGACGGGGCGAGTTCGGCGCCATAGAAAAGCTGCAGATTGCAGCGGTCCTTGTGCGCGGCGATCGAGAAAATTCTCTCCCGCCCGCTCCAGCACGGAAAGCCCCAGGCGAGCTTGCAGGTCAAATCGGGACCTGCAAGCTGAATGCGCGCGCGCAGGCTTTCCGCTATTTCGCGCTGGGCAGGGTCAAGGTTCGAAAACCAGGTTTCGACATCCTTGGCCACAAGCGGCTTCTATTTCTTCTTGGCGCGGGAAGCCTTGTCAGCTGCCTTGGGCGGCATCACTTCGAAGGTCATCTGGAGGTTCACCCTATACTTTTCGATCTTGCCGTTCTTGATCGTGGTGTACATCTCGTTGACATAGGCCGAAGCGAGGCCTTTGACCGTGGCGTCAAAGCGCGTGACGGCAGTCTGAATCGCATCCTCGAAGGATTTGGTCGATTCCGACATGATCTGTTCTGATTTCATGATAGCCATTATGCGTCCCTTTCCTAATGGAAGTGCATTGAAGACCTTTTAGGGCCTCATGCCAAGGGAGCGAATGGAATCGGTAGGGCGGGCCTATATGCCCACAAGTTCGAAGCCGGCTTCGGATCCGTTTTGCCAGACAACCCGGGCAAGGCCCTGCAGGCCAACGCCCTTGGCGTGAAGCGTCACGATTTCCGGCATGCCCTCATTCGTTGGAAAACGAAGGCGGACACCGGAATCGGAGTGGTCAAGAACGATACCGCGGCGGGTATAGCCGGACTCGTACACGATATTGGCTTCACGATAGACGGAGGCACGAACAGGGCGCGGACGCTCCTTGGTGGGGATAACCATCTGCTCAACACGCGCGGCAGCAGGAGCCTCGGGCTCGGGCTTAAGTGGCTTGAACAGGCGGTTGAGGAGTTTCATTTTGGGCGGCATTCCTTGTTCACAGAAATCATTGCAACTGCCGTGCCAGACCCGGCTGTACAGTGACGATATACGCACACTTCTTCAGAACAAGTAAAGAAGCAGCGCCCTCAAGCGCTGCTTCTGTAATATACATTACGGTTTACGTCTGTTTACCAAATTCGGATGCGTTGTTCCGGCGGCAGATACATGGCGTCGTCTTCCGTAACGTCAAAGGCATCGTACCATTCCGACAGGTTCCGGACGACGCCATTCACCCGGTAAACCGGCGGAGAATGGGGGTCGGTCAGCAGCTGGCGGCGGGTTGCTTCCTCACGATACTTCGACCGCCAGACCTGAGCCCAGGCAAGGAAGAAACGCTGGTCACCGGTCAGGCCGTCGAGAACGGGGGCTTCCTCATCTGCGCTGATGGTCCCATCGCCATTGTCATCCAGGCTCAGCTTGTAGGCCTTGTAGGCCATGGAAAGCCCGCCCAGATCGCCGATATTCTCGCCGAGGGTCAGGGCGCCATTTACACAGGTCTCGCCTTCATCCAGCGGACAGAGGGCGTTGTACTGATCCACGAGGGCGCCCGTCTTGCCTTTGAAATTCGCGTCATCCTCGGCGGTCCACCAATTGCGGAGCGTGCCGTCTCCGTCGGATTTCGCGCCCTGGTCATCGAAGCCGTGTCCCATTTCGTGGCCGATGACCCCGCCAATGGCGCCATAATTGACGGCCGGGTCTGCGGTCAGGTTGAAGAAGGGAGGTTGCAGGATGGCAGCGGGGAAGACGATCTCGTTCCGGTTCGGCGAGTAATAGGCATTCACCGTCTGGGGCAGCATGAACCATTCCGTCTTGTCGATGGGCTGGCCGAGCTGTGAGATCATGTCTTTCCATGCCCAGTCATTCACTGCCATCGAATTGGCGAAGGCATCCGGGCCGACATTCAGGTCTTCATAGGTCTCGAAATTCTTGGGATACCCGATCTTCGGCGTAAACTTGGCGAGCTTGTCATGGGCTTCGGTCTTGGTTTCCTCGCCCATCCAGTCGATTTCATCGAGATTGCTGGCCATGGCCGCGCGGAGGTTCTCGACAAGGTCGTCCATTGCGGCTTTATTCTCGGTCGGGAAGAAACGCTCGGCATAGACCTTGCCGACGGCTTCGCCGACAGAGCCCTCAACCGTGGAGACGGCCCGCTTCCAGCGCTCGCGCTGTTCCTCGGCGCCGCCCAGCGTCTTGCCATAGAAGTCAAAGGACGCCTCATCGAGGCGGCGCGGCAGGACATCCGCATGGTCGATCAGGAAATGCGCCGTCAGGTAAGCCTTCCAATCCTCCAAGGAGGCGGTCTGCATGATCTCGAACAGGCCGCCGATGCCGCCGCCCGAGACTTTCTCGACCTGTTCAGGGGTCATGCCGTTCTCTTCGATTTCCTCGGCGGTCGGGGTCACCTGACGCACAACGAATGTATCTTCGCCGTTCAGACCAAGGTCCATCAGCATGGTGGCCACCGGGAAGTCACCGGCCAGCTGTTCCAGTTCCTCACGGCTCATCTTGTTGTAGGTGAGGTTGCGATTGCGGCCTGCCGCGCGATCCCAATGGGCCTTGGCGATGCGGGTTTCGAGCGCGATCACGCGGTCTGCCGCCGCTTCGGCATCCTCATGACCGGCTTCGGTCAGCAGGCTGACCAGCATGGCCTTGTAGGCGGCGCGGATTTCGAGGTTCTTCTCGCTGTCATCGAGATAATAGTCGCGATCCCCGATGCCGAGGCCGGCCTGGGTCACATAGAAGATGTACTGGTCCGTCTGCTTGGAATCGACATCCACCCAGCCCGCAATAGGGGAGGCATAGCCGGTGGCGGCGAACACTTTGGCGAGATCTTCCCGGCTGGAGATGCCATTGATCTTGCTGAGATAGGGCGTTGCCGGTGTCAGGCCGGCGGCCTCGATCCCGCTTGTATCCATATAGGCGTTGTAGACGGACGCGACCTTGCCTTCGAGCGTGGCCGGGTCGGGCTCGGCCTCGGCGAGTTCCTGAATGATGTTGAGCACGCGCTGTTCGGATTTCTCCGCGAGCAGGGTGAAGGCCCCGTAGCGGGTGCGATCACTCGGGATCACAAAACTGTCCAGCCATTTGCCATTGGCATAGGCATAGAAATCCTTGCCGGGCTCAACCGACTCGTCGCGCAAGGTCAGGTCCACGCCCCAATCGCCCCAATAGTCGGCCGCGGACAGTTCCAGACCTTCCGGGGTGACATATTTGCCGTCTTCATTGGGCGTCGTGGCAGAGGTCGAGGTTGCTTCTGCAGGCTCTGCGGGCTGGCCGGCCTCTTCAGTGGCCGATGGGCCGCAGGCAGCGAGAAGGGCAATGGTCGCTGCCCCGAGCATGAGTTTTTTCATTTTCAGTCTCTCCAGTGGTATGAATGGAGCCCGGCACCGTTTCCGGGCGGGCTTCCATCAAGTTGGGGTCATCTTATTCGGCAGGCGCCATTGGGCCAAGCCCGCTATCCTGGCTGGTGCCAATCAATTCATCCTCATCAATCGTCACTTCGCCGCTATAGGTCTCACCGATCTGGCGGAAGGGCTTGCCGCCCCAGGTCCAGCGGAACACCCGGCCAATCTCCACGCCCACCGCATAGAGGGCAGGGACCATCAGCAGCGAGACGAACAGGGCGAAGGCCACGGCAGCGCCGAGCGAGACGACCATCGGTTTCAGGAATTGCGCCTGCACGGATTTTTCCGCGATCAGTGGCAGGATGCCGACAAAGGTGGTGACGGAGGTCAGCAGGATCGGACGGAAGCGCGAGACGCCGCCATCGACCAGGGCCTGAACCGCGCCAGCGCCTTCATCCCGCCGTCGGTTCACATAATCAATCAGGACGAGGTTGTCGTTGATCACAACGCCCGCGGCTGCGGCAATCCCGAAGAACGAGAACATGGCCATCGGCGTATCGAAGAACCAGAGGCCGAACACGGCGCCGCAATAGGCGAAGGGCAGGGCCATCATCAGCAGGATGGGCTGGGCGTAAGAGCGGAAAGCGACCGCCAGCAGGATATACATCGCCCCGATGGCGATCAGGACAAGGCGTCCCACTTCTTCCATGAATTTCTGTTCTTCTTCATAGCCACCGGCCATGCCGCGTTCGACATCCGGGAACGTCTTTTCGAACTCAGGCCAGAAATTCTGGTCCATGGACGCCATGATCTGACCCCGGCCGCCATCGCCCAGCACTTCTGCATAGACAGAGACAGACCGTGTGCGGTTGCGTCGGATGATGCGGTTGATGCCCGGAGCGTAGTCGAAATTCGCCACCTGGGTCACGGGGATTTCGCGGCCATCGGCTGTACGCACGCGGAGGGAGTTGAGGCTGTCGAGATCTTCCCGTGCCGCTTCCGGCAGGCGCACCATGACGCGGACGTCTTCCCCGTCTCGGGGCAGGCGCTGGGCCTCTTCGCCATAATAGGCCTGACGGACCTGCTGGGTAACGCTGGCCAGCGTGATGCCGAGCGTTTCCGCGCCCGGCTTGAGCGAGATGCGGATCTCTTCAGCAGCCGAGGAGAGGTTGTCGCCAATGTCATAGGCGTTGGCATAGGTTGCGAGGTGTTCCTTCACAGCCGCCGCAGCTTCGCGCAGGCGGTCGAGATCCTGATGATTCAGGGCAAAGCGAACGCCGCTCTGTTCATCATTGAAGGTGAAGTCGAAATTGATTTCCTCGGCATCCTGGATCTCGCCGACATTGTTGCGCAGCTGTTCGGCGATGTCCTTCGACCGGAGGCCGACAGGCCGCTCTTCCGGGGGCAGGACACCGATCCAGGCATTGACCCGGGTGCCGGACGCGACCACGGCGGCGTCCTTGATGAGACCGCCATCGATTTTTGGATATTGCTGGATCGATTCCGCCATTGTCACGTCGATACCGGCTTGTAACTGGTCGCGGATTTGTTCCAGCCGGGAGTAGGGGGTGCCGTCAGGCATCTGGATCTCGACACTGACAAGGTCAGCTTCGATTTCCGGCATGAACTTGAAGGGCACGATGCCCATGCCCGTCACGCGGGTGGCCAGGAAGAACAGGCAGAAGAAGAAGACAACCGTCGCATAGCGATAGCGGATCGCCATTTCCAAGGTCGGCTTGTAGAGATTGTTGGCAAACCAGAGCAGGCTGTCAGCGATCGTGTGCTGCAGTTTGAGCAGCTTGCCGGATGGGCCTTCGAAGGACTGGCGCTTCATGTGCGACAGGTGGCTCGGCAGGATCAGCATGCATTCAATGATCGAGAAGATCAGGGCCGCGACCACGACGAAGGTGATCTGCTGGGTGAACATCCGGGTCGGCCCGGAAATGAAGGCCCAGGGCAGGAAAGCGATGATCGTGGTGAGAACCCCGAAAACCACCGGCTTGAGAACCAGTTGTGTCCCGACGATCGCAGCGTCCAGGCCTTCGCGTCGCCCACTCTCGATTTCCCGGTGGATATTCTCCCCGACTACGATGGCGTCATCGACGATCACGCCAATCACGAGCAGCACGGCGAAGGTCGAGAGAATGTTCCAGGACACGCCAAAATAGGGGAGGAGCAGGATGCCGCCCGCGAAGGCGGTGATGATGCCCACCGTCACCCACAGGGCAACCGTCGGACGCAGGAACAGGATCAGGACGAGCATGACCAGGATGGCCCCGGTCAGGGCCGATTGCTGGATCAGGTCCATACGTGCGTTGAACGCTTCGGAATCGTCATACAGGATGTCGATCCGCACGGCCTCCGGGAGAATGCCGTTGGATGGATCGTTGGCGCGCTCGATGTATTCCTTGATGCTGTCCGTATATTCGACAATGTGCATCGTGTTTGGCTGGGGCACCTGCACGAACACAGTGGGCTCATTATTGTAGGTGGCCTTGAACTTGTCGGTGGCGAAGCCGTCATCAATGGTCGCCACATCGGACACGCGGACCGTGCCCTGTTCCGTTGACTGGCGGATAATGATGTTGCCGAATTGCTCGGCCGTGTCCGCCAGCTGGCGGGACGTGATGGAAACATCCCCGGTGGAGGATTCGATCCGGCCGCCGGACGAGTTCAGGGATGACTGGCGGATGGCTGTTGCCACATCACTGAAGCTGAGGCCGTAGCGGCGCAGCTGTTCCTCGGAAACCTCGATATTGACCTGTTCGTCGATGACCCCGCCGAGCTGCGCCAGCTCGCCCCCGGCCAGATTGGCAATGTCATCCCGGACGTCATCTCCGACACGTCGCAGGGTGCGCGCATCCACATTTCCGTGGACCGACAGGCCCATATAGTTGTTGCGTTGTTCCCAACGGGTGACTTGTGGCTGGAAAGCGGCTTGCGGAAGATTGTTGATCTGGTCGACGCGGATTTTCACATCGTCCAGGAACTTGTCCATGTCGATGTCGTCGCGGCCCTTGATGTTGACCACGCCCAGACCTTCATTGGCGATGGAGGTGATACGGTCGAGGCCGTCAATGTCGGCGACCGCTTCCTCGATGCGCGTGACGATCTGGTCTTCGACATCCTGAGGGGAGGCACCGTTCCATGTGACGGCAACAGAAGCGCCGGTAATGTTCACCACCGGAAACATTTCCTGTTCCATCTTGGTGTAGCCGAAGACGCCGCCCGTGAAGGCCACAATCATTAGCAGATTGGCGGCGACGGCATTACGCGCGAACCAGGCGACGATCCCGCTCATTGGGCCGCTCCTTCACCCTCAGTCGACGCAATTGCGGCGGGTTCGCCACTGGTGCTGGAGGATTCCTCGGAGCGTTTGGGCTCATAGACCTTGATGGTGCCGTCTTCCATGCGCTGCATGACCGTGATGCTCATGCCTTCGAACGGGGCCTGGATCGGGCTTGTGATGGCCAGTTCGCCGGGTTCAACCCCGGAGGAAAGATACGCCCCGTCAGTGTCGGAATAGATCAGCTTCACCTGGCGAATGGCCAGCTTGCCTTCATCCGGCAGACCAACAAACAGGCGGTCATCGCCGCGAAGCGCGCCGCGCGGAGCGATCAGCACGTTTTCCAGCGTCTCGCCCTGAATGATGGCGTTCACGAACAGGCCGGGGGCCATGGGCGCATCGCCATCGGCACCGGCCCCATATGGATCCTTCAGCTCGGCGATCACATTGATCTGGCGAGTTTGGGAGTTCACGGCGGCCGCCGTGCGCACGACCTGACCATGCCATTCGCGCTCAATGCCGCCAACAGTGGCCCGGAAGGTCACGTCGGGACCGGGGCGTTCGGTGCTGGAGCTGAAAGCGAGCGGCAGGCCGAGGCGGCCCATTTCGGCGTCCTTCAGGGGCAGGGCGACTTCAACCACATCATTGGCGAAGATCTGGCCAAGGGACTGGCCGACCGAGACGACCTGGCCGATATCGACATTGCGCTCGCGCACACGGCCGGCAAAGGGCGCGTAGACGGCCGTGCGGTCGAGTGCGAGCTGGGTATCTTTCAACTGGGCCTTGGCGGATTCAAGCGCGGCGCGGGCCCCGGCCAGCTGTGGCTCCCGCCGGGCGAGGGGAGAGGCGTCGGAGATGCCGAGATCCTCAATATCCTGGCGGGCAAGTTCGGCTTCGGCTTCCTCAAGCGCAAGCGCCTGCTCGGCGCTGGCCACGGTGGACTGGGCGCGCACAACGGCCAGTTCATAGTCAGCCGCTTCGACGCGGACGAGCAATTGGCCCTTGTTGATGAAGCCGCCATCAATGAAGTCTGGCGAAACATACGAAATGCGTCCGGAAATCTGGGGCGCGACGATGATTTCGCGCCGGGGCTTCACTTCCCCCTGGGATTCAACCACCAGTGTCAGGTCGCCCTGGCGAACCGGTTCGGCAAACACGTTGAGACCCGCCCGGGCTTCTTCGGCCTTTTCGGGCTGAGGCTTGATCGCGGACAGGGCGAAGACGCCGCCGACGCCGACCACGGCGAGGATCCCAATCGGAACCAATACTGAAATGACGCGTCCCATGACTTATTCTCCTGCCACTATTCTGCGGCGTATTCTTGCGGATCTTGTGGTGTGGTCGAGGCAGTCTGAACAGGCAGGCCGCCTCCAAGGGCGAGATGATATGAAATCCGGTTTGAGGCGCGCGTGGCACGCGCGGAAACCAGTTGGCTCTCGGATGTGAGACGCCGGGTCTGGGCATCGATCAGATTGAACACGGTGATCGTACCACTTGTGTACTGGCGCTCGGCCAGCTCTTCGGCAAGGCGGGCCTCTTCCAAGGCGCGCATTTGCGCATCTTCCTGTTGAGCAAGATAGGTATCCGCCGCGATGGCGTCTTCCACTTCGCCCCAGGCGGTCAGGGCCGTGCCGGCATAGCTGGCAATCGCTGCTTCGGCCTGGGCCACAGCCGCATCGCGCTGGGCATCAAGGCGTCCGCCCGTGAACAGGGGCTGGACGAGACTGGCCACAAGGCGCGCGGCAATGCGTTCCGGGTCGACCATGTCGGCAAATTCGGACTCGCTGGTCGAGATTGAGCCAGTAAGGCGCAGGGCCGGCAGCATGGCGAGGCGGGCCTGCTCAGCCCGCAGGCCAGCGGCCACGATGCTGGCTTCGGCACTGGCAACATCCGGCCGGCGCGACAGCAGGAGCATCGGATTGCCTTCGGCGACAAGGGTTTCGAGGATCGGCAGGTCGGCCGTGGCCTCGATTTCAGTGGCCGGATACCGGCCCAGCAGGATTTCGAGCCGGCGGGCGGCTTCCCCGGACAACTGGCGCCGCCGGGCAATTTCTGCTTCGGCCCCGGCAAGGGCGCTGCGGGCGGTGCGGACGTCCAGGGCTTGGGCAAGACCGCGCTGGAAGCGGCGCTCAGTCAGCATCCGGACCCGGTCACGTGCTTCATAGGTCAGGATCGCCACGCGTTCCTGCGCCAGGGCGGCGTTGAGATTGATCCAGGCGATCGCGGTCTGGGCGGCGACGGAGAGTTCCGCGGCAGCGAGATCAGCTTCACTTGCGGCCAGATCAGCTTCAGCAGCGGCCACGCCGCGTCCGAGCCGGTTCCAGAGATCGGCTTCCCAGCTGGCATCGAGGCCAAGGCCGTAGATACCGTCTGTGGTGCGGTCCAGATCACTGCCGACTTCGAATGCATTGGAGGTGACGCCCGTGCTGACCGAGGCATCAAGGCTCGGCAGGCGTTGTGAACGCGCCGTACGAATCGAGGCTTGTGCGGCGCGCACGAGGGCGGCGCGGGATTCCAGGGTCGGGCTGTTGGCCAGGGCTTCGCGCACGAGATTTTCCATGATCGGGTCGTCAAACTGACTCAGCCAGTCCCCGGTGGGGGCCTGTCCCGCAACGCCGACGGAGGCCCAATCGGTCGGAGCCTCTGGCGCAACAGCAAAAATCTCCTCGCGGTTACCGCTCACGCCGGGAAGATTTGCCTGCGAGGATGCGCAGGCTGCAAGAATTACCGGGGCTAATAGTAAAATTGATCGTGTCATGCCGTCGGCAACGCTCCCTTTTCCAGACGTCGGATACGCCCGCTCTATTCGACTGTCAATGATAAATTATCGTTTTTCAATAATTTTCTAAAGTTGCACAAAAACCGCGTTTGCAAGTGATAAGCTCTGAGGGGCTTGGCATAAGTCTGGTTGCGTATTAGCGGCTTCAGAACCTGATGTCTTCGGGCAGTTTGTTAATGGGAGCGTGAATGAGCGAAGGCATGTCAGCCGACGCAAAACAGTCCACTCGCAGCGCCCTGTCCCGGCGCGCGAGAGATTTCATCACGCTTGTCTGCTGCTTCGGGTTCATCCTGTTGCTGATGTGGATTACCGGCGCGATCGGACTGATCGAAGCGATCACGGCCTTGCTGGTGGCCATGTCCATTGCGACCGCCATCTTTGTCGGGACAGCCACGATCCTGCCGCTCAGCCCGCGGCTTGCTGTTGAGCCGACGCAGGTTCAGTCAAATATCCAGGAATCTGCCATTCTTCTGGATGCCTTGCCGCTTCCGGCTTTCGAGATCGACGACGAACAGCGGATCGTCACGATGAATGAGGAAGCCGAGTTCATCCTGAGGCTCGATGGCCGCGTGAATCCGCGTGCCAGTACGGTCATCCGGTCACCAGGCCTGTTGTCGGCCATCGAAAACGCCATAAAGACCGGCACGGTCGAACCAATGGTCGTGGAGGTTGAAAGCGGCCCAGACGAGACCTGGCGCGCACATGTCTCCCGTCCTGGCCGGGCCCGGCGCACACTGGTCGTGCTGGAAGATCTGACCCCGGTGCGCCGCGCCGCGCGGGCACGGTCAGACTTCCTCGCCAATGCGAGCCACGAACTGCGCACGCCGTTGACGGCGCTGTCCGGCTTCATCGAGACGATGCGGGGGCCTGCCAAGGATGACAAGGACTCCTGGGATCGCTTCCTCGCCATCATGGCGGGCGAGACCGAACGCATGTCCCGGCTGATCGCGGACTTGCTATCCCTTTCACGGATTGAGTCTTCCGAACATGTCTCGCCGCGCGAACGCGAGGAATTCCGGGATATCGTCTCGGACGCCACACATGCCTTCAGCGCCATTGCGGCGGAGAAGGGGGTGCGGCTGGTCGTGCAATCCGATGAAGGCCCCATGCCGGTCATCGCGCACCGGGACGAGATGATCCAGGTGGTGGAAAACCTCGTTTCAAATGCCCTGAAATATTCAAAAGAGGGCGGGCAGATCACCCTCAGTTTCGGCATGGCCTCCGGTATGGCAGACGCACGCCTGAAAGCCGGGCAGACCTGGGCCAGCAGCGAGCGCATGACCCTGTTGCCCGCCGCAAGCCGACCGGGCACGCAGGAGCGCGCCATATGGATGCGGGTCGAGGATCAGGGGCCGGGCATTGAGCGCGAGCATCTGCCGCGCCTTGGTGAGCGTTTCTATCGCGCCGATCAGAGCCGGGGGGGCAAGATCACCGGCACGGGGCTCGGGCTGGCCATTGTGAAACACATCATGGCCCACCATCGCGGGGGATTTTCGGTCGAGACGCGGATCGGTGAAGGCACGGCCTTTGGGGTCTGGTTGCCTGCCGTCCGCGAAGACGGCCAGTCGGACTAGCCAGCGGTACGCCCGCGGCGGGCCATATCAAACCAGTCAGTCGCCATATTGCCGGGCATGGCATGCATGTCATGGAACCAGTTGGGCAGATTCTGAAGGGCGCCGGCGGTGTCTTCCCAGCGGCGAAGATTGACGTCTGCTGCAATCTGGAAAGCGTCGCGCAGCTTGTCCTCGGTCATGGGGGCAGCGACGCCCATGGGGGCCATCATTGACATGCTTTTTTGAGCGGCAATCAGGGTTTCCAGCGTGGCGGCTGTCAGGGACAGGCTCGCGCGCCAGGGAGTTAGCCAGAGATCAAGCATCGCTTTTTTCCTCACATTTCACAAACATAGATAGTGCGTCTTGTTGCGCTGCACAACAAATCCCGTGCCAAGGCGCGTTTCATGCCCTGTTTCCGACACAGGGGAATGCGACTAGGATTTCCACAATGCCTGCTGACTCCCTCCCACCGAATTTTGTGCCCTCACCTGCGCGGGGCAGGGTGCTGGTGTTTGATTCCGGCATGGGGGGGCTGACGGTTGCGGAGGAAATCCGCGCGCTGGGTCCGGCGCTGGGCATCCATTATTCGGCGGATTCCGCCTTTTTTCCCTATGGCGACAAGTCCGATGAAGCCCTCACGGCGCGGCTGCCCGCTGTGGCCAAGGCGCTGTGCGACCGGGTCAGGCCGGATGTCTTCGTGATCGCCTGCAACACGGCATCGACGCTGGCCCTGCAGGAAGTGCGCGCGGTTCTGGACATTCCCGTCGTCGGCACGGTGCCTGCGATCAAGCCGGCTGCCCAGCTGACCCAGACCGGAACGGTTGGCTTGCTGGCAACGCCGGGCACAGTCCGGCGGGCCTATACGGCAGACCTCATTTCAAATTTCGCCCGCGACATAGAGGTCGTGATGCATGGCAGCATCGAACTGGTGAAGCTGGCCGAAGCGCATGCGCGCGGCGAGGATCTTCCGATCAAGGCATTTGAGGCGGCGCAGGCCCCCTTGTTCGAGGCGCCGGGGGGTGACCGGATCGATACGGTCGTGCTGGCCTGTACGCATTTTCCGCTGGTACGGGCACAATTGGTCGCCAGTGCGCCGCGGCCTGTCAGCTATGTGGATTCAGGGGCGGCGATTGCGCGCCAGACCATCCGTGTCTTGCCGCCCGAGAGTGAGGCGCGCGGGATTGGCGGACATGCCTGGCTGACGTCTTCGCCTGAAGACGTGCCGGATCTGGCGCTCGTCCTCAGGCGTTACGGGTTTCCAAATGTTCAGCGGGTACCGGAGGCACCAATCGAGATCACTTCCGCGCCGACCGCATTGTAGAGGCTCGGCCAGGGGGCGTCGTGAACGCGGGCCACCAGGGTTTCGCCAAAGCCGTTGAAGCGGCTCGACATGGCCCGGCCATAGGCGCCGAGATTTCCAAACTCCAGATAGTCGCCTTCCGACAGGCCGGCCGGCAGCCAGACCTTGGCCGGAAACTTGTCCGTGGAATCGCAGGTCGGGCCGTAGACGGTGTATTCGACGAGGCGTCCGAGCGTGCGTCCGTCGCTTGGCAGGGCCCGCATCGGGAACGACCAGCGCTCGTGAACCGCATCATAGAGGGCGCCATAAGAGCCATCATTGATGTAGATCGCGTCGTCCTTGACCAGTTCGATCCGGGCCAGGAGGCTTTCGGATTCTGCAACCAGCGCACGACCGGGCTCACACCACAGCTCTGCGTTCTCAAGAACGTACATGTTCTCGAAGGCCTGCTCGACCATGGCGGCATAGTCTTCCAGCGAGGGCGGCGGATTGTCCGCATAGATTGATGGGAAACCGCCGCCGACATCCACGATGTCGACCGTGACGGAAGCCGCGATGATGATGCGTGACACGTCTGCCATCGCCGTCCACCAAGCGGTGGGCTTCATGGCCTGACTGCCGACATGGAAAGACACACCCAACTCGTCCGCATAGCGGCGCGCTTCACGCAGGATTTCGGTGGCGTCTTCGGCGCTTGCACCGAACTTGCCGGCCAGCGGCAGGGCGGCCCCGTCACAGGACACGGCAATCCGCACAATGATCGTGAGGTCCTTGGCGTAGCCGGTCTCTTCGAGGATCTTGTGCAGTTCCTGCATCGTGTCGGTCACGAAGATGCGCACGCCGAATTCGTGATAGGCGCGCTGGATCGCCCGGCGGTTTTTCACCGGGTGCAGGAACGCCATGCGGGCGCCTGGGAATTTGCGATGGATCAGTTCGATTTCCGGCAGGGAAGCCGTGTCAAAGCTGCGCACACCAGCATCCCACAGGGCTTCGAGCACATGCTCGCCCGGGTTCGCCTTCACGGCATAGAACGGCTCGGCCGGGAAAGTATCCCGGAACCATTTTGCCGCTGCAGTGACCCGCTCAGGACGGAAGCACCACACAGGCAGATCGGGTTGCTCGTCGGCAACAATATTATAGGGAGTAGCATAGGAGTGCATGACACCTAACCTCCAAAGGGCTTTTAACCAGCTTTGGGCGTTAGTACAGGGGGCCCCCAGTTTAAGGGTTGGCCCAGATGTCCGCCACATCGATTTCGAGACGGGCATGTAGGAGACTCTTTTCAGGCATGCAAGCAAAAATTTCGGGCAGCCTGAGATTTTTGTCACCGACACATCACATTGAACGGATAGGGACCATGTTCTATGGGCAATGGGCCGGGTGCCCGACGCCCGCTCAACAGATGTTTCCGCCGGAGCCATGAACGTATGACAGCCAGATTTGGCAGTATCCTTGCGGCCTTCGTGCTGGTCTGCGCAGCCGCCTGCGGGCGCACCGACCTGTCCGAGCTTGAAACCGGCGAGGTGATTCCGCCGCCGCCGGTCAGTGCGGACGGGACGCAGAAAATCCGCATTGTCGGCTCGTCCACGGTGGCGCCCTTTGCAACGACGGTGGCAGAGCGGTTTGGCGCGACGACGCGCTACCCGACGCCGATTGTCGAGACGACCGGCACGGGCGGCGGCTTCAAGACCTTCTGCCAGAAGATCGGGCCGGACCGCCCCTCTATTTCGGATGCCTCCCGGATGATTACCGAGAGCGAACAGGCCCTGTGCGCCGGCAATGGCATCACCGAGATCACCGCCCTCTCGGTCGGGTATGATGGGATCGTGCTGGCCAATGCCCGTCAGGCGCCTCTGCTGGACCTGACCAAGGAGCAGGTCTTCCTGGCGCTTGCCGCGCACATACCAGACGGAAAAGGCGGCTTTCAGCCCAATCCCTACAAGAACTGGTCAGAGATCAGCCCAACCCTGCCGGATGAGCCCATCATGGTGCTCGGGCCGCCGCCGACTTCCGGCACGCGGGATGCCTTCACCGAACTCGGTATGGAGCCAGGCGCTTTGGCCCTGCCGGAACTGGTCGCCCTGAAACAGGCCGACCCTGACGCGTTCAAGCTGCGCACGCACACGATCCGCACCGACGGGGCCTGGATCGATCTTGGCGAGAATGACACGGCTATCATCCAGTCCCTGATCAAGACGCCGACCGCCGTGGGCGTGCTCGGTTATTCGTTCCTTGAGCAGAATGGGGACCGGGTAAAGGCGGCGCATCTGGACGGTGTGCCGGTGACGTTTGAAGCCATCGCGTCCGGCGAATATGGCCTGTCGCGCAGCATGTATATCTATGTAAAGGACCAGAATTTGCCACTGGTGCCCGGACTGGCGGAATTCGTGAAGGAGTTCGTGTCTGACCGGGCCATGGGACCGGATGGCTATTTGCTTGAAAAAGGCCTGATCCCGCTGCCGGACGATCTGCGCGAAGCCCAGCAGGAGATTGCCGAACACCTCGAAGCCAAGGGCGCGCGCAAATAGCTACAGGGTCGGAAGCGTCGGCTTCTTTCGCCGACGGAGGCGGATCTTCTGCCAGAAGCGTTTGCGGGCCGGGGCCGGCAAGGGCTGCAAATTCTCGATGAAGGCTTCGGCGCAGGCCCGCCAGCTATAGGTTTCGGCATATGCGCGGCAGATCTCGCGGCTGAGCGAGAGGCAGGCCACCGCGCCTTCGGCAAGGTTGCCGCCGATGGGGGTGATCGTGCCCGCATCCGATCCCGGGATCACATCCCGCGGGCCGGTGGCGTCATAGGCGGCCACGGGTGTGCCCGAGGCCATGGCTTCCAGCACGACAAGGCCAAACGTATCGGTCACACTTGGGAAGACGAAGACATCCGCGCTGGCATAACAGACCGCCAGCTCTTCATTGAACTTCGCGCCGAGGAAAACGACGTCCTTGTAACGCTTCTGGAGTTCTTCGCGCTGCGGGCCGTCGCCGATGATGACTTTCGTGCCCGGCAGGTCCAGTTCGGCAAAGGCTTCGATGTTCTTTTCCACGGCGACGCGGCCGACATTCAGGAAGATCGGGCGGGGCAGGCCTTCGAACGGGTCGCCCGGCTGGCCTTCCTCGATCCGTCGGTCGGGACTGAACATCTCCGTGTCTACGCCCCGGCTCCAGGCGACGAGATTGATGAAGCGCTGGGCCTCCAGTTCCTCCACCATAGAGGGCGTCGGCACCATGACCTTGCCGGAATATTTGTGGAACCAACGCACGAAGGAATAGCCGGCCCGGGTGGGGATCGGCATGCGTGCGGAAACATATTCCGGGAAGCGGGTGTGATAGGCCGTCGAGAAGGGGTGTTTCACCGTCAGGCACATGGCGCGACCCGCCATGCCGAGCGTGCCTTCGGTCGCGATATGGATCGCATCGGGCTCGAATTCGTGAAACCGGTCTTCGATCCGGCGCCTGGCAAACAGGGCCAGCTTGATTTCCGGATAGGTCGGCAGGGGCATCGTCCGGAATCCCTGGCCGGGATGGACGATCTCCCAGACATGGCCCATCGCCTCTGTCTCTTCGATCACGCGCTTCATAGTGCGCACGACGCCATTGACCTGAGGGTCCCAGGCGTCGGTTACGAGCATGATGCGCATGAGCGCTCCTTCAACAGCCCCAGCAGTCGGGCGCAATGTGGCCGTGTTGGCCCACTGCGTAAAGAGGCCAGCCTGCGTTGAACTTCTCTCGCATCAGGTCATTTGAAAAGATATAGATAATCCTGAAGAGGTGCTGATCGGGGCAGGACTTACCCGGTTTTCGCCATTCTGGCTGACAATTGATCCCATGCCTTCTGGCTCACACTTATCGGACCGATACCTTTATGGCTGACACGCTCGCACTCGACAAAATTGACTGGCACTCGCTCGACCGGATCAAGTTTGCGGATGAGGAGGCCTTGCTGGAAGATTTGCTCAAGCAGGTGCCTCTGTCCGACGATCTGAGGCAGGCCACGATGCGGCGGGCGCTGGAACTGGTCGAGGCCGCCCGGGCACGCGGGCGTGACAAGGGCATGATGGAGAGCTTCCTGGAGGAGTTCGGCCTGTCAAATGCCGAAGGTCTCGCGCTGATGTGCCTGGCCGAGGCTTTGCTGCGGGTTCCCGATGCCGAGACACGGGACGAGCTGATCGCCGAGAAAATCCGCTCCGGCGACTGGAGCGCGCATCAGGGGCAGTCGGAATCCTGGCTGGTCAATGCCTCCACCTGGGGGCTGATGTTGACCGGGCAGGTGATCGGTGTGCCGGCCAGCCTGAAGAAGGGGCCGGCCAGTTTCATCCAGGGCCTGATCCGCGAGAGCGGCGAGCCGGTGATCCGCGCCGCTATGATGCAGGCCATGCGGATCATGGGCGAGCAATTTGTCCTTGGACGTACCGTGAAGGACGCCCAGAAACGGGGCCGCCGGATGGTCAAGGCGGGCGACGCGGCGCATTTCAGCTTCGACATGCTCGGGGAAGGGGCCCGCACGGCCGATGACGCCGCGCGGTATCTGAAAGCCTACCAGAATGCCATTGATGGCGTCGCAGCCGAGAAAGATAAATCCACCGCGCCGGAGCAGGGCAATGGCGTGTCCGTCAAACTCTCTGCGCTTCATCCCCGCTATGAGGCGGTGAACCGGGCGCGCATCATGGATGAGATGTATCCGTCCGTACTGGACCTATGCGAGCGGGCGGCCAGGGCGAACATCAATCTCTGTCTCGATGCAGAGGAAGCTGACCGGCTGGTGCTGAGCCTGCAAATTCTTGAGCGATTGGCCCGTGAGCCGTCCCTGAAAGGATGGAATGGGCTGGGTCTTGCCGTACAGGCCTATCAGAAGCGGGCAGGCGAAGTGATCGAGCGGCTGAAAGAACTCGCCGAACAGACCGGCCATCGCTTCATGGTGCGGCTTGTGAAGGGCGCCTATTGGGACAGCGAGATCAAGCACGCCCATATCGAGGGCTATCCCAATTTCCCGGTCTTCACGACCAAGGCGGGGACGGATTTCAATTATCTGGCGTGTGCACGCCAAATGCTGGAAGCCCGGGACGCCATCTATCCGCAGTTTGCCACGCACAATGCGCATTCGGTGGCAGCCATTGAGCTGTTGGCGGAGGAAGTCGGAAACGCTGCATTCGAATTCCAGCGTCTGCACGGCATGGGAGAGGCCCTTTATGGCGCGGCCGGGCTTGGCCGCCGGGTGCGGGTCTATGCCCCGGTCGGCGCGCACAAGGATTTGCTGCCCTATCTCGTCCGGCGCCTGCTGGAGAATGGGGCGAATACGAGTTTCGTCCACTCCTTCCTTGATCCGGACGTGCCGGCTGAACACGTTGTCGCCGATCCTATCGTCAAGGTAGAGGTCGGTCCCCGGCGCCATCCGCGTATCCCGACGCCCCCACGTCTTTACGGCGCCGAACGTCGCAATTCCTCCGGGCTCGACCTGAGTCAACGAAGCGTGCGCGAGGACATGGCCGCCGCGATCAGGAGCTTCCGCGATAGCCCGGCCATTGCGGCGGGGCCGATTGTTTCAGGAAAGGCCGTTTCCGGCGGCGGCGATATGGTCCGTGTCCCCTTCGATACAGAAACCGTTCTCGGCAGTTGCCGGGAGGCGCAGGAGGGTGACATCGACAAAGCCCTGACCGCCGCCACCAAATTCCAGCCTGGCTGGGATGAGTTGGGCGGCGCGGAACGCGCCAAGCATCTGCGCGCCATGTCTGATGTGCTCGAAGAGAACGCCGAACGCCTGATTGCGCTGATGGCCCGCGAAGCAGGAAAAACATTGCCTGACGGGATCGCGGAAGTACGAGAGGCCGTCGATTTCTGTCGCTACTACGCCATGCAGGCTGAAACGGACTTCACGACGCCGCAGAAGCTGCCTGGGCCGACCGGCGAAACCAATCATCTGTCCCTGCATGGGCGCGGCGTCTTCTGCTGCATCAGCCCGTGGAATTTCCCTCTGGCCATCTTTACGGGCCAGGTCGCGGCAGCGCTTGCGGCAGGGAATGCCGTTGTGGCCAAGCCTGCCGAGCAGACGCCCCTGATTGCCTTCGAGGCGGTCAAACTGTTCCAGAAGGCCGGCCTGCCGGTTGATGCGCTGCATCTGTTGCCGGGCGGGGGTGAATCCGTCGGCGCCAAGCTGATCAGCGATCTCCGTGTGTCCGGGGTTTGTTTCACCGGCGGCACGGTGACGGCGCGCATCATCAACAAGACCCTGGCGGACCGCGATGGCCCGATCATTCCGCTGATTGCAGAGACGGGCGGCCTGAACGGCATGTTCGTCGACACTACGGCGCTGCGTGAGCAGGTGATTGATGACGTGATCCAGTCGGCGTACGGCTCTGCGGGCCAGCGCTGCTCGGCGCTTCGGATTGTGTTCCTGCCTGAAGATACGGCAGATCACCTGATCGAGGGCCTGATCGGCGCAATGGATGAATTGAACATTGGCGACCCGGGTCTGCCCTATACAGACCTTGGCCCGGTCATCGACGCGGAATCCCGCGCCTCCCTGCAAGCCTATGTTCTGACCATGAAGGATGAGGCCAAGCTGTTGCACCAGATTTCTGCCGGGCAGATCGGGGAGACGGGCTATGGTTTCGGACCCGCGCTGCTGGAACTGAAATCCATCGACCAGATTTCCGAGGAGAAATTCGGCCCTATCCTGCATGTTCTGCGGTACGATCCGGACGATATTACCGAGGTTGGCTCAGCCCTTAAAGCCAAGGGCTACGGTCTTACCTTGGGCGTGCATTCGCGGCTTGAAAGCTTCCAGCGCGAGGTCCGCGAGGCCTGCCCGGTGGGGAATACCTATGTGAACCGCTCAATGACCGGCGCGGTTGTGGGTGTGCAGCCCTTTGGCGGGGAAGGGCTCTCCGGCACCGGACCGAAAGCCGGTGGACCCCACTACTTGCATCGTTTTGCAACTGAGCGCACCCTGACGGTGAACATCACGGCGCAGGGCGGGGACGCCGAACTGCTCAGCCTGTAACGGAGGTCCGCATGAAGAAACTTGTTCTGGCAGCGCTGACAGGGGCGCTGGTACTGACGGCCGGGTGCCAGAAAAAGGTGCGGGACCTTTCCGATGTGAGTGAGACGTCGGGCGACGCGGATAGCGCAGGCGGCGAAGAGACGACCGTCGATGTCGCGACGATTGCTTCGGTGGACGACCTTCCGCGCGAGATCATTGTCGATGAGGATTATCTCAAGGCCGAAGTGACCATCGACGAGGCCGTCTTCTCCAAGGCGCCCGCCCTTGGCATGGATCTGGTCGAGAATGCGCAAATCCGTATCGAAGCGATGACTGCGGATGCGCAGGAATACCAGAAAGCGGACCCGAGCTATTTTCGTCCCTATGGCCTGCGGATCAAATGGGGGATTGTCGCCGAGGCCGGCAATATCGTGAGCCTGGAAGGGTTCCATTACACTTTCACCGGCGGCGCGCATGGCAACTATTTTACCGCGGGGCGCCTCTACAATGGAGTGACCGGCGAGCCGATGCGGCTCAGCGCGTTCCTGCACGAACCACAGGCCGCCATTCAGGGTCATATGGACACGGTCTGGACAGAAATTGCCCGGCAGAAAGTGAAGAAGAGTGGAAACGTATCAGACCTCGAGCGTTTCCGGAGCGAGGCGATGGAACTGGTCAGTGCGGACATGGTGCTGGCGAGCGAAGTGAATTTCGTGCCCTCAGACGTACCGAACAGGTTCGGCGGATACACCATTCATTTTGCGCCCTATGATATCGGCTCCTACGCCGAAGGCGCGTATCATGTCACGATTCCGCAATCGAAGTTTCGGGAGGCGATGAAACAGCAATATCTGGCGCTTTTTGATGGGGAGCCGATGGCAGTCGAAAGGCTCGGTGAATAAGACCCCGCCAGCACCTACTCGACCGTATCGTGATCAATTTTCAGGATTCGCAGGCGCGAGGTGCGTTCTTTCTGAATATCCTCAAGGCCTGGCCAGTCTCCGCCGGAACTCAGACGCGCGTAGAGTGGCGCGATTTTCGGATCCGCATCATTTTCGGGGATAACGCACACGGCAATATAGTCATAGGGTTCCAAAGCTTGGCGCCGTAGCTCTGTATCCGTCAGAATAAATGTCCGGAAAATGCGTTCCATCCCCGGCGATGCGCGGTGAAATTGAAGAGCTGCAAGCCTATGGGGTGATCCGGAACTCTGGATGTGATCTGCCAGCGTGAGCGAGAGGCCGAACGGGGCTACAAATCGCGAAGGCGGCAGTGTGTCCACCAGGGACAGATCTCCGCTCAGGCAGGTATCCCCCCTCATATAGTCAATCATGGAGAGCGAGCGGCCCTGCGGCTTCACAAATATCTGGAACGACAGGAACAGCGCGATGGGGGCTGCCAAGGCAAGCATGAGTGGGCGGAGGGTTTCAGACTGACGTAATTTGTCTACGACCAATGGGATAAAGAGTGGGAGGAGGGCAGCAGGAAACCTGTAATTCCGCATCTGCCACGCTGTCAGAATGACTCCCAGGCTCGCAATGAGCAGGAGCAGGAAGACTTCAGGACGTTGGCCTTTCACGCTCTGCCAAGCCACAATTACCAGCGAGATGAGCGCCAGGAAAATGAGCGTGAACATTTGCTCGCCATAGGAGAAGGCCGTGATCGGATCCTTCTCCTGCATCACATGGTCCAGCCAATAGGTATGGGCTGTCTCATTGACCATGGGGTAGGGGCCAGCATGGCACTCCGGAAAAGCCAGCCATAATCCCGCCAGCACAATGATGCCTCCGCCCATGAGTATCGCCATGCGGGGCAAGGGAGATTCCCATCCTGCCCATCGCCAGACGAGTGCCGAGCCCGCGCCTAGAATCCCACCTGCCGCTAGCGCGCTGACCCATGGCGCGGACAGCGCATCGCAATGGGTTTGGAAAATGGTATTGCCATTCAGCAGCAATCCCACAGGAAGCGTGAGCACAACAAGCGTAATGCATGTCCAGACAAATTTCCGGGGCATGTGTGATTGCGGCTGCATGGCGCCGAGGATGGCGAGACCGCCCAGCCCAACCGCAATATAGGGCGCACACTCCAGCCCAACTGCGACCGACAGGATACTGGAGATTCCGATAAGGATTCCGGCATGGCGATGCGGCGAAATAATGCCCAGGCAAAAGGCGAACAGCAAGACCATCTGGACATTGTGATGGTCAATCCGGTTCGGCATGAATTCGAGAATGGCAAAATATGATGCCACGACCGAAATGGCGAGCACCCGGAGTCCCGGCGTCTTCCCCCGGATTTCCCGGATCAGATTTACTCCCAGCCATGCATACGCAACGAGCCAAAGCGGCGGCACGATGAAGCGTGCAACCGCGAAGGCGGTGTCCTGTCCCAGCGCAGGCTGGAAGAGCCAGGTGACAAGGACATAAGGAAGATCAACCAGACGCGACCAGGGTGAGACATAGGGACCGGGCATGGCAAGGAAGGGCCAGGTCAGATCGTACCAGTCATCATCTGCGAGCAGGTCTGTTATCTGAAGCCGACGGGCGAAATCGTCCACGCTCTGGACTGCGCTGCCATTTATTGCGTCGAATCCCAGCAGGCAGATCGCAGTGGTCAGGAAAACAGCCATCGGCAAGAGGGATGCAAGCCTCTTGTTCTTACGCGTATGATCCAGCCCCATAGCCTCGAAACTCCCCATTGCCTCCGGAGAGTAGACTAGACGGAAAACATGAAGAAAAGCCCAAACGGGCCACCTAGAGAATGGTTAATCCATACAGGCATTATAGGCGAAATCGCGCCGCTTCGATCCGTCTTCCAGGGCGATATGGGCGAGCAGCATGTCGCTGTCGCGCTCATAATGGATGAGTTGCGGATAGTCATGCGCGCCATTCAGGAAGGTGACGGACTGGTCGTCCTGCAGGCTCTCGACGAATTTCGAAGGGCCGACACCGGCCGGATACGCGTTGAGCACGTAAAGTGGGCCGGGCTGGACATGCATCTGCTCGAAGAAGCTGACGCCGCCCTCATCCAGCGTCAACGCATAGCCGAACAAATGGCCGGCTTCGGGCGTTGACCAGACTTCCTTGGCCTTCCCGTTTTCGCTGACCCAGCAGCCTGTCAGCCAGCCAAGCGGATGCTCCTGTGGGGGCGGCTCAATCGTCTGGGCCGACGCGCAGCCGGCGAAAGCGAAGAGGCCAAGCAAGGCGCGTCTCATGAGGTCACCAGTGTGCAACCAAGGCCGGGATCAAACCGCGCTTCTGACTTCACAAGTCCGCCGAGCACGCTGGCGCGGGTGACCTGGCCATCATCGGTAAAGGTCACAGCGCTGACATCGGAGGTGAAATCGGTCTTGCAGCTCTCCAGCCCGCGCTCGGCAACGTGCAGACAGGAGCAGACCATCTTTGCGCCATAGGCTGTCGAGACTTCGGCGAATTCGATCTGTCCCTTCAGCCAGAAGTGCCAGACGAGCCCGCCAAGGACGACAGTGACAGCCATGACGACCAGAAGTGCTTTGACGAGTTTCATGAACTGCCCCTAAGTTTCCCGGAAAGAGTAGGGGAGAGACGCCATGTGGCGCAAGATTTTCGTTTCGGGACTGGCTGCAATTGTGACAGCGGGGGTTGCTGCCGCGCAGGCTCTCGTGCCCCTTCCGCCCCAGCCGGAGGGTCTCGCCTGGCCCACGCAGGGATGGGAAACAGGCGAGATTCCGGAAGAGACCGCGGCCCTTGTGCAGCCACTCATCGACCAGGCAATGGCCGGCAGGCTGGAAGACGAGATGGGCGAGACCCGCGCCCTCATTATCGTGCATCATGGGAAAATCGTGGCGGAAGCCTATGCCAATGGCTTGGGACCGGACATGAAGCAGGTTTCGTGGAGCATGGCGAAGTCGGTGACCTCTGCCCTGGCGGGCCGGGCTGTGGAACTCGGGCTGATCGAGGATTTGGACGCGCCGATGCCCACACCATTCGATGAAGGCGATCCGCGGGCGGAGATCAGCTGGCGCCAGTGGCTGACCATGACGGACGGGCTCGACTATACCGAGATCGGCGCCACGAGCATGGCAGAGAATGATGTCATACAGATGATGTATGGGCCGGGCCGACTCGATGTGCTGGAATATATCAAGGATGAACTGCCGCCGCTGCATGAGCCGGGGACGGTATGGAACTATTCGACGGCGGCGTTTCACCTGATTGGACATGCCTTGCAGGGAGTGGCGACCAGCGATTCCTCGTCCGCCGCCTTTTCCGACTGGTTCAGACGGCAATTCAGCGACCCGATCGGCATGAATGCCGTCATCGAATTCGACCCCGCCGGCACGTATCTTGGCGGGTCCCTCGTCTGGGCTTCAGCGCGGGATTTTGCGAAGTTCGGCTATCTCTACCTGCGCGATGGGGTGTGGGACGGCGAGCGCTTGCTACCGGAAGGCTGGGTCGATTTCTCGCGCTCCCATCCTGAAGCCCCAAAGGAAAACGTCTATGGTGCAGGCTTCTGGCTCACCACGGACGGCGCCGCGCCAGTGCCGGATTACCAGCGCCGCGATGCGCTGCCCTGGGACAGTTTTGCGGCTGAGGGCCATGAAGGCCAGACGATCTTCATCGTGCCGAGCCGCGATCTCGTCATTGTGCGGCTCGGCCTGATGAGCAATGAGGGGGAGAACTGGCCGCGCCTGTTCCGCTGGAATCAGGCGGTTGCGAGCGCCTTTCCAGTCGCCGGGACGGGCGAAGACCTAATCCCCTGACACCATGAAATGTGCCATCAAGGTCGTGACCGGCTTGGATCGCTCGTCCTGCCAGGCTTCGGCGCGCACCGAACACATCCGGCGGCCCATCTTGGTGATCTCTGCGCGCGCGTAGAGGTCCTTGGCATGGCCTTGGCGCAGATAGTCGATCGTCAGATTGATCGGGCGTGGCGGTCGGGGCAGATGCTCCGTCACAAGAAACACCTGTGCCTGTGAGGTCAGCTCAAGGAAGGCTCCGATTGCGCCGCCATGAATGGCCTTGATCATGAAATTGCCGATCAGTTTTTCCTGATAAGGCATGATCATGGTCATCTCGTCGCCCATGACTTCGCATTTGAGGCCCATCTCCTGGGCGAGCGGCGTGCGGGCAATGAAGGCGCGGACCTCGTCGGCGCGGGTCTGGCCGGCGATTTCAGTATCGTCTGCCATTACATCGTCCTCATGCTGTCGACTGAACGGGGCTTGTTAATGGCGAAGGCGCCAGCAGCGGTCGCGATCATCTTGTCGCGGCTGTCATGATAGGCCCAGGCGCGCGTGAAACAGATGTTCCGCGTGACGTGATAGCACTCGGCCTCGCCAATGATGTCGCGGCCCTTGTCAGCCGGACGCATGTAATCGAGCCGCAGGTCCAGCGTTGCCACGAAGCGGGGCTTGGGGAGGGCGGAACTCGCGGCTGTGCCACAGAGATTGTCGAGGAAGGCTGTCAGAACGCCGCCGTGGATGACGCCTGTATCCGGATCGCCAACAAGGCGCTCCTTCCAGGGCTGCAGACCCCAGACATGAGCTTTCTCGATACGGGTGAACCGGAAGCCCATGCGACGGCCCCACGGGATTCCTCCGCTGATCATCTCAATGTTTTCGTTCATCACCTCCCAGGGTTCGGGAGATGACGTGGCGTCATCGCTCATATTGGTCCTCATTCGTTTGACGAGTCGTTCTGCCCGGATAACATCATCGGGAAAAGAGCGAAAACAAAGAGCTCACGTGGAGGAAGACAAAATGGCATTCGATGGCGCGACGAAGCCCAAGGCCTGCATCATCGGGGCAGGGTGTTCCGGTTTCACCATGGCCAAACGCCTGAAGGACTACGGCATCCCGTATGATTGTTTCGAGATGTCGGACAATATCGGGGGCAATTGGTACTACAAGAACCCGAATGGGGCCTCGTCCTGCTACCAATCCCTGCACATAGATACCTCGAAATGGCGCCTCGCCTTTGAGGACTATCCGGTGCCGGAGGATTGGCCGGATTTCCCCCACCATGCCCAGCTGCTCCAGTATTTCCACGACTATGTCGACCATTTTGGTCTGCGCGAGACAATCACGTTCAACACGGCGGTGACCGATGTGGCGGACTTGCCCGGTGGGCGCTGGAAGGTCACGCTGTCGACTGGTGAGAGCCGCGAATATGATGTGGTCATCGTGGCCAATGGCCATCACTGGGACCCGCGCATGCCGAAATATCCGGGCTCATTCGACGGCCATCAGGTGCATTCGCACAATTATACCGACCCGTTCGAGCCGTACGATTTCCGGGGCAAGCGGGCGATGGTCGTTGGCGGCGGGAATTCCGCGATGGACATCTCCTCGGAATTGTCCCAGCGGCCGCTGACAGAGCGCCTGTTCATTTCCATGCGGCGGGGCGTGTGGGTGATGCCGAAATACATGGATGGCCAACCCTCGGACAAGGCGGTGCTGCCGGCCTGGCTGCCGTCAAAGGTCGGACGGGCGCTGGCGCGCAAGAAGATCAAGAAGACGATCGGCATGATGGAGGATTATGGCCTGCCCAAGCCGGACCATGAGCCTCTGGACGGTCACCCCTCTGTGTCCGGTGAATTCCTGACGCGGGTTGGCTGCGGCGACATCTGCCCGAAGCCAGGCATTGAACGCCTCGATGGCGACGGTGTCGTCTTCACCGATGGCACGCGCGAAAAGATCGACGCGATTGTCTGGGCGACGGGCTACAATGTGACTTTCCCCTTCCTCAAGCAGGATGACCTCACGCCGAAAGACAATGTCTTCCCCCTGTTCAAACGCATGGTGAAGCCGGGGCGGGAGACGATCTTCTTCCTGGGGCTTGCCCAGCCCTTGCCCACGCTGGTGAACTTTGCCGAGCAGCAGTCGAAACTCGTCGCGGCCGCAGTGAACGGGGATTATGCGTTCCCGTCAGCGGATGAAATGGAGCGGATTACCGAAGAGGACGAGAAAGAGCATCTCGGCCATTTCTATGACAGCCCGCGCCACCGGATGCAGGTGGATTTCAATCTCTATTGCCGGGATCTGAAAAAGGAGATTGAGCGGGGAGCCAAACGCGCGCGCGTTGTTGCCTGATGTTAACCGGTGAGGGGGCATAAAGAGGACCCATGACCCGTTTGCTCTTGCTTTCCGCCGCCTTGCTGCTGGCTGCCTGCGCTTCGCCGGCGCCGGTCAAGATTCATTATCCCCCCCAATCTGCGTCTAGCGCGGGGGCTGGCGCGCCGCCGGCAGCTGCTGCCACGGAGCAGGGGCCCTTTGCGCCGAACGCGTATCTACGGGCCTGCTATGGCATTCGCGTATCGAATTCTCCGATTGTCGACGAGGATGGCTGGGTGCTGCACTACAAGCCGATTGTAGTGGTGAACGGCATCCCTCTGGCGGCGGCACCCGCGAATGATGTTTGCCTGACCTCCGGCTTTGGGCAGCGCTTTGGCCGGCGGCATGACGGTATCGACCTACAGTCGCGGCCTGCCGGAACGATCTATGCCAGCGCGCCGGGGAAGGTCATCGAGGCGCGTGTCTCGACGGGTTACGGCAACATGGTGCTGATTGATCATGGCAAGGGCGTCTACACGCGCTACGCCCACCTCGCCTACATCCAGCCGGGCGTTACCAAGGGCGAGAAGATTGGATTCGGCCAGCCGGTCGGCTTCATGGGCTCCAGCGGGAATGCCACCGCCATACACATCCATTTCGAGATACTGACCGGCAATTACAACAATCCACGCGGCTCCAAGGGCCTCGCGCCGCGTGACCCGTTTTCATTTCCGCCCTATGAGTATGCTCAGGCCTATTAGGGGCTGGGAGTAGTTTTCCTGATTTTCCTTCGGGTCGTATGGCGATCATCGTGTGGGCCATACGTCAGCGCAAGCTCGATAGGGTCAGCCACACCGCTGAGAAAGAATTCCCGTCAACAGCGTAAAAAGTTGACGGGTAATGACGCCTTGGTCATGATGTGGGGCTTCCCCGAGGAAAGGCGTGTATGAGCTCCATCGTAAAGACACTGGCCGGTTCAACCGGAAAACGGGCCAGATCCAAGGCTGCCAACCGACGGGCCATCCTGCAGGCGGGGCGCCGCGTGTTTGCGCGGATCGGCTTCGAGGCCACGACGGTACGCGATATCATCCGGGAAACCGAACTCGCCGCCGGCACCTTCTACAACTACTTCAAGTCGAAAGAAGAGGTGTTCGAGGCGATCGCCGAGGACTCCACCTATCGTTTCCGGTCGCGCCTTCAGGACGTTCGTGCCTATGCCACCGATTTCGAAACCTATGTCCATGATGCCTATCGGGCCTATTTCGGCTTTATCGCGACCGAAAATGAGGAGCCGATCCGCAATGGCGCGCCGCATCTGGCCCTGATCGGGGTGCGGGTCGATACGCCTGAAATGCTGGCCGTGGCAGAAGAAATCCGCGCCGACCTCGAACATGTCCTGTCCGGTGAGGGCGGCCCCAAGATCGACACCGCCTATCTGACGGCTGCGGCCATCGGAATTGCCCGTGAAATGGGTGAGCACATGTTGCTGCGCCGCCCTGTAGATGTTGACGGCGCAACGGAATTCGCGACGGCGTTGCTGCTGGCGGGCGTGCGGGAGATTGCCGCGAAGTAAGGAGAAACGCCTCTTGGCGTGGACGCGCTTGCAAGGCTAAGCTTCCTGTCAACAAGACAGGACGGGAGGCGACCATGAGCCTGCAGCAGATAATCACCAAATTCATCTTCAAACTGCCGGATGGCTTGCTCGTGCGCATGGCCGGGGGCAAGCCGGTCGAGGTGCGGGGCCGCGTTCTCGAGCCGCAATTGCAAATGGTTGCATGGAATGGCCGCAATGCGCCGCCCATGTCGTCGCTGGAGCCGGAAATCGTTCAGGCCGCTGTCAAGGAACAGCTGGGCATGTTGGCGGCGCCAATCGAGCCCGGCGTGACAACGGAGAATTTCACCATTCCCGGGCCCGACCGTAACGAAATCCCGGTGCGTCTCTACAAGCCATCCGGCCAGGATTCCTCCGTGCCATTGCTGGTCTATTACCATATGGGCGGCGGCGTGGTCGGCGACCTTGAAACCTGCAATGCATGGTGCTCCATTCTCGCCTCCGTCACCAGGGGCCCGGTCCTGTCGGTGGACTACCGGCTGGCTCCGCAGAACAAATTCCCCGCGGGCATCGATGACAGCATCACCGCCTATGAATGGGGCGTGCGCAATGCCGGCAAGTATGGCGCGCCGGAAGGCATGGCGGCTGTGGGCGGCGACAGTATGGGCGGCAATTTTTCGGCCATCATCTCTCAGGAGATGCAGCGCGAACACAAGCCGCTGCCCGTCTATCAATTGCTGATCTATCCGGCCGTGGACATGGTCGAGGAATTCCCGTCGCGCACCGAGTTCGGAGAAACCTTCTCTCTCAGCACAGACACGATGAACTGGTTCATGGAGCAATACCTGCCGGACGATTTCGACATGTCCGATCCGCTCCTGTCGCCGGGCCAAACCGCCGAGCTGGAAGGGCTGCCCCCGGCGATCATCATTACGGCGGGACATGACCCGTTGTGCGATGAGGGCGATGATTATGCCAAGCGTCTCAAGAGTGCGGGCGTGAAGGTCACTCACAAGCGCTATGATACGCTGCCCCATGCCTTCACGGCCTTCACCGGCTTCTCGCCGGGCTCTCGCAAGGCATGTCTGGAAATCGCCAACATGGTGAAAGACCTTGTCTCAAAACTATGAAAGCCCTCGTCTGTGATACGCTGACGGACGATTTTTCCGGCCTGTCGGTTCAGGATGTTCCAGTGCCCGAGGTCGGGGAAGGGGGGGTGCTGGTGCGCGTCAAGGCGGCCAGTGTGAACTTCCCTGACCTGCTGATGAGCCAGGGACAGTACCAGATGAAACCGGAGCTGCCCTTCATCCAGGGCATGGAATGCGCCGGGATTGTCGAGGCTGTAGGCATAGGCGTCTCCGAGTTTTCACCAGGCGACCGGGTGGTCGGCGGCAACAAGACTGGAGCCTTCGCAGAATTTGCGTTGCTGCCCGCCTCCAGCCTGTCGCGCGTGCCAGAGAATATGGAATTCGCGGAAGCGGCAGCCTATCCTGCAGCCTATCTGACCGCCTATGTCGCGCTTGTGCGGCGGGCCAATTTGCAGCCCGGTGAGACATTACTCGTACACGGCGCAAGTGGCGGCGTGGGGATGGCGGCCGTCGATGTCGGAAAGCTGCTCGGCGCGACCGTGATTGCGACCTCGGCATCGGACGCCAAATTGGACAAGGTCATCGAACACGGCGCCGACTATGCGATCAATGTCACGCAAGGTTTTCGCGACAAGGTCAAGACGCTGACCGCCGGGCGCGGGGCTGACGTCATCTTTGATCCTGTCGGCGGCGACGTGTTTGATGAAAGCGTGCGGTGTATCGCGTTCGACGGGCGCCTCCTTGTCGTGGGTTTCACGTCTGGCCGCATCCCTGAAGTGAACGTCAACATGCCCCTCATCAAGGGATTCTCCGTGGTCGGCGTGCGGGCCGGGGAATATGGCCGCCGCTTTCCCGAGCGCGGCAGGGAGAACATGGCGGAGATCTGGAAGTGGGCAGCCGAGGGAAAGACGCAGCCGCGCATCCATGCCGAACTGCCCCTGGACCAATGGCGGGAAGCCTATCGCCTGCTCACCGACCGTGAAGTGGTGGGCAAGGTGATCATCCGGCCCTAAGAAGAACAATAGAAAAACAGAAGAGGAAACAACGAGATGTCGACACTCCCCGAGAAAAGCCTGCAATTACGGTCGCTGATTAAGCCGGAAGGCGAACTGGAACTGTCCCTGGTCGAGGTGGATATGCCCACGCCCGGCCCGGGCGATGTAATCATCAAGGTTGAAGCGACCCCGATCAATCCCTCCGACCTCGGCCTTTTGGTCGGCGCAGGAGATATCCGAACCGCCGTGCAGAGCGGCACGGCAGAGCGGCCCGTGATCACCGCCAAGGTGCCTGAGGCGGGCATGCGGGCCATGCAGGCCCGTGTCGGTCAGTCTCTGGGCGTCGGCAATGAAGGCGCTGGCACGGTTGTCGCCGCAGGGGAATCCGATGCGGCTCAGGCCCTGCTCGGCAAGCGCGTCACGGGCCTTGGCGGGGAGTTCTATTCCGAATACCGTATGCTGAGTGTGGCCCAGGTCATGAAGCTGCCAGAAGGTGCTACGGCAGAGCAGGGCGCCTCCTGCTATGTGAACCCGCTGACGGCATTGTCCTTTGTCGAAACGATGCGTGAAATGGGACATGAATCCCTCGTGCATACAGCCGCCGCCTCAAACCTTGGCCAGATGCTGAACAAGATCTGCATCAAGGATGGCGTGCCGCTGGTGAACATCGTCCGCAAGGAAGAACAGGCCGAAATCCTGCGCGGCATCGGCGCGAAACACATCGTCAATTCCACCTCGCCGACCTTCATGGAGGATTTGATTGCTGCGCTAGTGGAAACCGGCGCCACGCTCGGCTTTGACGCCATCGGTGGCGGTCCGCTCGCAGGCCAGCTCCTGATCGCAATGGAAGCGGCCGCCAGCCGCAAGATGAAGGAATATTCGCGCTATGGCTCCGGCCAGCAGACGCAGGTATTCATCTATGGCCGGCTCGACATGTCACCGACGCAGGTTCCGGCCGGTGTCGGCTTTGCGTGGAATCTCAGCGGCTATTTGCTGACGCCATTCCTGCAGAAGGCCGGCAAGGAAGTCCGCGCCCGCATGTACAAGCGGGTGATCGACGAACTGACGACCACGTTTGCAAGCCATTACACCAAGCGCATCTCGCTGGCCGAAGCGCTTAACCTCGACACGCTGAAAGCCTATGACGCCAAAGCGACTGGCGAGAAGTACCTGATCACGCCGAACGCCTAGAAGGCTTAGCCGATCCTGTCATGTGTTATGCGTATGGCATGATCGGCATCCTTCAGGACGACAATATCGGCCGTCTCTTTCAGGGGCGCGATGTGGTCGCGCAAATTGGGCAGATTGATCCGATCCCAGACGGACTTTGCGAAGTCAAGCAGTTCCGGCTCCGACATGTGCAGGAAGTTCGCATAGAAAGAGGTCGGGTCATCCTCTGCCGCGCGCCAAAGGCGGTGGAAGCGCTCGGTATACCAGGTGAGCAGGTCGTCTTCTGTCGCATCGAGGTACACAAGATAATCGGGCTCGCGTGTAGGACGCGGAGGCGGGGACAAGGGCTGGAAGCCGAGCCCCTCAAGGATCAGGATATCGGGTTGCGCGATGGAACGGGTCATGTCCGGATCAATGTCATAAGTGATATGGCTGTAGCCCGGAAAGTCTGCCGCACCATTTGAGAGGGCGGCAATCGCATCGCCCAATGCCTCCACATTGTACGTTTCCGGAAACCCCTTGCGGAGTGTCAGGCCCCGTTCCTCCAGAATTCCGTTGGGATAAAGGAAACCGTCCGTCGACACAGTTTCCACCTTGTGGGCGTCGGCCAGGATGGCGGCGACTTTGTTCGCAAGCGTGGTCTTGCCAGAGGCGACGGACCCGGTCAGGCCGACCACAAGGCCCTCATGTCGTGAACTGATGTCCGACAGGCGGGCGCCCAGGGCGGAAAGGCCCGGTGCATGTTCGGAAGAGGAGTCGGTCATGGGCAGGCTCCGGACGACAAATCTATGTCCGAAGCCTAGCCAGACCGGCTCGCCTGTCCAGTCAGAAACCCATCAGACGGTCCGCTTTGCCTTGTCCTGCGCGTTCGTCGCCTCAATTGCATCGCGCGCGGCCTGCCATTCGGCATCACCCCATGCGGTCAGCTGGGAGAAGTTTCCGCCCGACGCATTGTACATCGCGCCGTCGATGGCGATGGTTTGTCCGTTCACATAGTCCGCACCCGACGCCATCAGGAAGACAGCAAGGTTCACCAATTCGTGCATTTCACCGACGCGGCCCATCGGGTTGGCTGCGCCGGAATCCATGCGGTTGGCACCTTCGGCGTCCGGAGCCAGCCGCTTGGACATGCCTTCGGTCGGGAAGGGGCCCGGAGCGATGGCGTTGAAGCGCAGCCCATAGCGGCCCCATTCGACGGCGAGGCTTTGCGTCATTGTGTTCACGGCCGCCTTGGACATGGCCGAGGGCACGACGAACGGGCCTCCATTCCAGACCCACGTCGTCAGGATCGAACAGACGCTTCCCTTGCGGCCTTCCTTGATCCAGCGTTTGCCGATGTCATGCGTCATGTAGAATGTTCCGCGAAAGACGATGTTCGAGATCGCGTCGAAGCCGCGGATGGACAGGTCTTCGGTACGGCTGATGAAATTTCCCGCCGCATTGTTGATGAGACCGGTCAGGGGTCCGTGCTTGGTCCAGATATGATCGTTCATGTCGGTGATGGCTTCGGCCACGCGGATGTCGCAGGCATGCGGCACGACCTTGCCGCCATGCTTTTCCATCAGCTCGCCGGCTGTATCTTCACAGACCTGTCCGCGCCGGCCACAGATATGCACTTCGGCGCCGAGCTTCAGGAAGCCTTCTGCCATTTCCTTGCCGAGCCCCGTGCCACCGCCCGTCACCAGAATGCGTTCGCCCGACATCAGGCCGTCCCGGTACATCAGTTTTGTCGTGTCCATTGAATTCCTCCCATCTTGTTTATCTGGTAGAAGTATAAGTCGTCTGAGCGAGGAGGCACCCATGAATCGCGTATTGGCTGGCATTGCCGTCGCGGCATTTGCGGCGGGCAGCGCCCATGCTGGGCCACTCGACGTTTTCGGCACGTTCGTGACGCAAAAGGAAGGCTCGCACATCCGGATTTCCGATTGCGGTGATGGCACGCCCTGCGGCGTGATCGTCTGGATCGATCCGGCCAGCGTGTCAGACGGCAAGACGCCAGAGACAGCAACAGATGCGAAGGGCGCCAGGATCCTGGGTCTGACCATGCTGGAGGGGTTCAGGCGCAAGGCGAATGGCTGGACGGGCGGTACGATCTACAATCCCAAAGAAGGCAAGACCTATGGGTCGCGGATCAAGCTGTTGGCGGATGGCGTGCTGGAAGTGAAGGGCTGCATCGGCCCGATCTGCCAGACCCAGCATTGGGCGCCAGTTGAGTCTACTTCCGGAATGGCAGACTGACGAGCCGCCACAGGACCCAGACCGGGATCACGACGGCCGCGCCTGCGAGGGCGGGTTTCCAGAAATTCCGGACGCCCCAGCCAAGGGCGGCAAGCGTCGTGCTCGCCACATTCGCAATCGCAGCGCCCATGTTCACATCCGGATTGGACGGATTGAACTGCGACGCCAGCACGAAAAAGCCGACGAGAATGCACAGGCCGAGCAGTTTCAGCGACCCCCAGATGGATATCCCGAACAGCCGCGCGAGCAGGGATCGTGGCGGCTGGTGGCTGGCCGGTGCCCGGGGCGGCAGGGGCTCTGGGACCGGCTCGACCTTCACTTCCGGCAATTCTGGGTTCGGATCTGGGGACATGGTGTGTGATACGGCCTGTTAGTCGTTGGCTGCCTGTTTCTGGATTTCGACCTGGTGCGGATATGGGATCGAGATGCCCTCGCGGTCGAAGGCTTCCTTCACCGCTTTTGTAAGGTGGAATTTGACGTCCCAGACATCCTCAGCCTTGACCCAGCTGCGTGTTGCGATGTCCACGGAGCTGTCCCCGAGATTGACCACTTTCACGAAAGGCTCAGGGTCCCGGAAGATGCGGGGATCCGCGTCGATGACCTGCCGGATGACCGCGATGGCCTTGTCCATGTCGTCATCATAATCAATACCGAACGTCACGTCGGCGCGGCGCGTGTCGTATCCGGAATAGTTCTCGATGACACCATCAATGGCCTGGCTGTTCGGGACGAGAACTTTCACATTGTCGACAGTCGCCAGCACGGTCTGGAACAGATTGATGTCCTTTACGGTGCCTGCGACACCAGCGGCTTCGATATAGTCGCCCAGCTTGTAGGGGCGGAACAGCATGATCATGACGCCGGAGGCGATATTGCCGAGCGCACCCTGCATGGACAGGCCGATGGCCAGGGTCAGGGCGCCGAGCACGGCCACGAAGCTGGTCGCCTGCACGCCGAAGACCTGCAGCACTGCGATCAGGACAGCGGCGGTAATCGCCCACCGCACGATCGATGCGAAGAAATTGCCGAGCGTGTTGTCGATGCCTTCGCGCTTCAGGGCCTCACGCTGGACGAGTCCGGCCAGCCAGCCGGCAATACGCAAGCCGATGATCAGGACAAGCAGGGCGCCGATCACTTTCACACCGAACGAGACGATGAAGGGGCTATATTCGCTCCAGATGGCGGCTGGGGTCAGCTCTTCGGGCATGGAGGTCTCCTCATAGGGGTCAGGGCAGGCTAGTCGTCGGTTTCTGTAATGGATGTGAGTGGGCCCTGTTCCGATCCGGCTGGCGCATGTGGCCGGTAGGCCATGTTGACTTGGTGCGGGAAGGGGATGGTGATGCCTTCACGATCAAAGGCCTCTTTCACCGCCTTGGTAAGGTCGGCGCGGACCTGCACGAATTCCGGTGTGGCCACATAGGCCCTCAGACGCAGGCGCACACTCCAGTCGGCCAGCGTGTGGACGCCCACCCAGGTTTCGTCCTTGGCCAGGATGCGCGGATGCTCGTTGGCCGTGTCCAGCAGCGTTTTCAGGGCATGATCCATATTGTCGTCATAGGAAATGTCGAAATAGAGATCGAACCGTCGGCGGGTTTGCCGGGTGTGATTGACCAGTGGATCTCCCCACACCTTGTCATTTGTGACCGAGACGATCTTGTTGTCGATCTGTTTGAACGTGGTGCGGAAGGGGGTGATGTCGGTGATCTCGCCATCCATGCCGGCCAGGGTCACGAAGTCGCCAATGCGGAACGGTCGGAAAATGGCCAGCATGACACCGGCTGCGACCGCTTTCAGCGTGTCCTGCAAGGCAAGGCCGATGGCGAGGGCAGCGCCGCCGAGCAGGGCGGCAAGCGAGGCCGTCGGGAAGCCGAGCTGGGTCAGCGCCAGGACAATGGCGATGGCAAAGATCAAATACTTCAGGAGCGAGGCAGAGAAGGCAAACAGCGTGTCATCCGCGCCGTGACGCATATGGGCCTGGTTCCCCATCTTGCGCATGGAGCGCGCGACCCAATTGGCAAACAGGACCGCGATCACAAGGATTGCAATGGCTGCAAACGCACCGGGCCCGCGCCGGTCGATAATGGCTTCCCAGTCATAGCCGGCCAGGCCAAGGGGAAGGGGCGTCATGAAGATCAGCGCGAACACCCGCGCCACAGAACTGGCGATATCCCAGCTGGAGCCCTCGAAGGATTTATCCTTGGCGGATACGCGCTTTCCGAAGGCCGTAACGATCCGTTTCACCAGGCCTGACAGGAACCAGATCAGGAGGCAGGCGAGAAGGACCAGGCCCCATTTCTCGATGAAGGGCCAGGACTTTGCCAACCAGACGGGCCAATTGCTCGTGTCGACATTGGGCAGGGCGAGTGATTCAAAATCCATGGGACGGCCAGACTCGTTGTTTCTACGGGCAAAAAAGCGTCAGTTTGTGCCGCTTGTCCAGTTTGCTCAGGCCGGTATGACTGATCCGTCGGCACCCCGAAAGAGGCGCAAGCAGATGATGAGGGCCAGAATCACCGCGCTGGCGATGGCCAGCCAGTTCAGTTCCGTGACATGCCAATTGTTCAGGATGATGCCGATAACGCCCCAGCCGAGCGCAGCGAAATACCACCAGCTGCGGCTGACATAGCGCGCGAACATCCAGGCTGCGAAGCCCGCAGTGAGCAGGGTGATCCAGAGCATGGGCCATGGATAATCGGTTGCGCCGAGGCTGGAAAAGCTGCGCAGGGTCAGCGGAATTGAGATGGCCACGGCCACGCTGATCCAGCCGGACAGCATGGCGGCGACAAAATCGGCGAGCGCTTTCTTGGGGCTCCAGCCGGTTTCGCGCAGGCGGTCCATGCGAAACGCTGCGATCCATGCGGCGATGGCGATCGGGAAAAGCAGCAGGAAATCCAGGGGCTGCCATGCGATCAGCTGCGCACAGAGCATCCAGACGATGTTGAAGAGACCCGCCCATGCGAGGGGGACGCCCACGCGGTCCATCCAGGGTTCACGGGCGCGCCAATAGGCGACGCCGAAGAACAGATAGGCGAGAAAAATCACGCTCCAGATCGAAAAGAAGGCTGGCAGGGGCTGTTCAGGCAGGGTCATGCCGCGTGTTGCATTTCCGATGGGCGTGCCAATGCCGAGGGCAGGTGCGAGCGCGCCAGACATGGGCTGGAGCAGGCCAAGGAGAATGACGATCAGGGGCAGGTGTTTTTTCATGAGGTCCATATGAGCCGAATTTCAAATGGGGCAAATCCGCGGCGTGTGAAAAAAGTGGGATGCAGGCTGGCGTTTTCACGTTATACGCCGCGATCTCTGCGGAGACTCAAAAGAGGAATTTGCTCATGGCAAAGACACCTGTGGCCAAGAAGGCTACTGCAAAACCGGCCGCCAAGAAGGCGACCACACCGGCCAAGACGGCTGCTAAACCTGCCGCCAAGACCGCTGCTGCGAAGAAGCCAGTTGCCCGCAAGGCAGCTGCGCCAAAAGCCGCACCAAAGGCGACGGCTGCAAAAGCGGCTCCGAAGCCAGCAACCACCGTCACGATGCGTCAGCTGTCGGCGGAAATGGCAGAGGCGCACGGCCTGACCAAAAAGCAGTCGGAAGAAATCTTCTCCGACCTGGCTGATCGGATCACGAAGCGCCTCAAGAAAGGCGAACGTTTCCGCCTCAACGGGCTCGGCACGCTGGAAGTGCGCAAGCGCCCGGCACGCATGGGCCGCAACCCGGCAACGGGCGAGTCCATCAAGATCAAGGCGTCGAAGAAAGTTGCTTTCCGCGTCGCCAAGGAACTCAAAGAGTCCGTTTAAGGATCTTTGCATTCCATTCAGTTTCGAAAGGGCCGGGGATATTTTCCCGGCCCTTTTTTATTTGCTCGAAGCTGTTCGCGGCTTTCGCCGCGGCCTCTGCGCCTGCGCCTTGCTTGTGGCAGCGCTTTACTCCGGCAGCATGGCCTCCAGGGTTTCCAGTCGGTCGGCTTCCTCGGCGGGCTTGTCCCAGCGGATGCGGTTGATGCGGGGAAAGCGCATGGCGATGCCGGATTTGTGACGGGCTGACCGCTGCAGGCCCTCAAACGCCACTTCCAGAACGAGGGACGGTGTCACCGAGCGCACAGGCCCAAACCGCTCGAGCGTGTTATCACGGACGAATTTGTCGAGCTGTTTCAATTCCTCATCCGTAAAGCCGAAATAGGCCTTGCCAACAGGTGTCAGCCTTTCCTCGCCGTCTTCATCGCGCCAGACGGCGAAGGTGAAATCGGAATAGAAGCTGGAGCGGCGGCCATGCCCGCGCTGGGCATAGAGCAAGACCGCATCGACCAGCCAGGGGTCGCGTTTCCATTTGTACCAATGGCCCTTGACGCGGCCGGGCACATAGGGGCTGTCCCAGCGTTTCAGCATCAGGCCTTCGATCTCCGGGGCAGGGGGCTCCATGCGGTGTGCGTCCAGCGCCGCCAGATCGGTGACCGGAACGAGCGGGGAGAGATCGAAGCGCGGGCTCGCTGTTTCCGCGATGAAATCTTCCAGGCGCGCCCGGCGCTCGCGGAAGCTCAGGGGGCGGATATCCTCCTCGCCCGCCTGCAGCAGGTCATAGGCGCGGATGAAGGCGGGATGCGTGTCCATCTGCTTCTTCGAAACGGTCTTGCGGTTGAGGCGCTGTTGCAGCGCGTTGAACGGCGCAACGCTTTCCCCGTCCTCCCCACGCACCAGCAATTCACCATCCAGCGTGCCCTCGAAACTCATCGCAGCCAGCACGTCCGGGAAGGTGTGGGAAATGTCGTCCCCCGTTCGCGTATAGATGCGTCGCACGCCGCCTTCGGAGCTGGCCTGCACGCGGATGCCGTCATATTTCCATTCGGCGGCAAAGGCCTCGGGCGTGATCAGGGCCGGGTCCACCGCGTCGGGATTGTCGCGGCCCGCTTTCGGCACCAGCGGGTGGGCCAGCATGACCGGCCGGAAGGGCGCCTTGATGTCCGGCTCGGGGCGGCCGGTCTTGCCTTCGAGCCAGGCAAACAGGCTCTCATAGGGCGGGGCGAGGCCGTGCCAGATCTCCTCGATCCCGGTCACGTCTACGTCGCCGAAATCGGCCAGCGCCAGCTTGGCGAGGCGCGCGGAAACGCCGATCCGCATACCGCCGGTGATCAGCTTGAGCAGCGCCCAGCGCCCGGTCGGGTCGAGTCCATCCAGCCAGTTCGCCACCAGACGCTGCGCCTCTGGCCGCGTCGCGCCGTCCAGCGCCTCGACGATCTCGGCCAGCGGGGGCGGGCGGTTCGCGCGGCGCTCCCCCGGCCAGACGAGGCTGACGGTTTCGGCCATGTCGCCAACATAGTCATAGGACAGGCGGAACAGTTCAGCATCCATCCGGTCGGTCACCAGGTCGCGGATCGCGGCGGGCTTGATGCTCTTCAGGTCGAGGTCGCCGGTCAGGGCGCCGAGGGCATAGCCCCGGTCGGGGTCTGGCGCGCTGCGAAAATAGGAAACCATCAGGCGTAGCTTGCCATTGCGCGACGGCGTGAGGACGAGACGGTCAAGAAGCTCTGCGAAGGCCTGCATCCGCCATAGATAGGGCGGGGAGGCGGGTGTGTGTATCCCCGGTCTGCGCCCGAGAGACAGAGCGGGAATTTGTCATCCCGGAAAATCCGGCAGGATTTATCCGGGATGACAGAATTGGGAGTTTGGTTCCTTCCTCCTGCACAAATAGCCGGACTGGCCTTCGCCATCCGGGTATCCATCATTCCAGCTCCGCGAGGCGAAGCCGAGGCGCGGCGGGCGCCGTGGCGCTCCGCCTTGAGTTTGGAATGGCTACGGAATG
>Ga0207897_100022_pt1 | contig 123370 bp, 102 predicted proteins | sample LinPmetageLP42_FD_184054 | JGI IMG/M metagenome (GOLD analysis project Ga0207897, IMG submission 184054) | Marine viral communities from the Pacific Ocean - LP-42 (SPAdes) | ecosystem: Environmental > Aquatic > Marine > Oceanic | place: Pacific Ocean | collected 2010-08-27
AAACAAACCATTAACCCCTTTACTTAAAATATCATTAGCCATACCAGCCACTATTTGCCTTGCCTGTTTTTCTCTTATATTTATATAACAACTACCCCATACTTGATTACTACCAAAAACATATGGAAGCAGGCTTTCGTAATACTTTGAATTTTTATTTATTTCTGTTAAGCTTATATAAGCTACTACTTTGGTGTTATTTTGTTTAAACACTTCGATATCTTCTATATTATAATGTTCAGGCTCTAGTATTACCATGGAATAACCTCTAATATTCATAGGATTTAATTTGCCATAACAAACGATAAACTTGTCATGTTCCGCCTTAACTTTTGTTTTTAAGTATGATGCATTAATAAAAGGCACCCACAGTAATAGAATACTAATAAGCTGCATAATAATAGAAATCTAATTGTTTAAAATATGCCTTTATATGGTTAGTTGTGTATACCATAAATACCACAGAACCAATTAACATACCCACTACACTATACTCATAGCTAACCCACCTACTTATAAAAAATCCGATTGTAAAATTGATTATACTCGATACAATTAAAGCTTTTAACACTTCATTTGGCCTATTTAAGGTAAAAAGGTAAAGTGCATTTAGCATGGCCCAAGACAAAAAGAAATATCCTAGACCACCAATAACACACACCCTAATACTTAAAACATCTATTTGTTCTCCAAAACTAGTTTGATAACCCCATGAATTTGTAATAAAACAATACAAAAACATACTTACAAGCAGCAACATAACAAATAGTATTAATACATGCTTTTTATAATTTTCATATAGACTTTTACCAAAATTATGCTTGTCAACAACCATTATGCTTCTCTGTTTTAAGTCCATAAATTTGGTAAACGAAGCGATAGCATATTCCATAACCCCAACCAGAATAAAGAATACGACAATAGCTAAATCCATACCTATTTCATAACTTTTTTCATAGAGAAATAAATACCTATAGGTTAGCTCTATATCTGCAGACCAAGCCAAAAATCGATCAATAAAAATAAATACGTAAATTAAGATTCCGTAAAAGAAATAAGGATAGTTTTTATATATAACCATTAACTGTCTTGGCTTTAGATTTTCTGATGTATCCTTTGTGATTTTTAATTTAAAAAATATATAAAGGTATAATTGCGAAAGACTTATGGCCAATAGAATACTTAGCCATTGCGTTATATAAATATGGAAAGAGGTATTGAAGTGAAGCATTAAAGCAAATAGCGAGGACACCACAATAACAACAGAAATTACCCAGCGTTGTCTTATTGCATGATAAGGAGCCATAACCAATAATAATAAGCCTATTAAAAATCCATAGCAAATAGTCACAAGCACAAAAGTAGTCGGGTAAATACCTAGTACATAATTAATAATTAACAGGAAAGCAAAAACAGCAGTCATCCCTTTAATGCCAGATATAACTAACCTTTTTGTTACAATTTTAGTTTTATAATATTCTTTATGATTCCAATAAAAGGAAGCCTGCCTACCAAGCATTTGAACATAACCTCCAGATAAAACTATACCGAGAATTACACCAAATACAACAGAGGTAGATTGTATAATATTAAAGCCCATATAAGTCCATAAAGAATAACCATAGACTATAATACTTGCTATTTGAATAAAAACGGGCATCAAGTGGAAAATACCTAAAGGATAAAATTTAGCAAACAACTTTGCCTTTACCCACAAGTAATCTGAAATAGGTATAGATTTATTTAAATTTTTAGGTTTTCTCTCATTTATATTTAAAACTTCCTTAACGTCTCTTTGTTTTATGTCTTGGTAAACAAGCTCTGCTAATTCCATAAGGGTGTTATAGCCATAATCTACTATAACATCTTTTTCTCTAACCCCCATGGACTCTAAGGCGGCTTTTACTACCATAACACTTACAGGGTTTCCCACTTTATCTATAACCTGCATTTCTACAGCCTTTATGTTTTGTCTATTTACAGGCATACTATACCAGTTAAAATGGTAGAATTAGATTTATTAAAACTGTCTTGAGACTGTTCTTTTATTGCGTTAAGTTCATTGTAAGTTTTCTCAAAAGCTTGTAAAAAGTTTCCTAGTGTAAAATTTTCAATAACCTTTTTTCTAGAATTTATTGCCATCTGTTCCCTTAACGTTTTGTCGTTTAATAAGGTTATTACTTTTTGTGCGATTTCCACGTAATCCTTTGGTTTGCAAATAAATCCGCAATTAGCATCTAAAGCTTCAGAAACCCCTCCAACATCTGTAGATACTACAGGAACCCCGCAACTCATAGATTCTATTACTGTATAAGGGAAACCTTCTGAAATAGATGTTAATATAGAAATATCTCCTTCCGCAAAAAGTTCTTGAGGTGTATTATGAAAACCTTTGAGGAAAAAATTCTTAGCTAAATCTAGCTCAACAATTAGGGCTTCACATTTTTCTGTATATTCTGGTACAGCATCTTTATTTCCATAAATCAAAAACTGAACATTAGGTATTTGTTTTCTAACCTCATTACAAGTTTTGATCATCGTAATAATATCCTTTAAATCAAAAATTCTTGCAGCTGCTACAACAGTAGGCACATCTTTTAAGTGTTCTGGTTTAGGAATAGGCTTAAATTTATTATGGTCTACTCCATTGTAAATAACTTCTATTTTATTGTAATCTGCACCATAATATGTTTCCCAAGACATGTTAAACTTACTAACAGTGGTAATCCTCGTAGCATTCTGATACACCAATTTGGTAATTCCTTCAGAAAACTTAATAAGCATATCTTTTAAAAAATAAGAATAATCACTAGAGCTTATAGCCAATAATCTTTCTCTAATAAAAACGCCATGTTCAGTAACTAAAATGGGGGTATTATATTGGTACTTTAATGCTAGCGCTGGTATAACCGCTACTCCAGAAATGGTTACATGACTAATGTTTACCTTTGGTACTTTGACCGCCATAGGTATTAAGAACCTATAAATCCATCTTAAGCCAATGGTAATATCTTCCAGAGTCACCTCACTTAACTCATGTTCAGGCAAAGATTCTTTTATAGCATCACAAAACGTTTCCCAAATGATATTACTGCACATGGTAGCCTTATAATCGTACTCTTGGAAGTAAGACCACATCTGATAAAAACAGTTATTTAGAATAGATATATTTGTTTCCTGCTTGTATAGTTCATTAATAAATAAATGAAAATTGCTTTTAAATTGAGCTGTAATTACATTAGGCGATGTTCGCTCTTTTTTTTGTAATATATCCGAGTACTTAATATCGTAATCTACACAGTCTAAAGGTTCCTCAGGAGACCACATAGGTACCTGAATAATATCTTTTACATTATCGCCAATTGGGTACTTTGTGCGTACTTCTACATTGGCATTTATAGAGTAGATTACAAAGTCCGTATCCTTAATTTGAGTACAAAGATCGTTTGCCCAAGTGGAAACGCCCCCTGTATTAAAGGGATATGTTCCTTCACAAATTAAAAGTACTTTCTTAGAATTTTCAGAATCCATTAACCTTTTTTTGAGAGAGTGAAATTTTGCTCCCAAGTTCAAAGAAAAAGCTAATAAAAAGACTTTTAATTATTAATTGTTGAAGTTCTTTATTTTATCTATTAACGGTTAAAAGCAAGGTGCTGATCGATGAAATACCTAATAGAAATAGCACTAATTTTTGTTTTCGAAATACTCAAATCCATCGATAATATCTAAATAAACACCATCGAAGTTCACTGCTAAAATAGCGTCTAAATAAGCATTTTCCGAACCGAAAATAATACTTTGCCATTCCGGATCCCAATACTTTACTTTATAGTTTCCTGGCCAGTTTGGATTCTCTTCCTCTAACCAAACTGGTTTTTGATTATGCCATACAGTATTCCAATAAAACCTGTAATCTTCCGCTTCGCCTATACTCATATAACATAATACTAAGCGCTTAGTACCATCTGATTTTACTTTTAAACTTTCAATCATAGTTCTTCCAAATTCAGAGCCGTCATTGAAAAACAAATCCATAAATACTACATCATAATCTGTTGCTGAAATTGCTTCAATTACATCATTTTTTGAATCATAATCAGAATAATTTACAAAAAATAAAAAGTTATTGGCATCTTTTAAAGAGGTTATATTTTTTGTAGATATTGATAATGATTCAGGAATTTCAGGAATTACCGTTAAATCTCGTTCTGGTGCTATAAATGGAATAAAATCTAAGTCTAAATTTTTCTCTATTGCATCTTCAACATTACTATCAGACTTGCAATAATCAATAACAAATATCTCATTGTTATAATCTTGTGATACTTTTAAATAGTTAACCATATATTCGGAAACAGAGGTAGGTGTCTTTGTGTTATCTCTTTTGTAACCGTAAAATAAATTTTCTTGACCCAGTGCGTCTATAGCATTTAAATAATCTATGTAAACGCCACCCTTAGCATCTTCCTTTTCAGTAATTAGTTCTATTCCATTTTGCGGTATAATATTGAAGCTAGGTTTTACATTTTTGGCATATGCACTCAAATTTATAACAAAGGAGCGCATTTCATCTCTGTAGTTTACTGAATCAACTATAGAATTTTGCAACTCATTTACTGGACTTACCACGTCCTGAGCTTTACCGCATTTCAAGAATATCACCGAAAATAAAAATCCATATTTTAAAACACCCATACGCTTCATTTTGCAATTAATTGTTCATATTAAAAATTACTACTATTAGTTCATACTAAATTATTACCCTAACCCAACATCTAATGTCATCATGATAATAAAACCACCTATGAAGCCCATGGTGGCAATATCGGTATACTTATCTTGTTGTGTTTCAGGTATCACCTCTTCAACAACAACGAATATCATAGCGCCGGCTGCAAAAGAAAGTGCATAAGGCAAAATAGGCTGAAAAGTAAGTACCGCCCAAGCCCCTAATACCGCAGCGACGGGTTCTACCAGTGCAGAGGCTTGCCCAAACATGAAACTTTTGGTTCTACTAAGCCCATGTCTACGTAACGGCATGGCAACGGCAAAACCTTCTGGAAAATTTTGAAGTCCGATACCCAATGCCAAAGCAACGGCACCACCAATAGAAGCACCATCAAAACCAGCGGCAACACCACCAAAAAGCACACCTACCGCTAAACCTTCCGGTATGTTATGTAATGTGATGGCCAATGTAAGTAAGGTTGTTCTACGCCAAGGTGTTTTAACACCCTCAGCTTCCGTTTCCTTAAAATTTATATGTAAATGAGGCAAGACCTTATCCAATCCAAAAATAAACAAGGCCCCCAGCAAAAAGCCAACTCCTGCCGGTATTACCTTTACAAACCCTTCACCCGGACTCATTTCTATACCCGGTGCCAAAAGACTCCAAAAACTTGCGGCTACCATTACTCCGCCGGTAAAACCCAACATACCGTCTAATACAGCACGGTTCATTGTTTTAAATAGAAAAACCAAAGCGGCACCCGCAGCTGTAAGTCCCCACGTAAACAATGTGGCATAGAATGCAGCCAATACGGGGTCAATTGATTCAAAATACGCTATAATTTCATCCATAATTTAAATAATTAGTATGCTACTCTTCATCTACGATCTCCAAAAATAAATTTGTTGCAATCTGTTTTGATATCCTTATAGAACCTGATCTAGTAGAGATGGTAACGGAACCATCAAACTCTTCAATTTCCAATATTTTAAAAGTATCGCCCAAAGCAATTTTATTCTTATCCAAAAACTTTAAAAATGCAGCAGAAGAATCGTTGACCCCTACACACACTCCTTGGCTACCCACCGGCAGTTCACTGATCAATTTCTTAACAGATTTTGTAAACACCCCATCTTTATTGGGTATTGGATCTCCATGCGGATCCACTTTCGGGTATCCTAAATGGGCGTCTAGCTTATCAATTAAAGCATCACTTTTTATATGCTCAAGTTGTTCTGCCACTACATGAACCTCATCCCAAGAGAAATTAAGTTTATCAACTAAAAATACCTCCCAAAGTCTATGCTTTCTAATAATGGAGAGCGCCACCAACCTACCTTTTTCAGATAGTGAAACACCTTGGTACTTTTTATAGTTCACTAAAGATTTCTCAGCTAATTTTTTCACCATATCGGTAACCGAAGACGGCTTAGTCTTCATCTGTTCTGCAATAGCATTGGTTGCAACAGATTTACTGTTGAAATCACTTAAGTGATAAATAGCTTTTATGTAATCTTCTTCGGATAATGTCATTTCAAAACCAATATTAATACAAAAATACATTTTTATATATAAAAACAATTATTTAGTTTTGTCTAAAACTTATTTTAGATGCATAAAATATTATTTTTTGCCTGCTCTATTTTGACTTGTATGACCGTGAAAGCTCAAAATTCTACCATATCTGGAACCATATCATCAAACAGTTCGCCAGAAGCCTATGTGAATATTTATTTGAAAGGCACTCAGCTTGGCGCGGCATCAGATGAAAATGGTAGTTATGAGCTAAAAAATGTTCCTGCAGGTAAGTACACTATTATTGCTTCTAACATAGGTTTTGAACAGTTTAGAAAATCAATTACCATTTTAAAGGGTGAAGATAAAGTAGTGAACATCAACCTAAAGCCCTCAACCGAATCCCTTGATGAAATGGTAGTAACAGGCACTTTAAAACCGGTAAGCAGATTGGAGAGCCCGGTACCTGTAGAGGTCTATACACCTACTTTTTTCAAGAAAAACCCAACACCCAGTATTTTTGAGGCGCTACAGAATGTAAACGGTGTACGACCACAGATAAATTGTAATGTGTGTAATACTGGAGATATTCATATAAACGGACTTGAAGGACCGTACACCTTGGTTCTTATAGACGGAATGCCCATTGTTAGCGGACTTGGAACCGTGTATGGATTATCTGGAATTCCCAATTCACTTATAGAACAAATTGAAGTCGTTAAAGGCCCTGCATCTACCTTATATGGAAGTGAAGCTGTTGGCGGACTCATAAATATTATTACCAAGAACAATTTATCGGCACCCGATTTTTTTGTCGATAGTTTTGTAACCGATTGGGGGGAATTCAACCTCGATGTTGGCACAAAATTCAATGTAGGTAAAAAAGCCAACGTTCTATTGGGTGCAAATTATTTTAAGTTTGACAACCCTATAGATAATAATGCGGACAACTTTACCGACCTTACGCTACAAGATCGTATATCGGTGTTTCAAAAATGGAATTTTGAAAGAAAAGATGCTAGAATTTTTTCTTTGGCAGGTAGATTTTTTTATGAAGACAGATGGGGAGGAGAAATGCAATGGACTCCAGAATTTAGAGGCGGAGATGAAATTTATGGCGAGAGTATTTACACCCGAAGATGGGAAATTTTAGGAAAGTACCAATTACCGGTAGCGGAACAAATGATGCTTTCTTTTTCTTATAATGACCACAATCAAAACTCGGTCTATGGCGATGTACCCTACTTAGCAGATCAACGAATTGGTTTTACACAATTGACATGGGACAAAACTATGGGTAAACATAGCCTTTTAGCAGGTACGGCTTTGCGTTACAATTATTACGACGATGATACTCCGGCCACATCGAATTTAGAGGGCAATGAACCTGATGAAGTAATTATACCGAGCCTTTTTTTACAAGATGAGATTATGTTCAACAATAAACATTCGTTACTTCTAGGGGGCAGATATGATTATGATAGCCGCCACGGTAATATTTTTACACCTAGGGCAGCTTATAGATTTAAGTTTACCGATAACGACATTATACGTCTTAATGCCGGTACCGGATTTAGGGTAGTTAACCTGTTCACAGAAGATCACGCAGCATTGACCGGATCAAGAGACGTTATTATTGCTGAAGAATTAGAGCCAGAAGAGTCATTTAATGTTAATCTTAACTTTCTAAAGAAGATTTATAGTGATAACGGCACCTTTATTAGTCTAGACGCTTCGGCATTTTATACGTATTTTCAAAACGTGATACTACCCGATTATGACACCAACCCCAATCAGATTATATATGATAATTTAGATGGACAATCCATTTCTAAGGGAATAAGCGCAAATATTGATATTTCTATGTTTAACGGATTTCAATTTATGCTTGGTGGAACTTTGCAAGATGTAAGCAATACCGAAAACGGGGTTACGCAACGCCAGGTCTTAACAGAAAGTTATTCTGCCAATTGGAGCGTGGGTTACCATATTCGACCGTGGAGTTTAAAAATAGATTACACCGGTAATTTATACGGCCCTATGCGATTGCCCACCTTGGGAGAAACTGACCCTAGACGAGATTTTTCGCCTGCATGGAGTATTCAAAACATTCAATTTTCATATAGCGGCATACAGAATTTTGAAATTTATGGAGGGGTTAAAAATTTATTGGACTGGACACCTAACCGTGGTAACCCCTTTATCATTGCCCGCGCCAACGATCCATTCGACAAAGAAGTAACCTTTGACGCAAATGGCAATGCCGTGGCAACACCTAACAATCCAAATGCATTAACTTTTGACCCCTCTTATGTCTATGGTCCAAATCAAGGAATACGTTCTTTTATTGGGCTACGTTATACTTTGAATTAAACATAAAAGACACAGGCTATTTTGTATTTTTGATGTTCTCGTCCTTAAATAAAAAATGAGGACTATCTCGTAAATACATGAACGATTTCGATTATATCATCATTGGCGCAGGCGCATCTGGTTTATTACTGGCAGATGCTATGATTACTGATTCGTTTTTTAAGAACAAAAGAATTTTACTACTAGATAAAGCTCCAAAAAATAACAATGATAGAACATGGTGTTTCTGGGAAAAAGGTAACGGTCAATTTGAAGAGATAGTCCACAAAAAATGGAGTTCCATTCATTTTCAAGGAGAAAATATTACCAAAAGAACCAAAATAGCACCCTATTCCTATAAGATGATAAGAGGCATAGACTTCTATAATCATTATTTGCAAAAGGTAAATACTTCCCACAACATTTCGTTCATACAAGAAGCCGTATTAGAAATAGAGGAAACGGATAAAGAGGCCATGGTAAAGACCGAGAACAACACGTATTCTGGTAAGTACGTATTCAATAGTCTTTTCGACTATAAAATGACCATGCAGCAAACAAAATATCCGGTATTGCAGCAACATTTTGTAGGTTGGGTTATACAGACCGATAAGCCTGTTTTCAATACCAAAGAAGTCACATATATGGATTTTTCCATTCCTCAAAAAGGAAATACCAGATTTATGTATGTACTACCTTATTCCACCAATACCGCATTAATTGAATACACTTTATTTTCAGAAAAGTTATTACCAAAAGACGAGTATGAGGAAGCTATAAAAGAGTACATATTAGAACGCTATAAATGCACTGCTTACAAAATTTTAGAAAAAGAATCGGGTTCTATACCCATGACCGCGTATGATTTCCGAGAGCACCATACAAACAGAATACGTTACATAGGTACAGCAGGTGGTTGGGCAAAACCAAGTACAGGTTATACTTTTATGAGTACAGCAAATAAAACACCTAAACTGATTGAATTCATTAAACAAGGAAGTCCCCTGAAAAAATTGAACCTAAAAGATAAATTCTGGTTTTATGACATGCTGTTTTTAGATGTATTACAACATGATAATGCTAATGGGAATCGCATATTCGAATCCATCTTTGCTTCATTACCACCACAAATCGTTTTTAAATTTTTAGATGAAAAAACAAATCTAAGAGAAGACATTGTATATATAAACGCTTGCCCTAAAACACCGTTTATTAAGGCATTGATCAAACGAATTTTCTAGACCGTTCTGTTCATTAGGTTTTCGCCAAATTGTCTCAACAAATCTTTATTTTCTTGTTCTATGTCAATGCCTTCAAGAACATCAAAAGCCTTAGCCGTATAATCGGCAATAGCAGTTTTTGTTGCTTGATCTGCTTTGGTCTTTTCAAAAATAGAGCGCACAGCATTGATTTTCGCGTCCGCTTCTTTGGGGTGAATGGAATATAAGTGCTCTAATTCCTTTGAAATTACCTCTGATCCAGAATTCAGAGCTTTAAGGTATAAATAGGTTTTTTTATTCTCTATAATATCTCCTCCTACTTGTTTACCAAAGGTTTCAGGGTCTCCGAAAACATCTAAATAATCGTCTTGTAATTGAAATGCGATACCAAGATTCAATCCGAAATTATACATCTGTTCTTGAGCTTCATCTGAAGCACCTGCAACTATTGCGCCCATTTTCAAGGCGGCAGCAACTAAAACAGCAGTCTTGTATTCGATCATTTTAAGATACTCGGGCAACATTACATCGTCCCTAGTTTCAAAATCGACATCGTATTGCTGACCTTCACAAACCTCTAATGCAGTTTTACTGAATAATTTGGCCAAGTCCCTAAAGACATTAGGCCCATAATTTTCAAATAGCTGATAAGCCATGATCAACATTGCATCACCAGAGAGAATACCTGTATTTACATCCCATTTTTCATGAACCGTGGTCTTACCCCTGCGTACAGGAGCATCATCCATAATATCATCGTGAACTAGAGAAAAATTATGAAAAACCTCAACAGCAACGGCGGCATCCAAAGCTTTTCTGAAATCGGTTTTAAAAATTTCGGCAGTCATTAAGACCAATACAGGCCGTAACCTTTTACCGCCCAGACCTAGAATATAAGTAATTGGCTCATATAAGTTTCTAGGCTCTTTTGTAATCTTCATTGAGTCTAAATACGTAATAAACTCATCTCGATATTCACTGATAGTGTGCATTCTTAGCAATTTTATACAAAAATAGAACAAATATGGCTGAATGAAGCCGCTTTTCAATTGAGAAGAAATAAAATTTTACCGGAGATTTATAACCGGAAAAAAGAGATTATAGTATAAACCAATACGGCTTACAACGATGCTCTCTTAATAAGTCTTGAAGGCATGATCACCTTTGTAACACCATCACTTTTTAAATGTCGAGCAGCTCTTTTTGCCATTTCGTTAAAATCGGTGGAAATTGTAGTAATACCGCCAAAAACAATTTCCTTGGAAACGTTATCGTTTTGGGAAAGAATACCAATATCCTCACCAATTTTATATTTTTTCCTTACCGCATCCCTTAAAATTTGCCAAAGTATCGTATCGCCTAAAGCAAAATATAAATTACCCTTGTTAGCCGACCCTATGGTGTAGTTATTTTTAATGGCTCCATTGATATCAAACTCCGTTATGAACTTTTGAAATGCATTTTTAATAGAAATAGGGGAAAAATCACTCTCTTCATTGAAGTATAATATAATCTTCTTGTACTTTTTAATTTCAGGTAGTAATCTTACCAAAGAGGTATATATAACTTCTTCAAATTCTTGAGATATATAGGAGTAGGATGCTCCTAAATCTAAATACCGATCAACCAATAACAACTTTTTGGGCTCTATGCTTTTAAGCAATGATTCCACCTTTTCATTTTGTATGGGAGCAATAACATACATTCCATATTTTCCATTAATATTAGAAATTATAGTTTCAAAAACGGTGAGATTATTATGATGAAAAAAAACATCGATCTGAAACCGCTTACCCATTTCTTTTCGAAAAGTTTTATAGAATTCTTCTTGATAACTTTGAAAGGCAAACAACAGCAAAGCCATTCTTTTCGTAATATTCGTAGCCTGGCTAATTACAAAATAACCCTTTAATTGTCTTGATTCTATTAAGCCTCTATTTTTAAGTTCTTCATAGGCTTTAAAGATGGTTTTTCTAGCATAACCAATCTCTTCAACCATAGTGTTTATAGAAGGTAATTGATCACCAACCGTTAAATTTCCATCTTCAATAGATTCAATTACTCCTTGAACTAATTGCTCATGTTTTGTAAGGTTATTATTGTGGGTTAGGTTTAGAATTTTACTAATAACCGGCATAAATTATAAATGAAATTTGCAGCCGTCAATATACAATTTAAAAGAATACTTCAAAATTTCACTTCTTAATTTGAAGTGAAATCCGTTTAATTTTTTAACACAAAATTAACCGCCAAAAGATTTCAGCACCTATAAATTATTCCAACTAGGGATACTTAATTCATACATAAAAGTTAGTTCTCCTCACAAATAAAATATAGCAAAATCATTGTAATGTATCAGGTTTTATAGGAACTGATAAAAATATTCACAAAAGACATAATATATTAATTTGATAAAAATTTAAGATCTAAATAACAATTTCAAAATTTATCATAGTATAATTTATTAAATTAACATTTTATTATATATTTGTTCACAGTAGCATAGTGTATCATAGTCTCTTCATCTCAAAATAGCTTCCAAAAGAGTCTATAATGCCTATGCTAACATATTTAACTAACAACTGTAAGAACTAACTTTATGAATTATCAAACAGACTTTTCTAAGTTTTCCATGATTCGGAATCATGTAAGCTTAACGATGATTTTATTTTTTAGTGGATTTCTCTTTATGAATCTCCACGCACAGACAACCGTTTCTGGAACTGTAACATCAGCTTCAGACAACATGCCGTTACCGGGCGTATCAGTCATAGATGCGAATAACCCAACAACGGGAGTACAAGCGGATTTTGATGGAAACTTCACCATCACCGTTGATGATGGTAGTACAAGTTTACGATTCAGCTACATTGGTTTTAAAGCTGTGGTTGTTCCCGTAAACAACCAAAGCACCATCAATGTATCTCTTGAGGAAGACGTAGCCAATTTGGACGAAGTTGTAGTCGTTGGTTACGGTACTCAGAAAAAAGCGACCGTAACAGGTGCGGTAACCGCAGTACAGGGTCCGGTTCTTGAAAGTTCGCCCGCCATTAGTGTGTCAAACTCTTTAGCTGGTAGATTACCCGGGGTAGTAATTGTTCAGACCAGTGGGGAGCCTGGTAATGACGAATCGAACATTAGTATTCGTGGAACCAATACCTTAGGAAACAACCAACCTTTGATTGTAATTGACGGAATACCAGATAGAGATGGTGGTATAGGTCGTATTAACCCAGATGATATTGCCAATATATCTGTACTTAAAGATGCATCAGCTGCAATATACGGAGCTAGAGCGGCCAACGGAGCAATAATCGTTACTACCAAAACCGGTAAAGCTGGCAAAATGCAAATAAATTATAAGGCTGATTTTGGTATAACCAGACCTACAAGAGTACCAGAAATGGCAAGTGCCGTGGAATACCAAACGATAATGAACGAATTAGCTATTTACAATAGTAATATTCCTTCAGCTCAATGGGGAGCGGCAAATACCGCATTTCAAACTACAGGTAGCTATACCATACCCGGTAGTGACCCTGCCGAAACAGTAAATGCAGCATTTAGTCCAGAAACTATCAACAATCACAGAACTAATACAGATCCATGGTTATATCCTGATACAGATTGGTTCGGTGCTACTTTTCAAGATTGGGCGGAACAACAAAGACATAACCTGTCTATAAGTGGTGGTAGTGAAGATTTAAAATATTATGCTTCCTTAGGTTATGCAGATCAAGGTGCTATCTACAAAAACTCTGCGAACAGATATCAACAATACAATTTTAGAATCAATACCGATGCTAGAATAAATGAATATCTATCTACTAAGTTAAGTATGGCCTATAGAAAAGAAGATAGAACTTTCCCAACCGAAGGCGCAGGTGCTATTTTCAGAATGTTAATGAGAGGTAGACCAAATGAACCTGCAATATGGCCAAATGGCTTACCGGGACCTGATATTGAAAACGGACAGCAACCAGTGGTTGTTACAACCAACGCTACAGGGTATGATAAACAACCAACAGATTACCTACAATTTACAGGTTCTTTGGATATTACCAACCCATGGGTAGAAGGTCTTAAACTGACATTATTGGCAGGTGTTGACCAAAGCCAATTACGTAGAAAACTATGGCAAACACCATGGACTCTTTATTCTCTTGACCGTGCAAACTATATTGCTACCGGTGTACCAGAACTTACAGGATCTATACGTTCTAATTTTACAGATGCGAGATTATTACAAGAATCTAACAACGTACTAAACACTAACCTTACCGGTTTATTAAGTTATGATAAAACCATTGGTGACGACCACACCATTAACTTATTGGCCGGTGTTACCCGTGAAAACTTCCAAGGAGAATTTTTCTCTGCATTTAGAAGAAATTTCCTTTCTACCGCTGTGGACCAATTAGGTGTAGGTGGTGAAATAGGTCAAGAAACTGACGGTCTTGGGTATAATAGAACTCGATTAGGCTACTATGGTCGTGCGCAGTACAATTATAAAGAAAAGTATTTAGCGGAATTTATTTGGAGATATGATGGATCTTACATCTTCCCAGGTAATGATCGTTTCGGATTCTTCCCTGGTTTATTACTTGGTTGGAACATTAATAATGAAGATTGGTTCAATGTAGATTCTATTAGCTACTTAAAGCTTAGAGGTTCTTACGGAGAAATGGGTAATGATCAAGTTTCGTTTGACGAAAATAATGATGGTGAAATTACAGATGATGAATTACAGGAATATGCTTATCAAGCAATTTATGAATTTGGACAGTATCCTATAAACGGTCAGGTACAAACCACATTACTAGAAAACCTTTTGGCCAACCCTAGTTTTACTTGGGAGCGTGCTAAGAACTATAACATTGGTTTAGATGGTATTGTGCTTGATGGAAAACTAAGTTTCACTTTAGAATACTTCTTGAACAAGCGTGATCAAATTCTTATTCCAAAAACAGGTTCTACACCTGGTTCTTCTGGTATTTCTACGCTACTACCTCCTGTAAATGCAGGTGAAGTAAACAATGAAGGTTTTGAATTTGCTTTAAATTATTTTGGCGGAAATGTAGATGGCTTTAAGTGGGATGTTGGTGTTAACGGTGGTTATGCGCAAAACAGCGTAGAATTTTTAGATGAAATACCAGGTGCTCCAGAATACCAATTGCTAGAAGGAAAACCAATAGGTGCGTATTTAGTATATGAGTCGGATGGCGTTTTTATTGACCAAGCTGCTATAGATGCTGACCCATTAGATTATAGTGCAGTTAAGCCAACATTAGAGCCAGGCGATATGAAATTTAAAGATATCAACGGAGATGGTGCCATTAATGACTTAGATCAAGTAAGGTTAAAAAATAGCATCAACCCTAACTTTAACTTTGGTGTTACGTTTAACGCTTCATACAAAAACTTTGATCTTTCTGTATTATTACAAGGAGCTACAGGGGCTAAATTATTTATCCAAACAGAATCTGGTGATATCGGTAACTTTTTAAAGTACAGCTTTGACAACAGATGGAGTCCAGACAACCCAAGTAGCGAGCACCCAAGACTTGCGAGTCGAGGAGACACCTATTATACTGGTGGAGATTATGGCAATAACACCTATAATTTGTTCAGTAAAGATTACTTAAGACTTAAAAATGTTCAGTTGGCCTACAATTTCCCTTCAGAAATGATTGAGCAATTTGGTCTATCTAAATTTAAGATATATATGAGCGGTCTAAACTTGGCAACATGGGCGGCACAAGATATATATGATCCTGAATCGACTAGTAATGATGGTCAGTTTTATCCGCAACAGACTATTATTAACACAGGTTTTAGTTTAACATTTTAAAAAAAAATCATGAAAAAAGGAAAATTAGTACTCTTAGGCTTACTAGCGCTAGCGTTAGTACCTATTTCGTGTAATGAAGATTTTTTAGAAACGCAACCATTAGATTCTATTTCGGCAGATGCCACTTGGTCAGATGGTACGTTAGCACAAGCTTTTGTTTTTAATGTATACGCATCTCTTGGCTATGGAGGGTTTGAGGAAGAAGGCTTGGCTTCATTAACAGACGAAGCAATGTTTACACACTCCGGTAGAGGAGTAAATGTTATCACAGAAGGTTCACTTTCACCATCAGGTACAGGAAATGTGAATATCATTCCACAATGGAACGAGCTATATTCAGCTATACGTAAAGCGAATATTGCCATACAAGAATTACCTAATTCAACTTTCGATGACCAAACGTTAAAAGACAGGTTATTGGGTGAAGCTCATTTTCTAAGAGCATATTATTACCATCAACTAATGCGTTATTACGGTGGCGCACCACTAGTTGATGTAGCATACGGCTTAGACGACGATTATTCAATTGCAAGAGGCACTTATGCTGAAAATGTAGATTTTGTAATTAGCGACCTTGAACAAGCTATTTCTCTTCTAGACGGTAAAGAAGTTACTCCTGGTAGAGCATCGATGTTAAGCGCTATGGGGTTAAAATCTAGAGTTTTAACATATGCCGCAAGTGATTTACGCGACGGTCCTACTGCCAGCGCTAAATCAGCTACATTGAGCGGGTATTCAAATTTAGAATTGGTGGCTTACACTTCTGGGGACAGAGATGCAAGGTGGACTGCCGCCAAAACTGCTGCCAAGGCGGTTTTAGATGCAACCACTGGTTATAAATTAGATTTAACAGAGCCAGCAAGTGCAGAAGAAGCTACACAGACATATATCTCTATTGCTATGGGAGGTGGAAGTGCTGTAGGCGATGCTGCCGCAAGATCCGAACTTTTATTTGAAAGAACGCATTCAGCATTATTTACCGAAGAAAGTAATTGGCCATTAGGTGGTATTCACCAAGGGATCAACAACGGTCCCAACGGTTACCATAACTGGGCGGGTAATACACCTATTCAACAATTGGTAGACGACTATCAAATGATGGACGGTTCTGATTTCGACTGGAGCAATGAAGAACACGCGTCTGCACCATACGAAAATAGAGACCCAAGACTGGCAGCCACTATCCTTTATGATGGTGCCCCATGGAAACCTAGACCAGACGATGTAGCGTCAATTGACCCATATGATGAAATACAAACTGGTACCTATGCTGATGGTAGCGGAGGGATTATACCTGGTGTAGATATGCGAGATTCGCCAATCGAAAACTGGAACGGAAGTAGAACTGGGTATTATGTACGCAAGTTTATCGATCCAGACCCAGCATTGGTCGACAATCAATCAAGTGCACAAGTGGTTCCTTGGCCGTTTATTCGATATACCGAAATCGTATTGAATTATGTAGAAGCTTCTATTGCCCTAGGTGATGAAGGTGAGGCAAGAAATTGGCTGAACAAGATTCGTTTTAGAGCAGGTATGCCTGCACTTACCTCATCTGGTACTGAGCTTTTAGAAGATTATATCAATGAAAGAAGGGTTGAATTGGCCTATGAGGAACATAGGTATCATGATGCTAGAAGATGGATGATAGCCGAAGAAACACTTGGTAGAGGTATTAAGGTTATGAAAGTCACAGCTACCCTTAAAGCAGGTGCAACACCAAGAACTCCTTATCAGTATGACCCATCTGTATATGATTACACCTATACCGTTGTAGACAATAATGATAATGAAACCAGAACTTGGGACGACAAGATGTATTTCATGCCTATTAGTAGAGATGAAATCAATAGAAATAACCTATTGATTCAGAATCCAGGTTATTAGTTTAGTTTAAATTGAGTTAAATTAAAGATCTATTCCAAAAAGGAATAGATCTTTTACTTTTAAACAAATGACAAAAAAACCAATCTCCGTACTTTTAATTGTATTCGTACTGCTACTAAGTTGTGCAGAAAAACATAAAAAAGATAAGGTTTCTTCTACTGTAAACTCGGTAAAAAAACCATCTCTTTTTACACTTCTACCTGAAACTGAAACCAATATTTCATTTCAAAATACATTAAAAGAAGGTTTAAATGCTAATGTATTGGTATACGAATACCTATATAATGGCGGTGGTGTTGCCACAGGAGATTTTAATAACGATGGTTTACAAGATTTGTATTTCACCTCTAACATGGGTGAAAATAAATTTTATTTAAATGAAGGTAATTTATCATTTAAAGATATTACATCAATTTCTAAGGTTTCGGGCAGACCAGGTCCGTGGAAAACCGGTATTACCTCTGCTGATGTTAATGGTGATGGAAAATTGGATCTATACTTATGTTATTCTGGAGCGTTGCCAGATGTAAAGCGTAAAAATCAACTTTTTATAAATCAAGGTAACGACGCCAATAACGTACCCATTTTCAAAGAACAAGCGGAAGAATATGGTCTAGCTAGTGCTGCATTTAGCAATCAAGGCTATTTTTTCGATTACGATAAAGATGGCGATTTAGATATGCTATTACTAAATCATAACCCAAAATCCTTACCTGTTTTAAACGAAGTGAGCACAAAAAAGTTTTTAAAGAAAGACGATCCATTACAAGGCATACGCCTTTTTGAACAAACAAATAACAGGTTTGTCGATGTTACCGAAAAAGCGGGTATTAGTGGCTCTGCACTCACCTACGGCTTGGGTATTGGTATAAGTGATATTAATAATGATGGATGGCAAGATTTTTACGTATCTAATGATTACACCGTACCCGATTACCTGTATATCAATAATAAAAATGGCACATTTACAGACCAACTAGGTGATCAAATGGGGCATACAAGTCATTTTTCTATGGGCAATAATGTTGCTGATATAAATAATGACGGATTACAGGATATTTTCACTTTAGATATGCTACCTAAGGATAATAAGCGTCAAAAGTTATTATTATCGCCTGATAATTATGAAAAATTCGATTTAAACATTAGAAGTGGATTTCACCATCAATACATGCGTAACATGTTACAATTGAATAATGGTGATAATAGCTTCAGTGAAATTGGACAACTTTCTGGCATATCCAATACCGATTGGAGTTGGGCTCCCCTATTTGCAGATTTCGATAACGATGGTTTTAAGGATCTATTCATTACCAACGGATATTTTAGGGACTACACCAATTTAGATTTCATTAATTACATGGACAGTTACGTAAAATCTAAAGGTAGACTACAACGACAAGATGTTTTGGAACTCATTAAAGAAATGCCAGCTTCTAACCTAACAAATTTTTATTATTCCAATAAAGATGGCGTCAATTTTACTGATCAGACCATAGAAGCAGGTACAAATCAGCCTGCCAATAGTAACGGTGCCATTTATACAGATTTAGATAATGATGGCGATTTAGACTTGGTGATCAACAATATTAATAAGCCCGCATTTATTTATAGGAACGATACGCCAAAAAACACCGACAACTTTATAAATATTCAATTAAATGGTAATAACAAAAACACAAAAGGTATAGGAACAAAGGTTAGTATTTTTACCAATGGAAAAACACAGGTAGTAGAGCAAATGCCCACCAGAGGTTATCTCTCTACCGTATCTTCAGTTCTACATTTTGGGTTGGCAAACGCAACTACTATAGATTCTTTAGTCGTAGTATGGAATTCTGGAAAAACCGAAACTATTAAAGACCTTTCAACAAACCAATTGATTGTATTGGATGAGGACAATGCCATTACAAAAGTTAAGTCCGACAAAAGAGCAAAGCCTTTATTTTCACCTGCCTCTAACGCTATAAATTTTGTACACCAGCCTTCAACGGTTAATGACTTTAAAAGACAGTCGCTTTTACTAAAGCAACTATCGCATACCGGACCACCAATTGCTAGTGCAGATTTAAATAAAGACGGATTAGAAGATGTTATTATCGGCGGTGGAGTTGACCAACCAACTTCTATATATCTTCAAAATACCAGAGGTAATTTTAAACAAAAATTGAATACAGATTTTGAGAAAGACAAAGCATATTATGATGCCGATATTGCAGTGCTTGATGTAAATAATGATGGTTATTTAGATATTTATGTAGGCAGTGGCGGCTATCATAACTTGACCGCCAATGATCCTCTCTTGCAAGACAGACTTTATTTGGGCGACGGCCAAGGAGGTTTTTTGAAAATGAAAAAATCCTTACCAACAATATCCACAAGTACCGGCTCAGTTACATTCTCAGATATAAACAATGACTCATTTCCAGATATTTTTGTTGGAGGATATATTACTCCGGGTCGTTTTCCCGAAATACCCAGAAGTTATATTCTTATTAATGATGGAAAGGGAAATTTTTCGGATAAAACGGAGGTAATTCAGCCAAGTTTAAAAAATATAGGCATGGTTACAGACTCCCAATGGGTAGATATGGATGGTGACCAAAAAGAGGATTTAATTGTAGTTGGCGAATGGATGCCTATTAGTATATACTTGAACAAAAATGGAAAGTTGACCCATGCAACAGATCAGTTTTTTGAAAAACATCACTCTGGATTATGGACAAGCCTTCAGGTTACAGACCTTAATAACGATGGTAAACCCGATATAATTGCTGGAAATATTGGCACAAACACACAATTTAAAATTAGTACCGAAACTCCGGCAGAATTGTATTACTCTGACTTTGACAACAACGGTTCAGTAGATCCTATTCTCAATTTCTACATCGATGGCATTAGCTATCCTTATGTTACAAGAGATGAACTACTTGGGCAACTTGCCAGTAAAAGGCAGGTTTTCAATAGTTATGAGAAATATGCCGATGCACGTTTAACCGATATATTTAATGAAACTGATTTAAAAAAGGCGAAAAAATTAACTGCTCATCATCAAGAAACCACATTGTTCTTAAGTACTGAAAGTAAAAAATTTAAAACCACAACATTACCTACGCAGGCACAGTACGCACCGGTGTCTGAAATCATAACCTCAGATTTTAATCAAGATGGCAACAAAGACATTTTACTTTTAGGTAACGATGATAATTATAAATTAAGAATTGGTAAGTTCGACGCCAATTACGGTACGCTGTTAATGGGTAATACTAACGGAACATACAATTACATTCCCCAAACCCGATCAGGTCTCTCCATAACAGGAAGCAATACACATGCTGTGCTTATAGGCAACCAATTGATATTAACCAGTTATGGTGCTCCCACTAAAACTTATATATTAGACGCTAAATAACGATGACCATATTCTTTACAAACAAAATAGGTAAATCTCTTTTAATCTTACTTCTTCTAATAGTAACGGGATGCTCTCCCAAAGAAGAGCAAAAAATGAGCGATAAAGAGGTTGTATTAGAATGGGCGAACATGACTTTGTTCATTACTAGATATACGCCTTCCAACTCTCCCACTTTCGCATCCAGAGCTTTTGGATATACCGGACTCACCATGTATGAATCTGTAGTGCCAGGCTTTACCGATTACAATACCATGAACGGCCAGTTGTTAGGCTTAGAAAAGCTACCTACGATTGACGATACAAAAGAGTATGATTGGGTATTGGCCCTAAATGCAGGTCAATCAGAAATATTAAAAAATATATACGTTCAAACATCCGAAGAAAACATTCAAAAAATAGATTCTCTAGAGCAAGTTATTTACGATCAATTTCAAAAAGAAGTTGAAAAAGAAACGGTTCAGCGCTCGGTAGATTTTGGAAAAGCTGTTGCCAATGCAATTTTTGAGTGGTCTAAAACAGATGGTGGCCATAGAGGGTATCTTTTCAATTTTGACAAAACCATGGTTCACCCAGACAGACCCGGTGCATGGAAACCCCCACTGTTCGCACAATCATTCAGTCACCATCCCTTACACCCACATTGGGGCGAGAATAGAACATTTGCTTCCAAGAATAAAGAAGTAGAAGACCCAAAGATGATTCCATATGACACTACACCAGGTTCTCCTTATTATAAACAATTTGAAAATGTATACCTAAAAGATCTTGAATTAACCCAACTAGAAAAAGAAGCGGCAATTTGGTGGGGAGATGATCCAGATGTTAGTTTTACCCCACCCGGTCATTCGTATTATTTTGCAGCACTTGCCGTAGAAGGCCATGATATCTCACTTATTGAAAGTACACAGGTATTTGCACAAGTAGGTATGGCGGTAGCAGATGCATTTATAAATTGCTGGAAATGGAAATATCAATTCTTTACCGAGCGACCTAATACATTTGTACCAAAATATATTGATGAAGAGTGGGAGTCTTTTTGGCCCGACCCGCCGTTTCCTTCTTTTCCATCAGGGCATGCGATCCAAGCAGCAGCAGCAGCCACAGTTTTAGAACATAATTTTGGTAAGGAATTCACTTTTACCGACAGAGCTCATGAAGGAAGGGAAAGAGATGAGTTAAAAGAAACTGATTTTGTAATTCGTACGTTCCATTCTTTTTGGGAAGCCGCACAAGAAACAGCTGATTCTAGATTTTACGGTGGTATACATACCGAATTGGACAATGAAGTAGGTTTAGAGAAAGGCAAAGTAATAGCTAAGAACATTTACAACTTAGAATGGAGAAACCCTCATGAACAATAACACCAAAACATTCACAAACTACCTAGTTATATCCATTTTTTTCTTTGGATGGGTTAGCCATGCACAACAATTTACAGATGTTACAGAAGACTCGGGTATAAATCACCAATATGAGGTATACGAAGGAACTTTTGGTGGAGGCGTTACCGTTTTTGATTTCAATAATGATGGTTTTGAAGATCTTTACATCACCAGCGGTATAAAAGATGATAAATTATACTTGAACAACGGCGATGGAACTTTTAAAAATGTTTTTGAAGGATCTGGTCTTGAGGTTACCAGTAAGTATGTTACACAAGGCGTAGTAAGTGCCGATGTTAATAGAGATGGATTTAGAGATTTATTCATAACCACGATCACTACTACCGATGGTAAGAATATTATTCCAAGGGCAAAAAATCTATTGTTCTTAAATAATGGAGACTCCACCTTTAAAGATGTTACTAATGAATACAGATTAGAAGATTTAAATTCCTTCAGCACAGGTCCAAGTTTTGGCGATATTGATGCCGATGGTTACCCAGATTTATTTGTGGGCAATTATTTTCAAGAATTCACCGGTAAATTGGGAATCATAAAAGACGCAACTATAGTTAGTGCAAACCAAACCGCAAGAAGTTATTTACTAAAAAACAATGAAGGTAACAGCTTTAAAAATGTGTATGATGACTATGGCTTAGGTCATAAAGGATTTGGATTTGGTGGTGTATTCACCGACTTTGACAATGATCAAGATCAAGACCTTTTGGTAAACCAAGATTTTGGGTATAAAGCAGTACCGAATTTTCTATACCAAAATGAATATCCTAATGAGCATTTTGAAGACGCAAGCAAGCAAACCGAAATGGATTTGAAGATCAACGCGATGGGAGCTGCTGTTGGAGACTTTAATGGTGATGGGTGGATGGATTATTACATTACCAATATCAAGTTCAACATGCTTATGGAAAACCAAGGCAATGGAAGACCATTTGAAGATAAAGCAAAAGAATTGGGCACGTATAATTTAGCCATTAGTTGGGGTGCCAATTTTGCAGATTTTGACCATGATCAAGATTTAGATCTGTTTGTGTCTAACGGAGATCTAAATCCTAATTGCACACCCATGGGCAATTTTTATTTTGACAACAATTATAATACCTATACCGAAAAAGGCAGGGAACTTGGCATTAACGATTATGGTATTGGCAGAGGTTCAGTCATTTTTGACATGGACAACGATGGGGATATGGACTTATTGGTCGTAAACCAAAAACCTATTTTAAACTACCCTATAGCATCTACAACACGTCTTTTTAGAAATGACATAGCCACCGGAAACTGGTTGAAAGTGGCATTAAAAGGTGTACAGGCCGAATCGAACGGAATAGGTTCAAGGGTAACGGTAATTAGCAAGGGAAAAAGATTAATTAGAGAAATAGATGGTGGTGGATCTAGCCATTTGTCTCAAAACTCCGTCATTGCACACTTTGGATTAGGAGCAAATACAAAAGTAGACTCCGTTATTGTAGATTGGACTGGTGGCAATACTCAAGTATTAACTAATGTTGAGACTAACCAACAACTACAGATCATAGAAATTGCCCAACCCAAAAACAATCAAACTTATGTTTGGTATCTTCTGGGTGTGCTTATTTTAATAATTTCTGGCATATATTTATATCGCAAAAAATAAACACAACTACCTGATTATATTATCTTTACCGTCAATTAGATTTCCCTTTTAAAAAAATATTTCCTAAAAATGCAATAGGTTTCAACTTCTTCGTCTTTATATATGAAGACCAATTGAAAATACTCTTGGATGTCATCCAACCAAAAAGATAACAAAAACCTGAATAGTTTTTTTGAAGAAGAATATGGCTCGATCAAGTACTATATTCAATCTAAAATTAAACAAACATCTGAAAGTGATGCAGAAGACATTATACAAGATGTTGCATTACGTATTTTCTCTAGACCTATTGACGCATTACCTATACATAACATAGGCGGATATGTCTATAATGCAGTTAAAAATAAGATTACAGACATATTGCGCACTAAAAAATCGCGCTTAGATGACCAAGATCAACTAGAAGAACTTTGGACGGATTTCACCAACCTATTCTATGATGAAACTTCCAACGAATATCCCCATCATGTTCGTGAAAAGCTAAAGATTGCAATTAGTGAACTAAAACCTGTGTATAGGGATATTATCATCGCGGTAGATTTTGAAAATTACAGTTACAAAGAAATTGCCTCTGAAACCGGCATACCACAAGGCACACTTATGTCTAGAAGACATAGGGCATTATCAATATTACTTAAAAGTATAGAAAATTAAAAAATAGCATTATGAAATCTAATTTGGAAAAAAACATGGAAAAATCAGTGCAATATTACGTGTACAAGGCGTTTAAAATTCTCTTTTTTGTTTTACTAGGTCTCGCTATAGCTTTTTTAGTGGGCTACATTGTCATGCGCCTATGGAATTGGCTTATGCCAGATATTTTTGGATTACCACAAATAGATTATTGGAAAGCAATGGGAATACTTCTTTTCTCCAAAATAATATTTGGTTTTGGAGGTGGGGACGGACCAGGTAACAAGAAAAAGAACAAGCGTAAAAAATTTGCAAAATTTGACCCATGTAAACCTGTAAGAAATGATTTTTCTAAATGGAAACATTATGATGAATTCTGGAAAAATGAAGGAGAACAAGCCTACAAAGACTATGTTGCTAGAAATGAATCTATAAACAACGGGTGAACTTTCAATATGATATTAATAAATTGTAAAACTTAGGAAACTTTTGAAGTTTCTAAAGTTTCCTGATGTATATTTGCAGTCGTTATGAAAGAAAAAATAAGGGATACTGCTACACAGCTTTTCTTGGAACGTGGTTTTAAAAGTATAACCATGGACGATATTGCCAATGAAATAGGCATGTCTAAAAAAACTATATACAGCGAATATGAAAATAAGACATCGCTCGTAGAAGATTGCGTAATGGCAAAATTTTGCGTTCTTAACGAGGGTATAGATCTAATAATAGCAATGGAAAAGAATGCTATTGAAGAATTATACGAGATCAAAAGATTTGTAATGTCTCATTTAAACAACGAAAAAAGTTCCGCTCAGTTTCAGTTAATGAAATACTACCCAAAAATTCATAAATCGTTAAAGCATCTGCAATTTGAAAAAATGCACAAGTGTGTGCTCTTAAATGTAGAACGCGGTTTAGAACAAGGGCTTTTTAGGGACAACGTAAATCCTGAATTTGTAGCTCGAATATATTTTAGCGGTATGAATACCATTAAAGATCAGAACATTTTCCCTTTAGACCTTTTTCCTATCTCTGAACTTATGGATTCATTTTTAGAATACCATATAAGAGGTATCGTTACCCCTAAAGGAAAAGCTATATTAAACAACATCATCAATTCAAATCAAGAATAAATGCGAAATCAATTAGTAATTTTAATCACGGTACTAGCTCTCAATTTAGGCTATTCACAAGAGCAGACGTACACCTTTACACTAGAAGAAGCCATTCAATTTGCCTTAGAAAACAACTACGCCGCCATAAATGCCAACAGGGACATCATTGATGCCCAAAAGCAAAAATGGGAGACAATAGCCGGTGGTTTACCGCAAATAAACGGATCAGTTGGGTATCAAAACCAACTAAAGCAACCCGTTACGCTTTTACCTGCGGAATTAGTAGGTGGTGCTGCCGGAGAATTTATTCCCGTAGTATTCTCGCAACCACAGTCTATGACCGCTACTGCAACGTTGACCCAACAGATTTTTGACGGCTCATACATTGTAGGTGTACAAGCCACTAAAGCTTTTTTAAGTTATAGTGCCAATAACAAGGAAAAAACAGAACTAGATGTTAGACAACAAGTAGTAGAGGCATATGGTAATGTACTTTTGGCAGAAGAATCGGTTGCTATTTTAGAAAAGAACAAGGCCAATCTTGAAAAAAATCTTTACGAAACCAGCAAACTTTACGAAAACGGCTTAGGAGATGAAGAAAGCGTAGATCAACTACAGATTACACTTTCTTCCATAGAAAATCAATTACAAAATGCTTTGAGGTTAAAAGATATAACCCTACAAATGCTGAATGTTAGCATGGGCTTAGATTTAAATGCTCCAACACAGTTAACAGAAAATCTAGAAGATCTTACCGTTTCTAAAATGGACCTTGGTATTCTAGGTACGGCATTTAACATCAGTGAAAATGTAGATTATAAACTTGCAGAAAATTTAAACGAACAACGCTATTACGAGTGGAAACTAGCTCGAAGCCGTGCTTTACCAACCCTAAATGCGTTTGTAAACTACGGCAGTTCTGCATATTCAGAAAGTTTCGACTTTTTTAGTGGAGACCAAGAATGGTTCGATTCTTCTATACTAGGTTTCGATTTGAACATACCTATTTTCAGTTCTTTAAAACGTAGTGCCAGTACCCAACGTGCAAAAATTGCTTTAGAAAAAGCTAAAACACAGTTGACCGAAGCAGAACAACAAATTAGATTACAGTTAGAGAATGCCAAAAACAATTATACGTTGGCCATAAATAATTATGAAACGGCAAAACAAAACCTTTTACTCTCTGAGCGTATTGAAAATAAGAACCAAATTAAATACAAAGAAGGTTTGGCAACTAGTTTTGAGCTTAGACAGGCACAAACCCAACTATATACAACACAACAAGAATTTTTACAGTCTATGGTTGAGGTTATCAATAAAAAGACCGAATTAGAAATTATACTAAATACAAAATCCTAAATAGTCAATCATAAAAAAAACAATCATGAAAAAATTACCAATTTTACTAATTGCCGTCATAAGCCTTTACTCATGTGGTGGTAAAGATCAATCGGTAGCTGAAATTATTTCGGAACAAAATCTTGAGGCAATTAGAGCAAAGAAAAATGAAATAACTACACAGCAGAAACTAATAGATGCCCAACTTAAATCATTGGACTCTGCAATTGCTATTTTAGGAAATGAAGAGAAATTGCCTTTGGTGAATACGCTAACGGCAAAGAAAGAAGTGTTTAACCATTACCTGGAATTACAGGGTGATGTTAGCACCAAGCAAAATGTACTGATCTACCCAGAAATGGCAGGTACCTTGCAAAGGGTACATGTAAAAGAGGGCGACCGTGTAAGCAGAGGACAAGTTTTGGCTACTATTGACGATGGTGGTCTGTCTAGCCAATTAAACCAATTAAAAACCCAGGCATCTTTGGCTAAAACCACTTTTGAGCGTCAAGAGCGTTTATGGAACCAGAATATTGGCTCTGAAATTCAATACCTACAAGCGAAAACCAATTATGAGGCGGCAGAAAACATGGTGTCACAAGCAGAAAGCCAATTAGGTAAATCTACCATTAGAGCTCCTTTCTCAGGTATTATTGATGATGTAATAAAAGATCAAGGTACGGTAGTAGCCCCAGGTCAAGGATCAGAAGTATTTCGTATTGTGAATTTATCTGATATGTACATTGAGGTTGAGGTTCCAGAGGCTTATATAGGCAATGTTACAAAAGGTAAGGAAGCATTGGTATATTTTCCTGTTTTAGGAGATAGTATTGTTACAAAGATTAGGGAGACCGGAAATTTCATCAACCCGGCAAACCGATCATTTGAAGCTGAGATACCGGTACCGAATAAGGAAGGTAAAATTAAACCCAACCTTACCGCAAAAGTGAACATTAACGATTATACCAGTGAAGATGCCATCTTAATACCTACGAGTATCATTTCTGAAAATGCAGAGGGAGAACAATATGTTTTTGTTGCAGATGAAGCAAGTGCAGAAGGAGAATCGATAGTAAAAAGAACAATTATTACCACAGGTAAAACGCAAGGTGCAGAAATAGAGGTATTAACTGGTTTAAATGACGGAGACCACATTATTAAAGAAGGCGCTAGAAGCGTTAAAGATGGTCAGAAAGTTAAAATCAAAAAATAAAGATCGATGAGTAAAGTAAAAAAGAACGCCGATAAGGAATTCGGTCTTTCATCATGGTCCATAGATAACCCGTCGGTTATTTATGTTATGATAGCCATTTTTCTTTGGTTAGGCTTCAGTGCGTACATGGCTATGCCAAGAGAAGACTTTCCTGAAATCATAGAGACCAAAATATACATTAGTACCCCATATCCTGGTAACACCGCAGAGGATATTGAAAAACTAATAACCGACCCTTTAGAAGATAGACTAAAGAATATTAGCAATGTTGTAGAGATTGTTTCTACTTCTCAAGAAGATTACGCCATTTTAACCGTAGAATTTGATGAGGACATAACTGTAGAACAAGCCAAACAAAAGGTAAAGGACGAAGTAGATAGTGAAAAAGCAAGTGAAGATTGGCCAACGTTTAACGGCGCTAAAGTAGAACCCAATGTTTTTGATCTAAATTTCTCAGAAGAAGTGCCGATCATGAACATCAATTTTACGGGAGACTATCCTGTGGAGAAATTGAAGGAGTTTGCAGAATATCTACAAGATGAAGTAGAAGATCTACCAGAAATTAAGCAGGCAGATATACGTGGTGCACAAGACCTTGAAGTTGAAGTAGGTGTGGATGTCTACAAGATGATGGCTGCTAAAATAAGTTTCCAAGATGTCATCAGCGCCATAAGTAATGGTAACATGACCATGTCTGCAGGTAACCTGAAAACCGTTGGTCAAAGACGTACCATACGTATACTTGGTGAAATTGAAGACCCAAAAGAATTGAACAATTTTGTAGTCAAATCTGAAAATGGCGCAGTCTATCTTAAAGATATCGCTACGGTTAATTTTCATGCTAAAGATAAAACTACCTATGCCCGTGAGTTTGGCAATAATGTAGTAATGCTCGATGTAAAGAAGAGAGCGGGTAGAAATGCGATATCTGCCGCTGATAAAATCAAAGAACTGGTTAAAAAGGAAAAAGCGGAATACTTTCCATCGGATCTAAATATTTCTATTGCTAATGATTCTTCTACGCGAACTTTGAACCAAGTAGATGATTTGGTGAACAATATCATTTTCGGGATCATTCTTGTTGTTACCGTATTGATGTTCTTTTTAGGATTTAGAAACGCACTCTTCGTTGGTTTTGCCATACCCATGTCAATGTTCATGTCATTCGTAATTTTATCATGGCTTGGTTATACGCTTAATACCATGATTCTTTTTGGTATGATCATGGGCCTAGGTATGTTGGTTGATAATGGTATTGTGGTAGTAGAAAACGTATACCGTTTAATGGACGAGGGTCTTTCTAGAACTGAAGCGGCCAAAAAAGGTATTGGTGAAATAGCCTATCCCATTATTATTTCTACGGCAACAACGGTAGCAGCCTTTGTACCTTTAGGATTGTGGCCTGGTATTTTCGGTCAGTTTATGATCTATTTTCCAATTACACTTTCTGTAGTATTGGGATCGTCATTGTTCGTGGCAATTTTCATGAACTCCATGTTAGTTTCCAAATTCATGAGTACAGATGAAAAAGAACTGACCTTAAAACAATTGATCAGAATGAGTATTATTCTAGGTGGACTAGGAATATTAATACTGATTTTTGGTGGTGCCATGCGTGGCTTGGGTTCTGTGTTGATATTGACCGGAATCATGTTCTGGGTATACAAATATGTTATTAAAGGTGCCGCAATCAAATTTCAACGTAAAACCATGGTACGTTTTGAAAACTGGTATGAAAAACGACTAAAACATGCGCTTAGAGGCAATAATGTGTACTGGTACTTTGGTATTACATTTTTAATGTTGATCGGTGTCTTTATGCTTTTTGGAATGTCTGTAGGTAGTGGTCGTACCAAAATTGAATTTTTCCCCGACAACAAACCAAATGAAATTTATGTGTATGTAGAATATCCTGAAGGCACCTCTATTGAAAAAACCAATGAAATTACCAAAGAAGTAGAAGATCAGGTATACGACATAATGGATGACCCTAAATACAAAAAGAACGGGGAAAATTTTATGATGGCTTCTGCTGTTTCAGTTGTTGGTGAAGGTGCAGGTAATCCGTTAACAGATGGTGGTTCTTCTGCAGAAATGCCACATAAAGGAAAAGTTACCGTAAACTTTAGTGAATACAAATACAGAGAAGGGTTAAATACCGAAGATATTAGAGCACGGGTGCAAAATGCATTACAGGGTATTTATCCTGGCGTTGCCATTTCGGTAGAGAAAGATGCCAATGGTCCACCAGCTGGTTTTCCTATCAATATTGAATTGGAAGGTAGTGATTATGATGAATTGATCAACACCGCCGAAGACATTAAAAACTTTATCAATACCAAAAATATTGCTGGTATTGAAGAGCTAAAAATTGATGTCAATAAGGGCAAACCGGCAATGCAAGTAATCGTAGATCGTGAAAAAGCGGGTGAACTTGGCGTTGCTGTTGGTCAAGTAGGCAACCAATTAAGACGTTCTATTTTTGGTGAAAAGGCTGGTGTTTATAAAGAGGACGGAGAAGATTATGATATCAATGTTCGCTTCAATGAAGATTTAAGGTATAACAAAAGTGCCCTATTCAACCAGAACATCATCTTTAGAGACCCTTCTAACGGTCAAATTAAAGAAATTCCTATTTCTGCGGTAGCCAAGGAAAAAAACACGTCGGGCTTTAGCGCTATAAAACACCGTGATGGTAAACGAGTAGTAACTATTTATTCCGGATTAAAACCTGGCTTTACTGATGCCGGTGCTATTGTAGCTGAAATTCAAAATGAAATGGAAAGTTTCGATGGTACACCCGCTACTGTCAAAATAGATTATACCGGTCAGTTGGAAGAGCAAGCGAAGCAACAGGCATTCTTGGTAGGTGCCTTTTTCTCTGGATTAGGATTGATTATGCTTATTCTAATATTCCAATTTGGTGGTATTTCTAAACCATTAATTATTATGATCGCTATTTTCTTAAGCTTTATTGGAGTATTTGGAGGTTTAATGATTACCGGATGGTCTTTCGTAATTATGATGACCATGATGGGTATTATCTCCTTGGCAGGTATTGTAGTAAACAATGGTGTAGTACTCTTAGATTATACACAAATATTGATCGATCGTAAAAAGATTAGGTTAGATATGGAAGATAGTGACCTATTGACCATAAATGACGCTACCGATTCTATGATCGTTGGTGGTAAAGCAAGGCTTAGACCAGTAATATTGACAGCGATCACTACGGTATTAGGCTTGATTCCGCTTGCTATAGGCCTAAATATTGACTTCTTTTCCTTGTTCTCAGAATTTAATCCTAAGATTTACATGGGAGGTGACAATGTAGTCTTCTGGGGACCATTGGCATGGACGGTTATCTTCGGTTTATTGGTAGCCACCTTTTTAACTCTTATTATAGTACCCGTACTCTTCAACATAGTTTATCGTATAAAAATTAAGCTAAGAAATTGGAGCAGTAACAGTACAGATACTACCGAACAAATAGAAAGTGCCGCATAGGTATATTAAATAGTAGTCCATAAAAAAGCCCGTATCAAAATTGATACGGGCTTTTTATTTGAGTTAGTTAACTTATTTATTGCTTACAACAGGATCCTTAGCACTTGCTTGTGTAACACTTGCTATTCTATTGTTATCAAAATTTACTTCGTTTATTACATCGCCTTCCCAAAATAACCATTTACCGGTTCTTACCCCGTTGTCATAATTACCCATGGCAATTTTTTCTCCTTTTTCGTTGAACATTTTCCACTGTCCATCTAGCTTTTCATTTACAAAATAACCTTCTTGAGACTTCTCTCCATTTGCGTGAAAGTATGTAGCTTTTATTTTATCTCCATCTTTTACAAAGGTGGGATCAACTTGTGCGTACGCTCCTAACGATAGTGCCATTACGGCTAAAATTAAAATCTTTTTCATGATATATATTTTTTTTGGATTATTGTTTTACAGTATTGTAACGTGATAAAGATACAATTATTTTGCAATTAATCAATGTTTAGATAACTTTTACGTAACATTAAATTTACATTGAAAGCATAACACATTGTTTTACAGTATATTTACATATGCAACTTATTCGACTTCCCTAAAACCGGTCGTCGAATAAAACCTACCTTTTAAATAGACCTATAATGAAATAGACTTCTTAAATTTGCCCTTTCATTAAAGCACATGTTATGTATAGAAGCCATTCCTGCGGGGAACTAAGAGAATCACATATTGGTACAACTGTTACCCTTTCTGGGTGGGTTTCCAAAACCAGGGACAAAGGTTTTGTTGTTTGGGTAGATATACGTGATCGTTATGGTATTACACAATTGGTACTTGATGAAGATCGTACTAATGCAACACTTTTAGAACAAGCTAGAAATTTAGGTCGGGAGTTTGTAATTCAAATAAAAGGTGAAGTTATTGAAAGAGCTTCCAAAAACGCAAACATCCCAACGGGTAATATTGAAGTTTTGGTATCTGAATTGACCATATTAAACGAATCTAAGACTCCGCCGTTCACTATCGAAAACGAAACCGATGGTGGAGAAGATCTACGCATGAAATATAGGTATTTAGACATCCGTAGAAAACCTGTACAGAACAACCTTATATTTAGAAGTAAGGTAACTATGGAAGTTCGTAAGTTTTTATCTGGTGAAGGTTTTATAGAAGTAGAGACTCCGTACCTTATAAAATCAACACCGGAAGGTGCCAGAGATTTTGTGGTACCAAGTCGTATGAACGAAGGACAATTTTATGCCTTGCCGCAATCACCACAAACCTTTAAGCAATTGCTAATGGTTGGTGGTATGGATAAATACTTCCAAATTGTAAAGTGCTTTAGAGATGAAGATTTACGTGCCGACAGACAACCTGAGTTTACACAAATAGATTGTGAAATGGCATTCGTTGAGCAAGAAGATATACTTAACGTATTTGAAAACTTGACAAAATACCTTTTGAAAGAAGTAAATGGTTTTGAAATCGAGTCGTTCCCAAGAATGACCTATGATGAAGCTATGAGCAAATATGGTAACGATAAGCCAGATATTCGTTTTGGAATGGAGTTCGGTGAATTAAATGCCGTTGCACAACATAAGGAATTCGGAGTTTTCAATTCATCTGAACTAGTAGTTGGTATAGCCGTACCAAGTGCAGCCTCTTACACACGTAAAGAATTAGATGCCTTGGTAAACTGGGTAAAACGTCCACAAGTTGGTGCCAAAGGAATGGTCTATGTAAAATGTAACGAAGACGGAAGCTATAAATCAACCGTAGATAAGTTTTACGACCAAGATGATTTGGCTAAATGGGCAGAAGTAACCGGTGCTAAACCAGGGGACCTTATATGTGTACTTTCTGGAGATGCCAATAAAACAAGAACACAGTTAAGTGCCTTACGTATGGAAATGGCTACAAGACTAGGGCTAAGAAAACCAAATGAATTTGCACCATTATGGGTAGTAGATTTCCCATTATTGGAACTTGATGAAGAAACAGGTCATTACCATGCCATGCACCACCCGTTTACATCACCAAAACCAGGTCAGTTAGAATTACTGGATACTGATCCAGGTGCTGTTCGTGCAAATGCATACGATTTGGTATTGAACGGAAACGAAATAGGCGGTGGTTCTATTCGTATTCACGATAAAGAAACACAGGCGACCATGTTTAAGCATTTAGGGTTTACTCCGGAAGAAGCAAAAGCACAATTCGGGTTCTTAATGGATGCATTCCAATATGGTGCACCACCACATGGCGGACTAGCATTTGGTTTAGATAGACTCGTAGCTATTTTAGGCGGGCAAGAAACTATTAGAGATTTTATCGCCTTCCCTAAAAACAATAGTGGTCGTGATGTTATGATCGATGCCCCCGCTGCTATTGATAACGAGCAACTGAAAGAATTGAATTTAAAGTTAGATATTCAAGAATAGTTCATCTTGATCAATTTATAATTAAAAATCCTGCCACTGTGCAGGATTTTTTTGTTTTCTACTAGTTTCTATTTATTCATTAAATTAAAGCACTATTCATGTAAGGTATTTTTTGTTAAATTCACTTTGTGAAAAAATGGGTTAAAATTTTATTGTTTAGTTTATTGGGTATCCTACTCATATTAGGGGTTTTTGTGGGATATTTTTACTACAAGTTCGAGAATGCATATGACACCACCGATAGACCTTATAAAAATTATGTAGGATATATTGATCAGGAAAAAGCCCTATTAAATGATGTTTATTCATTATGCGATGATGGCGGTATATATCATACGTATAGTAGTGCGGGTTTAGATGCATACGCAAATACCAAAAGACAATTTAGAATAAACTTAGCGGAGAGTTACCAAGGAGATACTTTTAATGACTCAGGATATATAAATTTTCGATTTTTGGTTAATTGTGAAGGAAATCCAGGATGGTTTGAAATCATTCAAATGAATCTTGACTTAGAAGAAACTGAATTTGATTCTAAAATGGTAGACTCCCTCTTTTCATTTACGGCTTTATCCAAAAATTGGAAACCATTAGAATTCAAAGAAGAGCCTGGCAATTATTACATGTACCTATCATACCGAATAGAAAATGGAAAAGTGGTTGAAATTATTCCTTAGTTGCTTTATACTATTATTATCAATTTCTTGCACAGATAATGGTAATGAAAAAGATGCAAGAACTTTGGCTGAAGAAAGATTTAAAGATGCTATATTTTTTAGACAAGGCTCAGTTGCTTTTCAAAATGGTATAGCTGAAGCTGTAGCTATAGACTCAACATATGAACCTGGGGTTTACGAGCTTTCTGTAGCCGACCTAAAACGTGGATTACCACATAAATGGTTGCCTCAATATAATAAAGCTGTAAAAATAAATCCTGTGCAACGTATACCTTGGCGGGGTTATCTCTACCTATGGTTTTACAGAGATTATGAAAAAGCAATTGCAGATTTTAACGCATCAGACACGATAACCCCGTATTTAGATTATCCACAAGGGCATAGTGTCGATTTTTGGCGCGGCATAGCCTATTTAGGCGCAAAAGACTATGATAATTCTATTGCTTATTGGGACAAACACATTACTAAAGAAACAGAAGATTCGGGTGAAGATTGGGTAGAGCTAGAAGCTTTTCTTTACAGAGGGATAGCCTATTTTGAATCTGGCAATACAAAGAAAGCAAATGAGAATTTTGACAAAGTTATTCAGTACTTTACCAGCTCTGCAGATGCTAAATATTACAAAGCACAACTATTATTAAATGAAGGCCAAAAAAAGTCAGCTTTAAACATGATCGAAGATGCCATTGTAGATTTCAACAACGGCTATTATAATAATAGAGCTTATGTTGAAACACTTCGTCAAATTTACCTATTAGATTTAGAAGAACTAAAATCAAAAATCATAGCTAGTAATTAAATACCTTTGACCCCTAATAATGTTATGGCTCAACCATGCCCATTCAAACGAACAACTTCTTAAAGCGAATTTACAAGTGGAGATATAAAAACATCTCCCAAAAGACCTTTATTTATATCTTAAGTGTAGTTGTGGGTCTTTTAGCTGGTTTAGCATCGGTAACCCTAAAAAACATTACCTATTTCATTGAAGCATCTCTTGAAAAAGGAATCATTTTCTCTAGTAATCAACTGTATTTTATCCTCCCTATCATTGGACTGACATTGGTTTATTTGTATGTAAAATTTGTACATAAAGAGAAACTAAAACACGCTGTATCATCGATCTTATTTTCCTTATCAAAGAACAAAGGTCATATTGACGTTAAGCAAGTATACACCCAATTGATTATAGCTCCATTAACGGTTGGTTTTGGTGGTTCGGTGGGGTTACTGGGGCCGGCAGTGGCAACTGGAGCGGCAATTAGTTCAAATCTTGGTAGGCTGTTTCATATTAACAGTAAAACCCGTTCCCTATTGATTGCCTGTGCATCGGCAGGCGCGATATCGTCAATATTTCAATCACCCATTGCCGCCATTATTTTTGCGGTAGAAGTATTTAGCCTAGATCTTACGATGATATCAATGTTACCATTATTACTGGCATCCATAAGTGGCGTTCTTACCTCCTACTTCTTTATGGGCAATGAAGTATTGTTCAATTTCTCGATCAATGAACCGTTCCAAGTAAAAGACACCCTATTCTACATCGTTTTAGGCGTTGGTACCGCCATTGCATCGATCTATTTTACTAAAATGTATTTTGGCATTATCAACTTGTTTAAACCATTAAAGAGTCCAAAGTACAGACTTTTAGTAGGCGGTTTGGCTATTGGAATTATGCTTTATTTTATACCTCCGTTATATGGTGAAGGTTTTTCCTTTATAAACGACTTGCTAAAAGGAGACCATATTAATGCCTTGGGAAAAACCCCTTTTGACGCTTACATTGATAATATTTGGATCGTTATTGCATTACTGTTCGGTATCACCATTTTTAAAGCTGTAGCAATGACCACTACGTTAGCGGCCGGTGGGGCAGGTGGAATATTTATACCCACCATGGTAATGGGCAGTGCGTTAGGTAATGTAGTAGCTAAGTTGATCAACAATTCAGGCTTAGGGTTTTCTGTATCCGAAAGTAACTTTACATTGATCGGTATGGCCGGTCTTATTGCAGGTGTGCAACACGCACCCTTGACCGCAATATTCCTCATCGCTGAAATAACAGGCGGTTATGCCTTATTTGTTCCATTAATGATTACCGCATCAATTTCATATATCATCACCAAAAACACCGTTGATTACACGATATACACAAGAGAATTAGCAGAAAGTGGTGAGTTGTTGACCCATAACAAGGATCAAGCGGTATTAACCTTAATGGATTTGGATTCCGTAATAGAGACGAATTTTAAAACCGTACATCCAGAAATGACCTTGGGAGAAATGCTACATGATTCGGTCGCAAAATCTACCCGAAACATATTTCCTGTAGTTGACACCAATCAGAAATTTTTAGGTATTATACTTTTAGATGATATTAGGGAATTTATGTTCGATACAAAATTGTATAATACTACCAAGGTTGAAACCTTTACCCATAAAGCACCCGATCATATATATTACGGTATTGACACCATGCAAATAGTCATGCAAAAATTTCAAGACAGCGGCGCTTGGAACTTACCTGTGGTGAAACATGGAAAATACATGGGCTTTGTTTCAAAATCTAAGTTATTGACCGCCTACAGAAGAGAACTTATAAGGTTTACAAAGTAAGCTTTGACGATTAAAATAAAATTAAGGACATGAAATACATTATAACACTGATAGTCTTAATCTCAATCGGACTCATAATTTACGGCTTTACCTTAGATGCCAGTCAAGAAGCCTTATCACATAGATATATTGGATCAGGTACTCTTGGGCTATTTTTACTTGCGATGCCACTTTTTCTAATAAAGGAGAGCAAAGGCAAAAAGTTCAAAGATTATATGCTTACCGATGAAAATGTAAGAAAAATGCAGGGAAAAGAACCTAGAAACACTGATAATCAAGACACTCCAAAAAAATAATCATCTATTTTTCTACCAATCAAGCTGAAAATATATTAAATTAGAATGTTAATATTAAAATTTCAATACAATGATCGGTACCGTCAAATTTTACAATGAATCTAAAGGTTATGGATTTATAACCAATGAAGAAACTGGAAAAGATATTTTTGTTCATGCCACTGCATTACATGGCACTGAAATAAGAGAAGGAGATAGAGTAAGCTATGAAGAGGAAGAAGGAAGAAAAGGTACGGTTGCCGGACAAATTCAAGTACTATAAATAGTTTTTCTTTAAGTATAAAATTAACTAACCACGCAAAAGCGTGGTTTTTCGTTTACTACCAAAAATTACTCTCTCCTTTTTGCAAAAAACTCTTGCAATAAACTGGCAGCTTCAATAGCTAAAATACCCCCAAGAACCTTCGTTTTAGGATGAAGTTTTGTGCCCATCGCCTCAAAACCTCGTTCGGGATCTTTTGCCCCATATACTATTTTACCAATCTGGCTCCAATACAAGGCACCTGCACACATTTGGCAGGGCTCTAAGGTTACATACAAAGTACAATCTTTTAAATACTTTCCGCCTAAAAAATTTGCTGCAGATGTAATTGCTTGCATTTCAGCATGGGCAGTAACATCATTCAGCTTTTCGGTTAAATTATGGGCTCTTGCAATAATCTTATCTTGTACAACAATTACCGCTCCTACAGGCACTTCACCAGCTTCAAGAGCATACTCAGCTTCTTGAAGCGCTCTTTTCATAAAATAAGTATCATCAAAAGGTAAAACCATAAGGTCAAAAATACAACAGTTTCATTTTTAAAAAAGTATTTTTGTGCCTTTATACCAACAACTTGAATTCGATTCTAGAACATATAAATTCACCAAAAGACCTAAAATCTTTACATCAGAAAGATTTAGGGCAATTGGCTATTGAATTACGTGAATTTATTATTGACATTGTTTCTGTAAAAGAAGGTCATTTAGGTGCAAGTTTAGGTGTTGTAGAACTTACCATAGCATTGCACTATGTGTTCAACACGCCTGTAGACAAATTAATTTGGGATGTGGGGCACCAAGCCTACGGGCATAAAATACTGACCGGTAGAAAAGATATTTTTGACACCAATAGGCAGTTTGGTGGTATAAGCGGATTTCCGAAAATGAAGGAAAGCGAGTTTGATGCCTTTGGTACGGGTCATAGTTCTACCTCAATATCAGCCTTATTAGGTATGGCTCTATCTGCACAATTACAAGGTAAAATAGAACGTCAACATATTGCCGTAATCGGCGATGCTTCTATTGCCAGTGGAATGGCTTTTGAGGGGTTAAACCATGCGGGCGTTACCAATGCAAATATTCTAATAGTTCTTAATGATAATGCTATGGGTATCGACCCAAGCGTAGGTGCCTTAAAAAAATACCTCACAAACGTAAAAACAGGTACCGCAAAAGAAGAGAATATTTTTGAGTGCTTGAATTTTCATTACACAGGTCCGATAGATGGTCATGATTTACCCTTACTTGTACAGCAATTAAAACGGTTGCAAAAAATTGAAGGTCCCAAACTGTTACATGTAATTACCACTAAGGGCAAAGGCTTACAAAAGGCAGAAGAAAACCAGGTTACCTACCACGCACCCGGTAAATTTGATAGACAAACCGGAGAATTACAAAAGAAAAATGGAGCTATAGAAGCACCTAAATTTCAAGATGTTTTTGGAAAGACCATAGTAGAGCTTGCATTAAAAAACGAAAAAATTGTTGGCATAACTCCCGCTATGCCAACAGGTAGTTCTTTAAAATATATGATGGAAGCTATTCCAGAAAGAGCATACGACGTTGGTATTGCAGAACAACACGCGGTAACTATGGCTGCGGGTATGGCCGCCGACGGATTAATTGTTTTTTGCAATATATACTCTACATTTTTACAGCGTGCCTATGATCAGGTAATACACGATGTTGCCATACAGAACCTACCGGTTATTTTTTGTTTGGACCGTGCCGGTCTGGTAGGTGAAGACGGACCTACGCATCATGGAGTCTTTGATATTGCTTATTTACGATGTATACCGAACCTTACTATTTTCTCACCTTTGAACGAAATGGCCCTTCGAAATATAATGTACACGGCGCAGTTAGGTTTAGATCATCCTATAGCCATTAGATATCCTCGTGGCAGAGGCAAAACGCTCAATTGGCAATTGCCTATGAAAAAACTTACCATCGGAAAAGGGGAAATTTTAAAAAAAGGCACAAAAATTGCTATTATCAGCACCGGACCAATTGGCAACATGATATCAGATATGTTAATTGATTTAGACGAACCTGAAGAAATAGCACATTACAATTTTCCTTTTATAAAACCTTTGGACAGTGTTTTATTAAAAGAAATCTTACAGAATTTTGAGCATATTATTACGATAGAAGATGGTTCATCTATTAACGGATTTGGTAGCGCAGTGTTAGAATTTGCCAATAATGTTGGAATCAACAAAATAATTAAGATATTTGGTGTTCCTGACAATTTTATTACACATGGCAATACCCAGAAACTGTATAAAAAAGCAGGAATAGATAAGATGTCCGTAAAAAAATATGTACAACAATTTCTATGAAAAGAATAGCTTTGAAACCGCTTAAATTTCTGCTTCCGTTACTTTTTCTAGTAACATTAGTATCACACGGTCAAGATACAATTCCCGCACCAATAATTGTTGATAGTGTTACCGTTGACAGTATAGCCGTAGATACCATCGTTATTCGTAGAACGGTAGATAAAATCTATACACCTAAAAAGGATGTGAATCTTCAAATACCCAAAATAGATTTTAAAAAAACCAAAACGCTAAAAAAAGGCTTTCAACGTTTTAGAGTGCCTTCATTTTGGGAAACCGAAAACAGTTTTGGAATTAATATAAGCGAGGTAGCCTTTGTAAACTGGAATGCTGGTGGTGACAATGCCATAAGCGGACTAGGATTTCTAAAATTTGCCAGAAAATATAAATTCAGCAATTTTCAATGGGATAATAATTTAGAGTTAAGATATGGTTTAAATGCTCAAGAAGGTCAAAAACTAAGAAAAACAGAAGATGTAATTCGGCTTACCTCTAACCTAGGTTTTAAAAAAGAAAATAACAGTAGGTGGTTCTATTCCGTTCAATTGAACTTTAACACGCAATTTTCCAATGGTTACAAATATCCAGATAGAGATACGCCCATATCTAGATTTATGGCACCAGGTTATCTATTATTCGGTGCAGGTACCTCCTATATTACCAAAGATGAAAAGTTCAATCTTTACCTATCCCCATTAACTCAAAAATCGACATTTGTTTTAGACCAAGATTTAGCTGACAGTGGTGCTTTTGGTGTTGACGAAGCCATTTTAGATGCAGAAGGAAATGTCATCACCCCTGGAAAAAATCATTTATTGGAGCTTGGTATACTTATCACCAACAACTTAAGCTATAACATTGCAGATAATGTCGAACTTAAAAGCAGGTTAAACTTGTATTCCGATTACATAAAAAGTTTTGGAAACATAGATGTTGATTGGGAGCTTACCCTGAATATGAAGGTGAACAAATACATAAGCACCAATTTGGGCACACAAGTAATTTTTGATGACGACATTCTTTTTGATGTGGTCAAAGACGATACAGGCACTATTACTAATGCAGGTACGCCCAAAATTCAATTTAAACAAGTATTGGGCGTAGGTATTCTTTATGGTTTCTAAAGGGTTCTTCCTTTAATCTTATTATGAATATGCACCGCTGCACTATCCGATAAACTAGCAACATAGCAGCAAGTATTCAATACAATTTGATATAAAGAGGTGTCGGTTTCCCTGTAAAGACCAGGTAAAGTTTGCAGTATTAATTTGTGATAATTACTGGCGTTATTGTTTTTCTTCTGAATCAACGAATTGATATAAACATCTAAAATATCTGAGATAATGGTATAGCCGGCAATCTCTTTTTCCACTACTTCTTGTGATTGATATATTTTTTGCACACTCAAACTAATGATATCCTCAATTTGAGCTTTGAACTTACTTTTGTCCAATAGGGAGACTTCAAACTTACCGTTTAAAATTTGCTCTTCATATTCTATAAATATAGATACGGCATCTTGTATTAAAGTGTTTATGGCCAGTGCTCGTAAATAACTTAGCCTATCTTCCATATACTCCAAAGAATTATACTTTTTGGTATTTATGGTATCTTTTACCAGTTTTATTAGATACTCCAGCGCATAATCTTCAGAAATTAATCCGAGGTTAATACCATCTTCAAAGTCGATAATAGTATAGCAAATATCATCTGCAGCTTCAACCAAAAAGGTTAATGGGTGCCTACCATATGAAACTGAACCATTTAAACTTCTATTTGGCAACCCTAAATCTTCGGCGATTTCTTCAAAGATGTGCTTTTCACTCTGAAAAAATCCAAATTTCTTATCACAAATGTGTTTGCTAGGTTTTTTTGGTAATGATTCCTTTGGGTATTTCATAAATGCACCCAAAGTGGCATAACTTAAACGCAATCCTCCAGAAACCCCTGCCCTATCTTGGGTCAAAAATCTAAATCCGTTTGCATTTCCTTCAAAATCTATTATATCTTGATATTCAACATCGGTAAATTGCGTTCTAAATTTAAGTCCGTTACCCGTTTTAAAATACTCACCTATAGCTTTTTCCCCACTATGGCCAAAAGGAGGGTTTCCAATATCATGAGCTAGGGCAGCGGCAGCAACTATACCACCAAAATCATTGAATTGATAGCCGTGTACTTCTTTTAAATGCGGATGTTTTTCAATAATTTTTTTTCCAGCAAGTCTCCCTAAACTTCTACCTACTACAGAAACTTCTAGACTATGTGTTAATCTGGTATGTACAAAATCGGTTTTTGATAATGGAATAACCTGGGTTTTGTCTTGAAGACTTCTAAAAGCAGATGAGAAAATAATACGGTCATAATCAACATCGAACCCAAGCCTGGTTTCATCTTGTTCATTTCGCAATCGTTTATTTTTATCGCCCTGTCTTCGCAAAGAAAGTAGTTGCTCCCAATTCATTATGATCAATTATTTTCGAAGTGCAAGATACAGCATTTACCAATTTTTAACCGGTGAAACTTTGCACAACTAAGTTATTACAAACTAGAATCTTAACCTTTTAAATACGTATTCATAATTCTTAGGTAACCTTTTCTTAACCTTGAACTCCTTTCTTTGCGCGAGAATCTATTGAACCAATGAAAAAAGTCTTTTTTATTCTATTTGCTCTAGTAATAACTTCCTTATCATTTGCACAAGAAACAAGTTCTATTAAAGGTAAAATTTTAGACGGTGAGTTTTTTAACGAGCCTTTATTAATGGCCTCTGTTTCTTTAGACGATGCTACGGTAGCCACAAAAACCAATTTTAGAGGCAATTTTGAATTTAACGACGTTGCGCCAGGTAAACATAATATTCTAGTTCAATTTATGGGATATGAACCTATGCGATTAGAAATAGAAGTTAAAAATGGAGAGCAGGCAACTATTTTAGAAACGCTTTACGCTAAAAGTTTACCTATGCCATCTTCTGCTAAAGTTAGCACTACTTCTACAGCAACCACTGGTACTTTAGGGCTGGCATTAAACAAGACCAAATAATTTTAAGGTATAATACCAATTTTTATTCTTTTTAAAATTGACCAAAGACCATTTAATAAAAATCTATTTCAAAAGAATAGTAGTATTTTCATCATCAAAAACTTGGTTTGTTTGAAAGTATTAATCATCATTGCATGAAATACGATTTTAACTTCATAACCTTATGTTAACCTGAATGATAATTTATAATATCATTTTTGTTCCTTATTTAAATTTTTGATGGGCGAGAACATTTATTTATTCATGATTATTGCATTGGCCGTGTTAGCCATAACCGATTTAATTGTAGGTGTTAGTAATGATGCCGTCAACTTTTTAAATTCAGCAATAGGTTCAAAAGCAATTTCCTTTAAAACTATAATGATCGTTGCCAGTGTTGGTATAGCCTTCGGTGCAATATCATCTAGTGGAATGATGGAAGTTGCCAGAAAAGGGATTTTTAATCCTTCGGAGTTTGTATTTGCGGAAATCATGATTGTCTTCATGGCCGTTATGATCACCGACATTCTCTTATTGGATTTTTTCAATACCCTTGGTATGCCCACATCTACAACGGTATCTATCGTCTTTGAATTATTGGGTGCTGCAGTAGCCATATCACTAGTGAAAATCTATTCTGGTGACGGTAACATTACCCATTTAAACGATTATATAAATACAGATAAAGCTACCGAGATCATATTGGGCATTTTATTATCTGTCGTCGTCGCATTTACTATTGGTGCCATCGTTCAATTTTTTACCCGGGTTTTAATATCCTTTAAATTCAATGAGAAGCCAAAATGGGTAGGTGCCATTTTTGGTGGTATGGCCATCACAGCGATTATATATTTCATTTTGATCAAAGGTCTTAAAGGAACTTCGATTATTAGCCCCGAAGCATCTATGTTCATTGCAGAAAACCCAGAATTATTTCTTTTAGGAAATTTAATTCTATGGTTTGCGCTTTCTTGGTTGGCTACTACATTTATGAAATGGAACATTTATACCATTATCATTATTTTAGGAACTTTTGCCTTGGCAATGGCCTTCGCCGGAAATGATTTGGTCAACTTTATAGGGGTACCCTTAGCGGCTTATGAATCTTTTTTAAGTTGGTCTAATTCGGGGCAACTGGCCACTGAATTCAATATGGAGGGCCTGGCAGTTGCTGTACAAACGCCAACATATTTATTATTGGCATCGGGTATCATAATGGTAGTAACGTTATGGTTCTCCTCTAAAGCAAAGAATGTAGTAAAAACCAGTGTCGACCTTTCTAGACAAGATGAAGGAGACGAGCGTTTCGAACCAAATTTTCTATCTAGGCAAATTGTAAAATTCTCAATTAAAGCTTCGGAAAACTTAAACGGAATTATACCAATATCCATTCAAAACAAGATTAACCACCAATTTATTAAACCGACCTCCTACGCACTAAAGGCAAAAGCGAAAGACCAACCAGCGTTCGATCTTATTAGAGCATCTGTAAACCTAATGGTGGCTAGTGTTTTGATTTCTTTGGCGACATCATTAAAATTACCTTTATCTACCACCTATGTAACATTTATGGTAGCAATGGGTACATCTTTGGCAGATAGAGCTTGGGGATCAGAAAGTGCCGTGTATAGAGTTGCAGGTGTACTTAATGTTATAGGCGGATGGTTCTTTACTGCAATCGTAGCATTTGTTGCGGCAGCGATCATCGCTTATGTAATTCATTTAGGCGGTATTTGGGCAATTGGTGCATTATTGATTTTTGCATCTATTTTGATAGGTAAAAACTACTTATCTCATACTAAAAAATTGAAGGAGACAAAAGAGGAGGAAATTTTAAAACGTGCCGAGAGCAGTTCTATTCAAGGTGTTATTGAAGAAAGCGCCAAGAATATCGCCAATGTGGTAAAAAGAGCGAACAAAATATACTCCAACTCCATCAACGGTCTTGCCAAACAAGATTTGAGTTCACTTCATAAAAATAAAAAACAAGGGGCCAAGTTGGCCAACGAAATTGAAGATTTAAGAAATCACACTTTTTATTTTATCAAAAACTTAGAAGAAGCTCATATAGGCGCAAGTAATTTCTACATAAATGCTATGGGTCATTTGACCGATATTTCCCAATCATTGGAATATATTGGTAAGGTAAGCCATAAGCATGTCAACAATAACCACAAAAAATTAAAGTACAACCAAATTAAGGAACTCAAGCAAATAGATATTAAGCTTGCAGAAATTCTAGACAACACCTATCATGCCTTTGATGAAAGGTCTTTTGAGAAGATTGGTAATATTTTGAACAATAAGCAAGAGCTGTACGATTTGGTTTCCCAAAAGATAAGCTTACAAGTAGAACGTACTAGATCAGAAGAATCAAGTCCTAAAAACACTACGTTATATTTCACTATTTTACTCGAAACAAAAGATTTGATGACGGCCACCATGAATCTTTTGGAATTGTACTATAAAGAACATGATGCCGATGTTAAACCGGCCACATTAGATTAAAGGGTGTGCCCTTTTGAATAAAACATTTTTATGAAATACTTTTTTCTTTCCGTTTTACTATGCTGCGGAGTATCTAATTACGCCCAAGATATTACGGGACCTGAATTATTAGAGCGCGCCATTGCATTTCACGATCCTAATGATAACTGGTCTACATTTAAAGGTAAAATGCTTATTGAAATGGAGAGTCCAAAAAGGAGTTTGCGAAGCACTTTAATTGAAATGAAGCTTCCTAACAATTACTTTAAAACTACCGTTAAAAAAGACAATTACACAATTGAATCTGAATTGGACAAAGGTGATTGTACTTTAAAACTCAATGGAAGTACTTCTATTTTCCCTAGAATAAAAGATAGTTTAAACATTAGCTGCGATCGTGCTAAGATGATGAAAAATTACTACACCTACCTCTACGGATTACCTATGAAGTTGAAAGATCCGGGCACCATCATAGATGATAAAGTAATTAAAAAGACATTTAAGGGAAAAGAATATTTAGTGTTAAAAGCTACTTACGAAAAGGAAGTGGGCAATGACACTTGGTACTTCTATTTTGACCCAAAAACGTACGCTATGGAAATATATCAATTCTTCCATGACGAAAGTAAAAATGATGGGGAGTACATTTTACTATCGGAAATGATAACCGTTAACGGCATAAAAATACCAAAGGTACGCGCTTGGTATTACAATGAAGGAGATGTATATCTTGCTACGGACAACTTACGCAAAGCGAATTCGCTTTAATTGAATGAAAACATACTAAACTCAACTCTTTGAGAGTTATTTAATGAACCTTAATTCCATAGTAACATGAGAAAGAGTCATTTAATAATTCTAGTATTGGTGTTAGCCCTAGTTCTTTTTGATATAGACCCAATGTACGCCGGTCCTGGTGGTACGGTGGTTAAAGCAATATTTAAGACTTGGTGGGGAAAAGTACTTTTAAGTATTCTTGGAATTATCTTTCTTCCTTTAACCATCTATGTATATTTCAGGGAATATTTTGCAGTTAAAAACTGTAAAAAGCAATTATTGGAATTAGGTAAAAGAAATAAAGATTTCTCTTGGCTAAATTTAGATAAGAATGTTCGCAATATTTTCAACAGAGTATATATAGCTTGGAACAACCAAGATTTAAAAGAGGCCTCTAGCTATATTAGTCATTGGTACTGGCAAAATCAACAATTGGTTCATCTAGATGAATGGAAAAAAGAGAACCTGAGAAATGTTTGCAAGGTAGATGGCATAAAATCGGTTAAACCATTATACCTCGAAATTTCGGAGCAAGAAAATCTTGAAGGCTCTAGAATCGCTTTTTTAATAACTGCAAACATTATGGATTATCTTAAAAGCAACGATACCCATAAAATTGTACAAGGCAGTAATAAATATGATGACGAAGAGAAAATTTGGGTGATGGAATATACCGATGGACAATGGGTATTGGATGACATACAAGATGGCCAACTATCACTTGCATTTGCTAAGACCAAAAATATTATTCCGGCAAACTTGGTACCGGCGGGTTAACAGGTAAATCAATCGTAATCTCTATCTATAAAAATTCATTTCATCCATATACTTCCAAACTTCTGGCGGTAGTAAAGGCTTGATATTTTTACCGATCTTATGTGCTTTTCTAATAAAGGTTGAAGAGATTTCCATAATAGGCGCACTCACCGGATGAATTTTTTCATGCCCTTTAAATTGATGCTCTATAACACCCTTCGATATTCTTGGATATACGTAAATATTGTAGTGCTCTAAAATGGTTTCGTAATTTTTCCATTTATGAAGACTTTTTAAATTATCCTCACCCATAATTAAGGAAAACTCATAGCCATTTGGATATTTTTCTTCTAAATGAACCAGTGTATTTACGGTATAATTTGGTTGCGGTAAATTAAACTCAATATTGCTAGGCTTTAACTTATCGTACTCTTTTGTTGCTTCATAAACCATATCAAACCTTTGGTGATCGTCTAAAAGCGTTTTCTTGGTCTTAAACGGACTTTGAGGAGTTACAACAAACCAAACCTCATCTAAATCTGAAAACTCTACCATATGGTTCGCAATGACCAAATGACCTATATGTATAGGGTTAAAGGTACCAAAGTATAAACCTACCTTCTTCATAACATATTATGCTTTGTCTTCAGAAATGAAATCAGCAACCAAATCAACAGCTTCTTTTAGGGCTACATCCAAATCATAATTTTTAATGATTTTATCGAACTGAGGTGCGGTGGCCAGTTCTACCGATGCTTTTGCTATACGCATGTTGATTTTATCTTCGCTTTCGGTACTACGTTTTTTTAGTCTGATCTTTAGCTCATCTACACTAGGTGGTTTAACAAATACCGCTAACGTTTGTTCGGGAAACTTCTTTTTGATTCTTAAACCGCCCACTACGTCAATATCAAAAATAACGTTCTTGCCTTCTGCCCATAAACGCTCTACCTCACTTTTAAGCGTACCATAAAAATTATCTCTATAGACTTCTTCCCACTCCAGAAAATCATCATTTTTAATATGATTCTTAAATTCTGATACCGACATGAAATAATAGTGTTCCTTGTTTTTTTCTTTTCCTCTTCTTGGACGGGAAGTAGCGGATACCGAAAAAGCCAAATTCAACTCAGGTTGTGACAATAAATGCCGAACAATGGTGGTTTTACCACTACCCGAAGGTGCAGAAAAAATGATTAGTTTACCGCCTTTCATCTATAATACGTTTAACATTTGTTCTTTAATCTTTTCTAGCTCGTCCTTCATTTGTACCACAATCTGTTGCATTGGGGCAAAGTTGGCTTTAGAACCAATCGTATTGATCTCACGACCTATTTCTTGAGATATAAAGCCTAGTTTTTTACCATTACTATCATCTGAACGTAATGTTTTACTAAAATAATCCAAGTGATTTGCAAGTCGTACTTTTTCTTCGGTAATATCATACTTTTCCAAGTAGTAAATAAGCTCTTGCTCAAACCTATTAGCATCAACATCCGCCTTAATGTCTTGCACGGCTTTCTCTAAGCGTTCCCTTATCGTAGCTTGTCTATCTGGATCAATAGCGATTACTTCTTCTAATAATTTTTTTAAAGAAGCTATTCTATCAAGAAAATCCTTTTCCAATACGCTACCTTCTTCAGACCTAAACTCATTGATTTCTTTCAAAGCTCCGACCAAAGCTTCCTTGATCGCTTTGTACTCTTCTTCATCAATATCCTCTTTATCCGTTTTCATAGCATCTGGAAAACGCAAAGCCATTTCCAACAATCTAAGGTCATCACCGGAAGCAATATTCTTTAATTGATCCATATACTGTTTTACGGCTATCTCATTCACCTGGGTAGAAGTTTCATTACCGGTAAGCTCAACGTACAAGTTAAAATCTACCTTACCACGCAATAAAGAGTTAGCTACTAGTTTTCTTAGTTCTAATTCCTTTTCACGATAACTGGAAGGCATACGTGCATTTAAATCAATACTCTTGCTATTAAGAGATTTTATTTCAACAGTAATCTTTTTGTTAGGTAACTGAACTACATGCTTTCCGAAACCGGTCATGGATTGAATCATAAATACTTTTTAAGATTAAGACAAAGGTAAGGTAATTGAAAAATCTAATATATAACCTGTTACCCTATATATGTAAAGAAGGAGCAAACAATACTAAACTCTTGTTTACCCCTTAATTATAATGTCAATTTTTAATTATAGTTCCCTCACCCAGATGTTACGATAACTTACACGGCTGTCATCACCGTGATCCTGTAACATCAAAGGACCTTTACCATGAGGTGGGTTTTTTGGCCAGCCCACGTAAGGTGTCGTACCTTTTATCTCCACATGGTCCTGTACCAACACGCCATTGTGTATAACAGTAATATCGCCAGATTTAATTTTACCACCATCTTTATTGAATTCTGGTGCATGATAAATAATGTCGTAAGTGTTCCACTCACCAGTTGGTACCGAAGCCATCGCCAAAGGCACATGTTGTTTGTAAATGGAACCTACTTGTCCGTTTACATAAGTAGGATTATCATTTTGATCAAGAACCTGTACTTCATAAATACCGTTTAGAAACACACCACTATTGGCTCTATTTTGCCCTTCTCTCTGCACAGGTAATGGAGATTTCCATTCAATGTGCAATTGTATATCGCCAAAATTCTGTTTGGTCTGTATGTTTCCGGTTTTATCATTAACCGTCATACTACCATCTTTGTTCAAATGCCATTTGGCTGCCGTACTATCGTTAGTACTAATCCAATTATCAAGACTTGTACCGTCAAATAACACGATAGCATCACTAGGTGCAGACCCTTTTTCACCAGGTTTTACCACCGGCACTTTAGGCTCATAAAATTCAGTTTCCTCTGGCTTTGTAGGTTCATCGCCCATATACTCCTCATAAACGATTACACTATCCTTTACTTTAGCATCCATTGTACCAACAACATCTGCCGGTACTTTTTCTTGACATGATACCACCCCTAAGGCAGCCACAAGTGCCAATATTGTATATTTATTTTTCATATCTAAACGCTCTTAAAGTTCTTTGATTTTTATATTTCTGAACGATACTACATTGTGGTGATCTTGCAATCCGATCTTACCTGTAGTATACTTACCAAATCCGTCCCAACCGGCAAACTTAGACTTGGCAACCATAGCATCCCACTCATCATTAGCTACTGGAAATGATACCGTTTCAGTACCATTTAAAGTTACACTACCCTTATTTTCTTTATGATTAACGGTAATTACCATGGTATTCCATTCACCTACTGGCTTAGTGACATCTTTAGCCGGGGCAACCATATCATACAAAGCCCCTGCTTGATGTGTTGTACCCGCCTTGGCATCTGGGTGCTTATCGTTATCTAAAATTTGTATTTCGGGACCTGTTTGGTATCCCGTACCAAATTTTTCATCTTCACTTACACCCCAGAATACACCACTATTGCCTGCTTCAGAGATTTTCCAGTCTAGCGTTAATACAAAATCAGTATACTCTTTTCTAGTTACAAGATCGTGGTTCTTTTGCTCTTCGCCTTCAGCTGGTGGCGTATATACCAAAGCATCACCTTTTATTTGCCAAGCATCACTTACTCCGTCTGTTTTAAACTCTTTCCATTGATCTAACGAAGTACCATCAAACAACACTTCCCATTCATCTTCAACCGCTTCAACCTCTTCTACCACAGCCGTTTCAACTTTCTCCTTCTTCTCTTCCTTACATGCTACCACTGCCAATAAACAAGCGGTACTTACTAATAACTTCTTCATATATCCTCGTTTTTAAAGTCCTAACATTTTCTTCAACATTTCCTTGTCAATCTCTGCACCGGCAAAATCATCAAAAGTTTTTTCTGTAGCTTCTATAATATGATCTTGTATAAACTTAGCTCCTTCACGAGCTCCTTGTTCAGGACTTTTTATGCAACATTCCCATTCCATAACCGCCCAAACGTCACATCCGTATTGAGTCAATTTAGAAAAAATCGTCTTAAAATCTATTTGCCCATCACCTAACGAACGGTATCTACCGGCTCTATCGCCCCAGTCGTTATAACCGCCAAAAGCACCTTTTTTACCTGTAGGATTAAACTCTGAATCTTTTACGTGAAAAGATTTTATAAACTCATGATAATGATCGATATAGGTAATGTAGTCTAACTGCTGTAATACGAAATGACTTGGATCATAAAGAATATTTACTCTTTTATGATTTCCGGTAGCTTCAAGAAAACGTTCAAAGGTATCACCATCATGCAAATCTTCACCTGGGTGAATTTCATAACAAACATCTACACCTTCTTTATCAAAATGATTTAATATCGGTGTCCACCTTTTTGCCAACTCTTCGAAACCCATTTCCACTAGACCTGCTGGTCGTTGTGGCCAAGGATGCATGGTATGCCATAACAGAGATCCAGAAAAAGTAGCATGGGCATTTAACCCTAATCGTCTACTTGCCGTAGCGGCTTTTTTTACCGTTTCTACCGCCCATTCTGTTCTAGCTTTTGGGTTACCATGAACATTTTCAGGTGCAAAAGAATCGAACATTAGATCATATGCAGGGTGAACGGCTACTAACTGTCCTTGAAGATGTGTCGAAAGTTCTGTTATTTCTAATCCGTAAGAGTTTACTTTGGCTTTGAGCTCATCGCAATAGGTTTGACTTTCAGCAGCCTTATCCAAATCGATCAGGAAACTTTCCCAAGTAGGAATCTGAATACCTTTATACCCAAGGTCAGATGCCCATTTACACATTCCGTCCAGAGAATTAAAAGGGGCTTTGCTGTCTACAAACTGTGCCAAAAATACGGCTGGTCCTTTGATTGTTTTCATAAAAATATACTATCTGTTGTTTGATTTAGTTGTTGAAAAAGACACTTAATATGTGCCAAATTATCTTATATTTAAGAATTGTACTGAGTTCCACTCAATACATTAGAGATTTGCCATAAATATAGGGAATACCATCAGAAAAAGATAAAAATTAGCCTATGAATCAAAGCGAAATATTGGACCAAATTGTGTTAAAACTAAAATTATCTTCCTCTGGAATGCTAAGGAATTAACAGAGAAGGGCTTAAACACCCGTATTTTTAAATGTATTATAGACTTGAATATTCTTAGGATTGTAGTGATATCATAAGATACCGTACAAAAAACATAATTTTGATCAAATAACAACCGAATACATTTAATGTCCCTCCTATTTTGAAAAAAGCAAAAATCACGGTACAGAACATATAAAGCGAGTAAATTTCAACTGTACTAAAATTTATTATAAAGAATAGCGTTTACTAAATCCTATAGAACAAATAAAATATCAATTTATGGAGAATGCATCGGCCAGGAACATGTGGGGAAGTTATTTAAAAAACCACCTCGAAGATGTTTTTCATGAAACCCCTAAAACCATGTATTTTGGCGATAATGAAATTGACGCCAACCAAAATGCACATCTAATTAAAAGCGGAGTCAAAAAGGCTGTCTCATATGCATTGTTAGGATTACAGAACCGTCATGAACCATTACCGAAAATAGGGGATTATATTGTTGTAACAGATTACAGCGGCGAAGCACAATGTATTATCGCAACAACGGCAGTTACACTAAAGCCTTATTTTAGTATTGATACAGCTTATGCCCAACTGGAAGCAAATGGAGATAAGTCACTGGACTACTGGAAAAAATACCATTGGGAGCTTTTTACCAGAGAGCTGGCAAAATTTGAAAGAGAACCCAGGGAAAGTATGATAGTAGTATGTCAAGAATTTAAAAAAGTGCATTCTTGATCAGAAATAAATAATATAAAAAAGAGCCGCAAAATGCGGCTCTTTTTTTTACTCTTCTATTATTTTAGTTTTCTAATGCAACCCAATTGTTACCACTTTTGTGAGATTCAACCGTTGCTTCAATAAAGTTCATTCCACGAACACCATCTGCCATGGTTGGGAATTCACCATCATTATAATCTTCTCCTCTAATAGCCTTTGCAACACCTTTGTAAATATTGGCCATAGAATCAAAAATACCCTCTGGGTGACCAGCTGGTAGTTTTGTGCCATCTAAAGACAATTCAGAATTATATGCGTGCCCTGGCTTGTAAATTTGCGTAGGTTCGGTATCACTTAACTTATACAAAAAGTTAGGTCGTTCTTGCTCCCATCTAAACGCTCCTTTTTCGCCATAAATGTTAATGGCAAGTCCGTTTTCTTCACCTGTAGCTACTTGGCTACCTCTAATTACCCCTTTTACATGATCTCCCATGCGAATAAGCACGGTACCATCAACATCCATTTGGTTATCTTCATAAAGGTAGTTGAAATCACAAAGTAACTCTTTAACCTTTAATCCCGTAGTATATTCTACCATATTAAAAGCATGAACACCTATATCTCCCATGCATGAACTAATACCCGCTTTCTTAGGATCTAATCTCCAAACAGAAGATCTTTTCTCTTTATCGTGTATAATGGTATTGATCCACCCTTGGTAATAAACGGCATCAACCTTATGTATTTTACCTAAGGCGCCTGCTTTTATCATCTCGCGCATTTGGCGTACCATTGGGTACCCAGTATAGGTATGTGTTAGGGCAAAAACAGTACCTGCTTTGGCATGTGCTTCTTGCAAATCTTTAGCTTCTTCCAATGTAGTGGTCATTGGTTTTTCACAAATTACACTAAAGCCATTATCCAATAACTTCTTTGCCATTGGGTAGTGTAAAAAGTTAGGTGTAAGTATAGAACACACCTGTATACGTTCATCTTCTGGCAACTTTAGTTCCTCCTCAATAAGTGTATCAAAATCTTTGTAAATTCTATTAAGAGGTACATCTATTTCTTTAGCAAAAGCTATACTGTCTTCATGATCTGGGTTAAAAACAGCTCCGGTAATTTGATAATTATCATTTATAAAAGAAGCTACTCTATGTAAAACTCCAATAAGAGAATCTCCTCCTCCACCTAATATTCCTAATCGTATTTTCTTTGGCATTTTTGTTGTTGTTTAAATTGTAAAATATTATTTATTAAATCTGTTAGGTTCTTAAACCATTAAAAATTTGAGGCATTTAAATTAAAGAATTTATCTAAGACTGGTAATCTATTTTTTCCGTTTTAAAGAAAATAGCGAATAAAATAAATACAGTTAACGCAAAACCAGCAGGATACAACCAAATGGTTTGCCAAAGATGTTCTCCATCGTTTACTAGATATGCTGTCGATATTTTTCCTGCCACCCAAAAACCTATTAGCATACCTACTCCATAAGTTGCCAATGTAATAAGACCTTGGGCAGAACTTTTAAATTTATCGCCTGCTTTACTGTCTGTATAAATTTGTCCGGAAACAAAGAAAAAATCATAACATATACCGTGAAGTGCAATACCAACAATCAGCATAAAACCAAGTTCATCGACATCGCCAAATGCAAATAACAAATAACGAACGACCCAAGCTGCCATAGCAACAAGAATAGTTTTCTTGAACCCGAATTTTGTGAAAAAATATGGTAGCAACAACATAAATGCAATTTCTGAAACTTGCCCTAATGTCATTTTACCTGTGGGATTGTTCATACCAATCTCTACCAAAAAGGGATTAGCGTTCTGATAGTAGAAAGCCAATGGAATACATATTAAGACCGAAGAAATAAAAAATATAAAAAAGTTCTTATCCTTAAATAAACTCAAAGAATCTAAACCTAATATTTCTTTAATATTGACATCTCCGGTACTTGCTGCCCTTGGAGGCGTTTTTGGTAAGGTAAAACTAAAAACCCCCAATATTAATGATGCTATAGCAGTCATTAAAAACGTATTTCTAAGTAAGCCTTGCCCAATATTCTCGCCTTGATCCCAGTGGAATATATAACTAATGGAAAGACCGGCGATGATCCACCCTAAAGTGCCAAAAACACGAACCATAGAAAACTCTTTGGCAGGGTTCTTCATTTGGTTAAACGACACCGAATTAACCAATGCCAAGGTCGGCATATACAATATCATATACGCCAATACCAAAATATAGAAACCATCGAATGCGGTACTTTGGTACATGAAATACATTAGAACAGCCCCAAGAACATGTAAAATTCCTAAAATTCTTTCTGCGTTAAAATATCTATCAGCTATTATCCCAATTACAAAGGGAGCAATAATAGCTCCCCATGATTGTGTAGAAAATGCCAATGCTATTTCGCCATCTGTCGCTCTTAGATTATTTCCTAAAAAAGTACCTAGTGTAACAAACCAAGCACCCCAAATAAAAAATTCTAAAAACATCATAAAGCAAAGTTGTACCCTGACTTTATTTTTCATTTATCTCTTATAATAAACATAATCGAAGCCAATTGGCTCTTCCCCATTTTCTCTTACATCTACGGCAATTTGCCCTCGATGATTTGTAGAATGATTTATGATATGAAATAGAATATCCTGCAAGGTATTTGTAAATAAACGCCCTTCGGTATTCTCATAATCAATACGCTTATCGAAATTATCGGCATTAGAAACTATATCAAAAGAAGTTCGCTGATTTTCGTAATGAATATCTGCCCAATCTTTTACCTCATGCTCTTGCCAAATTTGAAATTCGCTAGCTTTATTCAAAATTCTAGCGTTCCAAATATGATGCGCATTTAATATATGACTGAACAGCCGAACGGTGTTTGGCGGTACCGTGTTCATCACCAAACATTGTTCGATCAGATTTTTGTTACAGTGAAAATTATAGTCGAAAATTTCATTAAAAAAAGCGTCCATAAATCATATCCTAAAGATTATTCTATTTCGTTTGCAGCTTTAAGCAATAAATCTCTAGTCGCAATAATACCGTCTTCTTCGCTTATCTCAGAGCCCTCATATTCTACACCGATATAACCGGTATACCCAGCATCTTTAACTATTTGTAACATTTGAACATAGTCTATGCCGGTATCATACCCGTTGGCATCAAAATTATTGGATTTTGCACTAACTGCTTTTGCGTATGGCATTAGCTCTTTAACGCCTTTATACTTATCGTACTCCTTTAGGCAATCCCAACTATCTGGTTTACGTTCTATACAAAAATTACCAAAATCGGGTAGGCTACCGCAATTATCCATATTAACGGTTTTCATTACCTCAGCATGAAGCTCGCCGTTAGATGAAAGTCCCCCATGATTTTCTACCAAAATATTAATGTTCTTGGTTTTAGCATAGGTGGCTAATTTGGTTAATCCGTCTACAGAATTCTTGATCCATTGCTCTGGCACATCACTTCCATTAAGGTTTACTCTTATAGCATGGCACCCCATAGCAGCAGCGGCATCTACCCATTTCTTATGCTTTTCTACGGTTTCATTTCTTTCTGCTTCATCATCGACCGCTAAATTACCTTGACCATCGATCATGATCAACACATTCTTCATTCCGTGTTTTTCAGCTTCGGCATTTGATTTGGCAACAAAATTAGCCATTGCCTCTTCAGAGTAGTTTGCTTTTTCAAGTTCTGGATTGTACAATTGGCTTACATACTCTAACCCTGTAAAACCCCAATTTTTTGCTTTTTCGGCAAAAGAGTACGGATCTACACCATCTTCCCTGATCATTTTGTGCATAGACCACTGTGCTAATGATAAATCAAAAAAGGGTTCGGCATTACTTGTTTCTTCTACTACTTCTGCGTTTTCCACTTTTTCTTTTTTCGTTTCCTTACAGGAGTAAATTCCTAATAATGAGACACCAATACATACTGCCGAAGCAATTCTAATAAATTTGTTTGTTTTCATTTTTGGTTGTTTGTTGTTGTTTGAATACTAATCTCAATCGTTTGCGTTAAAATTATGACTAAATCTATCGCATATGCAAGATGCATATTTTAGCGAATTTCGCAAGAAGAATGGACAATAAATGTATAGAATTAATTTAATATTTAATAAATTTAGAGATTAAACAACTTTTATGAGCAAATTTTATTACAATGAAGAGCAGGAGTCCTATGACGCTATAGTTGTAGGAACCGGAATTAGTGGTGGTTGGGCCGCGAAAGAATTATGCGAGGCCGGTCTTAAAACACTGGTTTTAGAACGTGGTCGTATGGTAAAACATATTGAAGATTACGAGACAGCAAATATGGATCCGTGGGATTTTCCAAATGCAGGGCAACCTACCAAGGAAATCATAGCACAACAACCTAAACAGAACAGAACCGGCTACACTACAAATCAAGCTAGCCATATGTGGTTCGTTAATGACCTTAAACACCCGTATAACGAAACCAAACGATTTGATTGGATGAGAGGCTACCATTTAGGTGGTCGTTCTTTACAATGGGGGCGTCAAAGTTACCGTTTAAGCGATATTGATTTTGAGGCAAACAAAAAAGAAGGTATTGCCGTAGATTGGCCAGTACGATATAAAGATATAGCACCTTGGTACGATAAGGTAGAGGAGTATATAGGTGTAAGTGGTGAGAACTTAGGTCTAGAACAATTACCCGATGGAAAGTTTTTACCAATGATGGAACTTAACTGTGTTGAACAAGAGTTTAGGGAAAAAGTTGCAGAGAATTTCGACGGTCGTGTGGTAACAGCGGGTAGAACTGCACACATTACAGGTACCAAACAATTTGACGGTAGAAGTAAATGTCAATTTAGAAATAGATGTATTAGAGGGTGTCCTTTTGGGGCTTACTTCAGTAGTTTATCATCAACCTTACCGGCAGCGGAAGCTACTGGTAATATGACATTAAGACCAGACTCTATTGTACATGAAGTTATGTACGATCCAGATACAAAGAAAGCCACAGGCGTAAAAGTGATTGATGCAAATACGAAAGAAACTTTTGAGTTCAAGGCTAAGGTAATTTTCTTATGTGCCTCTGCTATTGCTTCTACATCTATACTAATGCAATCTAAATCCGATACATTCCCTAACGGTATGGGTAATGCATCTGATCAATTGGGCCGTAACATTATGGACCACCAATTGCAAGTTGGTGCATCTGGTAAATTTGATGGTTTTGATGATAAATATTACAAAGGAAGAAAACCAAGTGGTATCTATATTCCAAGATTTAGAAATTTAGGTGGTGATTCTGACAGAGATTATAAAAGAGGATTTGGCTACCAAGGTGGAGCTTCTAGAGGTAATTGGGAAGAAACTATTGCCGAGCTATCATACGGTAAAGATTTAAAAGAAGCTGTTTTAAAACCAGGTGGATGGACATTTGGTATGATGGGCTTTGGAGAAGTACTACCTTATGAGAACAATAGATTTACCCTAGATTATGATAAATTAGATGATTGGGGATTACCTACGGTTACTTTTGATGCTGAACTACAGGAGAACGAGCTAAAAATGAGAAAAGATATGCTTGAATCTGCTGTAGAAATGCTTGAAAAAGCAGGATTAAGAGATGTTAAAGGGTATGATAATGAAAGTGCCTTAGGCTTAGGTATTCACGAAATGGGTACCGCCCGTATGGGTAGAGACAGAAAAACATCTGTTCTTAACGGTAATAACCAACTTCATGATGTACCGAATGTTTATGTAACAGACGGGTCTTTTATGACCTCGGCAAGTTGCGTAAACCCTTCCCTAACCTATATGGCCTTTACGGCCAGAGCTGCAAACCATGCAGTTCAAGAACTTAAAAAAGGAAACACATAATGGATAGAAGACGCGTATTAAAAAATATGGGGATGTCACTTGGATATATGGTGGCCACCCCAACCTTATTGTCGATCGTACAAAGTTGTAAAAGTGAACCAGCGGTAACTTGGACACCTGAGTTTCTAGCTCAAACCGAAGGAAACGTATTAACTAAGTTAGTAGATATTATTTTACCTAAAACCGATACACCTTCTGCTTCCGAAGTACAGGTAGATGTTTTTATCGACAAATTTGCACAAGACGTAATGGAAAAAGAACAACAAGATTTCCTTAAAATGTCGATGAATAAATTTATAGATAAAGCATTGGCAGATTCTGGTAAGGAAAAAGCTGAAGATTTGACTACCGAAGATCTTGAACCTGTTTTAGCTAGTTCTTTAAAGTATACTAAAGAGCAGCAAGCAGAAATGTTCGAGACCATAAATAGCTACACTAAAGCAATCTCTGAAGGCACTACTGCAGAAATAGATGATGAAATATCAAGATTTGCATTTGCCAATAACTTAAGAGGTATGACTATATGGGGCTATAAAGCTTCTGAATATGTTGGCGAAGAAGTATTGGCTTATTTGCCTGTGCCTGGTGAGTACATAGCATGTGGAGATATGCAAGAACTTACAGCTGGTAAGGCATGGTCCTTATAACTAAATAACATTCTAATTGTAAAAAGCCAAGAGTATATATTTTTTATAGCTCTTGGCTTTTTACTTTAAAAAAACCACTCATGAAAAGACGAAGTTTCATTCAAAAAACTGCATTGACTACAGGTGCAATTTCAATAGGAAATACCTTATCATATGCAAATACCTTAAACTCAAAATCAAAGGCTCATACATACAACCTTAAGTATGCGCCACATTTAGGTATGTTTAAACATCTTGCTGGCGAAGACCCTATTGATCAATTGAACTTTATGGCCGACCAAGGTTATACTGCATTTGAAGATAATGAAATGCGAAAACGCCCAGTAGAACAACAAGAAAAAATGGCAAAGACCATGAAGGAACGTGGTCTGGAAATGGGAGTTTTTGTCGCTCATGAGATACATTGGAAAACACCTAATTTGGCATCGGGAGACCAAGTAAAAAGAGAAGAATTTTTAAATGATATTAAAAATTCGATAGAAGTTGCCAAACGCGTAAATGCCAAATGGATCACTGTGGTACCCGGTCATGTTGACCTGAAATTAAGAATGGGCTACCAAACTGCAAATGTTGTAGAAAGCCTAAGGCAAGCAGCAGCTTTGTTGGAGCCGCATAAAATCACAATGGTGCTAGAGCCTTTGAACTTAAGAAATCATCCCGGACTATTTTTAACCGACTCTCCACAAGCTTTTGAAATCTGTAGAGCGGTCAATTCGCCTTCATGTAAAATTTTATTCGACATTTATCATCAGCAAATACAAGAAGGTAACCTAATACCGAATATGGAAGCTTCGTGGTCTGAAATTGCATACATACAAATAGGCGATAACCCTGGCAGAAAAGAACCTACTACCGGAGAAATAAATTACCATAATGTATTTAAATGGATTCATGAACAAGGGTACAATGGCATTCTTGGTATGGAACATGGCAATTCTAGAGACGGTAAAGAAGGGGAATTGGCAGTAATTGAAGCATATAAAAAGGTAGATGATTTTTTATAGTTAAGACCAACATCTTCCTTATTTAAATGGCATAACAAAAGAATGTAAAATGCATTTCATCGAATAGCTTCTATTTTTTCGATGAAATGCATATTCGAAATGTAAGAATTAACTTACTTATTCGTTATTTTGTATATGTCCCAATACCTACTAACATTACTCGTCTATGCCGGTCTTCTACTGGCCTCAAAATTATCCTTTTATATTTATAAGAAGATAAAATCAAATTCATTTGAACTATTTCAAATGAAACTAACCTACAAGTGGTTCAACTTCAAAAGTGCCGTAAAATTGACATTTCATGGTCTTTTTAACGATACCATTAAATTTCCGTAATCCAAATTGAATTTTACTGCGTATATAACTTATACCCTAATACTTAAGTTATGGAAAATTACATCACAATATTGATGATATATGCAGCTGCCTTGTTATTTACAACGGTTTTAAAGCCATATATCACGAACGATAAATAAAAGTCCCCTTACTTAACCTCTGGCTTAGCCATATGTAAAAAAGACCCCATTTTGTGGGGTCTTTTTTATGGTTAATTTTAAAATTTCGAATGATTAAGAGCCACACATTAAACAATCATCATCTGCTTGCCCTTCTTTAGCCCTAGCGATCATTTCTTTCATCTCTTGCGGAGATAGCGGTTCAACATCCAATTCTGCCTGAGGTGCCACTTTAGAAACTGCAGATTCAGTGATCACAACTTCACTATCTATAGCTGTAACTACTTCGGTTTTCTTAACTTCATCGGTAGCAACTACTTTTTTCTTGCTATTATCTAAGGTAAACTTGATTGCATCTACAGCTGCTTTGGTACGTAAGTAATACATTCCTGTTTTTAAACCACTCTTCCATGCATAAAAGTGCATTGAGGTCAGTTTAGAATAGTTGGCGTTTTCCATGAACAAATTCAATGATTGACTTTGATCAATAAAATAACCTCTTTGTCTAGACATATCAATAATGTCTTTCATACTAAGCTCCCAAACGGTTTTATAAAGGTCTCTAATGTCTTGCGGAATGGTTTCTATATGCTGTATAGAACCATTAGCCCTCATTAGCTCTTGTTTCATACTTTCGTTCCACATACCCAACTCCACTAAATCTTCTAAAAGATGCTTGTTGACCACTATAAACTCTCCAGACAATACTCGTCTGGTATAAATATTAGAGGTATATGGTTCAAAACACTCGTTATTTCCTAGAATTTGTGAAGTTGAAGCAGTAGGCATAGGTGCTACCAAGAGAGAATTTCTAACTCCGTTAGACTGCACTTCTTTACGAAGCTTGGCCCAATCCCATCTTCCAGATAATTCATCATCCTTTATACCCCACATATTATATTGAAATTCACCATTCGCCATTGGCGAACCTTCAAAAGTTGTGTATGGTCCTTCTTCTTTTGCCATTTCCATAGAAGCTGTCACCGCAGCAAAATACAAGGTTTCAAAAATCTCTTGATTTAGTTTTTTAGCGGCATCACTGGTAAATGGTAAGCGTAGCATTATAAAAGCATCTGCTAAACCTTGAACTCCCAAACCAACAGGTCTATGTCGCATATTGGAGTTTTCGGCCTCTTTGACCGGATAATAATTTCTATCGATAACCTTGTTCAAGTTTTTGGTTACCCTTTTTGTTACCTTGAACAATTCTTTATGATCAAATTCACCATTTTTAACGAACATTGGCAATGCAATAGACGCCAAATTACAGACAGCAACCTCATCTGGTGCAGTATATTCCATTATCTCGGTACAAAGATTAGATGAGCGGATAGTACCTAGGTTTTGTTGATTGCTCTTGCGGTTGGCCGCATCTTTGTATAGCATATACGGAGTACCTGTCTCTATTTGAGATTCTAGTATTTTTTCCCAAAGCTCACGAGCCTTAACTGTTTTTCTACCTTTACCTTCGGCTTCATATTTAAGATAAAGCTTTTCAAACTCATCACTGTGTCTATTATAAAGATCAGGACATTCATTTGGGCACATTAAGGTCCAATCTTCATTAGCTTCGACCCTTCTCATGAACAAATCTGAAATCCACATGGCATAAAACAAATCCCTTGCACGCATTTCTTCTTTACCATGATTCTTTTTAAGATCCAAAAACTCAAAAATATCGGCATGCCAAGGTTCTAAATAGATAGCAAAACTCCCTTTTCGTTTACCGCCACCTTGATCTACATACCTTGCCGTATCATTAAAAACTTGCAGCATTGGTACAATACCATTCGAAGTACCGTTGGTGCCTGCTATATAAGATCCTGTAGCTCTAATATTATGTATAGACAAACCGATACCACCTGCCGATTGTGAAATTTTAGCGGTTTGTTTTAATGTATCGTAAATACCCTCTATACTATCATCTTTCATAGCCAAAAGAAAACATGAGGACATTTGAGGTTTTGGAGTACCAGAATTGAACAATGTTGGTGTAGCGTGGGTAAAATACTTTTTAGACATAAGTTCATATGTCTCAATAGCAGCATCTAAATCATTTAAATGTATACCAACAGATACACGCATTAACATATGTTGAGGACGCTCAGCGATCTTTCCATTAATTTTTAATAAATAAGAACGCTCTAATGTTTTAAAACCGAAATAGTCGTAGCTAAAATCCCTGTTATATATAATGGTAGAATCTAATCTCTCTGAGTTTTCAGAAATTACTTTATGTACCTCGTCCGATAGTAAAGGAGCCTTTTTACCCGTTCTTGGGTTTACATAAGTATATAAATCGTTCATTGTTTGAGAAAACGACTTTTTTGTATTTTTATGTAGGTTGGAAACAGAAATACGTGCAGCCAATTTTGCATAATCTGGGTGAGTAGTTGTCATGGTCGCTGCTATCTCTGCCGCAAGATTATCCAATTCAGAGGTTGTTACCCCATCATATAATCCTTCTATGACTCTCATGGCAACTTTAAGCGGATCAACAAGACCGTTTAGACCATAACATAATTTACGTACACGTGCAGTGATCTTATCGAACATGACCACTTCTTTTCTTCCATCTCTTTTAACTACGAACATTGGCTACAAAAATTTTAGGTTACTACTATTTTTAAATTATTAAATGTTAAAAATTTAACATTTAAAATAAAGGCACAACATTCCAATGATTAGCATAAAGAATGTTAGTACTGTATATTATTTAGAAATCGGCGTCGAAGCTGATTTTCTGGGAATCATCATCTTTATCTTTATTCAAAACACCTGCTTTCTGATATTCAGATACACGTTTCTCAAAGAAATTGGTCTTACCTTGTAATGAAATCATATCCATAAAGTCAAATGGATTACTAGCATTGTAAACCCTATCACATTCTAATTCAACCAACAGTCTATCGGTTACAAATTCTAAATACTGGGTCATTAATTTGGAGTTCATACCAATTAAACTAACCGGTAATGATTCTGTGATAAACTCGCGTTCTATGTCAAGGGCATTGGTTAGAATCTCTGTTATACGCTCTTTCGGCACTTTATTCATTAAGTGTTTGTTATGCAAGTGAACGGCATAATCGCAATGCATACCTTCATCTCGAGATATAAGCTCGTTTGAAAAAGTTAAACCAGGCATCAACCCTCTTTTTTTCAACCAAAATATGGAACAAAATGCTCCGGAGAAAAATATACCTTCAACTGCTGCGAAAGCGATCAAACGTTCTGCAAAACTTGGAGATTCAATCCAGTTTAAAGCCCAATCTGCTTTTTTCTTAATTGCAGGAAAATTTTCTAATGCTTTAAAAAGTACATTTTTTTCCTTTTCATCTTTCACATAAGTATCAATCAGCAAAGAATAGGTTTCAGAATGAATGTTCTCCATCATGATCTGAAATCCGTAAAAGAATTTTGCCTCTGCATACTGAACTTCACTGACAAAATTTTCGGCCAAGTTTTCATTGACTATTCCGTCAGAAGCGGCAAAGAATGCAAGAATATGTTTTATAAAGTAGCGCTCATCATCATTCAACTTATTATTCCAGTCATTCAAGTCTTCATGCAAATCAATTTCCTCTGCTGTCCAAAAACAAGCCTCACATTTTTTATACCATTCCCATAGGTCATCATGTTTGATAGGGAAAATAACAAAACGATCATCATTTGGCTCCAAAATAGGCTCTAAAGCTGTGGACATAGTATTTAAATTTTTAAAATTAGTTGTGAAAAAGAATACAATCTTCTTTCATGAAGGTACTAACAAAGATTCAAAATTGTATTGAAAATATGAAGCTAGTTTAGGTATTTGCCTTACAAAGTTTTTAACATAACATGTTGAAATGTGCTCTCGTTCTAAGTGTTCACTACCCTCAACGAAATAAGGGCTCAGCGTTAATTTTAGGTAAAGTTTAAACATGTTTCTTTTAAACCAAAAAGTATAAAAAATCATACTAAATGGTTTATTGGTGAAAGCTTGAAATAAGGTGAAAGTTAGTTTCTAAAATAAAAAATGTACGGCCCCACTAATGCTTCTATTATGAAAAATGCCCACCAAGACTAATAAAGGTAGTTCCCCCGAAACCTTTTCTTAGAATGTAATCATACGACTAAACGTATTAATACTATTTGGCGCTCAAACATTAGATATAAGGCAACATACACTACCTTATAAAGAACCGTACTATTTTTAAACTTTTATACCTGCTTTAAAGACTCCTTGAACTTTCAAAGATTCTCCGTTTGCATTCTCTAATTGTACTTCTAATTTTCCATCTACTTTATTAGAAATACTCTCTGTAATTATAATATCTCCAGATTTGATAAAGAAAGGTAATTCACTCACCTCCTTTAAATCTGCAAAACCATAAACACCGTTAAAACTATTGATCAAACAGTGAATATTCTTAATTTTATGTTTACCCGTTGGCACTCCCTTAGATTTCTTATAATCAGAAGCTATAATAAATTCAAGGTTATGTTTTTTACCGGCATCACAATCTGTGAAGCTCAACACCAACTTATCTGCTTTATTGCCAAACTTATCTAGCTCCGTAATTCTTTTAAAAGATGCAGAACCGTCTATGTGAAAACTAGAACTACCACCTATATTAAAACTACAAGTGCCATTCTCTAAACTTGCGTGTCCTATTTCACTTTTAGCCCCACTGGCCAACAACATAAATGGAACTATACCAAAACAAATCAATTTCAATGATTTACCAACAAACCGTAAAATATTCTGTAAGATCATTAGTTAAACTTTGAATTATGGTCTATTCACTTTAGTTAAATTTTGTTCAATAGCTACTTCCATATTTCCACTAAAAGATTCTTCATCTTCCATTACATGAGATGCGATCAACAAGATCACAATAAAAAATGCCAACATAACACCGCATCTTCTCATTTCTATTTCATTTATAATATACTGAACTCTAGGCTAAAGGTAATTTTAAGGCTAAATAGCCTATAGCTATTTTGTATAATCTGTGCTCTTTTATGTATAAACGGACCATGAAAAATTCAAAAAATTTACTGAAAATACAAAATGTAAGGCTTTTCTTTCATTTTGATATGATTTAGAAAGGTTTAACACCCTTAACGCAAAATATACCGATTACACTAAAATTTCATCCATTGATACAAATTAGCATATGAAAACTGCACAAACGCTTAATTTTTCATAACTTTCTAACTTGATACCCTAACATTATGCTACAAGCTGTAATTGTTGATGATGAAATAAAAGCACTACAAAGCTTAACGTGGGAGCTCACTAATTTTAGTGATGAAATTAATGTAATTGCTTCATTTACAAATCCGAACGAAGCACTATCGTACTTAGAAACACACACGCCAGATTGCCTATTTTTAGATATAGAAATGCCCACAATGGACGGATTTCAATTTATTAGAAAACTGACCAACAAAAATTTTCCTGTTGTAATAACCACCGCTTACAATCAATATGCCCTAAAAGCTATTAAAAGCCAAGCCTTAGATTATCTTTTAAAACCGATTGATACCGATGATCTGGAAGAAACCATTGTAAAGATCAAAAAGTTTAACAGTAAAAACTTTTCTGTTGAAAAGTTAGAAATGGCCCTTTTAAATTATAACTCTAGAGCCGTTCACAAGCGAATTACGCTAAATACAGACGGTAAATTGCTATTTTTAGAGAGTGATGAAATATTGTATGCCGAATCTGATGGTAATTATAGTACCATTTTTTTAACCGATGGTCAAAAAATAGTGCTAACCAAAAAACTGAAGGAGGTTAATGAATTATTACCTTCCGATTCTTTTTTTAGGATCCATAATTCATATATCATAAACCTTAATAAGATAAAGGAATTTTTAAAGACAGATGGTTATGTAGTCTTAAAATCGAACCATAAAATACCCGTTTCCCGACAAAAAAAATCAGATTTCTTAGACATGTTATAGGGCTTTACCCTATCAGAAATTTTCAAAGCTTTTTCTCAATCAATAGTGCATAAACTCAGGTACAAATTCCATTTCTTTTTTCTCTATGCTTTGGCACTGTCTTTACACGGTTATGCTCAGGGTACCTCTAATGAGTTAAAAGAAAATTTGGATAGTCTTCTTATAGTAACACCAAAAACTTTTAAGGAGATCGATGGTCTTCTACATCCATTTAAGAACGACAGTATACAATTACGCTATATTCAAGAAAAGTCCGTCAATAGAAAATATAGCCTAGGTCAGGCTTATGCTTTAAATCAACTAGGTTCTTTTTACAGAGACAAAGAACTATATTCGCAAGCATTAGAATTATACCAACAAGCATTACATTTATCGGTAGAGGCCAATAGCATAGAATTTAGGGTCTATAGCCTTAATAACATCAGTAGTGTATACTCTAGAACAGATGCTGTAAAATCTGCATTGGATTACAGCCAAAATGCCCTTGAACTAGCTGAAACCGTCAACAATCCTAGCGATGCTCTTAAAAGAAGTATTATAGCCTCATTAAATAATATTGGGGCAACCTATCAAATGCTAGAACAATATGAACTAGCGATTGAAAAGTATGAAAGATCCATGTCTCTTGAAAAAGAGTTGGATGACAAACTGGGGTTGGCCATTAACCATAAAAATGTTGGCGAATGTTATGAAGCACAAGGCATACTAGATCCTGCATTAACGAATTTTAGAAAATCTCTCGTTTATTATGAGATTATGGATTCTAACAAGGGTAAAATAATGTGTAACTATAACATTGCCCATGTATATGTTCATCAAGGAAAAATACAAGAAGCCATAGATATTCTACAATCCAATTTAATAAAGGCTAAAGCTATCAACGACCAAAATATCATTACCACGATTTACATAAATCTTGGTTGGGCTTTTATACGCCTAGGTGATTACACAGCGGCACAGACTAATCTAGAATCGGGGTTGGCCCTGGCCAAATCTAACAACATAAATGCAGAAATAGCGGAAGCCAATAAATTTCTATCTGAACTTTGGATCAAAAAAGATGATTACCAAAAGGGGATGAGTTATTATAAAGATTTTAAAAAATATGAAGAACGCATTACAAACTCCCTAAACTTGAGGTATGTTAATGATATGATTCTGCGATACGAATCTGAAATGAGGGAAAATCAATTGGAACGCCTGGCAGAAGAAAATGAATCTGTTCGTTTAAAGCTGAGGAAAAACAAGACCATGTTGATTATCATTGGTATATCGTTGATATTATTAATCGGTATTTTATACATTCTTTACCGTCAAAGCCAACTGAATGCAGACAAAAAATTATTGACCTTGGAACAAAGTATGTTACGAAGTCAAATGAATCCACATTTTTTATTCAACTCTCTAAATTCCATTAAATTATACATTATAAATAATGAGAAAAAGAATGCCGTTCATTATTTAAACAAGTTTTCAAAATTAGTAAGGAAGATTTTAGAAGCATCGTCGCAGCGTGAAATCTCATTAGCTGAGGAATTGGAAACCGTAGAACTTTACATGAACATAGAAAACATTAGATTTTCTAATGAAATCAATTTTACCGTTCATATTAAAGATGATATCGATGTACACAATATTAAAATTCCCTCTTTAATTCTTCAACCATTTTTAGAGAATGCCCTATGGCACGGATTATCTTCAAAAGACGGTGCTAAAAATATAGATTTAGAGGTCAAAAGAGGAAAAAACGGTTTTATAGAAATTGTTATTACCGATAACGGTGTGGGCAGAGACGCTGCTGAGAAAATAAAGGATAGCAAAGTTCTTAAAAGAAAATCTGTTGGTATTGATATTACCAAAGAACGTTTAGCCAACTTTTCCCGAGATTACGAGAATTATTTCCATGTTGATATCATTGACAAATTTGATGATGAAACCAACCCTGTTGGCACCCAAATTGTCATCTACATACCAACTATTTAAGATGGTCTTCAGCCACCTCTTCTAACTCCTTATACCAAGATTCACCAAATTTTCTAATTAAAGCTTCTTTAACGAACTTATAAATAGGCACTTTCAATTCGTCTCCTAAGGCACAGGCAGGATCGCATATATGCCACTTATGATAATTAACAGCTGTCAATTCTGTGTACTCTCTAACTCTTACTGGGTACAGATGGCAAGAAACCGGCTTTTTCCAATCAATTACACCTTGGTTATAAGCTTCTTCAATACCGCATTTGGCAACTTTCTTATCATCAAAAATTACGTAAGCACATTCGCTACCGTTTACCAAAGGGGTTTCCCACTCACCATCTTCGCCCTTTACAAAGGCCCCTTCTTTTTCGATAACCGATATTCCTTCCGGTCTAAGAAAAGGTTTAACATTGGCATAGATATCAACCATAATTTCAGTTTCGTTATCATCTACAGGTGCACCTGCCTCTCCATCTACACAACACCCACCTTTGCAGGCACTCAAATTGCAGACAAAATCATTCTCTATTATTTCCTCGGATACTATAGTTTTTCCTAATTGAAACATGGCGTAGTTTAAAGGGCGCAAGATACATATTTTAAAAAAGTATAAATCCTAGATTATTTTAAAATAAAGATCCAAGTGCATGTTTATAAACGTAAATTTGCAAAAAATTAGAAAGATGGATCTTCATTTTAATTTAAGGGAAATTGCTACCGCCAGTATGGTTCTATTTGCCGTAATAGATATTTTAGGAAGCATACCGATTATCATTGGCCTAAGAAAGAAAGTAGGCCACATTCAATCTGAAAAAGCTTCTGTGGTAGCAGCTGTGATAATGATAGCGTTTTTGTTTCTTGGCGAAGAAATCTTAAACTTGATCGGCATAGATGTAAATTCATTTGCCGTGGCCGGTGCTTTTATTATTTTCTTTTTAGCAATTGAAATGATTTTGGGAATCACCCTTTATAAAGACGATGAACCAGAAAGTGCATCTGTTGTACCCATAGCTTTTCCATTAATTGCAGGTGCAGGTACACTAACCTCTTTACTTTCCTTAAGGGCAGAATATTACGTTGAAAATATTATTGTAGCTATTATCGTCAACATTGTGTTCGTATTTATTGTCTTGAAATCATCGGGCAAGATTGAAAAAATGTTAGGAAAAAATGGGGTGAACGTTATTAGAAAAGTATTTGGGGTTATACTAATGGCCATAGCCGTTAAATTATTCGCTGCCAATATAAATCAACTTTTCTAGACCGTTAGAAGATTGTATTTTTATAAAAACAAATTTATGAGCAAGACATTATCCATCATATTCATAGTTATTGCAATTGCTTTAATCGCCTATAACGTAACATTGGTGAATTTTGCAGATCCTTTTGAGAAGAACAGTACTATTGCCTTGATCGGCATAATGGCATCGTTATGTGCCGTTGTTCTACTGTTGGTATTTGTAACCAGTAAGAAGATTCAAGACAAGATGAACGAAGACTAATTATAGGTCTTAATTTCGCCAGATTCTTGTTGTTCTATACCGCCACCATCTAATTCCAAAACTTTTTGCAGCATTAAGTCCTCATCAGACTTTATCTTGGCATGTATGTTTGTATTGAACAGTTGTTCTGCAATATTGGCCTTTAAGAATAACTTGATGCTTTGCTCATGTTCGTAGAAATTCATTCTAAGGTTTCTGTCTACCGAATATTCCACAAACTTCTCAAAAAGGATATCATCGACCCTAAAATCGTTTACAAATTCTTCTTGGGTATATTGTGCATATCGTTCACGATCTTCGTCTAAATGCTCGAATACGAAAAAGGAAATAAACCCTAAGTTATCCATACTGTCAACGGCCTCTTCTTCATTAGTACCAATAGGCACAAAAACATCAGGAATTATTCCGCCACCGCCATAAACCACCTTTCCTTTAGGGGTTACGAACTTTAATGAATCTGCCACTTTTATACTATCAACGGAAATCATTTCACCGCTATGATACCTGTCGGTAAAACGCTGATAGTAATCTTTAGTGCCATTAGCGTATGTTTTTTGAATACTTCTTCCTGTAGGGGTATAATATCTAGAAACCGTTAATCTAACGGCCGAACCATCGCCTAATGCCATTTCACGCTGTACCAAACCTTTACCAAAAGACCTACGCCCAACTATAGTACCTATGTCATTATCCTGTAATGCTCCAGCAACAATTTCACTGGCAGAGGCTGATCTTTCATTGATCAGAACATAGATCGGCTTATCTTCGAAACTACCTTCATCGGTTGCAAAACTTTTACTGATCTTACCTTTTTTGTTTTTAGTAAATAAAATGAGTTTACCATCTTCTAAAAACTCATCTGCCATTTCTTCGGCCATACCTAAATAACCACCGGGATTATCACGTAGATCCAGAACCAATTTTTTGGCTCCCCGATTTTGTAATCTTCCCAAAGCCTCTTTGAACTCTTTGTAGGTTGACTCCGCAAAACGGTTCACCTTTATATAGCCAATATCTTTTGTAAGCATATAAAAGGCATCTACACTTTTTAAAGGAACTATACCGCGTTTTACTTTGACGTTGAACGTTTTGTCTTCTGATTTTCTATATACGGTTAAATCAACCGTGGTGCCTTCTTTACCCTTTAATTTATCTACAATGACCTCACTTGGAAAATCCTTACCATAAAGCGTATCCTTACCGGCCATTAATATACGGTCACCAGGTAAAATTCCCTTCACATAACTAGGACCATCTTTTACGGTTTTAATTACCGCAATGGTATCATGATAAGAGTAGAAATTGATACCTATGCCCACAAAATCGCCCTTCATATTATCTGCCACACTAGACATTTCTTTTTCAGAAATATAAACCGAATGTGGATCCAATTTTTCTAGAATACTATTTACGGTAACATCAACAATACTATCGGTATTGACATCATCTACATATTCATAATCAATGTAGTCAATTAACCTGTTTAATTTGTCTTTTTTAGAATTGGTTGAGAAAAGTCGTTCTGGAGAGTCATTAAAATTCAGTTTTCCACCAATAAAAAACCCTAATGCAAGAGCAGAAGCGATAATTAAAGGAAATAGAGCACTGTATTTTTTATTCATCATTAGTGTTAACGTTAGTTTGTCACATTTATTTCTGGCATGTGTTGTATTTCAACCCCGGCTTTCTCCAAAAATTTTAATCCGGAATCATCTTTATAACCCACTTGGTACACTACACGTTTAATGCCAGACTGGTGTATTAATTTACTACACTCTCTACAAGGCGATAACGTGATGTATAAAGTAGCCCCTTGACAAGATTGTGTTGAACTTGCCACTTTTAGAATAGCATTGGCTTCGGCATGCAAAACATACCACTTGGTATACCCATCTTCATCTTCACAATAATTCTCAAAACCAGTTGGGGTACCGTTATATCCATCAGAAATTATCATTCTATCCTTAACGATAATTGCACCTACCTGTTTTCTAATACATGACGATAATTTTCCCCATTCTTTGGCCATTCTCAAATAGGCCCTATCATATTTTAATTGTTTTTCTTTCTTCATTAACAGTGAGCTTTAGAAAAGCACATAACCCTAAGTTACCCGCTTTGATCAGTAAAGTCATTATCGTAGGCTAAACTTTAACAATCTAAAAAGGAAATGTTTCATATAACAACGGTATCGTTATCAGTATTACAACTATACTGCCTACAATTATAAAAATACGCTGCTTGACCTTTAATAGTATTTGAATAATATAAGCTAAGATCAATACCAATAAAACAATTACAACTTGAGACAATTCAATGCCACCGGCGAAACCCAATAATGGTGCCAACTTCCCCTCTTCTCCCATAACCATCATTTTAAAATAATTGGAGAAACCAAAGCCATGCACTAGTCCAAAAAAACCTGTTGCTAATACATGAAACCATATTGTTCTGTTTTCTTTTTGAAGCTTCAAATCTATAATATTGAACAATGCTGTTGCCAAAATGGTTACAGGTATTAAAAACTCAATCCATGTAGCATCAATCACCATAATCTCATAGACCGAAAATACCAATGCCAAACAATGGGTTATGGTGAAAACTGTAGCCAACAATAGCACATTCTTCCAGCTTTTAAAAGTAAATGGCAGTGCCAAGGCGGTCAAAAAAAGAATATGATCGTAAGCATTGATATCCAATACATGTTGTAAACCTAATTCTATATAAAACCAAAACTCTTGCATTGTAACTCTAATATTAAATTATACCAACTAGTTTAATCCGCGTTCTTTTTGTATGGTTTCATACGCTTCCTGCACTTGCTTAAACTTCTCTTCCGCCCCTTTTTTAATAGCTTCATCTTTAGTATTCACTCTATCTGGGTGGTATTTTTTCGCCATATTCCTATACGCTTTTTTCACCTCTGCATCGGTAGCTGTTTTTGGTATATCAAGAATTTTATATGAGTTGTTCGCAGATTTTACGAACATGGCCTTAATACTTTCAAATTCGTTCAATGAAACCCTAAGATACCCAGCAATTTCCCTGATTTTTTCAATCTCGGGATTACTTATGCTACCATCTGATTGTGCAATACCAAACAAAAAATGAAGTAATTGTAACCTGACCTCATAACGCGTACGTTGTGCTAAAAATGCAGATACCTTTTGTGGAGATATTTGCCCTTTTTTATTTATTTCATTGAACCTTCTAAAAATAGCATTTGCTTTATCCTTACCGTATGTACTCACAAAATACTGACGAACATAGTCCATTTCCGACTGGCTCACTTGTCCGTCTGCCTTTATAACTATAGAACATAAGGATAACAAATTCAGTTCAAAATCTTCGGCAGTAACATTTGGTCTTGTATAGTCTTCAAATACACTACGTGCACTACCTTTACTAGGTCCAAAAAAGTTATCTATAATACTACCGGCAAAGAAGCCCAAAATAGCTCCAGATAAACCTCTAAAAGAAAAACCAATTACGGCCCCTAACCATTTAATCATTTTCGTATTCTCAATTTTGCCAAAGATAAAATATTACCAATAGAAAGTATGGCCAATGAAAAGTTAAGGTCTTAAGCTCTCCTGCGACTAATTGATTATCTTTGTAATAATTAATTAAAATATTAAGAATATGTACCCTGCGGAATTAGTAAAACCAATGAGAGATGATCTGGCCTCTGCCGGATTTGAAGAATTATATACTGCAGATGCAGTAACAAATGCCATAAATAAAGAAGGTACAACTTTAGTTGTAGTAAACTCTGTTTGTGGTTGTGCAGCAGCCAATGCAAGACCTGCTGCTAAAATGAGCTTGCAGAACGATAAAAAACCTGATCATGCCGTTACGGTATTTGCCGGTGTTGATAAAGAAGCTGTTGATGCGGCAAGAAACTTAATGGTTCCTTTCCCTCCATCTTCCCCATCTATGGCATTGTTCAAAGACGGTGAATTGGTTCATATGATCGAACGCCACCATATTGAAGGTAGACCTGCTGAAATGATCGCTCAAAACTTAGCACAGGCTTACGATGAGTTTTGCTAAATCTATAGCTTAGTATATTTCCAAATAAAATAATAGATTAAAAAACCGCTCTAATTGAGCGGTTTTTTATTTTTGTACTATGCAGAAACTGCTTTCCTATATTATAACCCCCTTTTTTTTCATAGCATTTGGACTATGTCTACTTATTTTTCATCCTATTCAGTGGGCGGCTTTTAAAATCTTTGGATATAACGGACTAAAGCCCGTAGTCAGCAAATTGAATTTCTTTTTAATGCGAAGCACCAATATTTTGGGCACTACCTACAAATTCACTAACAATTTTGACCTTCCAGTAGATAAACCTTTGATCATTGTAACCAATCATCAAAGTATGTATGATATACCTCCATTAATTTGGTATATGCGCAAGCACCATCCAAAATTTGTGAGTAAAAAAGAGCTGGGCAAAGGTATACCCAGTGTATCTTTTAACTTAGTTCACGGTGGATCTGTACTTATTGACAGAAAGGATGGAAAATCGGCAATAATGGAAATAGGTAAACTTGGTGCTTACATTGAAAAACATAAAAGAAGTGCCGTTATATTTCCTGAAGGAACTAGAAGCAGAGACGGACATCCAAAACCTTTTAAACCTATGGGACTTAAAATGCTTCTTAAAAAAGCGCCTTCAGCTTTGATCGTTCCCATAAGTATAAACAATTCATGGAAATTAGTCAGGTTTGGGCAGTTTCCTATGGGGTTAGGATCTAAGGTAAGATTAGAGGTACAACAACCTATTGAGAACAAGGGCAATCTTGATGAACTAGTAAAACAAATTGAAGCATCCGTGGTTAGCGGCGTAAACTCCTTTAAATGACCGATTCAGAAATAGTAGAAGAAACCATAATTTTCGTCAAAGAAACATTACAAAATGCAGAGGGAGGGCATGATTGGTTTCATATTGAACGTGTTTTCAATAATACCATGCTCATTGCCAAAGAAGAAGATGTAAATATTTTGGTGGTTAGCCTGGGTGCATTACTTCATGATATTGCAGATGCTAAATTTAATGATGGAGATGAGACGTTAGGTCCCAAAATGGCCGAGAATTTTTTATTAAGTCTAGAAGTGCCTAAAAGAATCATTAACCATGTAACCAATATAATCAAGTACAGCTCTTTTAAGGCAGGCTTGAACGATGGCAAGATGAAGAAAAAACCATTTACCTCTAAGGAGCTAAAAGTGGTGCAAGATGCCGATCGTTTAGATGCAATTGGTGCTATTGGTATTGCAAGAGCATTTAATTATGGCGGATTTAAAAATAGAGCACTTTATGATCCAAGCATTCCTCCAAACTTAAACATGAGCAAAGAGGAGTACAAGAAATCACAAGCACCTACCTTAAATCACTTTTACGAAAAACTGCTGTTACTAAAAGACAAAATGAATACGGAAACCGGAAAGCGTTTGGCAGAAAAAAGACATCAATATATGATAGATTTTCTAGAGCAATTTTATCAAGAATGGAATCCTCTTAAAAATTTAAGCTAGCGACAATTAACTAAGCTATATCGAATAAAAAAAGGGTCTCATTTTTCATTGAGACCCTTTTTACTTTTAAAATTTTACTTATTTCTGTGGCAACTCTCTTGTTAGCCAACCTCTTCTGCTTGCGGTTGCAATGGCATAAGGGGTAATCCAAAACAAACCAAATGTGTAAAGTACACTGTAAGAATATGCCCAGAAAGACTCTGAAAACGTATATCTTTTTGCATAAAATATCACTGGGAATGTAGACAGCACCAATATACTTAAGAATGTAGAGCTTAAGAACAATAAAGGATGCGTGAAAACAAATACTAGCATAAACAGTACAAATGGGTAACACAACACAATTCTTGAAAACTGGCTAAAGAACAATAATCTTGTACCCGCTTTTGGTCCTTTTCTAAAGTTTGTAAATACATATTTAGACATTTGTATATTCTCACGAACATTACTTCTACCCCATCTAATAAACATTTTATAAAGACCTTTATATTTTTCTGGAACGTTGGTATACGCAAAAGCATTTCTTTGAAACAATACATGAAAACCTTGTTTCAATATCATATTGGTCATGGCTCTATCTTCACCAATATCAGAAGGTTGCCCCATAAAGGTTTGATTAATCCACTCATCTAAACAACCAAATACCGCTGTAGCTCTATAAGCCGCCAGTGCCCCTGGTGTACATAAAACCGATTTTAAAGTACTTTCAGATGAACGTACAAACTCAAAACTAAGTGCAAAACTTACATCTAGCATTTTAGGTAATATTTCTTTCTTGTTATTTAAAACACGAATATTACCTGCAACCGCACCACAGTTTTCATCAACAATGAACGGACTCACTAAATTTCTTAACGTATCTGGGTCAACGATAGAATCACTATCAACAGTAACGAAAATTTCCCCTGTACCTTCTTTAAATCCTCTATAAAGGGCATGACGCTTACCCATATTTTTAGGTTGCTGGCAGATAGAAACCCTATCTCCCAATTCTTTTTTGGCTTCAAGCATCCAGTTCCAAGTATCGTCTTTACTACCATCATCGATAGCCAACAATTGTACTTTATGCTCTGGGTAATCACTATCCGCTAAACTTTTAAGAGTGGCCCAAACTTGTTTACCTTCATTATAAGCTGGTACAATTACAGTTACGGTCGGTAATTCATCATCGGTTACCGATGGTATCGCCTTATATTTTAAAAAACGTACAAAAGTGTAGATAAAGAAGCTTAATTTGAAAACGAAGAAAGCTGCAGCTACAATCATAAAAATAAAGCCGATAAGGCTACTTCTACGCTCTAAATGCAAATCTGTAAAATCGTTTTGTAAAATATAAGCTAAATAAGCAGATCCAAACATTAATACAAATGTACTGCCCATTACAAAAATACCCCATGCGTTGGCATTTTCTATCTGGTCGGCAATCTTAGAGAAGAAAGATTTCTTAACTTCTTTTTCCGAATTTTTCTTTGAAATTTTCATATCTTTTATGGTAGTGTTCTTGGTTTTCATAAATGGTTCTAATATTTATTTCATTCACCCTATCTACGCTTAGATTTCTCTTTTGGACTTTATTTTAACAAAACTTTCGAAAGAAATTTTTTACGCCATAAAACTGCATAACATTTAATTTTAAGCCGCTAATTCAAATGCTTATATTTTTAACTTAAACGCAATATTTAGTTCTTTTTCATGCACTTATGTTAATCATTTGGACATTATACCTGTTTAACTGTATTAAAAATTATCAGCCAAATTTTTAATAAAAACATTTCCATTTTTATTGATGCTCACATTTCCTCCGGATTTTCAAATACCAACAAAAATCTATGACAACACTTTTAAAAAAGTACCCACGAGGGGACATTTTATAATGTTGAAGTTTGTGGCATATTATTTTAAAATAACTTTAATTGACCATCTTTATAAGATTCATGCAACTGAGTATTTAACTTTAGGAAAGTTCTATTATTGAAATAAGTGCGTTTAGCCAAACGTACCATATCATGAATTTGAGTAGCTATTTTGCCTTCTCCTCTGCTACGAATGCCAAAACGGCTATCATTTAAAGTTCCACCATGGCATTCCTCTATTTGATGTAATACCTTATCTGCTTTGTTCGGGAGTGTTTTTCGAATCCAATCGGTGAATATTTCTCCAATGGCCCCATTTAATCTTACAACGGTAAACGCCATAGACAAAGCACCACGATCCGCAACCGCTTTTGCTAAATTTAGAATTTCATGACTGTTGATTCCTGGAATAATTGGAGCCAACATGGCATTTACGGGTATACCGTTCTTAGATAATACCTCAATAGCTTCTAACCGCTTCTTTATAGTGGTGGTTCTAGGTTCGAGAATTCTTCTGGTTTCTTCCGATAACGATGTAATCGAAATATTAACGCCAATTAACCCGTGTTCGTTCAATTTCTTAAGGATATCCAAATCACGTAAAATCAAGGCATTTTTGGTTATGATACCTACTGGGTGTCGGTATTTCAAGAAAATCTCCAAACATTTTCTTGTTAATTGAAATTCTTGCTCGGCAGGTTGGTAGCAATCTGTATTACCTGATAGTACAATCGTACAGGCTTTCCATTTTTTACTTTTCAATTTCTCTTCTAACAATTTTGGCGCATTATGCTTTACCAGTATTTTACGCTCAAAATCCAACCCTGCACTATAGCCCCAAAATTCATGTGCATTTCTTGCATAACAATAAATACAACCATGCTCACAACCTTGATACATGTTCATGGAATAACTCATGCCCACATCTGGACTAGTTACCTTGTTGACAATTGTTTTAGGGTAAACCGGTATATACTGGGTTTTATTCTTGTCGGAAACCTCACCTTCTACACGACAAAATTCTAGAAAATCGCCTCTAGTCTCGTAGCTGTATGTTGAGAATTTATTGTTGGTATTCTTTTGGGCACCTCTACCCCTTACAATACTATGAGATTTCATTAATTAGGATTTAATCCAAAATTATGGAATAAATCCTAATTAAAATTTTATTTAACACCTACTTGTACCAGCTGTTTTTTCGTTCCTCTTTTGGCATAGAACATCAATTCGTCATTTTGACGATCAATATAAGGCGCTGAGACCATAAGTGGTAAGCGAGCTTCAGTGTCATCAATAACCTTATTATACTTCATATGCCCATTCTCATCTAAACGAATTAAAAAGACATTTCTATTTCTACTTAATCCTTGCTTGAACATAATACGATCATCGCTCAATTGTTGAGGATTCTCTGCAGATGTACTTATAAAGAAATAGGTTGAATTATTCTTAGTGTACGCGCTATAAGAAGCATAAGCACCATCACCTTGGGTTACCTCGGTTTTATTAATATTTCTTGCCCATACCAAATCTCCAGTAGCACTAAGTTTTGCACTTATTATATCGTTATGATGATATCTGGTTACCATAACCCTACCACCACTTGAGTTAGACTGTACACTATTACTTGTAAAATATTCTTCTGCATTGAACAAGATATTGCCTTCTGCAGTAATATCCATACCCTTAAACACAAGATTCTTAATGGCTTTATCATCTTCGCGCCCAAATTTATCTAACATGAACTGTTCTGAAAAAGCATTAAATTTTTCGGTTTTTAAGGTGAGGGATTGTGGCTCCAAGTTAAAATAAGATATACCGTTATATCGATTATCTTTTCGATCGGCATAAAAACCGATACAAAGCAGTTCGTCTCCCTTAAAAATTGGTTTTAATGCTTCAGGAAATTTCCCTGGGGTGAAGAATGACTGTGTACTTCTACCATTTTTTGAAACCCTGACCATTTCATATTGAAATTTTCGCTCAGTCACGTTAAATCGTTTCTTCTTAAAATACGCCTTACCAACTAAATACACATTTTGAAGATCTTTGGAAAAGACCACATTTTCAAATGCATAGTTTTTCTCTTCAACCTCATCAGAAAAATCATGCTCGAATATTTTATCCAAATTCGATTTAAAAGCATAAATAGTATGCTGGTCTACCTTCCTCTTTTTGTAATGTGTAGTTATAGCAAAGGCAGATTTATCGTCATTGAACAAGATGGATGTTGTAAAGCCAGATGAAAAGTTTCTGTTGTAGAAATTTCTATCCAAAGGTTGTTCTACGGGATCAGATGCAATGGATAGAATAGTCTCCTTAGTAAATTGAAACTGTGAAAACGGACTTCTATGTACTTCATATTGATAGCTTCTACTATTATAGTTGTACTCTAAAAATAGTAGGTATACTTGTCCGTTTTGTACATACGCATCTATAAAATTAGCTCCTTTGAGTTTATAATTATACTCAGAAACAAGTTCTAGATCCTTATTATAATGTTCAATAAAATAACCTTTGGGCCTTAGAACAATTCCCGTGTAATATGCACGCACCACAACAGTACCTTCATTGCCGTCATCAGCAATTGCCAGCATATTGGAGTATCTGTATTTGTCGTGAAACTTTTCTCCAATAGTATATGAAACCAGTTCTTCTTGAGCAAAAGAACTTAAAACATTGATCGTGAATAAAAATAAGAATACGCTACGTTTTAACATAACCAGATTGGTTTATGTCATGAACCCGGAAAATCAGCTTTTCTTTTTTCTAAAAATGCTGTTGTGCTTTCGGTAAAATCATCAGTTCCGAAACAGGCACCAAAAGCCTCAATTTCCTGCTCATAACCATTTACAGTATTCTTAAAACCAGCATTTACAGCTTTTATTGCATGAGCAATGGCTACTGAGGAATTATTGGTGATTTTTGATATGATTTTATGGCATAACGGCAACAATTCTTCTTGTGAAGTTACATGGTTTACCAGTCCATAAGTTTTAGCTTGATCTGCAGAAATCATACCCGCGGTCATGATCATCTCCATTGCCCTGCCTTTACCAACCAACTGAGGCAAACGTTGAGTACCGCCATACCCAGGTATTAATCCTAAAGAAACTTCTGGAAGCCCCATTTTGGCATTATCGCTAGCCACTCTAAAATGACAAGCCATAGCTAGTTCTAATCCTCCGCCAAGGGCAAAGCCGTTAACTGCTGCAATGACGGGAGTTGTTAAGCCTTCAACAAAATCGAACAACTGTTTTTGACCTTTAGCGGCTAATTTTTTCCCTTCCTTTTCGCTAAAATCTGCAAACTCAGAAATATCTGCACCAGCTACAAAAGCCTTTTCACCACTACCTGTCAAAATAATGGCCTTAATAGTCTTGTCTTTTTGTAAATCTTTAAAAGCATCATGTAACTCCCTAATTGTTTCCTTATTTAAAGCATTTAATTTACTTGGTCTATTGATGGTTACAATTGCAGTTGTTTCTTCTTTCTCAATAAGTATTGTTTCGTATGACATTGTTGTTGATTTGTTGCATTAAACATTTTCCTTTGGAAACATTACACAAAATACCGTTCCCTTACCAAGTTGTGAGGTAAACTTAATGGTACCTTTATATGTCTCCACTATATTTTTCACCATTCCTAAGCCTAAGCCCATTCCACTGGTCTTGGTAGTAAACTTAGGTTCGAAAATTTTATCTTCATTTTCTTTTTCAATACCGTGACCATTGTCCGCTACCGATAATTTTACCATATTTCCTTCAGACGCTACAGTTACCAAAACTCTTGGCGATTCTACATCTGGCACAGCTTGTATCGCATTTTTTACCAAATTGGTAACCACTCTTATTAATTGTGTACGATCTAATTTCGCAATAATTTCTTCTTCATCGGCAATGAAATGAATATAATCTTCGTTAAAAATATCTAAAGCCAGTTTTACGATTTTTACAACATTCAGTGTTTCATTCTGTTGCGCTGGCATTTCGGCAAAATTTGAAAATGCTGACGCAATACTGCTCATGGTATCTATTTGCTGTATTAAGGTATTGGAATACTCCTTTACCTTTTTATGAATATCTGGATCATTAGGATCAAATTTGCGTTCAAAACTCTGCACGCTTAATCTCATGGGCGTAAGGGGGTTCTTAATTTCATGAGCCACTTGTTTTGCCATTTCTCGCCATGCCTGCTCACGTTCGCTACGGGCTAATTTTACAGCACTTTGACCTAATTCGTCAATCATTCCATTGTAAGCCGAAATCAGTTTTTCTATTTCTTCTCCGGGATTATCTAGATATATTTTTTTGTTCTGCTTACTCAATTCTGTTTTTCCCATCACGGTTGAGATGGTCTCCAATGATCGGGTTATATATTTTGAAATAAAAAACGCAAATGATATTGCCATTAATAGCATGAGCAGGTAAACACCCGATAATCGCCATAAAAACTCTCTCAATTCATGGTCGTTGAACGAATTATCTTCAAAATAAGGTAAGTTTAAAATACCAATTGGTTTAAATTTTTGATCCGCTATATAAGTAAATGAGGCCTGATAATTATCTCCTGCCAAAGCATTTTCCATAACATAGCGTTTGTTCGGGCTAATCTCTAGCATATTTAGCACCTCAGCATCTAAACACATAGATATGGAGTCATTGGCAAATTTAGGTCGTGAACTTTTTATAAGCTCCCCATCCAAACTATAGATATTAAAATTCATGTTTTGCACTACGGCAATTTCATAAATTTCATTCTTAAAAATAAGATCCAAATTTTCCGTTGTAACGGGGTATGTTGTTTTCTGAATGGTAAGATCAATACTTTGGCGTATTTGCTCTTCTTTACGTTCCATTCTGTTTTCATGGTAATCTATATTGATTTCCTTAAACTGATAAACGGTAATGCCAAATATTAAAACAGATGCGATTAACACCAAAAAAATCATGGAAAGAAAAATACGTGACCGCAAAGATACTCTTGTTAACAAGCTTCAATTATTTGTTTAAAGTTAGCAAATATCACACCAAAAAGCATTAACAAACATAATGTCCACTCTTTTATATACATAATTAGTAGCTATAAGAAGTTTTTCAGTTGGCAACCTTGTACCAACTAACTCATTGTTACACAAAAAAGATACTAATGTTTTAAACATTTTAGCCCATATTGCAATTAGTTCATTTTGAAAGTAATTTCTTATATTTAAATGCGTTAAATCTTAGTACGCCCCTTATAGGTCTGATATGCTTTGCAATACTTTGTCTAAAAATCTTGCCTTTTTACTATTCATTCTAATTTCATTTAGCGCTTACTCTCAAAGCTTGGAGCCCCTAAAATTTCATCATATTCAAGATGGTATGTCTCAAAGCTCTGCTACCAAATTACTAGAAGATCGCTATGGGTTTATATGGGTAGGCACACGAAATGGGTTGAACAAATATGATGGTAAGGATTTTGAAATATTCAGAAAAAGTACTGATAATAAAACTGGACTTAGTCATGAATACGTAGTTGAACTGTATGAAGATGGCGAGAACTTACTTATTGGCACAAACGAAGGTTTAAATCTATATGACCGAAGTTTAAATATTGTAACCCCCTTTCCTTTTATAAACGAAGGATTACATATAAAAGACCGCAGCTTTCAATCGGTAGCAAGAATAAATGGAGAATTATGGTTAGGTACAGAATCGGCAGGTCTTTACAAATACAACGAAAATACAGGCAAGATAAGTCACTTGGCCCTCGACAACGATAAATTAGAGGTTGTTAATCCTAGAATAAACCAGATACATAAGATAATTCCATTAGATGCCAACAGGGTACTTATTATTTCATCGTACAATATCATTGTCACCAATAAAAATTTAGAAATTTTAAACGAAGTTCAAGAAATAGAAAATATCACATCTGCCATTTCATTGGAGGATAACAACTTTTTGCTTGGCACAAATAATGGCTCACTAATCCGTTTAAACGTAAGTCTTACTTCTAAAATTGAAAAGGACAAAAAACAGGTTAGTCCAGGCTTTGGCATTCGTTCGTTAGCTAAAAATCTAGATAATGAATTTTGGATCGGCACTGAAAACAATGGTTTATATATATACTCTACCGAACTTGAATTTATACGGCATTTAGAGTATCATGTTTCTAAACCCAATTCTATTTCCGGTAATTCAATTTGGTCCTTATTATGTACTCGAAATGGTACCATGTGGGTAGCCCCATATAAAAGCGGACTAAATTTTTATGACCCCGAATATTTTAAATTTAATCATATTAATTCAGACCCTTTTAACCCCAAGTCTTTAAGTAATAAACTAGTCAATTGTTTTATTGAAGACGCAAATGGAAACTTTTGGATAGGCACAGATGGTGGAGGTCTCAATTATTGGAACAGAGCATTAGACACCTTTGAACATTATGCATTAAAAAATAAAACCCTTAATACCAATGTTGTTCTATCTATATTACAGAATAAAGAAGATGAATTATGGCTAGGCACGTGGACCAATGGAATCAGCGTATTTAATACCAAAACAAAAAAGTTTAAGGAATTAAATACAGAAAACTCTTTTTTAAACTCGAACATTGTAATCGATTTTATAAAGGATAAAAAAGGGCATATTTGGATCATAAATTATTTTGCGGGCGTGCAAGTGTATGATCCAAATACACATGTACATAAAAATGTAATACTAAATTCAGATGTTGATGGAGTAGAAATCAATTCAATCTATCAAATATTCGAAGACAACCTAGGTCAAATGTGGATTGGCACTTTAAACTCCGGTCTATTCAAATTGACCGAAAACAATGGTACTTGGACAACTACACATTATAGCACTCATAATTCATTAAGCAACAACTTTGTCAATACTATCATTCAAGATAGTGAGGGTACATTATGGGTTGGCACGCAAGGCGGACTTAACAAATACAATGCTGAAACCGATTCTTTTAAGGCGATTACCAAATCAGAAGGTCTTAGAAATGATGCAATAAAAGGAATTATAGATGACACCTACAACCACCTATGGCTAAGTACAGAAAACGGAATTACACGGTACAACACCTGCACAGGCGATTTTATAAATTATGATGTTGATGAAGGACTTCAAGCTAAAGAATTCATAGCTAGTTCTACCTTGACCACTAGTAAAGGTGAGTACGTTTTTGGTGGTATAAACGGATTTAACATTTTCACCGCCAATGATGTAGAAAAACGTAAAGACACCCTTACCTTATATGTTTCCGGACTTAAAATCTTTAATAAACCAGTGCTTCCCAACGATGAATTTGGTGTATTGAAAAAAAATATTAGTCAAGTAGATACCTTAACTTTTAGCTATGATCAGTCCGTTATCAATATTGACTTTAAAGCGCTAACGTTTAGACATCCAGAAAGTGTTAATTATGCTTTTTATTTGGATGGATTTGAAAAAGAATGGAATTATGTAGGAAACACACCTATAGCGACCTATACCAATCTTAATGCCGGAGAATATACCTTAAAAATGAAATCTACCAATTCTGATGGTGTATGGACCGATAATGAAATTGACTTAACCCTAATTATCACTCCCCCATATTGGCAAACTTGGTGGTTTAATTTATTAATGGTCGCCCTATTGCTTTTGCTATTCTATGTTGCATATTACATTAAGCTTAGAACCATTAAGAAAAACCAACGTAGGTTAGAATTAAAGGTAGCAGAACGTACCACTGAACTACAAGATCAAAAGGACAAACTTTTAAAGGCCGCAGACGATTTAGAAACGAAGAATCAAGAAATACAACGATTTACTTTTGCGGTTTCACACGACTTAAAAAGTCCACTGAGCAATATTAAAGGCCTTGCTAGCCTTATTCCTACAGAAATGCCAATAGAAGAGCATCCGCTGGTAGCCGAATATCTTGGTTTAATAGATGTTTCATGCAATAATATGAACGAGTTGATATCTGACATCACCGAAATAGCAAGACTTGGAAAAATAGAAAATAAGAATGAGCTATTGAATACCAATGAGATATTAGATTTATCAAGAAAACTTATTAAAAGTAAACTAGACAAGAAAAACATAAATCTTACCATTGCAGATAACCTACCCGACATTTTTGGCGACCGAAATAGGATTATTCAGGTTTTTGGCAACTTTTTAGATAATGCGGTCAAGTATATGGGAGACCAACCAAATCCTCAAATAACCGTAGATTTTGAAGATACAGGAAAAACCAATACTTTTTTGGTACGTGACAATGGTTTAGGTATCAGCCAAGCAGACCTGAAAAAATTATTTACACCTTTTGAACGTTTTCATCATAACGTTGAAGGCACGGGCCTGGGGCTTTATATGGTTAAAAAAATTGCAATTTCCCATGGTGGTACTATTACTGCCGAATCTGCTGGAAAAGGAGAAGGAACTACTTTTAAACTTATTTTGCCAAAAGCGAAAATTGCGGCCAAGAAAGCCAAAAACTCCTTGAAGTCTTAATTGAATAAATTAGGCATATCAACATATTAAAAAATATACCCTAACAAGCTTTGTATAACCAATACTTATTCTTTTAAAAACTTAATTAATGGAGTAATAAAGCTTTCAAATTTTTCAATATGTGGTAGATGACCAATATCATCTATTTCCACTAATTGAGCGTTCTGTATGCGCTGCTGTGTTGTTTTACCTAATTGATTATAAAGCCCCATTGTTTTTCTCACCTCATCAGAAACTAATGGTTTACCAAGCGCCGTTCTATCTCGTGTTCCTATAATTAATAAAGTAGGCACATTAATATTTTTAAATTCATACACTACAGGTTGTGTAAAAATCATGTCATAGGTTAGCGCAGCATTCCAGGCAATTCTATCATAATCTGAATTCAATGTCCAACCGGCCAATAAATTTACCCATTGATCATAGTCGCTTTTCCACTTATTATCATAATAATTTTTCAATTGGTAATTTTTAATGCCTTCATAACTTTTCTTAAGTTCATTGGCATACCACCATTCAACAGGCTTATAAGGCACTTTTAATTTCCAATCTTCAAGTCCGATGGGGTTTTCTAAAACCAACTTCTCTGTTGTTTTAGGGTACATTAGCGCAAATCGAGTAGCCAGCATGCCTCCCATAGAATGCCCTAAAATAGTTGTTTTAGTTACCTTCAAGGTATCAAGCAACTCTTTTGTATTGCGTGCTAATTGTTGAAATGTATAATGAAAATATGCAGGTTTAGAAGATTTACCAAAGCCTATTTGATCCGGTACAATTACGCGATAGCCTTCTTCAGTCAGTGCTTCGATTGTAGTTTTCCAATAGGCTCCATTGAAGTTTTTACCGTGAAAAAGCACAATGCTCTTGCCGTTAAAGTTAGAAGGTTTTACATCCATGTAAGACATTTGCAGATCTTGACCTTGAACTTTTAAATTCAACTCAGAAACATCAAAAGGATATTCATAGTTCGCCAATTCAATATCAAGCCATTTCAGGTTGTTTGTCTGTGCAAATGAAAATTGGATAAACACACTAATTAACCCTAACATCATTATATTTCTCATCTTCATATTTTTATGATTATCTAAAATTAACAAAGCTGTAGCAGCCTTTTTAACTGTAAAACACAAAAATTATAACAATTAAACTAAGAGTGGATATTTATAATAGGACCGTGACTTGTTGGCCTTCACCTGGTAGTTAGATTAAAATAATACTTGCTTGATATAAGTTGAGCTGTAATTCAACCTCGCTCATTATTTCTAGCATAAAGCTTGAATTATTCTTCGGGATTCTTGTTCCGTATTCTTTTGTAGAGTTTTATACCCAGCATTAAAAGTATCCCTAAAACTATTATGCCTACTACTCCAAAAATCCAATTAAAAGAACTTTTTAGAATCACCAGGAAGACAACTGCGAACAAAATTAACGTGGCACCTTCATTCCATATACGCATGAATTTAGAAGTATACTGAATATCATCACGTTGAAACTTCTTGAAAATTTGATGGTTTTTTAAGTGATATAATATCAGTAACACTACAAAACCTAGTTTTATGTGCATCCAAGGTTGGGTTAACCATCCTGGGTAAATAATTAGCAGCCAAATAGCAAAAAACACTGCCAATACAGCCGATGGCCAGGTAATGATATACCACAACCTCTTGGTCATCAACTTTAATTGCTTTGAAAGAATTTCTTTTTCTGGTGATGGTTTTAGATGAGCTTCTATATGATAAATGAATAATCTAGGTATATAAAAAAGCCCTGCAAACCACGTTATTACGAAGATGAGATGCAGGGATTTTATATAATTGTAATATTCTGTCATAAGGCTTATAAAAACAAACTCAAGTTCAAGAGGCAAGCTCAAAAGCAAGAAACAAATTCAAGTGCAAGAAACAAGTTCAAGTGCAAAACTAATTTCTCAGTTCTCTTTTCTCTTTTCTATTTTCTATTTTCTCAACTTTAACAAGTTCAAAGTTAGCAAAAGCGGATAGAACTTACCTTATAATCTTATTGCACCTACTCCTACATCCCATAAGGTTTTATTGTAGGCTGGTATTGCCATGTTCTTAAATTGATTTCCCTTTGCTTTTAATGTCTCCCATTTCTTGTCCAATTCAGCCTTTCGGTCTTTATTAGATTTATTCAATCTTGCGATACTACTATTGGTCTGATTGATCATAAACAGATATTCTGCCGTGAATTTATTTGGAAAATTTTCTACGTCATCATACGCCTGAGATTTTCGTTGTACCATATCGGCATCCCAAGCTTTCAAATCAGCCAGCAACTTTTCACCTTTAGATTTGGCTTCTACATCGGTTACCTTTTTCAACACTTCTGCCAAATCTTGTTGTGCTTTGTACAACAAATTCACCATATTATGCATTTCGGTCAACTCGGCTTCTGCATCGGTCATAAAAGCATCAAACTCTTCATACTGACCAGGTTTTGTCTCATAGTTAGGCACCTCTTTTATTACACCTGTGGTGGATACTGTTTGCCCATCAACTTTTAATGTAAAAGTATATGTACCAGGGGAAACTTTATGTCCGCTAAATCCTGCTTCAATATATACATCAGGTACTCCTGGCATAATTGGGTATTTCATATCCCATACAAAACGGTTTAGTCCTTCTTCTTTACTCAACACTGGTGCCGGAGGAGCACCGCCACCATTGTGTGGTTTGTACGTAGGATCCTTTTCTGAACTGATAGTTCTTATCATTTTCCCATTAGCATCAAAAATCTCTAGAGTAATTGCCGTACTTTCTGCTAATTTTGGGAGCTCATAATATAATACCACCCCATTGGCAGGGTTAATACCGTTAAACGCATCGCTACCCGTAAATGAACTAGAATTACCACTTAGCGGACTGCCCCAAGAGCCATTATAAGCATCTTTTGGTTTTAATATTTGAAGTCCTTTCTTAGACGGTTGATACTGAGACAGCGCAATAATATCATCTAATATCCAAAATGAACGCCCCGATGTTGCCACCACTAAATCGCCCTGATGTACTTTTAAATCTGTAATTGGGGTATTAGGCAAATTCAGTTGAAAAGGCTCCCAAGATTTACCACCGTTCCATGATGCATAGATACCTTTCTCCGTACCGGCGTAAAGTAAATCCTTTTTGAACTCATCTTCACGAACTACACGGGTAAAAGCTCCATAAGGTATCCCTGAATTTATAGCCGTCCATGTTTTACCATAATCTGTTGTTTTATAGAAACCTGGCGTATAATCATTAAACTTATACCTGGTCGTTGCAATGTATGCCGTAGCCGGGTCATGAGGAGAAACCTCTATGGCATTGATCAAACATTCTTTCAATCCTTTAGGGGTTACATTCTCCCAAGTTTCCCCACCATTTTTGGTCAAGTAAACCAATCCGTCATCACTACCTGTCCAAATATGTCCTTTTTCATGTGGCGATTCTAGCATATATGCCAATGTTCCGTAATTCTCTGCACCAACTGCTTCATTGGTATAAGGACCACCGCCATTACCTTGTTTTGCATCGATATCGCGTGTGAGGTCAGGCGATATTTCTTCCCAGGTTACCCCCATATCCTTAGTACGCAAAACCAATTGCGCACCGTGATAGTATGTACCAGGTTCATGTTTAGAACCAATTATAGGTGCATTCCAATTATACAGGTACTTCATATTTCTAGCTTCCCTACCCAAATATTGAATGGGTGCCGCCATAATTTTGGTCGATGCCTTTGATTCCATATCCAAGACTTCAATAGTACCAAGGTAACTACCACCTAAAACATAGCGGGGGTTATCTGGATCAAAAGCTAAAAAAGCACTTTCACCACCGGCAGTATATGTCCAATCTTGTTCTGTTATACTTCTTCTACCCATAGAGGCACTAGCAATTTTGACCGCAGTATTGTCTTGTTGACCTGCATAAATATTATAAGGAAATAAGTTATCTACGTTTATACGATAAAACTGAGCGGTAGGCATATTATCTTGTGTAGACCAAGTTTTTGCATAATCGAATGAAACGGCAGCCCCACCATCATTGGCAATCACCATATTCTTAGAGTTATTTGGATTTATCCATAGGTTATGATAATCTCCGTGGGTTCCTGAAAGCCTTTCCCATGTTTTTCCACCATCCTCAGAACGTAGGGCAGGTGCACTTAAAACATACACCGTATCTTCATCATTAGGATCTACAAAAACCTCAATATAATACCAAGCACGTTGTACCAATCTATTATCTCCACTAACCATGTTCCAAGAGCCACCAGCATCATTTGAAACAAAAAGTCCGCCTTTATCTGCGTCGGAATCACTTTCAATAAGAGCATAAACTTTGTTAGAATTTGAAGGACTCACAGCTATCGCCATTTTTCCTTTTTCCTCCGGAAGTCCCTTATGTATTTTCTGCCAAGTTTCTCCTGCATCCGTAGATTTATATAATCCGCTACCGACACCACCACTTACCACCATATTCGGTTTACGCTGATGTTCCCACATGGCGGCATACATAATTTCAGGATAATTGGCATCCATTGAGAGCTCAGAAGCACCAGTTAATTCATTTACAAATAGGGTGTTTTTCCAAGTCTTACCCCCATCAACAGATTTATAGATACCACGTTCTGCATTACCTTCAAAAAGAGCACCCTGCGCAGCCACATAAACAATATCAGGATTTGTAGGATGTATAATGATACGCGATATATGCTGGGTTTTTTCAAGTCCCATTTTCTTCCAAGTTTTACCCGCATCGGTAGACTTATATACACCGTCACCGTAAGATGTCATAACACCACGTGGTGCATGTTCGCCCATACCCACGTAAACAATGTTCGGGTTAGATGCCGATACCGATACCGCACCAACAGAGCCCAGATCAAAATAACCATCAGAAATATTTTCCCAACGTTGCCCGGCAGATTCTGTTTTCCAAACTCCCCCACCGGTAGTACCCATATAGTAGGTCATAGGGTCACCGATAACTCCCGTTGCAGTTACCGAACGCCCACCTCTAAACGGACCAATATTTCTGAATTTTAAAGGCTGAAAATAATCGTTGGCAGATTGGGCAAAAGTTATGGAAGTTGCCAGTACCGCCATAAAAAAGAGTAGTTGTTTTTTCATGTGTGATGGTTGAGTTTTATCTAAAAAGTAAAAACCTCTCTAACGAATAGAGAGGTTTTTATTCATGGATTTTTACTTTCCGTCTTCAACAAACAAATAGTTTAAGTTCAATTCGTTAAACTCTCTATTGAATTCTTGAAGTTCAGATGATATTACGTTATTAAATACTTGAAGCTCCTTATTAATTTTAGCTGTCAGTTCATTCTTCACGGCGATGTCTTGCTCCGTAGGCGGAAAATCGTCTATAGAAACCAAACTGTTCAAGTGACCTAACTTATTGGTCAGTTTTATAGGGAAGTTCAATGGATCTTGTCGACTTCTGTTTTTTGTTTGATACAGCGCCTTCTCTACCTCGCCAAGCTTTTCTTTCATTTTTTTGGCTTTTTTTATCAACTCGGTAGTTCTTTCATCATCTTTATACTGCTCGGTAAATGCATTCAATTGTGCCGTAACATCTCTAATCTTTTTTATAGATTGATGTGCATTTTCAATAGTAGTATTGATATCGGTAATAAAATCGTATTGTTGCTGCATTTCTGCTACAGAACTTTCTGCTCTTGGGTCTGGCAAAATGGTAAACGTTTCGCTGTTATTAGTCCCGTTCACATTCAAGTATACTTTGTAATCTCCAGGTACCGCTTTGGCACCGTCAAAACTAGCCCACCAGAAAATCATTCCTTCGAGTTTCGTAGCTCCTTTACCGCGCGTATCCCAAACAAAAGTGTTACCCCCTTTTTTAAGGTCTAACTTCTTCTCTTTTTTCTTTGCCGTAGAACTATAGTTAGCCAATGTATCACCAGCCATATTAGTATACGTTAATTGCACGGTGTCTTTTTCAGAATAGTTCTTCAAAAGAAAATGGGTAATGACGCCGTTCTCCAAATTTTGACCAGAAGTTTTAGAAGGCTTCTTAGCCGCCCTACCTTTTGTACGATATGAATCTTTTGGTTTGAACAATATGGTATTCGCATTCTTCTTGCTTTCATCTAATTGATGCAACACCGTTAAATCATCTATTATCCAAAGGCTACGACCTTGCGTTGCTACAATTAAATTATCATCTTTAATAGTCAAATCTGTAATTGGAACAATAGGTAAGTTCATTTGAAAAGGAGACCAACTAGTTCCGTCATTGAAAGAAACGTACATACCTGATTCGGTACCTGCATATAACAAGCCTTTCTTCTTAGGGTCTTCACGCACTACCCTTGTAAAATGTTCAGAAGGGATACCGTTCGTTATTTTTGTCCACGTTTTACCGTAATCCGTGGTTTTATAAAGATAAGGCTGAAAATCGCCCAACTTATATCTTGTTGCGGCAACATAACATGTACCCTCATCAAAGTTTGATGGTTCTATACTGTTGATCATATTCCACTCTGGCATATTAGAAGGCGTGATATTGTCCCAAGTTGCTCCAGAATCTTTCGAAACATGAATTAATCCGTCATCACTACCTACCCAAAGAATACCTTCTTTTAACGGGCTCTCATTTGCCGTAAAAATGGTACAGTAGTACTCTACACTCGTATTATCTTGAGTTATTGGTCCTCCACTAGAACCCAATTTCGTTGGGTCGTTTCGTGTTAGGTCGCCACTTAAAACCTCCCAGCTCTGACCTTCATTTTCCGATACATGTACGTAATTGGAAAATGTATATAATTTCTTCGGGTTATGTCTACTGAATAGAATGGGGAAATTCCACTGAAAACGATACTTCATAGCTTCAGCACCAGCACCCATTGGATTGTCTGGCCATACATTGATACCTCTTACCGTTTTGTTTTTGTGATTGACCCTGGTTAAAAATCCGTCATAACTACCACCATACACAATATCATTATCTTTTGGGTCTACAGCAATCCAAGCAGATTCGCCTCCGGCAGTTTCTTCCCAATTGCTATCATCAATGGTACGCCCATCACTTCTGTGGTCAATACGTAAGGTTGAATTATCTTGCTGTGCCACATAAATTCTATATGGAAAAGAGTTATCTGTGGTAACACGATAAAATTGTGCAGTTGGCTGATTGTAGTAGGTACTCCAAGTTTCACCGCCATCATAAGAAATTTGAGCACCACCATCGTCGCCAATAATCATACGTTGCGAATCTTCAGGTGAAATCCACAAATCATGATGATCACCATGGGGCGCATTGAACGTATTGAATGATTTACCTCCGTCGGTCGACTTGTGGTAATTTACATTCAACACATACACAACATCTTCATCTTGCGTATCGGCATATACTCTTGTGTAATACCAAGCACGTTGTCTTAGCTTTCTTTCGGAATTAACTATTGACCAAGTTTTACCTCCATTTTCGGAACGGTACAAACCACCTTTTTCCTTATTCTCTACTATAGCCCAAACCTTTTCTGAATTCTTAGGAGATACGGCAACACCAATAATACCCAAAGTATCTTTTGGAAAACCTTCATTTTTTGAAATCTCTGTCCAAGTTTCTCCACTATCCATACTTTTCCAAAGTGCAGAACCGTCACCACCACTTATTAAACTGTAAGGGGTGCGTTGTGCATGCCATGTAGAAGCATATAAAATTCTTGGGTTATTTGGGTCAAAAGTTAAGTCTACCGCACCCGCTTGTTCGTTTACAAATAGCACCTGCTTCCAATTTTTACCGCCATCTGTACTTTTATAAATTCCACGGTCTTTAGTCGGCTTATAAATATCGCCTAGAACCGCTGCATATACCGTATTATAATCTGTAGGATGCACCCGAAGTCGTGGTACATGCCTACTCTTTTCCAACCCAGCCGTAGCCCAGGTTTTACCTCCATCCTCGGTTTTCCAAACTCCGTAACCTGATGATACGTTACCTCTTAAGGTTTTTTCTCCACCACCAACATATATAACGTTCGGGTCACTTTTAGCTACCTCAACGGCACCTATACTTCCACCGAAATATCCATCGGAAATATTGTCCCAAGTACGACCACCGTCCAATGTTTTCCATACTCCGCCACCTGCAGCGCCAAAGTAAAACAAATTAGGCTCGCCGGGCACACCGGTTACCGCAGCAGATCTACCACCACGAAACGGACCGATCAATCTATAATCCAAGCTAGAGTATAGCTCTTCTGGATACGTAGGAGTAACAGTTTGTGATTTTTTCTTTCTTTGAGATAATAATGATAATGGTAATAGAAAACATGCCAGCATGAGTATGCCAGCATTGGTAAGGTGCTTTTTCATTTTGATAGTTTGGTATTAGTCTTCTCTAAAATTAAACATTTTGTTACGCAAATGTTGATTTTAAGATTTTATTAGCATCTCTTAAGAAGCTTAATTATCACATTATGAATTCCGCTGTCCATTACATAGACAATCTTCAATCAATATTTAAATTTCTAAGTATCATTAAATGGACCGATAACTAATCCTAAGGACAAAACAACAATTCAAGGTTATACAACGAAATCGATAAATGATTAAAGTATTCTTATATTTAAGCCAACAAACTAACAATTATGAAATTTAGAACACTTTTATTTTCGTCATCGTTAATTGCCATCCTTTTTAATGGGTTAACAATTAGCACTGTAAATGCCCAAACCAATGATTTTTTGTACGGGGATCAACTACCCGATGCCCCTGAACTTAGTGCAAGAGGCGAATATAAAGTTGGCGTACAGACCGTAAATCTGGTTAACCCTAATCAAGTAGATATTTTAAATTCGAAAGAAGGCAAAGACCCAACCTATGACAGACCAATTACTATTGAAGTTTGGTATCCTGCCAGCGTAAACAATGACGCTAAAACCGTGGTGTATGATGAAGTCATGGGTACAAGAGGCGATACGCTTAGACCATTAACACCATTTACCTTTAAAGGAAGAGCCTATAGAGATGCCGATGCATTAAAAGGGAATAAATTTCCTTTGGTGGTAGTATCTCACGGTTATGTTGGCTCTAGATATTTAATGACCTATTTAACGGAAAACTTAGCTTCTAAAGGGTACATCGTAGCAGCTATTGACCATACCGATTCTACTTTTAAAGATGCGAACGCATTTCAAAGTACTTTACTCAATAGACCTAAAGACATTCGCTTTGTAATTAATGAAATGGAAAAACTAGGAGCAAAAGGTTCCAAGAATAAAATCGAAGGATTAATAGACGCCAATAACACGGCAATCATAGGATATTCTATGGGCGGATACGGAGTACTAAATGTTGGCGGAGCCGGATATAGTGCCGGTTTAGGTCAATTTTTTACCGGAATGACTGGCGGTAGTTCTGCAATCTCCGTAAATCTCGCTGGAAATGCGGAATACGAAAAATCGGCTGATGCTAGAATAAAAGCTATTGTAGCATTTGCTCCATGGGGAATGGAACGAGGAGTTTGGGATGCGGAAGGATTAAAAGGATTAAAAACTCCCACATTCTTTATTGCTGGAAGCCAAGATGATATTTCCGGTTACGAAAAAGGAATTAAAGCAATTTATGAAGGTGCGGTAAATGCAGACCGGTACTTATTGACTTATAAAAACGCAAGACATAATGTAGCACCCAACCCACCACCAGCAGAAGCATTAGCCCCAGATTTACATATAGACGAGTATTATAGATACGCAGAACCATCATGGGACCAACGCAAATTGAATAATGTAAATCAACATTTTGTAACTGCATTTATAGGCAAGCATCTTAAAAACCAAGACAACGCCAAATTTTTAAATATTCAGGAAAATTCAAATGAAAAAGACTGGACAGGTTTTAAACCAAGATCTTCTACCGGAATGGAGTTGTTGCATGCCCAATCCGCTAACTAACTTAATTTTTAAATTTAGCTGCTTTAGGAGTCTCTTCCTCTAGCAGCTTCATATATCTATTTTGATTGTTTATCAATTCTTTAAGTTTCCATGCTAATAGAAATATAGCAACGGCAATTAATTGTGATAAAATGAAATTCATATTCGTGTTTTTTAGCGTTCTAAAGCTACTTACGAATGATTTGGACTAGGGTTTGGTTTTACATCAGAAATTAGCCCACCAAAGTTTTATTAATCTCTTTCCTTAAAAAATATCCAGTAACAATAGTTGCAAGCACATCCGCTATGGGAAAAGAAATCCAAACGCCTAATTCCCCTAAAAAGTTAGGTAAGATTAAAATCAAAGGAATAAAGAAAAAACCTTGCCGGCAAAGAGTTAATAATAAAGCAGGCACAGCCTTACCGATAGCTTGAAAATATGCTGCACCTATAAGCTGAAGTGCAATAATAGGAGTTGCGGCAAACACCCAACGCATGGCAGATGGAGTATTCTCCAGCACAAAGGCATTAGTTGCAAGTTCCAGTTCGCTCATGTCTGGTTTATGGCTCAGAAAGAGTCCGGCAATTTCCGCGGGAAAAATCATGAGTCCGGCGAAAACTATGGTCGCCAATATTGCTGCATATTTTATTGCAGTATAAATAGATTCTTTTACCCTATCGAATTTTTCGGCACCATAATTAAAACCGGCAATTGGCAAGAAACCTTGTGTAACACCAAATACCGGAAAAAGCGCAAACATCAACATTCTACCGATAATGGCATATACAGCTACCATAGCTTCTCCTCCCAAATCGAATAAAATATTATTCATCAACAGATAAATAACGCTCACTACAGCTTGTCTAGAAAGAGTAACTACACCAAGCGAGCTTATTTCTTTTAGAATAGAAAACTTAATTCGTAAATACTTGGGCTTTAGCTTTAATTCTGAGTTATTCGATAAGAAAAAATAAACGACATAACAGAAGCACAATAAGTAACTGATAGTGGTTGCCCATGCAGCACCTTCCATGCCATAATCCATCACATTAATGAATAAATAATCCAAAAACAAATTCCCGATTGACGGTATAATCATTGCAATCATGGCAAATTTGGGCTTGCCTTCCGATCGAATAACATTATTGCCCATCATATTGAGACCCAGAAAAGGTACTCCGTACAACACAATGACATAATAGATTTTAGCCAACTCAAAAATGGAGCCTTTACCACCAAATGCAGGTATCAATGTGTCAACAAATGTGAGTCCCACGGCAACCATCGAGGTAGTAATTAAAATGGTAAACGATATCTGATTACCAAATGTTCGCAGTGCTTTTTCCTTATTATTGGCACCTAAAGCACGAGAAATAATACTGGCGCCACCAATACCAATGGCCATACCCAAAGCCCCTATAAAAAAGGAAATAGGTAGTACTACGTTGATTGCGGCAATGGCAATTGACCCGATCCAATTTCCAACAAAAATAGAATCTACCAGCACATTGAGCGACATCACCAATATGCCGATACTAGCTGGTAATGCCTGTTTAATAAGCAAACTTGATATTGATTCCGTTCCTAATTGTTCTGCGGAAACGTTTGCCATGTGTGTAGTTTATTTGTTGAAATTGATACTCATATAAATTGCGATGTTTAACCCGATACTTCTGAAGTTTGTCTTATAGATGCTTCAATATGGCTCCACAAATTAATGCGTTCTTTCAAAGCTTTTTCTGAACATTCCAATACTTCATGCCACTTAGCTTCACTATCACCACACAGTTCTTGTATCATTTTTAAAGCAAGCGGACCGTGTTCATCCCCATCCAATTCAATATGCCTTCTTAGGTAATACTCTAATTTAGGATATGCATCTTCCCCTGCCTGTTCCACAATTTTTAAGAACATATCGGGTATCAAATCTTCTCTACCAAAAGTAAAAGCTGCTGCAATTTTATGTGGTTCTTGTGTTTGTATCGTTTCAAAAGTGAAATTCAAAAACGACTTAACGGCATCGTTTAAATCAGCATTTTCAATAGCTGATAATGCAGTATCAAGAGAATGTATTCCACTAAGAAAATCGGTTATTTTATTGGTATCGGCACCTACTTCAACCATAGCATCCAAATACATTTCGTAATGACTCTTTAAAACGCCTAGTTCATTGACATCTGTTTCTTCCTCCAAAACGATTTCATTAATAAACCGAGCGGTATTTGTATTCTTTACCGGTTTCCATGGTAAAGCGGTACACGTTAGGTTTACTTGCAATGCCTTTAAAAGTGACATAAAATCCCATACGGCATACACATGGTTTTCCATGAATATCTGTATATCAGATACCGATTTCAGCTCCTTATAAAGTGCATGATTTCTTAATTTCTCTCTTAACGGTTGTAATATAATTTCTATTTCTTCGATTTTCATAGCGGTGATTTCTAAGATTTAATAGTGTATTTATGTACTTGGCACTACATCCAATACATCTGTAGTTTGCCAATCGTTGACCCATTTTGCCATTACTTTAACCCATGCGTCGCTATCGTTCAAACAAGATATATGCTTGTAATCTTCTCCACCGGCTTCTAAAAATTGTTCTTTGCCTTCCATTGCAATTTCCTCTAGAGTTTCAAGGCAATCACTAACAAATGCAGGTGTAATTACGGCCAATTTTTTCTTGCCTTCTTTAGCCAAACGTTCAAACTCATAATCGGTATAAGGTTTTAGCCATGGGTCACCCGCCAAACGCGATTGAAATGAAGTGCTCACCTGTTCTTCTTGCAGTCCTAAATATTCCTTCACCATCTTAGTCGTGTCATACACTTGATGTCTATAACAAGTATTATGTGCAACAGAATTCACATTACAGCACGTACCATCAATTTTACAATGGAAACTGGTTGGGTCGTTCTTACGAATATGACGTTCTGGAATACCGTGGTATGAAAATAATACATGGTCATAATCAAAACCTTCTAGTCCGTCCTTAATACTTTCAGAAAGTACTTTTATAAACTCTGGATGTTTATAAAAAGCAGGCAATGTCGTTATTTTCATGCCGGGAAAAGAAGCTTTTTGTTCCTCCAGTACCTTAACTACTACCGTTTCAAAACTAGACATTGCGTAATGTGGATATAAAGGCACTAAAAGCACATCATCAACACCTTTATTCTTTAACTCTTGCATGGCATTTTTAATGGTCATGGTTCCATAACGCATACCTAAGGCAACCGGCATTTCGGTCTGTGTTTTTAATTTATTCGTAAAACGCTCGGAGATTACGATTAAAGGAGAGCCTTCTTCCCACCAAATCTTGGCGTAAGCCTCTGCAGATTTTTTTGGTCTGGTCTGTAAAATAATTCCTCTTACCAATATTGTTCTTAACCATTTAGGAGCATCAATGACGCGCTCGTCCATTAAGAATTCATCTAAATACGGTTTAACATCCTTTGGTGTTGGGCTATCGGGTGAACCTAAATTAACCAATAATACTCCTTTCATAGCGTATGTGTTTGTTATTCATTTGCAAAAATAACACTTGATCGTAGATGATATTTTAATTTTTGGCAATAGTTTTTCTATACTTCCATAAAGCAAACCAATAACAGTCCCAATAAGTTTTAAGTGCTGTTTAATTTTAGTAAGTTGTAATTCATAAAGAACTATAATACCTTATACATGAACACATTTTTTGATACGGTACCCAGAAGTGCACTTTACTTCTTTATAGCATCTACCCTAGGCGTTTTAATAGCTTACTGGGTTATATCATATTTCATTAAAAAATATGGCAAAGACCCTAAATATTTATTACCAAACGGGGCCTTTAAAAAAATTAGTCGCCCTATTTTTTTGATCATAATATCCATTTGGATTCGATCGGAGTCGATACGAACACTATTACAATTAGAAGATTACGCATATTGGTTTAAAAAGACAAGTACCATTCTTTTCATATTATCTATCACATGGTTATTACTTAATTTATTGAAGATTATAAAAACGGTAATCGTTAGTAATTACGACGTACATGTAGAAAATAATCTGAAAGCGCGTAAGATCTATACCCAATTTAATATTCTTGAACGCATTTTTATTTTCGCTATAGTCATACTGGCTATTGGTGCCATACTCATGAGTTTTGAAAATATAAGAGAACTAGGGGTGAGTATTTTTGCATCTGCCGGTGTAGCGGGTATCATTATTGGTTTCTCCGCTCAAAAAATGATCGGTACCGTTTTGGCAGGTATTCAAATTGCAATAGCCCAACCTATAAAAATAGATGATGTGGTCATTGTTGAAGGAGAATGGGGACGCATAGAGGAAATCACCCTTACATATGTTGTCGTTAAAATATGGGATAAACGAAGATTGATTGTACCCACACCATATTTTATTGAAAAGCCGTTTCAGAATTGGACCAAGACATCTTCAGATATTCTAGGAACGGTATTTTTATATACCGATTACAATGTACCTTTTGATGCCATTCGTGAGGAAATGACCAAAATTCTGGAAAATACAGACCTTTGGGATAAAGAAGTCAATGTATTACAAGTAACAGACAGCAAACAAAATTGTGTGGAAATAAGAGCCTTAATGAGTGCCAAAGACTCGCCAACTTCATGGGATCTTCGTGTTCATGTTCGTGAAAAACTAATAACCTTCTTGCAACAAAATTACCCGGACAGTATTCCAAGGAATAGGGTTTTGTTGGAAAAATCTACTGATGAAAACAACAATGCCTAATTTAGCGATATGAAACAAATTCTTTTTTCCATTTTTCTTTTAGTAGGTATATCAATAGTATTCTCACAACAAATCACCTGCTCGCCAAAAGACAAAACAGCCGTTGAAAGCAAACTAGTTGAAATCGACGGAATGCTTAATAGTGAATTTGGCGAAACCATGGTAGGTGTTGGTAAAACGTTTATGCAAACCCCATATGTTGCCAAAACCCTAGAAATTGGTGATACTGAAACTTTGGTGGTTAATCTACAAGGCTTGGACTGCACCACATTTGTTGAGAACGTACTTGCTTTTTCCCTTCTGCTTCGTCAGAATGAAATGTCCTTTGACAGTTACTTAGAAAATCTTGAAATTATACGATATAAAGATGGTGCTTTAGACGGATATGCATCGCGCTTGCATTACTTTTCTGAATGGATCGCTAACAATGCTGAAAAAGGGCTTCTTAAAGATATTACCGGTGAAATTGGTGGTGCCGAAATCACCAAAGACATAGATTTTATGAGCACCCATAGAGACCTATATCCGTTTTTGGCGGACGATACTAATTACTCAAAAATTAAGGCTTCAGAAAACTATCTGAACAATCAGGCTATTAGTGTACTTGCACAAGACGATATTGCAGAAAACGAACATTTAATCAAATCTGGAGATATTATTGCTTTGGCCACTTCTATTAACGGCTTAGATGTCACCCATACGGGAATTGCTACTAGGGAAAAAGATGGTAGAATTCATTTACTCCACGCATCTACCGGATCTATGGAAGTAGAGGTATCAAAAAAGCCGCTAGCAGATTATCTTAAGAACATAAAAAGCAATACCGGTATAATGGTGGCAAGACCATTATAATGACTAACTACTTGCTAATGCCAATAAATATTTCTTAGGTGTTGTATTATACTTTTTCTTAAACGCCGCAATAAAATGGCTAGAGGTACTATACCCTATTCTTAGCCCAATTTCATTGACATTATACTGACCGGTTTCTAAAAGGCGCTTTGCGTAATCCATTTTATGATCAAACAAAAAGCTATAAACAGAATCACCGTAAATTTGTTTAAATCCTTCTTTTAATCGCTTTAAACTTAATCCCACTTCACTCGAAAGTTCCGCTAAAGTTGGTGGCTCAGCCATATTCGCCAAAATAATTTCTTTGGCTTTCTTTATCTTTTTAACATTCTCTTCATCTGCTAAATAAGGGCATTGTTCAATATCTGCATTAGGACTTCTATTAAAGTACAAGGCTATCAATTCGTAAATCTTACCTTTTACATATAGCGATTTTATAGATGGATGCAGATTATAGTTTACGATCTGACTCAAAATAACAGCAATAGATGGTGAAAAAGGTTCTTGTGCATAATACTTTTTCTCCTTGTTATCTGAACTTAAAAACGGAATGTAATCTGCTTCTGCCGTAAATAACGAATGAAACTTTCTCAAGGTCATTACCACAGAAACCAATGATGATTTCGGGTTAAGAACTAAATTCAGCGGAAGGTCTAACTGCGTGTTATACAACAATAATGAGTTCTCTTCCTTGACATCTAGACTGTAATTTCCTTGATTAAAATTATAGGTACCACTACCCTTTAAACAGAAGTGAAACTGTATAAATCGTTTATTGATTTCACGGTGGTACTGCGTTACCGTATCTTCTTCGTTCTGAAACTTTAGCACGTAAAATCCGTCTTCAATCAGAACTTCTTCGTATGACCCTTGAGCGTTACTTTTTATGTCCATTTTCTTAAATCGATTTTTTATCTATTTAGAAAGCATCTAAATAATATGTTGTCCATTCGCTGAAACCTCCATAAAATTATGGTTAATAAACTGATATTTGTCATATTTTGTCCAAAAATTCGGCAGACGACATTAATTGTACCTCTAGCGTTGTTTTTATTGAATGTATGCACATATTTTTGTACCCGCTTTATGAAGGACTATCACATTTCTAAACACGACTCCTTTTATACCATCGGACTTAACTACAAAAAGGCCGATGCTGAAGCTCGTGGTAAATTTAGTTTAGACGAAGTAGCGGTAAACAAATTACTTGTAGAAGCTAAAAATCAAGGCATTGATGGTTTGCTAGCTACCTCTACCTGTAACCGCACAGAGTTACACGGTTTTGCAAAACATCCTTTTCAACTCATAAAATTATTATGCGATCATTCTAACGGAACCGTTGAAGCGTTCCAAGAAGTGGCATATGTATATAAAAATAAAGAAGCTATCAATCACCTTTTTCGCGTAGGAACTGGTTTGGATAGTCAAATACTGGGCGACTTTGAAATTATAAGTCAGTTAAAGCAAAGTTTCAAACGTTCAAAAGAATTGGGCATTGCAAATCCTTTTATAGAACGTCTTTGTAACAGTATCATTCAAGCAAGTAAGCGTATTAAGAACGAAACCGAAATATCATCTGGTGCAACTTCGGTAGCATTTGCATCTGTTCAATACATTTTGCGAAATGTAGAAAATGTATCTGAAAAGAACATTTTGCTGTTCGGAACTGGAAAAATTGGTCGTAATACGTGCGAAAATTTAATTAAGCACACCAAGAATCCGCACATTACTTTAATCAATAGAACCAAGGGGAAAGCTGAGCAAATTGCAGGTAAGTTCAATCTAATGGTCAAAGATTATGGGGATCTACAATCAGAAATTAGAAAGTCCGATATTTTGGTGGTTGCCACTGGCGCACAAAAACCCACAATTACCAAAGAGCTGATCTATACCAATAAACCGTTATTGATTTTAGACCTATCGGTACCTAAAAACGTTGATGCTTCTGTTTCTGAAATGGACAATGTTACGGTAATTCATTTAGATCATTTGTCTCAAATGACCGATGAAACTTTAGAGCGTAGAAAGCAATTTATACCAGATGCCGAAGCTATAAACGAAGAGGTAAAACATGATTTTAACCAATGGTTAGAAACCAGAAAATTTGCTCCTGTCATTAAGGCTTTAAAGAAGAAATTAAAGACGATAAAGGATGAAGAATTAGACTACCAATCTAAAAAAACGGTAGATTTCAATCCGCATCAAGCCGATTTGGTAACGAATCGAATCATTCAAAAAATAACCAAACAATTTGCAAATCATCTTAAGGATGACTCGGTAGATTCCAATTCAAGTTTAGAATTTATCCAAAAAGTATTTCAATTAGAATTGGACGAAAAATGAGTAAAGTAATACGATTAGGCACACGCGATAGCGAGCTAGCGCTATGGCAGGCAAATACCGTAAAAGATCAACTACAAGCATTAGGCCATACTGTAAAATTAGTTCCGGTAAAATCTACCGGCGACTTAATTTTAGACAAGCCCCTTTATGAACTGGGTATAACTGGTGTTTTCACAAAAACCCTTGATGTTGCCATGATCAATGGCGATATCGATATTGCGGTACATTCCATGAAAGATGTACCCACAGCATTACCAAAAGGTATCGTTAAAGCCGCTGTTTTAAAACGTGGCAACTATATGGATATCATGGCGTTTAAAGACAATGAGGAGTTCTTAGGGTCACGCGACGCGGTTATTGCTACCGGTAGTTTACGCAGACAAGCGCAATGGCTCAACAGATACCCAACACATACCGTAGTAGACTTAAGGGGAAATGTAAATAGCCGTTTAGAAAAGTTGTACAACAATGAATGGAACGGTGCCATTTTTGCCGCTGCCGGTTTGGAACGTATTGGTTTGGAACCTGAAAATACGATCGGACTTACATGGATGTTACCCGCACCTGCGCAAGGGGCGATCATGGTTGTTGCTATGGAAGACAATGAAGAAGTTCGAGAAGCCTGCGCACAATTAAACCATGAAGAAACGGATACTTGTGTTACGCTTGAAAGAGAATTTCTTAGGGAATTGGAAGGTGGCTGTAGTGCACCTATTGGTGCACTAGCCTATATCAACAAAGAAAATATTGTAACGCTAAAAGGCGTATTGTTAAATGTTGATGGAAGTAAAAAACTGGAAACAGAGCTAACTGCACCACTGGGCAAACATCAAAATTTAGGTTTTGACTGTGCCAAGACGATTTTAGCACGTGGTGGAAGACGTTTAATGACGGAATTGGCAAGTGCCGGTACCGAAATAAATATTTTTTCCACAAAAAAGCTTACGCCACAACAGCAACTTAGCCTTAATTTATCCGTAAATGCCGATTCAGATGATTTCATAAAAATCAATTTTAATCGTATTTCACCTATTGTTCTTAAAAAGGAGCACAAGAATGTAGTCTTTACTAGCAAAAATGCAGTTGAAGCAGTATTGGCAAGTAGAGATGTGTCCGAATTGGATTTTGAGAATATCTATTGTGTAGGCAGAAAAACCAGACGGTTTATAAAGAATAAGTTTGGTAAAATAACGCATTATGAGAACAATGCTAAAGATTTGGCCAATCACCTAGTAGAATTCATAGACGGTACAGAGGTGACTTATTTTCATGGAAATCTAAGTTTAGAAGAATTGCCCACTATTTTAGAGGAAAACAATATTACGGTCAATGCTGTTGAAGCATATAGAACAAAATTATCTGGAAAGTCCATACCAGAATCTGTAAAAGGCATCATGTTCTTTAGTCCGTCAAATGTTGAAAGTTATTTAAAGGAAAACTCAGCAGATAAGGTGGCGTATTGTATTGGCGAAACCACTGCAAAAGCCGCTAGAGAACATTTCACAGCAGTAAAAGTAGCCAAAATACCAACCGTAGAAAGTGTAATTGAATTGGTGAATGCGGATTATGAAGATTAATAAATTGCCTTTAGCTGTTGGCTGCTAGCCTTTGGCTTTTTTAATAAATTATGAGGGACTTTAAAAAGCTTGAAATATGGAAAAATGGAATCACCATAGTTAAGCATGTTTATAGTTTAGTTCAAAAGTTGCCAAGCGAATAAAAATTCGGACTTAAAAGTCAACTTTCTAGAGCCGCAATATCAGTACCTTCAAATATTGCAGAAGGATGCAGCCGAAATAGTGAAGTTGAATTTAAACGATTTTTAGAGATTGCACTAGGTTCTCTTTTTGAAGTAGAAACTCAATTAATAATATCAGAAGAATTGAAATTTTTTGATAATGACGAGTTGAAATCCATTTTTGAATTGATTTCAATGGAATCTAAAATGATTAATAGTCTAATTAGTAAAATAAAAAATAGCTAAAAGCCAATGGCTAGCAGCTAAAAGCTATAATAAGAACATGAGCTTAAAAAACGACCTATTTCTAAAAGCATTGAAAGGTGAAACGGTAGAAAGACCACCAGTATGGATGATGCGCCAAGCAGGTAGATATTTACCTGAATTCATGGCAATCAAAGAAAAATATGACTTCTTCACTAGATGTCAGACTCCGGAGTTAGCATCAGAAATTACGGTACAACCCATCCGTAGGTATGGAATGGATGCCGCCATATTATTCAGCGATATTTTGGTGATTCCGCAGGCAATGAATATTCATGTGGAAATGAAGCCGAATTTTGGTCCGTATTTACCGAATCCAATAAGAAATCAGAAAGATTTGGATAGCGTAATTGTACCAGATGTTCATGAAACCTTGGGTTATGTAATGGACGCTATTAAAGCGACCAAAGAAAAATTGAACGATGAAGTTCCATTAATCGGTTTTGCAGGTTCTCCATGGACCATTTTATGCTATTGTGTACAAGGTCAAGGAAGCAAAACATTTGATAAGGCTAAAGAATTATGCTTTACACAACCGGTTGTAGCTCATGAATTACTCCAAAAAATTACCGATACCACTATAGCTTACTTAAAGGCAAAAGTTGCCGCAGGTGTTAATGCGGTTCAGGTGTTCGATTCTTGGGGAGGCATGTTATCACCAACGGATTATCAAGAATTCTCTTGGAAGTATATTCAGCAAATTATTGATGCATTAAAGGACGAAGCTCCGGTAATTGTTTTCGGAAAAGGATGTTGGTTCGCTTTGGGTGATATGGCAAAATCTGGTGCATCTGCATTAGGTGTCGATTGGACATGTTCCGCTAGAAACGCACGTTATTTAAGTGGTGGTAAAATTACCCTACAAGGTAACTTTGACCCTGCACGTTTGCTTTCACCACCAGCAGAGATCAAGAAAATGGTTCACCAAATGATCAATGAATTTGGCAAAGACAGCTACGTAGTAAACTTAGGTCACGGTATTTTACCAAATGTGCCGGTTGAAAATGCAAAAGCGTTTATTGATGCGGTAAAAGAATACAAACCGGCTTAAATTACGTCGCTTATTATTGTAGAATTTCCGAAATTACAGTAGCCATATGAATTCCTTTCAACTACCAGATTTCGAAATAAATCCCATTTCAGAAAGAGATGGGTGGCGTTTGTGCGACTTTGTCTGTGCAAATGCCGATCATATCAAAAGATATTTTCCACAAACAGTAGCAGCAAATCTGAACCCAACTTTATCCAATATTTTTGTGTTGGAAAAAATAGCGGAATTTCTAGCAGGAAAAGAGTATTTGTTTACCCTAAAAGAACCGGAAAACAGAAAAATTATAGGGCTCATTTTTCTCAAGGAATTAAAAAAGGAAACTCAAGAAGCAGAAATAGCCTATTGCATTGCATACACCCATAAAAACAAAGGTTTTGCAACACTAGCCGTTAAAATGATTTCTGAATGGGGATTTAAACAGCAAGACATCAACCAACTTAGAATCATAGTACACAAATCTAACCCTAGCAGTATTAAGGTAGCAGAAAATTGTGGTTATATTTGGAAAGAAACACTTTTAAAAGAACATACCCCGCCTAACGAAGACCCGTTAGATATGGAACTTTACGTCTTAGAAAATGAAAGATAAATTTTACGCTTACATACAACAACTTCAAGATACGATTACCTCTAAATTAGAAGAGGTAGACGGCAAAGCTACTTTTCAAGAAGATATTTGGAAACGCCCTGAAGGCGGCGGCGGTAGAACCCGAGTTATTGAAAACGGGGATGTTTTTGAAAAAGGGGGCGTAAATATATCGGGCGTTCATGGGGAACTTCCTGATAGTATGAAAGCCTATTTCAAGGTAAAGGAAGGGAACTTTTTTGCATGCGGACTCAGTTTGGTCTTACATCCAAAAAATCCTATGGTGCCCACCGTTCATGCCAATTGGCGTTATTTTGAATTGTACGGTAAAGATGGTGAAATTGTAGATCAGTGGTTTGGCGGCGGTCAAGATTTAACGCCGTACTACCTATTTGATGAAGATGCCGTTCACTTTCACCAAGTATGTAAAACCGCTTGCGAAAAACATCAACCCACATTTTATGATACCTACAAAAAAAGGTGTGATGAATACTTTTGGAACACGCATAGAAACGAGGCCAGAGGTGTTGGAGGACTCTTTTTTGATTATTGCAAAGCAACACCGGAAATGGATATGCAAGATTGGTACAACTTTGTTACCGAAGTAGGAAATAGCTTCCTGAACAGTTATGTACCGATTGTTACAAAAAGAAAAGCCCTTGATTATAACAATGAACAAAGGGATTGGCAAGAGATAAGAAGAGGTAGGTATGTAGAATTTAATCTCGTTCACGACAAAGGCACTTTGTTCGGCTTAAAGACCAACGGGCGCATTGAAAGTATATTAATGAGCTTACCACCTCATGTGCAATGGCGTTATGATCACCAACCCGAAGAAGGCAGTGAAGAAGAGCGATTATTGAATATTTTAAAAGCACCAAAAGAATGGGTATAAGAGTACTGCTTATTTTGGGTATGTTTTGCTCAATTAACCTTTGTACTGCTCAAAATTCACAATATAAAGAAGACTTTCCTGATAAAATTACGTTGAGACTGGCATTACAGACCACCTCAAATAATTTTACCCTTAGAGATAAGATTACACGCAATAAGACAGAGTTCATACCCAACGATAAAAGCTACCTGGGGCTTTCTATTCTATTTCGGTTTTTAGAGGTTGATTTGGGCTATGCACCCAATTTCTTGTCCGAAAACAAGGATAATGGCGATTCTAAACTAATTACGTTCAATATTAGAACGTTTTTTGGACAGTTCATGCAGACTGTAGATTATTACAAACAAAAAGGATTCTTTGTTCGTACCCAAGACATTACTTTGCCCGTAGATGACTTGAAAACCCTAAAAATAGGCGGCAGCTCTAGTTACATTTTTAATCCCGATTTTTCGTTTCGCGCTATAGGTTTCCAAAATGAATGGCAGACTCAGAGTGTGGGCAGTTTTATACCCAGTATTTCTTATTACTACACCAAGTTTAAATTAGAAGACCCGCTAATTGAAAATCAACTGGAAAAATCGTTTAAGGTGGCTCTAGGACCTGGTTACTATTATAATTGGGTTTTTGACGAGAACTACTTACTTTCTGCAGGAGCAACTGGTGGTTTAGGATTTAATTATTCAAGCACCGACGGAAAAAACTCATTTAATGGATTGGCACAACTAGTTTTTAGAATGACCGGTGGCTATAACTCCGAATCATTTTTTGGGGGTGTAAATATCAACACCCAATTACTGAGTCATACTTCCGATGAGAATTTTATTTTGGATGACTCCATCAGTTTTTTGGAATTTTACGTAGGATACCGATTTGATGCTCCTAAAAAATGGATCGCCAAAGCAGATGAGATAAGTCGTAAATTAGGGATTGAATAAATCTTAATACCATGAAGCAAAAAATATATCAGATTGATGCCTTTACCAAAGAATTATTTGGTGGTAACCCAGCTGCCGTTTGTATCCTAGAATCATGGTTAGATACCAATTTGATGCAAAAAATTGCAGCCGAAAATAATTTGGCTGAAACAGCATATGCCGTACAGAAAGATGACCATTATGAACTGCGTTGGTTTACACCAGAAATTGAAGTAGACCTTTGTGGTCATGCAACGCTGGCAACTGCCTTTGTGCTATACAATTACTATGATCACAAAGAAAATACCCTACGGTTTATTTCGCCTAGAAGTGGTGAGCTCATTGTTGAAAAGAATGAAAAGGGGACATTGACCATGGACTTCCCAACAGATGACCTTCACAAAGTTTCTGAACAAAATAACATCACAGAAGCTATCGGAAAAAAGCCTTTAGAGACCTATAAAGGAAAAACCGATTATATGCTGGTCTATGAAACGCAAACAGAAATTGAGGCTATGACTCCTAATTTTCATTTGCTAAATGAGTTAGATTGTAGAGGGGTTATCGTTACCGCGAAAGGCAATACCGTTGATTTTGTATCACGCTTTTTTGCCCCACAATGCGGCATTCCGGAAGACCCTGTTACAGGTTCTGCACATACCACATTAACTCCTTATTGGTCGAAAAAATTGAATAAAAAGTCCCTATCAGCAAAACAACTGTCTGAACGTGGCGGTAATATTCAATGTGAGTACCTTGGTGATCGGGTAAAGATTTCAGGAAATGCCGTTTGCTATTTGATTGGGGAAATTGATATCTAAACTATTTCCAGGTAATGGACTTTTTTGCCACTGCCTCAAATTGATATTTGAGATGTGAAAATCTAGCTTTTAAAAGCACTTTTCGACCCTCAAGGGATCTTGTAAACTGTATTTTTGACCCATCTACATGAGTATTCCAGTATTTTTGAAAGAGTAAAGCTTCCTTTTTGTTTTTACCTATATCCGTTGGCACAACATAATAGCTTCTAATTTTTAATTTTCGTTTCAACCAATTACTATTGACCAATAGATATCTAGGATTATCAATGGGTGCAATGATTTCCTCTAAAAGCGATACAAATACATTACTATCATGCTGGCTCGCATTTTTTAAATAAATGGAAAAAGCTCCCTTTATATGCTGTTCGGCATGTATTATAGCATTTTTTAATTCGAAATATGTTGTTTTATCATCTAACAAATAGGCCAACAAAGCCTTGCCAATTTTCTTCGTATTCTTGTATTGATTGCCGAACAAAAAGTAAAGTTTCAAGGCTTTAAATGTTTTTGGACCAAAACCAAGAATAAGAGCGGCGCAAAATAAATAGATAACCTGCACAACCCCTTTGCCTATTACGGCACCCATATTATTAATCAAAAATTCAGGGATAAACATAGAAACTCCCAAGACGACCTCTAGCATTACATACTTACCGGCATTTAAGGCATGTAGTTTCTTTGTTTTTGCAAAAGGCTGGTCGCTAGCTGAAGGTATTTTCAGTTCTCTCACCAAAACATTTCCTTTTTCAATCGCTTGATACCATCTACTTTTAAATTCAGATTTTTGTTGTGCCTGTTCAAGCATTTCTGAGTTAATCGCTTCTAAATTGGTAGTTTCTGACCATTCTATTGGCAATACCAATCGGTCTATTCCGTTGGAAATATAAATTTCATCACGTAGAGAGACACCTGTAAAAGCTTCAAAACGTTGCTGCAGTTTTTCCATGTCCTTACCACCATCGGTAGCCGTTGGATCTAAACAAGCCAAGTGCCAAATAGTTCCAGTTTTATCAGGACTGTTGGCATCTACGCGAATGGCACGCCCTCTCATTTGATTGGAAGAAACAAAAGAACCCACATAAGAAGCCAAAATTAAAGTGTTGATACAAGGAGCATCCCACCCTTCACCAAGAAATGCCTTGGTTCCGATCAGGGTTTTTATCACTCCGTCTTCAAACAATTGTGTAATAGATTCCGCAATTTTGTTTTTAAGGGCATCGGGCACATGAATAAATACGTATCCCAGGGACCCCTCAACAGGATGTACCTGTAATTTTTCAACACTCAGAAGCTGTTTAAATTTGAGTAATGCATTTTCATGCACTATAACCATTGAACCGGTTAACACACCTAACTTTTCATCACCGGTCTGTTTAGCCAAAATGTATTTGAAAATGGGAACAACTCCAAGCTTGTTCAATACTTTAGTATCGCTTCCTTCAAAATCTAAAAACTCCTTTCGGATAAAATCCGCCAAAATTACCGTTCTGCTGTCAACACCAAGATTTGCATCCGTGCTTTTTACGATTTGATAAATACTCTCCAGTTTACTAGGGCTATTTGACAGATTTCGATACAAGACCTCATCACCCACGAAATTCACCCGTTTGTGCTCTAGTACTCCTATTCGCTTCAACTCCTTTTCCAAAGGCATTAAAATATCCTCAAATGCCATAAAAGTTTCGCGTTGATCCACTAACAGATTTTGCAATAATGCTTCCGACCATTCATACGTAAAACTAGGGAAGCTTATGTCGATGGTAGAAAAGCCAAGTATCTTTAAATTCTGTTCATTTACGGCATAACCACAAGAATTCAGGTAAATAATAATCGAGGAGAAAAATGTAGGGTGTTGATAGATATAATCCAACGATTCTTTAGGGTTCACGTAGAAATCTTGCGTAATCAACTTTTCCTGTAAGCCCTTATTGGCAATAAGATTTTTGGTGAAATTTAAGATCTGCTCCCTGTAATTAACGATATACTTGATCTGGGCTTCTTCTGGTTTTGAGAAGTAGACAAAGTCTTGATGCGGACAAAGATCTCCGTTCTTAATAAGATCCGGTACCGCAATTTCGTCGTCTATAGGTCCGCATAAACTAAAATAACGGTTGATTTCAGTGGTAGTACTGTCGTATGGTGGTGTAGCGGTCAGCGAAACAACTGTTAACCCTTCAATTTCTTTAAGATGATATAAGCAATGCCACCATTCATTTTTAAGGTGATGCGCTTCATCTAAAACCAAGGTCTGTATACCATGCGATTGTATAAACTCGACCAACCTTTCTTTCCCCTTATCATCGAAAGATTTCGTTAAAGCGTATAATGACTGATATGTGGAAAAAGTAATGAAATCGGGATTTTTAATATCAAAGGATAAAAACTCAAAATCATGCTTTGCAGTAAAAAATTCCAATAACCTCGATCGCCATTGATTTCGTATGGTCAATGTTGGTGCCAATACCAAGGTGGGCTTACCTATTCGGATTAAAATTTCTAAGCCTAATATTGTTTTTCCAGAACCAGGCGGTGCAATAACGTGCAAGTGCCCATCTTTAATATGCTCTTGAAAACCATCTAAAAACTTTTGTTGATAGGTTCTCCAGGTATATTTGAACTTTAAGAGGTCACTTAGTTTTTGCATCCAAAATCATTTAGCGGCTAAGCCCATAAAAATAAGTAATAACGGCTGTAGCTATTCTTCAAATTCCCCTATTTTTGTAAAACTTCAAGAGATGTACGTTTTATTGCATAACAATTAAGAGATTAAAGAGACAAAACGTTCGAACATAAATATTCAGGTATGGCAAAAAAAGGCAAGGCTAAAAACACATTGAACAAAGCAAAGCATGCCAAGCTAATGGATAGAAAGAAGAACAAATTGAAAAAAGAAGCTGCCCTTAGAAAAGAACGTCTAAAAGCAATCATTAAAAAGAGTCAAGAATCTAAGAACTAAAAATAAATATAGCATTATGTACCCACTTATACGCCCAAGAAGATTAAGAAGCTCAGAAGCCATTCGCAGTTTGGTTCGTGAAACCATTATTTCACCAAGCGATTTTTTAGTACCCTTATTCGTAGTAGAAGGTAAAGGCATTATTGAAGAAATACCGTCTATGCCAAATTACTACCGTCTTAGTCTAGATAATTTGACCAAAGAGGTCAAAGAACTATGGAACATGGGCTTGCGATCGGTTTTACTTTTTGTGAAGGTGCCCGATAATTTAAAAGACAACAAAGGTTCTGAAGCGCTGAATGAAAACGGATTAATGCAACTAGCCATAAAAACGGTTAAAAATGCGTGTCCGGATATGTTGGTGATGACAGATGTTGCCCTTGACCCCTACTCTTCTTACGGTCATGATGGTATTGTTGCGGACGGAGAAATTCTGAATGACGAAAGTGTAGAGGTGTTAACCGAAATGAGCGTATCTCACGCCAAGGCAGGAGCCGATTTTGTGGCACCTAGTGATATGATGGACGGTCGTATTCTCAGCATTCGTGAAGCTTTGGAAGATGAGGGCTATTTTAACACCGGTATTATGGCCTACAGTGCAAAATACGCCAGTGCTTTTTACGGTCCGTTTAGAGATGCTTTAGATTCCGCTCCCGTAGATATCAAAAATGTGCCTAAGGATAAAAAGAGCTACCAAATGGATTATGCGAACCGATTTGAAGCTATTCGTGAGACTCAAATGGATATTGACGAAGGTGCTGATATCGTGATGGTAAAACCAGGATTGTGTTATTTGGATATTGTTCGTGAAATAAAAAATGAAGTTGATGTTCCGGTTGCCGTGTACCAGGTTTCTGGGGAGTATGCCATGGTAAAAGCTGCCGCTGAAAAAGGTTGGCTAGATCATGATGCCGTAATGATGGAACAGCTGACTGCAATCAAACGCGCAGGTGCGAATATTATAGCCAGTTATTTCGCTAAAGATGCCGTGAAACTATTAGGATAATATGCGTAACTATTTGTTTATACTTTTCGGTTTATTTTGTTTGGCTGGGCTTGCTCAGAAGAACGAAACAGAACCCCTGTTGCTTCCGGCAGGATCTAGTTTGCAAACATCTTCATTGGCTGCTTACGAGTTGGATTCTTCTGTTGTATATCGTAAAGTAGACAGTATTATAACAAATGGTATAAAGAGTAATGCCTTCCCAGGTGCACAGATTTTGGTTGCCAAAGAAGGAAACATCATTTTTCATAATGCCTACGGATTTCATACCTACGATAGTATTCAGCCTGTAGCTTTAAATGACATTTATGATCTGGCTTCGGTCACCAAAATTTTGGGTCCGCTACCTGCCATTATGAAATTGGTAGATGAAGGCAAGTTGAATTTAGACCTTCCTTTTAGCACCTATTGGAAACCTTGGAGAAGACAAAAAGATAAAGCAAGTATTACACTTCGCGAAATTTTAGCCCATCAATCAGGTTTAGAACCCTACATTGTTTTCTTGAGCAAAACCTTAAAAAATAACGGTCGGTTTAAAAAAAGGTTTATCCGTAGCACTTCAAATAAAAAGTTTACTAACGAAGCCTATGATAGAATCTATGTCAAAAACAGGTTCCATAGAAAAATGTACCGCATCATTAATCGGTCTGAAGTTTCTGAGGAGAAAAAATACAAATACTCCGGTTTGTCCTTCCTCATTTTCCCTGAGTTAATTACGCAATTAACAGGGATGCCCTATGCCGAGTATATGCAGGAGAATTTTTATAAACCACTTGGTATGAAAACCTTCGGTTTTCTTCCGAGTACTAAAAATTTCAGCAGTAAAATAGTTCCGACAGAGGTCGACACCATTTATAGACACACCTTAACCCACGGCTGGGTGCATGATGAAAATGCATCGTTGTTAGGCGGTATTTCGGGTAATGCCGGGTTGTTCGGTACAGCGCAAGATCTAGCGATTATAATGCAAATGTATGTTCAGGGCGGCATTTTTAATGGTAATCGATATATATCTGAGAACACCATAAAGGAATTTACACGGGTTCAATATCCTGAAAATGATAATAGAAGAGGTTTAGGTTTTGACAAGCCATACTTGGACAATGCGCAGTTTACATTGGCGAATGCCTATCCGGCGCCAGACGTAAGTGCTTCAAGTTTTGGTCATAGTGGCTTTACCGGTACTTTTGTTTGGGCAGATCCAGAACAGCAATTGGTGTATATTTTTCTATCCAACAGGGTATATCCCACCCGCAAAAACCGTAATATTTACGACCTGAACATCAGACCAGCAATTCAACAAATATTTTATAGCGCATTTGATAGATCAAAACAGCACAATCATTAGTATATTTATCAATATCTTAGATTTTTAAAACAACCCTATGGGACTACTTATATTTTACGCATTCATTTCTATTTTCTTCTCTTTTCTGTGTTCTATTCTAGAAGCAGTATTATTGAGTATAACGCCCACATTCATCAATGTAAAAATGAAAGAGGGCAAATCATATGCAACTACCTTAGAAGCACTTAAGAAGGATGTAGACCAGCCCTTGATCGCTATTTTGACCATAAATACCATTGCCCATACCGTTGGTGCCATATTGGTAGGTGTGCAGGCGAAAGCTGCTTATGCAGAACTTTACGGTAGCGAAACCAGTTCTATTTTCGGTATCGAGTTTACCGAAGATTTAATGGTAGGGGTAGTTTCAACGATTATGACGATTCTTATTTTGGTCGCATCGGAAATTATACCGAAAACCATTGGTGCTACGTACTGGAAACAATTAGCGAATTTCTCTACAAAAGCACTGAATATTATGGTTTTGGGCTTAAAATATACCGGATTGCTATGGTTGCTGCGCCTTTTTACGAAAATGGTAGGCGGTGGCAAACATCATGGTAGCGTATTAAGCAGAGAAGATTTTCATGCCATGACCGATATGGCACACGAAGAAGGAGTGTTCGAAAAATCGGAATCTACCATCATCAAAAACTTATTGAAGTTCGATGAAGTTTTGGTAAAGGATATCATGACGCCAAGAGCGGTGATGAAAATAGCATCGGAAGAGAAAACAATAGCAGATTTCTTTGATGATAACCCAAAGCTACGTTTCTCTAGAATACCAGTGTATACCGAAAAAATGGACAACATTACCGGTTTTGTACTTAAGGACAATGTTCTTGAAGAGATGATCAATAAAAATGGGGAGATACCGTTAAAAGAGATCAAACGAGAAATATTGGTTACACGTAGAAGTACGCCGATACCAACCTTATTTGAAATATTCATTCAAAAACGTGAGGCAATTGCTCTTGTGGTCGATGAATATGGTTCTGTTAGTGGTTTGGTAACGATGGAAGATGTCATTGAAACCCTATTAGGACTCGAAATAATGGATGAGAGCGATAATATTGCCGATTTACAGAGTCTTGCCCGTAAAAATTGGGAAACACGCGCAAAAGCTACCGGAGTTATAGAAAAACCTACTTCACCGGACGAATAATCAGTAGTACATATCATGGACGATGTTGCTTACATTAAAACCCCTTTAGGCGTTGCCAAAATTATAGGCAATGCTGACGGATTGTCCGCCATTACCGTACTTAACTCAGATGAACCTTTAACCGACGTGATTCCGGAATCTTTGGAAGATGCCGTATACCAGCTCAACGAATACTTTGAAGGTAAACGAACCGATTTCAGCTTAATATTGAACCCAGAGGGCACCGAGTTTCAGAAAAAGGTTTGGACGGAACTACAGAACATTCCGTATGGCAAATCAAAATCATATTTAGAACTTGCAAAATTATTAGGTGACCCCAATGCAACAAGGGCTGCCGCATCGGCAAATGCAAGAAATCCGTTGTGGATCGTAGTGCCCTGCCACCGAGTGATCGGATCCGATGGCTCACTTACCGGTTACGCTGGCGGATTGCATAGAAAACAGTGGTTATTAAACCATGAAAGCCCCGTAAAACAGCAAAGTTTGTTCTAAAAGCACACCATAAGCCTCACAAAAAACAAACCACTTGGTTTGTTAGCTATCAAGAATGCCCGCTAAACTACGTACGCTTTGCATTTTGTCGATACTATTGCGATTGCCGTCGTTACTTTCAACAAATTACAACCCATTTTACGAACAAAAACCGACTACTTGGTCGGTTCGCTAATTCAATGGCATTTCGCTTCTAATTTCTATAACTGACTCATTACTATGATAAAATTTATAGCCTTTATGGTTTCCCGTAATGAAGATCGAGGTGAATATTGTAGGTTTATTCTTTAATAGTATATTAGTGAGGAGAAAAACAATTGTACATATTCCGCTATATTGGAGAATATGTGCAATTGTACACATATACAATAGTTAGCTGTAATATGAATAAAACTAATCGATATAATAAATGAGACTCTTTACAATATCTTTATACTTCATATTTGCGATTGTTTTTTTATCATCAATTGGAGTAATTATTCCATACCTAATTGATAATTCAAACAATGATGTAAACGCAATAAATAATCTAAATCAGAATTTAATCACTTATGGGATAGCAATTCTTGTGTCTGCTAGTTTAGATTATGTTTTACAATTAATTGATAAATCTGCTTCTTACAAAAAGGCAGTATTGCTCTTGGTTATTATTGGAAACGTGGGCATATTGATAATTTACTCTTTCATTTTGATTCAAATAAATCAAACACCTGCAAATGAAATTTCTAAATTCATAATTTTTGGAATTTTCATAGCCTATTCAATGTGGTGGATTGCTAATTATAAAAACTCAAACTTTGACATTATTAACACAGCTACACTAGGTGGAGATCCAAATAAACCTCTTTCAAATGGAAAATAATTATTTAGAAATAAATGCACTTAAAGTAAGCCAACCTTTGGGAGATTTTTATGTTATTTCAATTGATGCAGAAAAACTTTTAGAAATAACATTTTCAGAGCCTTTAAAATATATTGATAACAAAGGAAATGTACAAGGTAGTCAGCGAGTTAGAAATGAAAAAAGATTAAAAGAGATTGGCAAATATATTGAGTCTGTTGAAATGGCATTTCCGAATTCTATAATTCTCACAGCAAATTATAATCAAAATGGTCATATAGTAAAAAATGAAAGTGATAGGTGGAAAATAGTAGAAAATAAACAGAATAATACGTACAAATTATTAATTCCTAAAAAGCAAAAACTTGCTGCTATTATTGATGGTCAACATAGATTAAATGCTTTTGACTATGTGCAAGATAAAAGTTTGTTGAAAAAAATTCAATTAGTCTGTTCTGTATATTTTGATTTACCAAATTCTTATCAAGCCTTTCTATTTGCAACAATTAATTCAAATCAAAAAAAGGTAGATAGAAGCCTTGCTTTGGAACAATTCGGTTATAACGTAGATGATGAACCGGAAAAATCTTGGACACCAGAAAAGTTAGCCGTTTTCCTTTCAAGAAGACTTAATACTGATAAGAATTCCCCATTACATAAACATATAAAAGTTGCACCTCTTAATTATGAAAATTTATTTGATTCACCCGTAACAGATGATTGGGTAGTTTCAACAGCAACCGTTGTGGATGGCATTACTAGTCTAATTTCAACAAACCCAAAAAGAGATAGAATTTTAATGCAACAAAAATCTCTTTTCGGAGGCAGGTCAAGAGATATGCTAAAAGAAGTACGTGACTCTTCACCTTTGCGAAAAGAATTTATAGAGCTTGAAGATTTAACTCTCTATAATGTCGTAGTCAGTTATTTTAAAGTTGTTGAAAACCTATTTTGGTCTAAAGCAAAGTCAAATTCTTATATTTTTAAAACTGTAGGAGTTCAAGCATTATTTGACGTTTTGAAGTTTATTTTAAAAGACAATCAAAATAAAGATGCTCAAAACATAGATTTTAATTCTTATTTATCAAAAGCTTCTAACATAGATTTTTCAGATAAGTTCTTTCAATCTTCAGGAATAGGTAGAGGTAGAATTAAAAATTCCATTAATGCACTTATTGGATTATTAGATAAAAACAAAATCAAGAAAAAAGATTTACCGAGCTATGAATTAATTTTTGCCCAACAAGACACGAAAACAACTAAAGAATTGTGGGTTTGGGAAGAAGAAGCAGAAAATAAAATAATTAGTCTACTTGAAAATTCAACTTGGAGTTTAGATAATAAGAGTGTTAGTCTTTATTTAGATGAGGAGTATGAAGAAATCACAACTTTTAAAACATATGAAAGTTTTGTAAATAAATTACAGCAGATTGCGGAAGAAACATTTGCTGATTACCTGCCTTCAGATTCAGAATTTGCAGATGAACAAAAAGAAAAATTTGATTCTGAAGATTTAATAAACAGTCTTTTGGTGGACTATGAGGATAATTTAAAGAAAATAAATTGGATATAAATACTACAGCTAACAATGGCTATAAGTAATTGCTGGTTCTCGCCTATTTCTGAAAATCTTCGCGGATTTTCAGCTTGGTGTGTACTTGCAGAGTTAGGTGCTAACCCACGCAACTACTCATAGCCGAGACCGTTAGCCACAAGGCGAAGACCAATCTGAACGAATAAAAAATGGAGAAAGATTATTTTCTTTTAGAGGACAAAAAAAAAGAAATTGAATCCAAGTTCTTAATCAAAAACGGTTGGTTAAAAATATACGAAGACGACTCTAAAGACTTTGACGATTCTGCTGGAATATATTGCTGTCTAATATCGAACGACAAAGTTGATAAATACAGTGAAGACTATAATTGGCCACTTTCTATGGGAAGTGAAGGAAAACCATCTGTTTATGGAGATAACACATATAAATCTAATGACGAAGAAGGTTTAGAGCCTTTTTTACTCTACAAAAGTTTTTCATTACAGGAAACTTCAATAAAATATATAGATGTCGCAGAAGAATTTGTTCTATACTTTCGACTTTACGAAAAAGGAAATGATAAACAAAACCGAACATTTTATTATGTAAGCGATTATGGAGAATTGGACGAAGTACTAACTATTGAGCCAAAATTGATTAAAGTTAAAATCAAGTATTTAAGGGAATATATCACAATGAGAGATATGAACTTCGTAGTTTGCTATGATTTTATGAGATTGCTAAAAAAAATCCCTTCAGATTGGAACGTCAAACACAAGGATGAATTAATCAAAGAAAACGACTTTATTTATAGTCATTTAATTAGAAATGTATCTGACAAAACTCAAAGTTGGGTAATGGGAAAAGTATTCATTAAACCTAATGAAACAAAAAAATCACATTTTGACCTCGGAGAATCAAAAAATGAAAGTTTCATAATTGGAATTGATGACGAAGGAGAATTAATTTATGAGGATTGCGGAGAAACTGACGGTAATCATTTCAAAGTAACTTATTTCAAAAAAGAGGTTTTGAATAAGTACTACAATGAACCAAACAAATATCAAGTAGATGGATTTAGCGTTGGTTCAAAATTTTTTAGACTAAAAATAGACAATAATGTAGATGAATATATTCCTGTGTTTCTTACCAATTTAAGGATGCTTCCAGAAATGGAACAGCTTCATTGGAAACAATACAATATTCCGCCAAAAGAAGGAATGAATATTAGCCGAACTTACTATCGAACAATGATAGAAGGTCAATGGGCAGAACAGCCTGAAACGGTGGATTTGTTTTTCAAATCAAAATACGAAAGCTTTAATAAAAAGTGGGAAGAAAAATTTGGCTGGAAATTATATAAACCCTTATCCAAAACAGATGAACATTTATTTACAGCATTACATAAAATAACATCCAACAATGTCAAAGCGTTTTGTGAACAAACATTGACAATAGTAAAGCTGACTATTGACAGATTAAACGAAAAGGAATTGGCCAAAGGGTTAAGTTTAGATTCAAAAATTAGAGGTATTGGAAAATTTGAGAAATTTTTGGAATCAAAAGGAATGAACATACCCGATATGTTTAAGTTTTTAAGAAACCTTCAAAATTTGCGGTCTGGACTAATTGCTCATACATTTAGTGAATCAAATAAAGACTGTAAAAAAGCACTCAAATATTTCGGAATTGAAAGTGATAATTACACCAAAGTTTTGGAAGAAATATTCGTTAAATCAATATTTACATTTAATACGTTAGAAAAATATTTTGAACTTAACGAAGAAAAGCCCAGTGGCTAACAATGTATATAAAACATAGCTAATATAGGCTTTCCGATAGGTCTGTGTATATATGCAAAGTCGCCAAATTTTTAAATTTGGCTTTTAAAAATAGAAAAGATAAAAACAAAACATAAAAATTCGGCTTGTGTATAATCCGAAAAGTAAGTGTCATTTTACACGCTACGTTTCATATACTAGACCGTTGTGCGCAATTTTGACTCGTCCTGAAATATGTATACAAAACACTTCAAGTATATGTATAAAAATGATGGATATGTAAAACGCTATAGTGAGAGCTTCAAGCTCAAAGTCTTGGCAGAACTTACCAAAGGAAACCATTCAAAAAGACAAATTGCATTAACTTACGGTATACAATCCAGTACTATAAACGTATGGATCAAGAAGTATGACCGTAAAGATTTAATGAACACCCGTGTAACCGTGCAAACAGACGACGAACTTTCCCGTATCAAAGCCCTTCAAAAAGAGCTGAAACAACTTAAGGACCTTCTTATTAAAAAGGACCTGGACAAACTGGTGACCGATAGCTATCTCGAGGTAGCTGCCGAGAACCTGGGCTATAGAGATGTTGAAGAATTAAAAAAAAACTTAAACATAAAGCCTTGATGAAAGTAGCACCGATAAACCGTAATGAAAGGCTGTATTCAATTGGTACTATCTGTAATGCCTTTAATCTGAAAAGAGATGCCTATTACAAATACCAAAAACGTTTTGTTATCAAAAAACAGATAGAACGGGATATAATCGAACTTGTTCGGAAAAGCAGAAGAACACTACCTAGAGAAGGTACCAGGAAACTCATGAGATCATTAAAAGATGAGTTTCATAAGTACGACTTAAAAGTAGGCAGAGACCAGCTGTTCCGTATCCTAAGAGAAAATCGATTGCTCATTAGAAGAAAGAAATACTCCTCTAGAACCACCAATTCATATCACCGCTTTTACAAGTATGGCAATATCATAAAAGACTTGAAAATCAATAGGCCCAATCAAGTATGGGCTTCCGACATAACCTATATCAGAACCATTAAAGGTTTCTGTTACCTAGCATTGATAACGGACATGTACTCACGTAAAATCGTTGGATATGACCTAAGTGATAGCCTAGAACTAAAAGGTTGTGTCAGAGCTTTAAATAAGGCTATTTACAATGCCAAGAACATTGACCGACTTATTCATCACTCGGACAGAGGTATTCAATATTGCAGTAATGTCTATACCCAAATACTAAAAAGAAAGAAAATCAAGATCAGTATGACCGAAGAAAACCATTGCTATGAAAACGCCATGGCCGAAAGGGTAAACGGTATTCTAAAAGATGAATTTTTTCTTGACCAGACCTTTACCAGTATGGTTCATGCTAAAAAAGCAGCCAAAAATGCAATCAAACTATACAACTCTAAAAGATTGCATTTATCTTTAGATTATAAAACACCTAATTACGTGCATCAATATGCCGCTTAAAACTAATATTAATCTGTAGCCGTATTTTAGGACGTGACAT
>Ga0207897_100023_pt1 | contig 123290 bp, 122 predicted proteins | sample LinPmetageLP42_FD_184054 | JGI IMG/M metagenome (GOLD analysis project Ga0207897, IMG submission 184054) | Marine viral communities from the Pacific Ocean - LP-42 (SPAdes) | ecosystem: Environmental > Aquatic > Marine > Oceanic | place: Pacific Ocean | collected 2010-08-27
CTCAAGATATTGATAGCGAGACATCACCTGCGACAACATCTTTTTCAATGTCGCTGGGTCATCAGGTAAGTTTTCGATATCAATATTCATGGCCTTATTATCATGCAATAAGGCATTGATTTCCCGAGATTATTAAGACGATTTCGTGATCGTTAATCGCTAGTTATGATCACAGGTTATAAGCCGGATGCATTGTAGTGCAACGGCTGATGACCTATTACATCGTAGCCTGATAACAGCCACTGTAACTGCTGTTCAGTTACATTCAGATGTTGTAAGTTAGCATCGACAGGCCACTTAAACCGATACTTCTCGAGACGTTTGTACCAAAGCGCAAAGCCCGTTTTATCCCAATAGAGTATTTTGAGCTTATCGCGCTTTTTATTGCAAAACACAAACAGCGCATCACGAAAGGCATTGAGCTCCATGTTCTGTTCGACCACTACAATCAAGCCATTAATCGATTTACGGAAGTCGACGATATCCATGTATAAATAAACGTCGGCAGGCTCAACAAACATCTTCATTCAGCTAGTGCCTTCATCACGATGGCAAGCCAGTGAGGGCTAACATTTGTTGGCACGCTAAGATGAGCGCTCCCAAGTTGCAGAAGAAGTTCGCCACCGGTTTCCTCGGTGTGTGACTCAATCTTTGTGACTTCACGTTTGACGTGAACGAACTTGCTGTGAGTTCGCTGAAGACGAATATCACGTCGCCTAGTGTAGTAGGTTTGGACATTAATCTGTTGCTGGCGACAAAACGCCACCGCTGTGAGTCCACTTTGTTTTTGTTGCTCAAATAAATTGAGCCAGTCTTCTACTTCTCTTCGTTGATGATGCGCCATGGTCATTCTCCTTAACAAAGAGAGCACCATGACGTAGAAAACCTATGAATTGAATGTGGGGATTACCGGACGGACACGCCTTAGGTACACTCAAAGTATCAGGCTTATCTCGCTTAATTCTGCGTTTAGGCTTTATCCGTAAATTCAACTCAAGCTCACAATGTATGCGATACGCGCGTTTGTGGTGCCAATTGAACCCCTTCACGTTTGTTAGATATAAGAAGCACAGACCGAAACCCCAACGTTTGTGGGTTTGAGTCAGCCGCAGCAACCAGTCAGCGATTTGCTCGCTTTCATCGCTCAATTTGAGCTCGACATTGATAGTAACTGAAACTGATGCTCAAACTACGGCAAATGATGCGAGTGCTTACACCATGCCAATTAAAAGCATCCACTGTCTTCTACAACTGACGTTCAATACAAAGCCATAAGAAAGTAACACTTAGATAACTTTCATTTTGTCGCTTTTCCGAATATCTCTTGAGTGCATCGTCGCCATTGCTATGTGATAAGAAGCGTGAGCATGAGGGCGGTTATTGTAATCCCCCCATTTTAAGCAGCAGTCATTTGTAGAAAATCTTTAAGCCGCTCCCAATAATTGCTTGGGGGGCACACCACCTATTGCCATATTAGGTCTTTCATTGTTGTAGATCCATAACCAATCTGTCGCTAAGTTTTGTGCTTGTTCGACACTTTCAAACATATGTAAGTCTAGCCATTCATGCCGAGCTGTTCGATTAAAGCGTTCAACATAGGCATTTTGCGTGGGTTTGCCTGGTTGAATGTATAGTATTGTAATCTGGTGTTGATTCGCCCATGTTATCAGCTCGTTTGATATGTATTCTGGACCATTATCACATCGAATTGCAGCAGGTTTGCCTCGCCATTCAATCACTTGCTCTAGCGAACGAATAACCCTTGCACTAGGCATGGATAAATCCACATCAATTGGACCTTCACGATTGTAATCGTCTATCACATTAAACGTTCTCACAGAGCGCCCATCAGCAAGGCTGTCAGACATAAAGTCCATCGACCAGACCTGATTGACCGCCACAGGTACACTCAATGCATCAGGCTTGTCCCGCTTAATTCTGCGTTTAGGTTTTATCCTTAAATTCAACTCAAGCTCACGGTATATGCGATACACGCGTTTATGATTCCAATTGAACCCTTTCACGTTTCGTAGGTATAAGAAGCACAGGCCAAAGCCCCAACGTTTGTGAGTTTCGGTTAGTCGCAGCAACCAGTTAGCGACTTGCTCGTTTTCACCGCTCAATTTGGCTCGATAATGATAGCAACTGGCACTGATACCCAAACTACGGCAGATGACGCGAATGCTCACGCCATGCCGATTGATAGCATTCCTTGCCATCTCCTTACGCTGAGATGGCCTTATAGCTTTCCCTCAAGGGCTTCCTTACGGATTTCGGCGACCAGTCGCTCTTCGGCATACATCTTTTTAAGTCGCTTGTTTTCATCTTCAAGCTCTTTAAGTCGTTTCATCAATGACGCATCCATTCCGCCAAACTTGGCTCGCCATTTGTAGAACTGAGCTGAACTCATACCATGCTCACGGCAAAGCTCAGGAACGGCTACGCCGTTCTCATTCTGTTTCAATATCGCCAATATCTGGCTGTCGGTATATCTTGATTTACGCATAAAAACTCGTTCGTTTTAGTTTAACGGGAATTTCTACTTAAAACTGCTCCGACTTTATGGGGGGATTACATTATCTTCAAATGTATTTTCGCTTACCCATACAGAAGGAAACAATGATACGGCACTATAGAATAGTGCTTTCGTAAATTTTTGCACCCGATTTATCCTTTGCGTTTAATGAATTTCATTCTATAAATCTTATGATAAATGTATTTGATTTAGATCAATCCTTTACGAAAATCGGATTACAGTATCATTACATTTCCGTAATAATGTCATTCGCTTATTCATATCTAGTTAAGAATTATCTATGCTCAAGCTGCGTCAACAGGTCTCCTCATAGCTACTTTGCAGCGGCATATGCTGGATACCAGATGCAATTTTTTAATTGGGTGAGCGGATGACAAGAAATGACGAAGCACAAAATTGCGGTAATTACCGGAGCAGGATCAGGGATTGGTTTAGCATTGACTAATGAATTCTTATCAAGGGATCCAGATATGCTTGTTGTTGCACTTTGTCGTGATAGCTCAGAACTAGGAGCGTTAAATGAAAAATTTGAACCCCGGCTCGTCATAGAACACGTTGATTTTAATCACGAAACAGCGAAGATTAAAATACAAGAAGCGCTCTTGCAATACGAACAGATTAATTACTTAGTGCATTGTGCAGGTATTGTCACACCGCTTAAACCTATTCAATCAATAGGCTACGAAGAATGGCGCACGACACAAAGAATCAACAGTGATATCCCCTTTTTGATAACTCAAATGTGCCTGGACAAGTTTAAACATAGCCGCGTACTATATTTGACTAGCGAGCACCCCGTTTGTGCAGTGAGAGGCGCATCAGCCTACTGTGTGAGTAAAACAGCTTTAAATATGGTGTGTGGTTGTTTTAGACAAGAAGTCAATGAAGATGTAGCTATTTTTGCCACCGCAGCTCCCGGGAATGTTGATACAGCGATGCAAAAAAAGATCCGGCAAGTGCCAAGCGATGTACTACCGATGTCGGCCTTTTTGAGAGGCTTATATGAAGAAAAAAAGCTACTGCCACCGCGTCTCGTTGCTCAATACCTTTGGCAATTGTTAAATCGTATTGACCCAAAGACATTTAGCCGCACTAATTGGGATTTATTACAAAGCATCGACGAAGCACCTCTTAACCCAATTGATACTAATAACAATATTTCAACGAAGCCAACTGAAACTGACTTACTGTCGTTGCGAAACAAGTTAACAGGCAGTGTCTGTGAAGTTGGAAGTAAAGGCTATTCAGTGCGGCGTCACGTTTTTAATCGAGCCATTTCACACTTTCCATTTGCGATAATCGTGCCTGTGTCAGACGACGATATTATTAATACAATTAACTATGCCAATCACCTTAATTTACTAATTTCTGTAAAAGGTGGCGGCCATGGGATAACAGGCGCGGCCGTAATTGACGGCGGTATTGTCCTAGATATGTCCTGCTTTCAAAGTATAGAACTTTGCGCAGATGGACAGTCTGTGAGAGTAGGCGCGGGAGTGAAAAATCATAATTTGGATCAGTTCTTATCGAAATATGAAAAAGTGGTTCCATTAGGCACCTGCCCTGATGTAGGTGTTGTAGGAGCAACGTTAGGCGGCGGTATCGGCTTTTTGTCACGTAAACATGGGTTGAGTTGCGACAATGTCTTAGCGTTTAACCTCATCACCGCTGATGGTCAGCATAGAGTTATAAACACTTCGGAACACTCTGATCTTTTTTGGGCACTGCGCGGCAGTGGCGGCTCTCAATTTGGCGTTATCACCCACATAACATTTAAGCTGCACCCAGCACCAGGTTATGTTCAAGGAGGTATTATCGAATGGCCAATCCAAAAGGCAAAGACTATTTTAAAGCACTACAGCGATACAGTATTAAAGGGGCCGAGAACGCAATTCTTATATGCATACATCGCTCGTTCAGCTTTACAAAATGCAAAAATCTCAATTATGGGATTTAGTGAAGACCCTGACTCCAACCTGCATAACATTGCACGATGGGAAACGGATCCTGATATCTCTGTTACTCATAAACAATACATAGAATGCCAGTCGAATGAATATGAACAAGGGCATGCACTTTATTGGCGCAACGGAATCATTGAAGGTGAACTTACAGAACAGTTTATCGCTACACTTATGCAATGCTATCAGTCTTGCCCAGACAACGCAGCAGGAATTATGCTCGATCCATTATGTGGCGCGATCCAGGATATTGAGACCAATGAAACCGCGTTTATTCATCGCGATGCCTCATTTGTATGTAGCATCACCGGTGTCACTCAACCCGATCAAGACAACACCGAGGTATTAGACTGGGTCAATCAAACCTATGAGCGATTATCCCCATTTTTTAACGGCCATGCCTACCAAAATTATGACATGGGTAAAGACTGCCCATTGACCAGTTATTTTGGTCCGCATACAGAACGTTTGATTGCTTTGAAAAAAAAGTTCGATCCCAAACTTAGATTTGCAGGCTCTTTGCAGCAGCATTTAAAATAAACCTCTAAGCTGGTGAAATCACCATTCAAGCCCTATCGTTATTAACCGCTAGTTGCAGTAATTAGAATATAAACAGTGTTTAAATGGATATTAGTTTTATCTTACTCCTTTCGACCATTTGCTTTGCCGGTACCGTTGATTATGTGCACATAGACCTCTATCTATGGATTAGCCGTCCTTAAAAAACAGCTTGATGAGATAAATCGAGATTTACTGTTAGTGGAAAATGCGACTCTCAACGATTAGCGCATATCAGTTAGAGACAATAAAAGCATCTTTAGGTATTCTTGATATGCAAGAAATTCGCGCATGATTGCAGTCTGATTTAACGTAACAGCACCAATCCATAAAATCAGAGACACTATTCGCTTCTCGTGATTGCCCTAATGATGCCCCACACAACTTGGCCACCACAGTCTTAAGACCAACGGCCATCCTTGTCGCTGTTATTTCTGCAGTTATTGCGTGGATGAATCACGTTCAAAGTACGCGAACTCAAGCAGTAAAAACAAAATAGTAGAAGGTAGAGCAACCGCTCGTTGCGATCGAAGTGTTCTTAGAGAAGTAATTTTTCGTTATCAATGTTTCCTTTATTATGAATTATCATCTGGATCTAAATTCAAAATCTAGGTTCGTTCGGCTGACCAGTTCCACAGGCACTGGTTGAGCCCCCTGATAGAGAGTCGCAGCAACAGATCCTACATCTAGGACAGGTACTCTAGCCTAGTTCCCTGACTTCCGGGTACATGGACCCCCTCGGCGAGTTCGAACCTTGTCAGATACCACTGTGAGTTATCCAAGAGTTTGCTGTGACAATGCGCACTGCATAAGTAGTTCAGACAGCCCAAAAATTTGGCATTTTAGAAGGAGGGAGGTCTTCTTGACCGACATGCCGCACGCGGGGTCGGTCAATTCAGTGCTGTTGGACTCTGCGCGCTGACGAGCTTGGTGGTTGTGATGACTATGTGCAAGGGTATCCTCTGGAAGCCAACCTTAATGGTGCCCATCATCATCCTCGCCGCGTGCCGTCAGGATCTGGTATTGCTGCGGCGACAGCTCGGGGAGGCGTTGCAGAAACACCACCATATTCCAAATCCGTTCGTCGCTGTGAGTCGGCCCCCAAGCCGGCATGCCGGATGCCTTAATACCATGTTTGATAATCCAGAATTGGCGTCTTAACGCTGGAATATCTGTTTCTGAATGCCCCCCATGGTCATGACCATGCGCGTCCGCAGTCAGTGTCAGATTGGGTGGCGATGGGTACAAACCGATCGAAAAATCACTTTCGGTCTTGCCCGGTTTGAGATGGCAGCCGGTGCACATGTCGTTGTAGTCAGCACCACCTGCCAGCAAACGCTCAGATGAATTGAGGTCCGTTGGCACCTCAATGTCGCCTGATGCACGAGCGATGGAGCGTTCGCGCAGGGTTTCCAGCGCCCAATAAGTCAGGTCGTTGTGTTGGTCGTCGGCACCCATCGGGTAGATTCCCGAATAGAGGTACCCCACACCGGCCAGCGCAACCACACCCGCCGCCACGGTAAGGCATTTAATACAGGACAAGAGCTTAAAGGACGCCATGTTATCTCCTCTGGAATGTTATTGTTTGTGCTGGTGTTTAGCCGGCTTCTTTTCATCAGCCTTCTCGTCCTGTTTGCCTTGATCGGCATGACCTTCGTCCCCATGGGCTTCATGCTCTCCTTCTTCATCCTTGTGCATGGCATTCATGCACTTTTGCATCATGGCCTGCATGACCGGATCCTTCATGTCCATGTTGGCATGATCCATGTCCTTCATGGCCGCACAGTCCGGTGCCTGCGCCTCCTTCATGTGCTCCTTCGGATCGTGTGCCTGGGCGGATAGGGACAGCAACATAGCCGGCAGGGCAACGAAATAACAGAGAGATAGATGTTTCATGGTATGACCTCTTGGTCGTGTTAAAAAGAAAGTTAAATTAAAACCAGAACCGCAATCCGGCGACGAATTGGGTGTCTGATGTCGATTGGTCAGCAACACGGCGATAATCCGCTGTGTCGCCAAAGGTATCAGTCCATTCCACTCCTATGTAAGGCGCAAATTGACGGCTGAATTCGTAACGCAGGCGTAAACCCACCGCCAAATCCGAGAGGCCCGCCCCTAAACCATTTTCAACGTCATCCTTGCCGTACAGGTTGAGTTCCGCTCTAGGTTGAAGGATAAGTTTTTGTGTCAGCAACAACTCGTACTCGGCTTGGGCGGAGAGCGCGCTCCGACCGTCGTTGCCAAAATACGCAGTAACATCCACTTCGAACCAGTAAGGCGCGAGGCCCTGTACACCAAATGCCAGCCACTGGCGGTCCTTGCCTTCGTTATAAAGGTCGAGTCGAACACCGAGCTGGGTGTCAAAAAAGGCGCTAAATGCATGCCCCCATAACAAGTCAGTCGAGCTTTCCTCTAGCGTGCCGTCGGCAATATCACCCTCCGCTTTGATGACGAAGCGGTCGTAGGTGGTGCCATACCAAGCCTGGGCATCGTAAACCGTGCTGTCGTTGTCTTTCTGGTATTCTAGGCGATCCGCCAGAACAGACCAGAAAGCGTGCTCGTCTGCTAGTTTTAATTGTCTTGGGCCTGGCTGTGCATAAGGCCCCTCGGTTAGCGTGTAACCGTCTGAATAGGCGTGAGGATCGCGGCCATCGACCGTTGTGGCACTTGCCTCCATTAGCATAGCGCTGTGATCCATCTGCGCCAAGGCTGCAGAAGCCTGAAATGCGCTGACAGCTAAAACTAGGTTGGTTAAGGGTTTCATTAAAATCGGTTTCATGACACCACCACCTCGCGAAACATGCCCGCGTCCATATGAAACAGCAAATGGCAATGCCAGGCCCAGCGGCCCAGATCAAGTGGTGTTGTCAAAAAACTGATGCGTTGTGCAGGCTGCACGGGAATTGTATGGCGCCGAACCCGCAATTCGCCCTGATCTGTTTCCAGTTCGCTCCACATGCCGTGCAAGTGCATAGGGTGCGTCATCATGGTGTCGTTTTGTAGAATGATTCTCACGCGTTCGTTATGACGTAAGGAGACTGGAGTGCTTTTGCCGAATTCAAGCCCGTCGAAAGACCAGCTATAGCGTTCCATATTGCCGGTGAGGTGTAGTTCCAGCTCTCTCGCTGGCGGGCGGTGGTCATCCAGCACACCATCGATGGATTTCAGGTCGGCCAGCGTCAGCACGCGGTAGCCCTGTGGGCGCAGTCCACGCTGGCTTAAGTTTCGCAGGCCAATACCGGGGTCGTCAAGATTAGTACTTGGCGTATCCACCCGTTGGTCAACCGAAGCCCCGTATTCGGTGCGGGCGTGGCGTATGGTAGATGATGGCTTGACAAGCGGGTTTTCAGAACCCTGTTGCATGCCGTGCATATTGTGATCCATGGCCATACCGCCGGACATTTGGGAATGATCCATCTTGGTTTGGCTCATGGATTCCATTTTCATCATGTCGTGGCCCATCGAACCACCCATTGCTCCCATCATATCCTTCATGGTTAACCACTCGGGTGGATCGGGCTCTGGCACCGGCGCGGTTAAACCTTGCCGCACACTCAGGGTACCGCGGGCGTATCCGCTGCGCTCCATACTCTGGGCGAAGATCGTATAAGCGTCGTCCTGAGGCTCGACCATGACATCGTAGGTTTCGCCGGGGCCAAATCGGAATTCATCCACAGTGACCGGCTCGACATCTTGGCCATCTGCCTGGATCACCGTTAACTTCAAACCAGGAATGCGAACATCATAAAAGCTGTTGCTAGCGGCGTTGATAAAACGAAGCCGCACGCGATCACCGCGTTGGAACAACCCGTTCCAATTGCCTGCCGGGGCGGTACCGTTCATCAGGAAGGTAAAGGTGGCTGCCGATAAATCGGCTAAATCGGTCGGACTCATCCGCATCTGATTCCACATCTGGCGTTTTTCCAGTGCCGCCTGTAATCCCATCTTTGAGACATCGTCAGTGAAATCGAAAAAGGTGGACTGATTGAAGTTATAGACATCGCTTTGAACTTTCAGTTTGCTGAGGGCGCGCATCGGGTCTTCATCGGTCCAGTCGGAAAGCTGTATCACATGATCTTGTTGGGCAGGATATCTTTCGCCTGCCCGAGGTTCAATAATCAGAGCCCCGTACATGCCGGTCATTTCTTGAAAAGCCGAGTGGCTGTGGTACCAGTAGGTGCCGCTCTGCCGAAGTGTAAAGCGGTAAACAAAGGTTTCTCCCGGCGCGATGCCTTTGAAACTGATGCCCGGTACACCATCCATTTGATAGGGCAGCAGTATTCCGTGCCAATGAATAGAAGTGTCGACCGCTAAACGATTAGTGACTCGGATAGTGACGTCATCGCCTTCACGCAACCGTAGTGTCGGTGCCGGGATGAAGCCGTTGATGGTGGTGGCCATTCTCGTTACGCCAGTGAAATTGACGGGTGTTTCGGCGATCACTAGATTAATTTCTTGGCCGCTGAGTACTGGTGATGAGCCCGGCGCATTAGCACCTTTTACAGCCGCCTGCAACCAAGTCGGTGTGGCTGCCAGCACTCCACCGGCCGCCAGGCCCTGTACGAAGCGACGGCGGGTCGCAATATACGTTTTCATAACCACTCCTAATCACCAATATTGTTTTTCACAACCTTAGCCTCGATCACGTCAACCATGGCTAAGTGCTTGTTGATAATACTGTCGTTTTCCAGTCACGACCGATCTGACAGACCGGCAACAGGCCCCAGAATACTCTCTGCATCAACATGAGTAAATTTCATTTCGTTCAATCTAACAGATCCTCTCTGTCAGATAGATGACCCAAGCATTACATTGATGTAATGTCTTGGCCGTCTGTCTGTGAGAAATGCCCCGCTAGACTGACATAAAATGCAACGGTGAGACACAGATACGGCCGCTGGTAGTCGAGGACGAAATCAAGACAGGTGACTATTTGCACCAAGTCGTCGCCGAGACTGGATTCCTGGTCAGTCAGGTTCGAGATGGTCTCGATGCTCAGCATCTGGCGATGACTGAACTCTTCGATCTGATCGTGCTGCATGTCATGCTGCCCGACGTGGATGGCTGACCCATTGTTCAGTCGCTGCGTGAAGCGCGACTTCAGGCAGCGGTATTGCTCTTTACCGCATGGATGACCGGGTCAAGGGGCTTAAGCTAGGCAACCTAGTTAAACCCTTCCCCTTTGCCAAGTTGCTGGTGCCGTGCGTACACTGTTGTACAGGGGCTCGGCTACACTTCTGTCGGATCAACTCAAGATGACCGCTCTCGCTTTGGCTCTGTCCAGGCACCGGGTCAGACGTGCCGGCCATAAATCAATCTCAGCTCCATGGTATTCCGCTTGCGGACTGCTGGTGTGCCGTCAGGGAGAGGTGTTGTCGCATTTGATGATCGCATGTCTGGGAAATTAATTTTGATTCCGACAGCAATGTGATCATCAAAGTCGATAAGTGGCTGAACCTAAATAAACATTTTGGCGCGTTGTTGGAATTATAGTCACGTATCAGCGTCACTGAGTTACGTTTTGTCCTGTCTGCATTTTGTTACGCTACCAACATTGTTCATACCGAAACTACTAGATCTGTGCGAGTGTTTCTCGCAAGCAAATCCCCTAGCTTAACTTAAAACGCTCAACGGAAGACCGTTTCGATAAAACTATTGTGAAGATCAATAGCGAGTATTAGAAATACCGGCTCATTGAGTGTTGGTAGCAGGCAATAGCGTGTCAGTTGGTGGAAAACTCTGGGACCTCTAAGTAGATAGTTTCCTTTCTGAATACCGTATTCAGTATGGCCTATTGCCATGTCTAGGAGACCTATATTGCATTGTTCAGCCGGTTTATTCCCAGTGGTGTATGCGAGGCGATGAAACTGCTTTTAATCCAACCACAGTTCAGGGGGATGCATAGGCACAATCCGCACCTGCCTTTAGCTCAGTCTATCATGTTCATACAGCGTATCCGAAATATCAAAGATCTCAGTTTTTACAAACCTGAGCGCTCTATGGTGTTCAAACATACTCAGTACTTTTTCAAGGAGGCGATTAATCGAGATCTCGTTGAGAAGCACAATGCGGATATGATCCGCACGGCCATGCCCGTTAAAGCAGAGAAAATCCTGCGTCGGTTCGGGAAAAAACCGAGAACACAAGCTATACTTTGTGTTCTGCGAACTAGGGCGGGTGCTTAGAACCGTGTTTTTACTTGAATATATCACCGAGCTTGATCTACGCGAAATGATCCGGGCAGCGACCTGTAAGAGTGAGAAATACAACCAATTTGCACGTTTGCGATTCTTTATAACGTAAATGCGATGATCGAGGTGTTCAATCAATTGAAGTCAGAAATCCACAATATCACCCGCGACCACATTTTCGCAATTTCGCCCCACCATACAGAGCATTTGGGTCAGCTGAGAACTTTTGAACCAGATCTGATCAAACAGGTCAAGCCCATGATATTTGAACTTCTAGTACCGGTATTGATTCCATGGCGATTGGTGCTAATCTGGCGCTCATCAATGTCACAATAAGGATGGTTTCAGCTTTGATTGTACTTACAACTACTCTTATGGCCACGATTGGCATAATAGTGGGGGCGTGTGCTAAAGGGACGGTCATGGGACACAGAGCAGAAATATTTGGCGGACTAACGCTGATTTCAGTGGGTGCATGGATGTTATACGGGCATCTGTATCTTTCTTTTACAAGGCTCCAGAATGGGCTGGCGCCTTGTAATCTCTTTCCCCGGCGTTGGTTTTCCTCGTTTCATTAATACAACACACTGCGGCTCGACAGTAACGTGCACTAATGACGGGCACCTAGCCTGAATACACTGCCTATAGACGGCAGGAGTCTCAGGATCATGCGACACGACCGATACGATAGCGGCGTGAATATTCGGACCTATGGCTCAGAGATGCAAATCACAGATACGATCATCGTCATTCTCAATAACTTGTCTAGCGTCATGTTCCAAATCGCTGCGCTGTTGGTCGAGTAACACACAAGAGGTGTCCTTCAGCAGATCCCAGGACCAGCGTGTAATAAGTACCGCGCCAACGATACCCATAACCGGATCCATCCAGTTCCAACCCACATATTTACCAGCCGACAGCGCAGCAATCGCCAGCAATGAGGTCAAGGCGTCGGCAAGCACATGGAAGTAGGCTGCTCGGCGGTTATGATCATGATGCCCATGACTATGACCGTGATCATGGTTTTCCTCGCCAAGTATCCAGGCCGATACACCATTGACGATTAGGCCTATGAAGGCGACATAAATGGCTCCATTGAACGAATTTTCGACCGGGTAAATAAAACGCCCAATGCTTTCAATCACTATGTATAATACGAAGCCTGCGAGTAGCACTGCGCCGGTAAACCCGCCTAGTGCGTTCACCTTCCCTGTGCCAAATGAAAACTGAGTATTTCCGGCGTTTCGGCGAGCATAGGAATAGGCAAAGACTGCTATACCGAGAGCGACCACATGAGAGCCCATGTGCAAGCCGTCGGCAAGAAGGGCCATCGAGCCATAAAGAACGCCGGCTAGGATTTCCCAAACCATTATGATGAGTGTCAGGGCAACAACGATTAATGAGCGCATTTCACCGGATTTTTTACGCTCCTGATTAAAAACATGATTGTGTTGCCATTCTTCGAGTTTGTGACCATGCATTCTGAAATACTCCGAGTTAATGAAAATTATGGGCAGCAAGACCAATGATAGCGATTTATGACGAAGCCCTGCCAAAAGCTCCGCATGCTTTAATTCGTGTTGCGCCAACGCCGGGGAGTAAACATCATTTAAAGCAAACGAGAACGAAAGGCCCTTGATAAGTAAATTCTAAACTATAGCCCGTTATACACTTAAGCGATCCAAATAGGGATGAATACACCTGCAGCCATGTGGCTTACCGGACTCTCGGTGGCATCTGCAGCAGTTTTTCGCTACTCATTTAGTACCTCTGGCGGAATAAACTTCACGACCAGCATAATTCCAAGCGGCACAATAGTGATGTCACCCAAGTAGCCAAGAACGGGAATGAAGTCGGAGAACATCTCGATGAGCGACACGGTGTAACCTGCTAAAACCAGCGCCAGCACTTTCGCTAACCGAGGGGTGCGCGCGTCCCGAGCGGCTAACCAGACAGCCTTTACGTCTCGCTTGATCGCCCTCGCCCACTGTTTGGTATTCGAGATTAGCTTTATTGTCTCTGATGTCATAGTACTCACTTCCTCACTCTACTTGTACCAAACGCAGAAAATGGCCAAAGCCCCTGCTGTCATCAGCAAAGCCGCCAAGCGAAAACCAAGCGCCGGTATATTCTTTATTTCCTTTCATTGTTATCAACTTCTGGGTGAAAAGCTTCGTTATGAACTATTTGAGGTAGGATTAGATCACGTGCAGCACCTTCGCCAAATCTTTTTCGCGCTGCTTCAACTCGGGTTCCTTGACAATGTGTGCAGTCAAGTTATCCTCAATGATCGCTGCCATCAGTCCATTCACCGCCCCTCGAATCGCGGTGATTTGTTGCAGCACAGCGGTGCAATCGTCATCCTTGTCAAGCTGCGTTTCCAGTGCGGCCGCCTGCCCCTGAATGCGACGAACGCGGGTTAATAGCTTTGCTTTGTTTTTGGTAGTATGCATGCGTTAGTCTCTTAAGTAGCTATAACTATACTAGGGTGGAGTATCTTTATTTGCAGGAGAGAAGCGGTAGATGACGCTCACCAATGCGATACTCGACGGTCATAAAGAGGGCGTCGAACGACCAAAATGCCCGACAACCACCTGCACCTGTGCGATAGCCTGGTACTTGACTGCAAAATCACTGATGATGAAATGCATTTTCAAGTGGACGGGCCTAATTTTATCAGCCTGTGAGGAATGCGGTGTCCAGGGGGGGAGTGCGGTTCGGCAAACGAGATGTTCCTTATTAGGATCTGCCCACCCTCTGCAAGCAGCTCTCCCTCTGGGTGGTCCGCCGCCGATCCAGCTCGACCACCTTCAGCTACCAGAGATAGCGGACTGATTCCGCATGTCGGTGCGCAACATCTTCAAGTCCCGCGGCGGGTACCCAGAGGGCTGGCATCGCTTAGAGACGCCAAGCATTCTGGGCATCGACGAGTTGTACGAGAACAAGAGCATGCGCCGCATGCCTCCAATATCGAGGAGCGAGCCCTACTTGAACTGCCAGAGCCCGCCGTCAGGACGTGGTAACCAAATATCTGATGACAATGAAAACCCAGCGACAGGACGAAATCGTCACCGTGGACTTGTTGAACCTAATCAGACAGAAATCAAGACACCGCTGCCATGGTTCCGTCTTATGGACGATAAGTTTCACATTATGCGTATGGCTGACGATATCTTAGAGATAGCACACAAGGACCTCAGAAAAAAGCTGAAGCTCTCAAGGAAGACAGGAAAATCCTGCTAGAACGTGCCCATAAAGTCCCAGACCAGAGACTGCAGATCAGGGAGGCCTGGACAGATGCGTTCCCCAACTGCTGGCCGCACACGAACACAAGGACCGTTAAGGACGTAGTTACTCCTTCTAGGTCATGAGGGACGAATACTCTACACCACGAAGCACAAGACTAATGACCGACAGAGAAGAGCTATCCGTTATACAAGAAAGCACCGACTCCGGTCTTCTCGGAGGAACTCAACTAGGGGATTGATTTATCAGCCATCTGAGGGAGTATCAAGTTGGAGGAAGTGGTGCCTCATAAGCTATTAGACCCGTATACCCCATCTTCAGTATATTCAACTTAGACTCACATAACATTATTGCGTAAACCAATATATACTGCCTAATAAGGCAAAAAATAGGGGTTGATGTAACACGTACACCGCTAGACTGTGCCGGCCTAAAAACGTAGCTTTGGGGGATAGTTTAAATGAAGCACAGGGATCTATGTCTTTGACAAATATATGGCCAACTCCAATTCCCAGCATTACAACGCCAACCCAAGGGAAAAGAGCAACATAATCGTTGGTTGATGACGGCAGCCCCAGTTCCCACAAGTTAAAAGGCCACTTACTCGTAACCACATTCGTGAGATACAGTATAATATTCCCTACTCCAATAAAACAAGCCATGACTGGATAACGAGCGAAAGGTAGACATAGCACACTGGCCACGGCGATAAAGTGTAAAACACCAAAAAATATCCAATTACTATAAAAAAACTGATAGGTGAAAAGTGATATAATGCATGCCCATACCACTATCCACATTATTCGCTTGGCAAAGGATTTCAAATCAACGTGCTGCTGATGTGCATACACCAATGATGCACCCACGCTTAAGAAAAAGAGAGTTAAAATGACATACCGAAATTGTTTCCAGCCGTGACCATTTGGCACATTCCAGTCTACCCAGCCAAAGAAACGCAAGTCATACGCGAAGTGAAAAATTACCATTAATACAATGGCGACCGTGCGCATGATGTCTAGGGTAACGTTGCGAGTGATGGGCATGATGACGTCGCTTAATGATGCTTGTGGAGCTTTTTATCGCGGGTAGACGAATGAGAATGTATGACTTTCCATCCATTACTCGTTCGTTTAAACAAATACGTTTGGTAGCCCTTCTTGTCAAATGTTGAGCCAGTTTTTCTTACTTCACCAGACACATTTACGGTCGTAATGGCCCATGCCATATCATCATCAATCGTAATATCCATATCCAATATATCGATGGTGAGTCGTTTGAGTACTTCTTTTTCTGGCTCCACATGATTTTCGACGAGATCACTTAATCCTGTGTTTTGGCCGCCTGATTCAATATATCGAGCACCTTTGTGGTCGAGATAATGTTCATAAAAAGGCCGTCCTTGGCCCGACTCCCAACCGTTTTCAATAGCAATGATAATTTCTTCAATCGTCGCTTTGTCTTCATCTGCCTGTGATGCAAAGACGCCCAGCGTAGTTGTGCTTAACATCAGGACGAGTGAGATTCGCATAAGTAACGTCATTTAAAGTTTTCCTATAAATTTAAGTGTTAATGGGACCAATGGATATGACTTATTTTCCAATGACCATTGATAAGGTTAAGTACCAGTGTTTCATTTCCTTGCTTATCAATTTGTTTACCTTTGTATGTGCCAAGGGTGTGGCTTCGGGCAATTGAGACCGCCGTATCCCCATAAACGCGAACATGATGTTCAATTATTGTGGTTTTGACAGCCGCAGAAAATCGCATATCAGCGTGTAAATGATGTTGCCGATATTCTTCGGCACTGCGTTCTATTCGCGATCCCTCTAAAATAATGACTTCGGATGTCAATGCACTCATGACGTCATCCGCTTGGCCGTTAGATAATGCTTCGTGATAAGCGAGCACACTGCGACCCGCTGGAGTATCCAAACCACTGAATTGAGTTGCAGAGCGCTCTATTGATTGGGGTGGCTCATGGGCAAACGTACTAAATGAAAGCAGCGCAATAGATAAAACAGTCGTTAAAACGGAATTAATTTTCATATAAATCCAAAGTTAAGATTGAGGACCAAGAACAGTAGTCAAAACAGCGGTGAGCAGAAAAATGCATAGTCCAATGAGCATTTCAATTTGGATCGAACGGCGCATGTCTATCGCTGCATTACTGTGCGTTAAAAGCTTGGGCGTTAATTTTAATTTATGCCATGCGGCAAGCAGCAGGATCGCATTGACAAAGCCCAGCTTTAACAGCAGGCTTTGTCCATAGATTTGATTGAATAAATTACTTACAGAACCAACTAGCTCCCATGCTAGCAGAGTGCCGGCTAGGATCAGCAGGCTCACCAATCCCATAGCAAGATGACCAAATTGCCGCATCAGAGTGTAAAGCGGTGTAGGCGATAGGTGCAGGCATGCTGCTGACAAGGGCCAAAGAGCGCCCATCCAGCTTAGCGCGATGATCACATGCACAGCTAGTGCATAACCATATGAACGTTCCAGTTGCACGGTATGCCCGGAAAGCATGAATACATATCCAACGCTCCCCCACAGAATTATTGCACCAAGAAGAGTCACGATAAATTGAGGCGTTTTTTTGCGAGAGAGTTGCCAATAAAACGATCCACAAAGAGCAATGCCGACGATGAATATGCACAGCCGATTTATTGCAATAGTCCCTAAAGCAGATTGTGCAACCATACGTTGCATGACCGCATCAAACATGCCTGTGAAACCCGTTTGAGATAGTGACCCCACTTGGAAAAAGAAATCCAATGTAGTCGCGAAAACACCAACTAAAGCAAACATAGCCATATACTTAATAATATGAGCTTGCAGAAGCAGACGAGCTTGAGATTGTTTATCCAGACTAAATGGCACTAAAAGAAGGATAAGAAATCCGCCCAAAAGCGCCGACAGTCCGAGATAGACAGTAAGCTTTGTGGATAGGATCAATACTTCCCAAATTACCATTTTAATCTTCCTCTTTAATGGTCTTTGTGTTGACTATGGGCTTTTTTGTCATCTTGCATGGACTTGCTTCCGTGAACCATGAAGTCAAATGAACCGTCCATTTTGTGCCCATCCTCGCCCAATAACATCCACTGTGCGCTATAATTACCAGGCGATAACGTCGGTAAGTCGTAATTAAAGAAAGTGCTAGACTCCATCGATGGTGAAAAATTAAAGTCGACAGGCTCGCCGTTTTGAGAATTTAACGTCAATTTGGCCAAACGAACTGGCTCAGTAAAGACAACGGACAATTGTGGAGGCGATGACATTAACATCGCATTGTTTTTTGGCATGGACGTTTTCAATGATGTGTGAGCATAACTGCTTGTGCTCAAGAAAAGAGCGCTCAATAAGAACGTTGACAATAGTGTTTTCATAAATAAACCTCGATAGTTTTAAGTAGTAGTAAATGGTGAAAATGAATCGATTTGTATAGCATTTTCATTGACGGAGTATCGTAATAGTAATTGGGTTACATCGTTCATCATTGCCGGAGGACCGCAGAGGAAAAACAAACACCGATGGAGGCCACGGTGTGTAGACAAAAATGCGGTCAAAGGTATTTGCACGCGCCCCACCGGTCCACACCAAATTGAAGAGGCGTTTGAAACAATCGGTTGATAGGTAAAATTAGAATGCTGTGTTTCAACCGCTTTCAACCAACAATGATTTGCCAGTTCAGCAGGGTGTTTGGCGCCATAAAAGAGGGTTATAGGCAGTGTCGAATGCAAGCCAAATATTAGTTCATCGATTAGAGCTTTTAGAGGTGCTATACCCGAGCCCCCACCGATCAACACAATTTCTCGTGCTCCAAGGTCCTCCGGTATGTTAAATCCTCCTTGAGGCGTAGCTATATCAATCACCGTACCCACATTTAAATTACCAAGATGGAAAGAGCCGATGCCAGGTCTTTGGTTGTTTGATTGTGCCGGTTGCATTTTTATATTGAATGTAAGCACGCCACTATCATCATTTCGGTTTGCAACTGAATAATGCCTGACAGTGTTTGGATGGGAAAATGTAGCTGACTCAAAACGCAGCCAATAAGGCTGATAGCGTCTCGGTAAGTCTTTCGGAAACGCTAAAGATTGACCTTCTTTAATCGTGAATTTAACAAAACTGCCAGGCTTAAAATCCAGTGGAACACTGCCTTGATGTTTAAACCTTAATTCTTTGATAAAGGGTGTGATGAATGTGTTTGAGAGCAACTCGCATGATACTGTTTTGGCGTTTGGAGACTCTACAAGCTGAACGTTGCCTTTCAAATCAGTGTTTTGCTGACAAGCTAAACGATATCCAGACAACAACCTGTCTTGAGATAATCGGTATCGTTCTGCAACTGAAATGGCAACCGATGGATCAAGACGCACGATACATTGGCCGCATGTTCCCCCTCCCCCACATACTGACTCAATAGAAAGGGCATTGTGCTGTAAACAATCCAGAAGTGATTCATTGTCCTTAGCAACGACGTTTTGGAGGTAACCTTGCTGATCTCGCACCACTAAGTCTTGCTTTCTATACCACCACCCAATGAATACTTGCTTATTTTTAACGAGGCTAACCAGCCACATAATTCCTGAAATACACAACAGCACAGTCAGTAACGCGAGAGCCTTGATCCACCAGTGATTAAATGAGCCGGTGTTCTGATAATCCATAAAGTGCAATAGCATCAACAAGTTTGTCCATTCCCTTTTGCTATCGACGACGCCGGCTATTTCCCCTGTCGATGCTCGGACATAAATGTGTGTCGTTTCTCTGTCTGATAAACGTACATGCCAAATCGATTGTTGCTCTTTGGGTAGATGCTTTATCGGTGGATCAACACGGCGCAAATCTTGAATAGGCGAAGTTAACCGGAACTGATTGTTGACCAGATCACGGATATCGTTCGCTGTTAGTTCTATTTTGTTTCCCTTTACCGCGTCTATTAACTCATATTCTCTTTCATGGGCATGTCTAGCATAGTGCGTCAAAACCTTATAGGTCGGGTTTCCCAACAAGCTTAGCAGCTCAATAGAGAGCGCATTGGGTGAGCGTATAAGGACGTTCTCGACGGATAATAGGTTCTGCGTAGAAACATTTCCTGCAATAGCGTCACTTGAGGCTCTGGAGAGCGGTTTACTATGCTCAGCCTGTCCAAGTAAAAAACCCGTAGCGAGCCAAACCATAAATTGTGAAAACACAATTAACGCAAGGTATTTGTGAATGATCCGCCAGAACATTTCAGTAAGCTGCCTTTCGCGATGACGTAAAGGAATAAGGCAGCAATAGCAAGCCTGCTAATGCGGCCAACAGCCCTGTGATAGTCATGCTCACTAATAGTGTATTACTAACGTCTTCACCGTCTTGGTAATCCATAATATGGAGGCGCCATAACCAATCAAATACTTGCCAAGGGGCATGTCGAATATATTCAACCGTACCTGTGTCTTGACTGACGTAAAATGTTGGCGCAAGTGCGCCTTTAAAATCAACTCGCCATAATGGACGTCCTCGTTGCCCAACCGCACAATCCTCTTCGTTTTCACCCAGCAAGGTGACACTGTCGACCTCATACGACCGACTTGACCTGGACATTGCGATGGCGGTGGCTTGTTTGTCTGACAACGGTTGGATCACGTCTCCTGATAAGCCGCTGATCAGGTGCGTCTTACCGGTGAGGGTTAATCGGTAAACCGGCATCTCCCCCACACTGCCCAAAACGATTGACTTAGCATCAGGGTAGCGAGCAACTACCTCATCAAAGCCAACGTTTACCGTTGACAATGATAAAAGCGCGGGCGAGCTTTTGATGAAATGATCGCCATGAATATAGTGGATATCAAACCAGACCATGTAGAGTCCACTCACTGACCAGAGGAGCATCTGCACACCGACAATCAACAGTAGGTATCGGTGTAACCGACGAGCAAGGCGACGCATTACTACCAATTACTCATCGTTTTGAGCTGCTGTTTTCGCCATATTAAATAAATGGCTGGTAAAATAAGTAGCGTCAATAAAATCGCACTGACCATCCCGCCCACCATGGGCGCAGCGATACGACTCATCACTTCAGACCCCGTACCTGAGCCATAAAGTACCGGTAGTAGTCCGAATATAATGGTTGCGGTCGTCATCATGACTGGCCGGACACGCAAACCCGCGCCATGCAACACGGCTTCGGTTAGCATTCCTACGGTGGGTTTAATACCGTCCATTTTGCATTTGTCTATTAACGCCTGATACTCATGATTCAAGTACACCAGCATAATGACGCCAATCTCGACAGCGACTCCGGCCAATGCAATGAAGCCAACGCCCACTGCCACTGAAAAGTTAAACCCCTCTAAGTACATAAGCCAAATACTACCGACCATCGATAAAGGCAACGTTCCCATGATAATCGCTACTTCAATAAAATTGCGGAAGTTGAGGTATAACAAGATCACGATAATGGCTAAGGTCAATGGCACCACATAGGTTAATTTTTCTTTTGCCCGCAACATATATTCATATTGTCCCGACCACGTTATGGAGTATCCTGCAGGCAATACCAGCTCCTCACTGACGACCTGCTGCGCCGCGACGACATAAGAGCCAATGTCTACGCCATCAATATCCACATACACCCAGCCATTAAGGCGTGCATTTTCACTTTTAATGCCTGGGGGACCATCTTCAATATACACATCCGCGACATCAGCCAACGCAATGCGTTTGCCTTGTGGTGTGACAATAGGCAACAATGACAATAATTCAGGTGATGAGCGATATGATTGTGGATATCGAATATTCACTGGGTAGCGCTCTAATCCTTCGACGCTCTGTGTAACATTCATTCCTCCAATTGCACTAGAAACAACTTGTTGAACGTCTGCTATGTTAAGACCATAGCGAGCGGCCCGTTCACGTTGGATATCAACTTTGACATAACGCCCGCCGGCAACGCGCTCTGAATAGACGGATGCCGTGCCCTTAACATCTGAAAGTATCGTTTCAATTTGTTGACCAATCTTTTGAATTTCCATGAGATCTGGACCTCCAATCTTGATGCCCACGGGTGTCTTAATACCTGTGGCCAACATATCAATCCGCGTTTTAATCGGCATAACCCATGCGTTCGTTAACCCCGGCAAATTAACCACAGCATCAAATTCTTTGATCAGATCCTGGGTCGTCATGCCTTCACGCCATTGATCTTGAGGTTTTAATTGTATAAACGTTTCTATCATTGTTAATGGCGCAGGATCGGTTGCCGTTTCGGCTCGGCCGACCTTGCCAAACACCGTTTCGACCTCAGGAACGGTCTTGATCAGTTTATTGGTTTGTTGCAATAACTCGCGTGCTTTACCTATCGAAATACCGGCATAAGTCGTCGGCATATACATTAAGTCACCTTCATCAAGCGGCGGGATAAATTCGCTACCGATCTTATCAATTGGCCAAAGCCCAATTCCCAGTACAATAACGGCGACCAGCATGGTCAACTTGGGAAAACGTAATACCGTTTTCAGTGTTGGCATGTATAAAAACGTCAAGAACCGATTTACAGGATTCTTATGCTCCGCAAGTACTTTACCGCGCACAAAGTACCCCATCAAAACTGGCACCAAGGTGATCGCAAGCGCTGCAGAAGCGGCCATCGCATATGTTTTGGTGAATGCAAGCGGCGAGAACATCCTGCCCTCTTGCGCTTCTAGCGTAAACACTGGTACAAAACTAACGGTGATGATCAACAAACTGAAAAACAGCGCAGGTCCGACTTCAGACGCTGAATCTATGACGACCTGCCATCGATTTTCTTTCGTCAGGGGGGTTCGCTCCATATGCTTATGCATGTTTTCGATCATGACAATGGCCCCATCGCTCATTGCACCAATAGCAATAGCGATCCCCCCCAAGGACATGATGTTCGCATTGATACCTTGCATGTACATCACGATGATTGCCGTGATGATCCCGACAGGAATACTTACAATTGCGACCAGCGATGAACGTACATGAAATAAGAACGCGATACACACTAGGGCAACGACGATAAACTCTTCTACCAGTTTAGAGGCCAAGTTATCTACCGCCCGTTCAATCAAAGCTGAGCGATCGTAAACCGTGACGATTTCGACGCCATCCGGCAATCCTTTTTTAAGATCTTCGAGTTTAGCTTTGACTCCGTTAATGGTTGTTTGAGCATTTTCTCCAAATCGCATAACAACGATGCCGCCTACGGTTTCTCCTTCGCCATTCAGCTCAGCGATTCCCCTGCGCATTTGAGGACCTAATTGCACATCCGCGATATCCCTAACCAACAGCGGCGTACCATTTTCATTCACGCCTAGAGGGATCGTTTCGATATCTTGTTTGCTTGAAATATACCCTGTCGCCCTGACCATATATTCAGCCTCAGCCATTTCAATAACAGATGCGCCAACTTCTTGGTTGCCTCTTTTGATGGCCATTTGAATATGCGATAGCGGGATCCCATAAGCCCGCAGTTTTTCAGGATCAACTTTAACTTGATATTGCTTTACCATACCGCCTAACGCAGAAACCTCAGAGACACCGGCAACGGTTTGCAGTTCGTACTTGAGGAACCAATCCTGCAGACTACGTAGTTGTGATATGTCGTTTTTGCCTGTGCGATCAACCAATGCATACAAGTAAACCCAACCCACACCCGTCGCATCTGGGCCTAATTGTGGCCGAGCATTTTCAGGCAAATTGGGAACAACTTGAGACAGGTATTCCAGTACGCGGCTTCGGGCCCAATAGAGATCCGTGCTGTCATCAAAAATGATGTAGACATATGAGTCGCCAAAGAAAGAAAAACCCCTGACTGTTTTAGCGCCTGGTACCGACAACATCGCTGTTGTAAGCGGATAAGTTACCTGATCTTCAACCACCTGAGGTGCTTGTCCAGGATAACTCGTTTTAATGATGACCTGGACATCAGATAGGTCGGGCAATGCATCAATTGGTGTATTCTTTAGCGTAAATAAACCACCGCCGATAATAATTAAGGTCATCAGTAATACGAAGAACCGGTTGGAAACTGACCATCGAATAATAGCAGCGATCATTCGTGTGCTCCTCCATGGTTGCTATGATCCATCGAAGCATCTTGGCTTTCAGACTGAATGCTCAGGATCCTAAAGTTGCCGTCAGTGATCTCAAACGTAAATGTAATGTCAGCACCGACCGTAAATTGGCTGATATCGATAGCGTCGCTCAAGGTAAAGTCAAGAGTTGCCGCAGGCCTATCCCACTTTGGGATCGCTTCACATGAAATATTGACTACACGAGACTGCGTATTGATGGCATTAATGGTGCCTACCACCATTGCACTTTGGGCTGAACTTAGCTCTGCTGATTTTACATGAATGGTTGTTACCAGATAGTCGCCATCACCGGTTTTGGTGATTTCAATATGCAAATCCATACCAGCTTCCAACTGCGATAAATCGATACTGTCAGCAACAAAGAAATCCATTGTCATCGCGGGCCAATCCCACGCTTCAATTGCTCCGTGGTCAAGATTTAGCATTTTGTGTGAGGGCATAACCGAATTAATCGTTGCTTCAGTCCATATAGTGCGTCCATTTATCGTCTGTGTATCAGCATTGTCGTCAATGATATGCACCGTCGTTACCACATACTGACCATCGTTTTCTTTACTAATTTCAATATGCGCCCCCATACCTTTCCGCAAAGTCGTTAGGTCTACGTGGTTGGCGACAGTAAAATCCATTGTCATTTCTGGCCAATCCCATTCACTGATGGCGCCATGATTCACTGTTATCATGTTATGTGAGGCCATAACATCGGTGATGGTGGCTTCGGTAAAAACCGACGATGGGAGAGCATCTGGTGCTTCCATCCGTTTAAAATCTGAACTGATACTGCTTTCTGAATCGAGTAAAAAGTGTGCTGAGGTGACAATCTGATCCCCGTCTATGAGACCTGTTGTAATCTCAGTGTAGTCCTCTACCACTCGACCTACATCTACGGCGATAGACTTGAATTGCCCGTCACCGAACGCCAAGACAACACGGTCTTGCGTGCCGGTTCTGATAACCGCTTCTGATGGTACAAGAACGTTGTCAGAGTCAAAGTCTGAATGTATCGTGATCTGGGCAAACATGTTCGGCTTAAGCGCGTAATCGGCATTTTTAAAGCGTAACCGAACCCGCAGCGTTCGAGTGCTCTGTTCAAGTGTGGGGTAGACGTAATCAACCTCACCCTCCCATGTTTTGCCGGGTAGAAAATCCAACGTCATTGTGACGGGAAGTCCAACAGTGACTTGCGCGGATTGCCGTTCAAAGATTTCAGCATCAACCCACACCTCATCCAACGCACCAATGGATAGGAGGGTATTGCCTGGCTTGATAAAGAATCCTTCGCGGATATTTAAATTGTCAACAAACCCGGTTTGCGGTGCCGAAAAAGTGATCGTTTGACGAACTTTTTTGCTCGACATTAAGGACTGAATCGCTTCATTTGGCATTTGCAACGCATCTAATCGCGACCGAGCAGCATTGATCAAATCGTCGCTCCCGCGGCGCATCGCGATAAGCAGCTCCTCTTGCGCATTGACCAATTCAGGGGAATAGAGCGAATACAGTGGTTCGCCTTTTTTGACATACTCACCCGAGGCTTTCACATGCAGTGTCTCTACCCAACCTTCAACGCGTGGGTGGATATGTATCAAGGTGTCTTCATTGTATTGCACATAGCCAACCGTTCGAATAGGGACATGCAGCGAGCGGCGTTGAACCGATGCTGTTCTTACCCCTAAATTATTAACTACATTGGGTGATATGCTGATGGTTCCCGGACCTTCACTACCTATTGTGCTCTCCTCATAAACGGGGACGAGATCCATTCCCATCGGAGATTTACCCGGTTCATCACGGCGGTAATTGGGATCCATCGGTGCCACCCAATAGAGTGGCTGTAGTTCTGCGCTTTGCCCTGCTGCGGCAGATGGTGCATCAGAAGGAAGAAGGAATGTATATACTAAAGCAGTCATTGCACCGCCGATAACACATCCTAAAATAATGGCTTTTGTGTTATTCATTATTGTTCTCCGAATTGAGTCTTGGAAATACCTGCGGTGGTATTGAAATAATAATTAAGTCGAATGTTTGTTCTGACGAGGTCCACATCGATATCCAATGCATCAATACGCGCGTTCAAAGCCGCGATACGCGCGCGAGCAACTTCGGCGAAATCGCCGTCATCATTGGTGTAGGCATTCAAGGATGCATCAGCTTGTTCTTGCATTTGCGCTAATAACTCGTCGTTGTATAACGATTGCCTGTCAGTTAAACGTTCTCGCTCAGCGTATAACGACTGGATGGCAGATATCATTTCGCGCAGTGCGAGTAACTTGTCAGTCTTTATGGCTTCTGATTGATTTACGGCTGCAGAGACTTCTTTGTCTTGACGGTTTTCAGTAAAAATAGGTAAATCAAAACTAACACCGACTGACAAGAAATCAGCTCGACTTACACCTGCCGGGGTATCGTCGCGAAAAGCGTAACTGGCATTTACGCCCCATTGAGGTTTGTATTTTTCTTTAGCTAACTCAACCCCGGTTTGACTCGCTCTGATACGTTTATTAATGGATAAAATATAAGGGTGATCTGCAAGTTGTTCCGCGAGCTGTTTTTGATTTTTTGTTTCTACCATCAACAACGTGTTGTCAGTGATTTTTGCAATGACAGGTAATGTATTAGGTAACTGCAACGCGCTAAACGCATCAAAACCAAGTTGGCGTGCAGACTGCTGGTTTTTTAGGATCCATTTCAATAACTTACCTATTGCGCGTTCTTCCAGTGCTTGTAGTTTTGTTAATCTGTCTTCTAACCTCGTCAATTCTAACTTTGCCCTAATGATGTCTTGCTGTCGCACACGTCCAAGGGCGGTCGCATAATTCGCTTTGACAATGTCACTGAGTTGCTCAAACAATGCCCTATCTTGTTGGATTAGCTTAATACTCTGCTGCGCGCGATAAATTTCAAGCCAAATATCAGAGACCTGCACACGTATGCGGGCGATGCGATCAGCACGCATTAATGGGTGCTCGGCGGCTTGCTCTCTTAATTGACGAGAACGAATATCTAACGAATCCCCTCTGGGAAACATCTGCGAAACCCCTGCCTTAAGTTGCGTCATGGGTTCTTGATCGAATGCGAATCCATCTGTTGGCAAGTTCGCCAAACCAATATTAACTACCGGGTCCGGCAAACTAGCGGCTGCCACGCTACTTGAAACAATGGCTTGCTCGCGATACTCACTGCCTACAAGCCAAGGGTCGTTGTTAATCGCGATTTCAACTGCCTGCTCCAATGTCAACAGGGACTTGGTTTGACTTTGGGCGAGCCCAGTATTCAAAAGCGTCATTAGTGCAATGACATAGAATGAAAAGCGTCTCATTAGAATTGCTCCTCATACGAGTTAACTTCTGCATAAGTGGTCGCGCTGCCATCGTCATTGAGTTGCAGAATAAGATAAGGACGAAATTGATCACCGACTTCCATACCAGGTGACCCAATTGGCATAGCCGGCACACTGAGTCCGATGGCGCCTTCAGGTATATTGTCTAAAAATTGCTGAATGAACTTTGCTGGAATGTGACCTTCAAAAACAAAACCGTCTGGGGACAATGCCGTATGACACGAACGGTAATTAGGCGCTACACCATACTTGTCTTTAATTCGAGACATTAACGTAACATTGGATACGTCCGTGTCGAACCCGTGCTCTTCAATATGGTTCACCCACTTTTGGCAACACTTGCAAGAACGGCTTTTGTAGACTGTTAAGGACGTTATCGTGGATTCAGAAACTGCCCGTGAATCGTTATTTATCTGTGTTGCGTCGGTACATGCTGATAAAAACAGTGCAAACACCAACGCTATCCACATCGAGCGATGCGTAATAATTGACATAATGACTTTCTCATTTCTATTGTTTAAATAAATGGATTGATATGATAATTAAATTAACAAGCGATCATTGCCCGGATTCTAGACGGACTTATCCTGCTTAAATGAGAGAGTGTTTCGGAGGGCGCTGCAATCCACCTAAAAAGATTTGGTTTGGATTTGGGTTAAGAGACTGAATACTCAGCGACACGCCTTCGGGTGACGAATCAGCTTGACTAGAGAGAAGGCCAATATGAAACATCGCCATTGGACAACAGCATTGTTGCTGACAACAATCATTCATATCATCGCTTTGCGAGTGTTTCATCATGTCATGAACGCTATGCATTTCGTGAGATCCAAGATCCATCTCCCCAGCCATTTCGTCACTGCATGAAATTTGCGTGAATGCAAATGACTCACTCATTTGCACACTGAGCAATGCAATAACAATAATTAGGTGAATGAAGGCGCTTTTCACGGTCTCGTCGATCCTTGGTGTTTGACAGACAGCAGTCAATGACTTTTTATTAATTGCTGCTGATGTTAGCACCCTCGCCTGACGACCAGATTACCCCTACATTACAATTCGGTAATAAATGCAATTACACGGATTATCATGGATTAAAGGCAAGGATTTCGTTGCATAATCAGCGACCTAAGGGCTAACATCTTGATAGCGCTCCGAATTGAGATTACTGGACGTCAGCGAAAGTAGAACACGACCTAGCTATTATGTGTTTCGTTCCTCGGTTTCGTTACAGGCTAAATAGAACAAGCAAGTTTAACATAAGTAATGCAGGTAGGGCTTCACATGAAAATATTGGTCGTTGAAGACGAAAAAAAAACTGGGGACTACATCAAGCAAGGCCTTGCCGAATCGGGCTTTGTCGTTGAGTTGGTTCGTACCGGCCTTGATGGCCATCACAGAGCGATGATCGGTGAATATGAGTTAATAATCTTAGACGTCATGTTGCCTGATATCGATGGTTGGAAGATATTGTCATCGTTACGAGAGTATAACAGTCATACACCAGTTCTTTTTCTTACTGCTCGTGATCATGTGAATGACCGGGTGAAAGGCCTAGAGCTCGGCGCAGATGATTATTTAGTGAAGCCATTTGCATTTGCTGAGCTGCTGGCGCGTGTGCGGACGTTGATCCGTCGTGGCACTTCCGTTCCCAATAATATTTTACACATAGCTGATTTGGAGCTCGACATTCCTTCGCGTATTGCCAAGCGGAGTGGCCGCACAATAAACCTGACAACTAAAGAGTTTACGTTATTAGAATTAATGGTGAGACGCCAAGGCGAGGTGTTGCCGCGTTCTCTTATTGCTTCTCAAGTATGGGATATGAATTTTGATAGTGATACCAATGTGATCGATGTCGCCATTCGGCGTCTTCGAGCAAAAATTGATGATGATTTTTCGCCAAAGCTCATTCAGACTGTGCGCGGAATGGGATATAAAATGTGTATTAATGAATCTTAAGGATCTATCGAAGCGGCCTACCTCTCTCGCCTTTCGGGTCACTATACTGGTTGGGCTCACTATCTTTTTGTGCCTAACATTTATTAGTCTCATGGTACAGGAATCTATCGCACAGCACTTTGCCGAGCAGGATGCAAATGAGTTGAATGAAGTATTTATTGCTGTGAAGAGAAAACTTTACGAAGCGAATAATAGAGGTATCTCACCGACTAAAACATTGTTTCATGCCGTTTCAGGGCATCATGGTGTTTATTATTTGGTACAAAATGAAGTTGGGGATATTGTATTTAGTAGTGAAAACGCTGCACTAGAACGGTATCCAGGAAGGACTTTTGATATTGAGCATATCACTCCTTCGTCATTAAGCATTTTTTACGATGGTGAACATAAGTTAAGATCCACAAAAGTAATAGTGCCCGTTCAGACCTCCCAGACGCAAACTCAGTATAAAGTCATTGTTGCTTCTAACATGGAGTTTCATATGAACTATATGGAAGACTTCGAGACAAACCTGTGGGCGATCATCGCACTGTCTGGAACGATAACGATCTTAGTTGCGCGATTTGCTGTTTATCGTGGTCACTCGCCAATACGGCGCCTAAGTCGTAAAATAGGCTCCATCTCTACTACTCAGCTAGATATAAGATTGGATCCTATAGAAGTTCCAGTGGAACTAACCCGTCTTGTAGAGTCTTTTAATGATATGATTGAGAGAGTTGAAAATGGGTATGAGCAACTGTCCCATTTTTCAGATGACATAGCTCACGAATTAAGAACACCAATAACAAATCTTACAACGCAGACTCAAGTCATACTCAATCAACCGCGCTCAATTGATGAATATTCAGAGATTTTGTATTCCAACTTAGAAGAGTACGAACGCATGTCAAAAATGGTTAGCGATATGTTGTTACTTGCGCAAACAGAGCATGGTTTGATTAAACCCAACACTGAAGTGATTAACTGCCAAAAAGAAATCTCAGCTTTAATAGAGTACTTTGAGCTGATAGCTGAAGAAAAGCACATCCACATTCAACTTCATGGCCACAACATTGAATTACGCTGCGACAAATCAATGTTTCGGCAAGCTATTAGTAACTTGTTATCCAACGCTATTCGCTACGCACCAAGTAACGCAGAAGTGATCTTGTTTACTCAAATACGCGATGACGAAGCACATATTTCAATTTCAAATCCAGGAAAAAAAATTTCCAAGAACCAACTCCACCGCATTTTCGATCGTTTTTATCGCACCGATCCGTCTCGTAAACGTGATGGACAAGGCGCCGGTCTAGGATTAACCATTGCCCGCTCAGTTATGGAAGTGAACGCAGGCCATATACGAGTAGAGTCAAACGAGCAGACGACCACGTTCACAGTTATATTACCATTAAATCACTGACGCCTCGAACACACAAGGTGATTACTTGAGGACAATTAAACTAAAATGTATAGAAAAACCTGAAGTAATAAACCCCCTCTTAATGCCATTCTGCGAAGGTGCTGAATATTTTGAACCCCAAACCACGGTATGATAAAAGACTTTTCATTAAGTACGATGACAATGTAGGAGCAAACACAATCTATCTTAAGTGTAATTTCATCTATCCTTAAGATTGAAAGAATAATATATTTTTTTAACAAAGAGGATACACTACTTTGAAAGTTCTAATCATAGAAGACTCCGAATCATTAAGACGAAGTTTAAGGGTTGGTTTATCAAATCTTGGCTTTACCGTAGATGATACTGGTGATGGCTCTGAAGGCTTAACCATGGCTTTATCGGGTGACTACTCACTATTAGTGTTAGATTTAATGTTACCGTCCGTAGATGGTATTTCTATTTTAAAAGCCATAAGACGAACTGAGAAAGACATTCGTGTTCTCATTTTATCTGCCCGAGATTTAACAGAAGATAAAGTTGAAGGGCTGCTAAACGGCGCGGATGACTACCTTACGAAGCCTTTTTCATTTGAAGAATTGCATTGTAATCCCCCCATTTTAAGCAGCAGTCATTTGTAGAAAATCTTTAAGCCGCTCCCAATAATTGCTTGGGGGGCACACCACCTATTGCCATATTAGGTCTTTCATTGTTGTAGATCCATAACCAATCTGTCGCTAAGTTTTGTGCTTGTTCGACACTTTCAAACATATGTAAGTCTAGCCATTCATGCCGAGCTGTTCGATTAAAGCGTTCAACATAGGCATTTTGCGTGGGTTTGCCTGGTTGAATGTATAGTATTGTAATCTGGTGTTGATTCGCCCATGTTATCAGCTCGTTTGATATGTATTCTGGACCATTATCACATCGAATTGCAGCAGGTTTGCCTCGCCATTCAATCACTTGCTCTAGCGAACGAATAACCCTTGCACTAGGCATGGATAAATCCACATCAATTGGACCTTCACGATTGTAATCGTCTATCACATTAAACGTTCTCACAGAGCGCCCATCAGCAAGGCTGTCAGACATAAAGTCCATCGACCAGACCTGATTGACCGCCACAGGTACACTCAATGCATCAGGCTTGTCCCGCTTAATTCTGCGTTTAGGTTTTATCCTTAAATTCAACTCAAGCTCACGGTATATGCGATACACGCGTTTATGATTCCAATTGAACCCTTTCACGTTTCGTAGGTATAAGAAGCACAGGCCAAAGCCCCAACGTTTGTGAGTTTCGGTTAGTCGCAGCAACCAGTTAGCGACTTGCTCGTTTTCACCGCTCAATTTGGCTCGATAATGATAGCAACTGGCACTGATACCCAAACTACGGCAGATGACGCGAATGCTCACGCCATGCCGATTGATAGCATTCCTTGCCATCTCCTTACGCTGAGATGGCCTTATAGCTTTCCCTCAAGGGCTTCCTTACGGATTTCGGCGACCAGTCGCTCTTCGGCATACATCTTTTTAAGTCGCTTGTTTTCATCTTCAAGCTCTTTAAGTCGTTTCATCAATGACGCATCCATTCCGCCAAACTTGGCTCGCCATTTGTAGAACTGAGCTGAACTCATACCATGCTCACGGCAAAGCTCAGGAACGGCTACGCCGTTCTCATTCTGTTTCAATATCGCCAATATCTGGCTGTCGGTATATCTCGATTTACGCATAAAAACTCCTTCGTTTTAGTTTAACGGGAATTTCTACTTAAAACTGCTCCGACTTTATGGGGGGATTACAATGGACGCTGCCAAACCAGAAACCGACCTATACACTCACACACTTGCTAATACCAGTAAGCCGCAAGAGCTTTTGCAGGTGATACTGGATGTCATTCGGTGCACATACGAACCGGAAGTTTTTGGTTCATGGTCCTTGAATGGAAACCCGTCATTTATCTGTGACGCATTGGGGGATGGTCCAAGTAAAATTACATACTCGTCGTCAGTGATGAAGGTTGCGGATGATTTTAGTTGTCAGTATTCGCAATTAATCAAACCAACCTTGATGGACCAAGGTTTCAGTCCTGCTAGCAAAAGTACCGCTTTCGTTATTGTCAGTTCGCACCGGGATAATCTATCCTTATCACTCATTGATAGCTTAGCGAAGGTACTTGGTTCAGAAACGAACGTTACTAACGTTCATGTAGGGCAGTGTTATGACAAGACTTTAACTGGTGTGATGAAAGTATCAGTAATGGTTGTTAGTAAATACTAGAGCTACGCAACAAGCAGTTTAAACCGGGCAGCCCGATAACCAACTGTTTAATATGTTAGGTGGCTGGGCTGCCCAATCAACACATCAATCATCAACATCCGCTAGAATCAATGCATGAATACACTGAAACTATTATGGTTCATCATATGCTTTGTTTTGGCCATCGCATTTCCAATCATCACCATGGGTTATTTGGTCTGTTACTTTGCAACAATGGCGAATGGGTCAGATTGCTAGTAATGCTCGATTCAATGTAACCCGTGATACATTGAAGTGTTTGGCAACTTCGGCCTTGGTTATGTCTGAGTTCATCAGCATGGCATTCGCTTTCTTGATTTGATTCGTTGATAACTTGGATGGTCTTCCACCTTGTCGACCTCTGGCACGGGCTGCTGCCAATCCTGCTGATGTCCTGTCACGAATAAGGTTACGTTCGAATTCGGCGAGTGATGCAAATATGTTGAATACCAACTTGCCAGTAGAACTCTTAGTATCAATGGATTCTGTCAGTGATTTGAAGCCGATACCACGTTCTTCCAAGTCATTGATGATGTCGACCAAGTTCTTCAGAGAACGCCCCAGACGGTCAAGTCGCCACACAACGAGCGTATCGTTAGGTCTTAATGATTTGAGTGTTGCTTCGAGTTCGGGTCGGTGTCGTTTGGCACCTGACATGGTCTCAGTGTAGATGGTTTGGCACCCAGCTTGAGTCAGGGTATCGAGTTGTAAGTCGTGATTTTGTTCTAATGTAGATATTCTGGCATAACCAATTAGCATGTAATCTCCTTGTGTACAGTAACTCAAGCGTATACTGAACATTGATAACTTTACAAGTTTCTTTACAGATTATCGGCTGTTTTGACCATGATTAGCCATGATGATGGCAATAGTTCATAAACGACGGTTTTCTTTACACGGTGATGATGGGTGAAAATTGCTAGTAATGTGGAAACTGTGATGATGGGTATGGACTTAAACGGGTGAAAACGATCAAAATACCAGCTTTGCTGGTATTTTGATCGTTTTCGAATATTTCTTCGCCATTTATAATGGTGGTACTGAAGCTGCTGTCGGGTATTATATCAATCCAGTTTTGACATCATCTTTTCAACACCTTCCTCCTTAAGCATTAATGATAGCTTTGTAGATTTCTCATTCAAGTACCGTTTAACATCATCAAAATCCGAGGATAATTCCTTATGACTTATGTTGAAGAACTCATCTGCATTAAATTCACTTCTCAATACACTCCAGTCAGGACTGATTTTGCTGTCTTTTTTGCATATTTTGAATTCTGAGCAGCGCTCTAATTTGGAAATGCTAAGCGAAACTATCACATCTTCCGTCAAGATAAATATCCTATATCCCATACCTAGAGCACTTAAGTCTTCTTGAACTGTAAAGTCGTTAAAGTAACCGTCAGACTTAAAAAATATAAATTCACTCACAAAAGCGTCTCTAATATCACCATAATTCAAGTAATGTTTTTTAAAGTCTATTGTCATTTTATTCGTACCTTGTAAGTTGGATAATTTCTTCTTGCTACTTCTTGTAATTCTGCACCATACCAAGGTCCAGGAACATTATCTCGACCACGAGCAAATCCAACATCATGAATTTGATATTTAGCGTTCATAACACCATTTATCCATCCTCTATTAAAAGATACAGAGATGGCTTCTTGTACTCCTGAGGAAAACTGTTTCATGTAGCCTGATTCATATAGCAATCTGTCAGGGATGCTGAAGGATATACCCTTTACTACCTTGGCATATGGAATAACTCTGTTTACCTGCCCTTGCCCGATAACTGCAACGTTATTCCCTCGGTGTGACTCTGCTTGTGAGGCGGCGCTCGATAAACCTAAGGTGTACGCTTCATCAATGGCTTCCGAACCTTCTCTCATAGTAGCGAGTTCAGCTTCAGAAAAAGTTCCACTTGCAAGTTCGGGTGAGTAGGTTAGAAGCCCCAGGCCAAGACCTAACGCTCTGCCTACCATAGCACCCAATGATGTTCGTGTCGCCGCACCTTCCGCTGTTGCTGCTGCGGCACTCATGGGTAATGCTACAGTCGTTGCTGAGGCGTTCTGGTCTACATTGGTACTATTATCTCCAGTCTTACCGGACTGCTTGGCAACCTCCTGTTGACCACCTATATCGCTCGTATTCGTTGGTCCGGTGGATTGTCGTGAATTACTGCTATTAGTATCAATACTCCCGTTGAATTTAACATTGCTCGATGATGAAGTAATACTATTACCCACCGTCGTTACATTACGTTTTATCCGGCTACCTGTCACCGCTCTTTTTTCAATTTTTTCACTCTTGTACCCAGTTGGATCAGTCCCCGCCAGTGGATTGTTCATAATATATGAATAGGGATTCACGCTTTGGCTATTCGTTGGGCTTTGTATAAATGGATCAACTGACAAAAAACGCCCAAGGTTATAATCATACACCCGCCCGTTCATATGAATGAGCTGGGCTTCATCTAGGTGTCTATGGTCTGTAAATCCCTTTCTACCACCGAGGTTAATATCATTCAGGTAAGGCAGGCGTGAAACCGCCAGAGAGCTTCCATTTGGATCGCGAGGTTTACCGAAAGGGTCAAAGAAACGACGACCATTTTGACCAACAATGCCATTTGAGTCACTGAAAGTAACTGCACTACCCAAGCGGTCTTTATGACGATAGAGCAGCGAGTGGCCGCTGGTAGTATTATAATTTAGCGTTGCAACTCCACCAATATGTAGAGTCCAACTGCCATCGGAACGTTTTTCATAGACTTGATCTATTTCAAACGTTTCTAAACTTCCGCGCACTTCTTTGACTCGCTGCAAGTCTGCATCATAAGTGAAGTTAAAAGTGGTGCCATTTCGGACTATTTTGGTTGGCTGTTTGAAACTATTATAGACAGCTGAGATCCCATCTCCTGATACCAGATTTCCCATGTTGTCATAGCTTAAATTTGCTAACAAACCATTTGCCTTTACTACTTGTCTTACAGCATTGCTCCCAGCGTTACCGCCAGCGCTTCTATTAGCGTTTCCGTACCGGTATTGTGATGCGTAATCAGATTTTGATTGAATATTACCAACTTCGTCATAAGTATAATTAATAGTATCGCTGCCGCCCCATCCACTATAGGTACTGCTTTTCAGACGATGTAGGTTGTCGTATGTGTAACTCTCTTCTGCAGAAGTGACTAAATTATAAGCATTTAGTAGATTGCCAAAGTCATCGTATCCACCTAAATAACTCAGGTTATGAATAGTATTACTGCCCATTTTTGCAGAGATACTCTCAACTAAACCAGTCATCTCATCATAAACGGCGAGCTCAATAACTCCGTTACCTAAAGTTGATTGGGTAACATTAAAAAAGTCATCCATACTATCGATTTGTTGATATACGTAGTCACTTGATGCATTTAGGAGCTTTTTAGGATAACCATAACTATTGTACTGTTGTTCTAAGGTGAAGGTGTTGGGATATCTTGTCGATTTGAGGCGACCGTAATTACCATCATAAGTATAATCAGTGGTAAAAGTATTTCCATCGATATTTAATTGAGAGCGGTTTAATTGACCCTTTGCAGTATAATCGAAGGTCTTAATCACACCGTCACTAACCCTTTGATATGGTAACCCTACGAAGTTAGTGTCGAAACTATAGGTCTGCTGGGATTTCAAGCTAGAACCAACATATGACTTCTGGCTTACTTTTCGTCCCAATTTATCGTAGTCGTGACGAATAGTTTGACCATTGCTATTAATCTCTTGCTCTAGCTCTCCAAAACCGTTGTATGAAAAAGTAGTAGTTCCTTGATTCGGATCTTCTAATTTTATTTTTTGCCCTAATGCATTATATGTAGCGTATGTATTATTACTTGCTGCATCTTTTATAATGACTGGTAATCCCATGGCGTTATAGGCGTAACGAGTATAGTTTCCGTTAGCATCTTCGGTTTGCATCAAATGCTTTCCACTATATGTGCGCTGCATTGCTAGCCCGCCCGCATCAATATCGGTATCCAATCCGCTATAGCTGTAATCAACTCTAAGACCGCTCGGAAATTCTTTGTAGCCTGGACGGCCAAGTGCATCATAATCGCCGAGCGATGTGTCGCCTTTATTACCTGTTCCAAAGGGTAAACTTTGCTGTATTAAATGACCTTGATCGTTGTACGCGGTGTCCGTATTGATCCAACTACCGTCGAAACCTTGCGTGCTAGCGCGTAAGTTTCTATTAAGCGCATCATAAAATACAACTTCATCTGGTGCGCCAGCAGATTGAATAACACTTTTCCACACACCATACTGCGGGGATTTGGTGTCATATTCAGACGAGTCAATGTATAAGTATGTCCATGGTTTACTTGGAGATTTTTCAGCTACTAGCCGTCCCATGGCATCATATTCTGACTCATGAGATAAACCGTTTGCGTCGATATTTTTACTCACGCTGCCGAAGCGGTAATCGGTATGTATATAGCTAACTTGATTTAATGAATTAGTTAATTTGTAAGGAAAATAACCAGCATCACTTACAGTGTTATTATTACTACTATAAGCAATGGAGTTGAAGCGTGACTCCGTTGACCAAGCACCCGATGTGTTCATAACGCTTGCGGTGGCCACTTTACTAACTGGCAGGCCATAATCATTGTAACTAATGTTAACTGATTGTGTTCTAGCGACAGAACTACCATCACTATTAGTGGAGCTAATCATTCCCGGTTGACGAGATGTATGGTAGTTGCTGTAAGTATTTTGCACCCATTTTTCTGCATCTAAATCTGAACGCCCAGATACCAACAAAGGATCAGTTGCATTTCTACTAGTGATGCTTGATGTAGTCGTCTTTTGTGTTTCAACTAAACCCCACTCTTCATTGCTGTATGTTAGTTCCACGTCGACTTTTCTGGTGCCGTAATCATCTGAATATTGTTGAACACTACTCAAAATATTTCCGTAGCCGTCAATATCAGTTATTTGCTTTTCTGACTCTGAGATAATTGTACTAGAGTTAGTTAAATCTCTATTAATATTACTCGACATCTTTTGATATATGGAATGAACAAGAGGGCTATGAATACACTCCCGATCAAACTCACCAATTTCTTCGTTCCAAACATTCTGGCAACTCAGATTGTTATTCATTCCCCAGTGCGCATCGTTGACAGACCATTGATATAAACTGGTTGAAATGGCAGTAGAGAAATCGATATTTTGTTGGTTGGAGGACGAATAATCATAATAAGGAATAGAAACATATTTCCCCTCGCTGTCGGACGAAAGTAAATTCTGATAGTCGCTAGTCTTAAAAGTATGAGTGCCTTGAAGAGTACTGGAGAAAGGAAATTTTTGTCTGAAATCAGTTTGCGTTACTAGTCCGGTGCTTAAATTTTCGCTGATAATACTTCTGAATCCTCTGAACCCCCGCCCCTTATTATTAAACATGGCTCCTCTGTAAGCGTAAAGATTTTCAAAGAATCCATTTAACCCATTGGATTCTTGAAACGATCTAACCACATACATGCTGGAACTGAAGTGAATATGATCACTATCGTTCACGTCTCGTGAATTCACACCATATAATGCTAAGTTTGCAGCGCCATCAAACTCGCTAGAAGACAATGGCTTGTAATCCCATTTTGCACTTGCACCAAGACCATTTGTGACTTTATAGATTACATCAGTAGCAGCGTAGTCCTCATTCCCTGTTGCACTTCCGCGATTACGGTTAACATACACACCATATTCGCAACCTCTTCCGGCCATGGCACCAGATGCTGTCGAGTGTTTTAAGTAACTTGCCTCAGATTCTGATGGGCATGTCACTCCCGCACTGCGCACTCCGAGTACAAAAATCAAATCGCTGAAACCGTCGCCATAAGCATCAACTATTGCACTTTCGTAGGCATTCCCTACCAGTTCTGTAGTCTTTAGAGAAGCTGTAAACAAGCCATTGCTTTGCTTACTAAAGGAATACGCATTATATTTATATACTCCATTATCAAATGAGGACGTCGATAGTGGAGTTGTCGCGTTACTATTAGCATTAGTTCTGACAGCGGTATAAAGATCATCACCACATTTAGTGGACGTACTCACAGAGCCATTCACATTAACTTGACTCACTCTTGCACAAGATTCAAGCAACGCGTCTCCGGGTATTAGTAACTCAGGTACACCATTCATGTCTATATCGTGGACCTTCATTCCTCCTTGAAATTTCGGGTAGCGTCTAGTAATCCAATCACCGCTGGCATCATCAAAAAGTCTATATGTCCGCATGGGAATTGAAACATTTATATCTTGAAGTTCACCGAAATTTCCACCCCCCAAATTTACTGCCAAACTTTTTTGAGGATCCGACTCGTCACTAAAGCCGATCCAGTCATCTAAGCCATCGCCATTAATATCAATAAATTGGCTATAGAAATTAGTATTGAAAGATGTGGCAGGTAAACCGAAATTAAACGGTACTACCGAGAAGCTTGTACCTGTATTTAAAAGCATGGCATTAGGCTTAGGAACTGGTGTTAGTTGTGTAACTAAACTGGCATAAAACTCAACTTCAACTAAGTCAGGCAATCCATTTCCATCCATATCCCCCATAGGAATGGCTTCTTTGACGATCTGCTTATTGGGAGTACTACCTTCAATTGTATAGGTATAAACAGTTTGAACCGAGGTGCTACTATAAGGGGAGCTGAGATTACCTGTGTGCTTGTATAATTGCAGTTTAATAGCGCCCTGGATATATTGATATATGAGTAAATCGGTATTTCCATCGCCGTCATAATCACGCACATCAACAATGTGGTCACTCTTAATTGCTCCGTCGTAGGGGGGAGCATTGGCAAGAATTATATTGGTATTCACTACATCGCCTTGCGTAATTATAAGCTGCAAATTTCGAGACGAATCAATACTCCAACCATCAGTTAAACCGTCGTTATTAAAATCCGCTGAGATACAATGTCTTCTCAAACGCAACGAGTTCTCTGAGCAACGATTTAATGTGAAATTGTGAGAGCTTCCATTACCATCTGCATCAACAAAATAACCAGGCCAATCAACTGCACCATCACCATTTATATCACCATATGGCATAGCATCAGCTAAATAACGTTTGTCAGTCAGTACTGCGTCCCCATTAACAGTAAGACGCTCTAAGTCATAAGAGAACGCTGCATCTTGCCAATCAAATTCTGTGGCAGGGAAACAATTATTGTCTGAATCGCACTGTTCGATAGTTTCTAAAATAGAACGTCCAGTCGCAGCACTTTGGCGATAGGAGAAATGATATTTATGGACTGTAGAACTAGATATTTTGGTCGTTATTTTCTCAAGTAAAGCACTGTTCTCGTAGTGACCACCATATGAATAACCAGACCGAGCGTCGGGACGAGACGTATTGTAATCAAACTCTACTATGCGATCACCTGGCGATGTTGCACTTGCCCCTGTATACCTTACTGAATCTAAAACAACCTCACCGTCCCCTTTGGCCACATAATAATAGTGAATAAAGTTCTTTAGCGTTGCATCAGATTCATAATTAAGCAGCCACGATTGACTCTTTACATGACCATCGAAAACCACTTCCGCAGTATAGTTCGAGCTTCCATATCTAGCTTTTTTGCCAGACTTATATATAACATCAAAATAACTGGTTTCACTGTCACTGCTACCGCCCTTTAGAGTAATTGAAGCGAATTGGTCAATTTCAGTCTTATATTCTGAATTGGTAGCCCCCTGCGTACCACTGGTCAAAATTAACCGAGTACCGTTTAAACACAATGCATCAGATACAGAAAAAGTAGGGTTGGATAAGTATCCATCTTGTGCAACCGTTTTTGCACACCGACTAATTGCCCCTCCAGTAGAAAGAGAAAACCCCATTCCTAAAGGCCCGTTAGCTCCTTGAGATGAATAATTAACGCTTATCTCAGGTTGCATATTAGCTCGCCCAGGTGGAAGCATGATTGGGATACTGTAAGACGCTTGCCCTCCTGATACTCCCGCCTTACCGGTCAAAGAGCCAACCGGAGAATTTGAATCCATATTATAAGTAGGCTCTACGAAAGCAGCATCATCTGCCGCTCCCCCTAAGGACGCCCAATATCCTTCTACATATACAGCAAATGATCTGCTTGTATTATTGGTGTTATCTGACACTGAAATAGTCAACGTAACATCACCTGAACTATCTGAGTCCGGAGCAATAGTCGCAGTTCTATTTGAACCTGTGCCCGAGAAAGTAACCTCGCTACTATTAATAATCGAACTGTTTGAAGACGTTACTGATAAAACTAAATTATCTGCGCTAGTTTCAACATCTGATACAGTAAAACTTACCGTTTTAGAACTCCCTCTAGAAATGGTTTGCCGACCAATACTAGAAATCGTCGGAGAATCATTTTGGGCGTTAACAGAGAGAACAAAGCTATCACTACGTGTTGCGTTGCTCCCATCTTTGACAGTCAACGTCACCGTGGCTGTGCCTGACTTATTCGCCACTGGCGTCATTCTTACCGTGCGATTACTGCCACTGCCTCCCAGAACAATATTACCCACAGGCAGTAACGTACTATTACTGGTGCTTCGCGTTACCGCTAACGAGCCATCCGCCGTTTCAACGTCTGTCACCGTAAAGTTAACCGTTTTGGCGACATCTTCATTTGTAGATTGATTCGATACATTGGTAATGGTCGGCGTGTCATTCACTGAATTAACCGTGAGAACAAAGCTATCACTACGTGTTGCGTTGCTCCCATCTTTGACAGTCAGCGTCACTGTGGCTGTGCCTGACTTATTCGCCACTGGCGTCATTCTTACCGTGCGATTACTGCCACTGCCTCCCAGAACAATATTACCCACAGGCAGTAACGTACTATTACTGGTGCTTCGCGTTACCGCTAACGAGCCATCCGCCGTTTCAACGTCTGTCACCGTAAAGTTAACCGTTTTGGCGACATCTTCATTTGTAGATTGATTCGATACATTGGTAATGGTCGGCGTGTCATTCACTGAATTAACCGTGAGAACAAAGCTATCACTGCGAGTCGCGTTGCTCCCATCTTTGACAGTCAGCGTCACCGTGGCGGTGCCTGACTTATTCGCCACTGGCGTCATTCTTACCGTGCGACTACTGCCACTGCCTCCCAGAACAATATTACCCACAGGCAGTAACGTACTATTACTGGTGCTTCGCGTTACCGCTAACGAGCCATCAGATGTTTCTGGATCTTTAACCGTAAAATTAACAACTTTCGCAACATCTTCATTTGTAGATTGATTCGATACATTGGTAATGGTTGGTGTGTCGTTGACGCAATTTATGGTTACGTTAATGGTGACAGTTGAGTACGTATAAGATGCGTTCAACTCTTCGAAATTGCTTTTCTGGGCGATGAGAGGTGTAGCAGAATTATTATCGCTGACAGCCGTTTTCTGTAAATCAGTGTCAGATTGACCGATAGAGTTTAAATTAATTGGTCCACCACCTGAACTGCGTTTTTTCGCTGTGAACTTAAACTGATCTGAGCCACAATAATTTAAATTAGGTTTATATGTGACAACTTCTACAGATGAATTTGTAACTGTGCCATGAGCAGGGGAAGTACTTGTATGATAAGACCAACCTGTACCATACATATATTTGTTTACTAAAAAAGATGCATTATTATCTTCGGTTATCGTTATAGCAGCTGCATGCACAAATGCAGGCAAACTAAACATTAAAACCAACAGTGACAGTCTTAAAAAAGTCGACAATTGAGTGAATTTAGTAAAATGAGTTGGGCACTTCGATCCTTGAAATAACACTATACAATCCCTTAACGTCTTAGTCGAAGCTCGGAACTTCGTGACGTTTTATTATAATTTTAATTATCGTGGTTAAAAATATTTGAATATAGAATAAATCCACCACTTTTTTTCGGGATTAATATTAACCAGTCTTTCTAAACAAAAGCAACTATTTTGCTTGTTTTTAATACAGGTTGTTGAAGTTGTTGAGTAATAGGTCACTGAGCTCCTTTAATATAATCGTTTTGTTGACTAATTAAAGCTTTACGTAAGCGCCCGCCAATCCCACCTAAAGCTTAGCAAACTGCCATGGTAGCAGCTGCTCGATATTGACATCGGGCTGGCTGAGTTCATCAAGGCAAGTCATCACATACTCGAATTCGTTCAGGTCGTTGGCTTTAGCCGTTTCGATGATGCTGTAGAGAATTAAATTGGGTGCCTTGATTATTCCTTGATTATTCGATGCGCTAAGTTGAGCGTTCCCAAGTTGCAGAAGAAGTTCGCCACCGGTTTTCTCGGTGTGTGACTCAATCTTTGTTACTTCATGTTTGACGTGAACGAACTTGTAGTGAGTACGCTGAAGCCGAATATCACGTCGCCTAGTGTAGTAGGTTTGGACATTAATCTGTTGCTGGCGGCAAAACGCCACCGCTGGGAGTCCACTTTGTTTTTGTTGCTCAAATAAATTGAGCCAGTCTTGTACTTCTCTTCGTTGATGTTGCGCCGTGGTCATTCTCCTTAGTAAAGAGAGCACTACGGCGCAGCAAACCTATGAATTGAATGTGGGGATTACCGGACGGACACGCCAATGTCGCTAACGTTCATGTCAGCTTTTGTATTCCTCGTTAAATCGCTGGAGCATAAAATGCTGAGCTTCCTATGGCGCTAAAGTTTGCCAAATAAAAGTGATAAAGTAACGGTCTAAAAATAAGCGCCGATCGTTATAAGTCCTAACCATCAACTATGAGAAATCTTGAGCCATTGATCCTTCATAATTTTTGTTTCCTATTGAATCATTCAGCGACTGGATCTTTCATGGTTATAAATCTTTCTCAGAACTTTCTCATAGGACTTCATGCAGTCTGAACTGAAAGCAGTATTTATTGCCTGTAGTTCCGGCAACGTAATTCTAGGTTCTTCTTCGATGTATTTTTTAACAGCTTGAGGGTGCTCGCTTAAATCAGCAAATAAACTTTCAGCTTTTACTTCAGCAGCTGCTTTGGTCATCCCATTCGCCACAAAGTCACTAATCAATGATTGCATGTTCCATTCTGCGTAAAATTTGGTAGCTGTAAATTCTATAAATACCTCAGCTTCAATCGCTTTTCTATCAGAAGGCTTATAATTAGAGGTACAAACTTGATTTTCATCCAACGTCTTGCCATCGGTATCAATATATAATCCGGTTACAAATGTTATAAAAGAGATTGCAGCTGCAGGAGCTCCCCACTTTAGCCAATCGGGATATCGAGACCTTTTCATTTCATCTAGCCTTTTATGACCGAGATCAGTTATTTCGATGCCACTACTAGAATTCACTTGACCATCTGGAGTGAATCGCACCAAACCTTCATGTTTAAGATTTTCTAAGATGTCCCATAAACGCTGAGTGCTTGCCGGATTTTCTTTAGAAAGCGGGTTTGTATTGTCTGCCGCTAACTCTAAGCACTTGATTCGTCTCTTACGGTCTTTCATTGAATTTCCTATATTCGCTTAACTGCTATTTTGTAAACCTGATTGTCTTCTCACTTGTCAACCGAGATCAACCAGCTCAATATCTCTAACCTGATAGACGAGCCTGTATCTGCATTTTAAACTGTTCCCTAATTGTAGAGTCAAGCCTTCGCCACTCTTTCTAAGCATCGAGCTTGAAAACAAGCTTATAGGTCGTCATGACTTACCTCTACTTCTTATTGCTTAACGATTTAATCCAACTCATTGGCTCCAGCTTATCCAGCATCGCCCCATAAGCATTCGCTGGTATGCAATAAAACTCAGGCTGGTTCTATTCAATATAGGCACAAGAAACTAGTCGGCCTGTTCAACAACTGCCATTGTATTTTTCTTTACTTCGGAAATACCCGTAGGGTTATGAGCAAGTATCGGTCGTATGATTTGCATACGCTCACCTTTAGTGACTTATTTACACTAGTAAATTTAGATTCCAGGCAAATAAAAAGACCATTAAACAGGTCTATTTGTGTATTCAATTTATTGCATAATCGCACAGAGACAAGTCGTTAAATAACAGGAGTTTTTAGCAAAGCTAATCACGCGGATAATATGATGGATAACCCTAAAACTGCCCTTAATGTACTTTGAGAAATCTTCAGTAATTTCTAAGCTAGGCTTCGACGGTAAATTTTCTGGCTTGTGGAAGTGACTTAAGTTCACCCGATTCTAATTTGGCAGATAATTTCTTTAGACCACTTTTCTTATACATCGACAATTTTATCTCCTGCGCCAATTTGCTTGTTGCAGTAATAATATACGTATTGTCAGCTGAGCTTGGTACCGACGTTATATGACCACTTTCAACTAGTAAAGATAACGCCCCGCGCATATTTCGCCTTTTTTCTTCAATACTCAATTGCGATTTGCCAAATTGCGCCATTACATCGTTCACTATCAACTTGTAATTTCCGCCCGTGAAGGCGTTGCGCCAATTGCAACATAGATACTTATGTAAGAACCGCGCTAAGGTCCCTTTGTGTGACAACGTTCTATCAAATGAAAACTGTGAATAGTTCAATTCGAATAATTGCTCAACAACATAATCTGAGAATGAAATGAAACACCGATCCTTTGCGCGACCGGCCCCTGTCGTTTCCAATACTGCATCAGCAAAAACATCGCTCGTGATAGCAACCTCTTTGCCCTCTCTATCAACCCGAACACGTGTTTTACTGTCACGTAGGATTATTAATGCCTCTCGAATGACGTCATAAGGTTTGGTTTTACCTATTTCTTTCAGAATTTCCCGAATTTGATACAAAGTGAAATAAACACCATAACGCGGTGAACTGCCAGGTAAGGCCTTTTTCGTTAATCCCCCGTTTGCGGCGATCATGAATAAAACTTGCTCGACGACTTCCTCTTTATCACCCGGGTACGCTAAATAAGAGACAATCTTGCCGTCTTCTTTGCGGGTTATAGTTGCAGGGTGAATGTCGCAAATAAGTTTGTTGTTACCGACTGAATATGGATTACTGACAATTAAATTGTGATCTGCACTGATTTGAGAACCCTTTATCGCTGGGTTTCGACCACGAATGAAACGCGGGATTAAATCTATATCGCCTATCGTGTTACTGAAACGTTGTAAACCATCATCACAATTATCCGGCTCGTCCACCAACATGAATAAATCCATCTGGCGTTCTTCGAGCTCTACGATCTCATCTTGTGTCAGTTCTTGGTTTACATAATCAGGTAACATGGGCGCTTCCTTTTTCAATTGATGTAAATTTACGCGAACAATTTATTGAGTGCCACTTGGTAATAGCACCTTATATTGATCGTTTTAGTACCTTTTAATGATCTTTTTTTGTTTCATCTGGAATCTAACGCATATTTCGTATTTTCGCGTATACATCTGGTTTATGAGAGTTTTTTATTGGATGGGGCTTATTAGGTACTATTTGAAAGTCTGCGATAGTGTAATAGTACCCAATAAGCCCATTCAGCCGTTGTAAGCATGACTATTATTAACTTATTTTTCACTCTGATTAGTTTGCTTAGGCCACGAACACTGCAAAACATCCCCTCACCTCAAATCAATAGTACCTAGTTAGCCCCAAATACTAATTTCTCAGAGTTTTTAGGCTTTCAATCACCTTCAATTGTTTAACAAACAATCAAATATCCGTTTCATATTGGTCTAATAGTGCCTAATTAGCGCAAAGCGGGCTGATTAGGCACTATTGCTTTCCTGCTCGCCCCCATTGTAATGACTAATACTACCTAATTAGCACCGAGCAATTTCTAATAGTACCTATCTAGCCCATTTCCTGTCTTTTGGGCTTATTAGGCACTATTTTGGCCTTTGTTTAAGTAAATACTCGTTCAAATTCCTTGTTAAATTCTCCAAACATAATAATTAGCAATTTATTATGTTAAGGATAGGATTAAAGGGAAATGCTTTAGGATATAGGGATCTTCTTTTAGGTTAGGTATAAGGGGAGTGGCATTGAAAGCCTTGATTCATATGGCATTGAGTTGAAGTCTGGGGGTTACAAGGTACTAAAGCATGTGGAATTAGGTACTATTACATACAGTATTAGGTAGTAAGCGTGATCACTAGCAGGTGCCATGAAATGCGCTTATTGGGTACTATAGAAGATCACTCTAAGGTACTAAGTGATTTTCAACCCCCAGTCCATTCACAATTTTATCCACAAAACGATGGCTTTCGATCAATAAAAGGTAGTTTCTTAGCACTGTTTATGTCTACTTATCCACATTAGAAGCTATGATCTTCATTCAAAATGGGCATATTAGGTAGTATAAGATCATTCAAAGGCACTAAAACGATCACTGTTAGGTACTATGCAAAATGCCTTATCCACAAGCTGTTTTCACCACATATTAGCGAAGTGACAAGCGGAGCGTCTTTAACTTTTAGCCTACCCTTCAAATAGAATGAAGGAGACGCCTATCAATAACGACTTTATTGCATACTATTTAATGCGTTAGTTAACTTATGCCTACTTTTGCACACATTGACCTAAGTATGTTTTTGCACTATATTTTGTGCATAAATAACCTTACGTACTTAATATCATGCATAAAACTGAACATTTACTTTTGTCTTTAGGCGAGCTTATTAAAGGTACCAGAACCCTTTCAATGGATCAGGAAGAGCTAGGCCTGAGAACAGGCGTTGGGCGTAACACTATATCTGCAATCGAAAATGGACGTGGCGCCAATGCAAAACTGCTTTTTGCAGTGATGGAGCAATTGGACTTAATCGACGATTTTCAGGCTTTGGTGGACGAGAAGCTATCCGCTACCAGTAACAAACTTGTGCGTAAATCACGAAAAGAAGTAGAGAGCCTTTCTAATGACTTCTGAAGCTTATGTTTTTATCGATGGCCTAGAAGATACGCCCGTTATCTGTGGTGTTACTCGCATTAAAGACAACGGTAAGCCTGGTCAGTTCAGGTATGGTAAAAGCTATCTAGGGCGTCCAGATGCTTTTCCACTAGATCCCATTAACCTTCCACTCAGCGATGAGGTTTTTAGTACCTCGGCTAGGAATGGTTTATTCGGCGCTTTGACTGACGCCGGAGCTGACTCTTGGGGAGAGAAGGTAATTCTCTCTTTACACAAAACGAAACCAAAAAATAAACTCGAATTTTTACTCGCCGGCTCTGGTATGGGAGTTGGTGCGCTTGTGTTTAGCTTGTCTCAATCTGCTTCAAAACCTAAGTGGAACAAAAATATGGTTGGTGACGTTCCCATGTTGCTAAGGGCCAAAGATGCCATTTTAAGAGATGAAGCAATTCCTGAAGAAGCTAAAAAAGCATTTGAATATGGCTCAAGTATGGGTGGAGCTAGGCCGAAAACGATTGTCCAAGATGGCGATAGGTCTTACCTAGCCAAATTTAACCGACCGGACGACCTGTTTAATACCGTAAAGGTTGAACATGCCTCCATGACAATGCTTAAAGAATTGGGGGGCAAAGTCGCAAATACATCGACTTTGCATTCACATGGAAGTGATATTTTACTCGTTGAGCGGTTCGATTTATTAAAAGGTCGGCCAATTGCACACTTCCTAAGCGCAAACTCAATCTTCAATTTGCCGAAACTAAATAGTCAGTCGATGCAGACAACATACACATATGGATTCTTAGCTGAATTTATTATGAAATATGGTGATAACCCCTTAGATGCCCACGACCTCTATAAGAGAATGGCCTTCAATGTTTTTATGGGAAATACCGATGATCATTCTCGCAATCATGCACTCCTATACCACTTTGATTCTAAAAGGTGGGGCCTATCACCCGCCTACGACATTTTGCCTATCAATAATTCCAAACAACATGGTATTGGGATCGGACAAGAAGGGCGTGAAGGGACTATCAGTAACCTACTAAGTCAATCAATGCGGTTTGGCTTAAGAGCCGATAAAGCACAAAAAATTATAAATAATGTCAAAGAGCTATGCACTGAATGGCCAAGTTACTTTGCTGCTCATGGCGTGGGTGGAGGAGACCTAGAACGACTCGAATTTGTCATTCCTGACGTCTAAATCAACGTTTGCTTCGCATTGATGCTTTCTTTTGATTCCCCTAACCTTCTTTGACTTAAGAGAACAAACATTGACCACCTGACTAATGCTGGGTAAGATTAAACTGTATTTAAATACAGTAATTAATTATGGCAAATTTAATAGATTTAATGTCGGCTCTTGAAGCTGAAATTGTAGAACTCAGAATATTGCTGCGTGAAAATGCTGTACCAGAGTTGTGTAGCTATTTTCATGTACCATTAGTCACCAAGGATGAGGAGAATTCAATTATTGAGTTTGGCTATTCAAATATCGAAGTGACAACCTTAACGGGCCATGAGGCACTGCAGCGCAGTCTAGAAGCATTCTCTGACTTCTATGTTCCCGACAGCTCTTTTTCAAGGCGTTTTGTTACTAAGCATCCTGGTCTTATTGTCGTTTCAGGTGGCCAATCCGAAATCTCTGCACAAGTCATGCGGGTTAACGCTGCAAAGTTGGCATTTAAAGCCGGTGTTCTTGCTTTAAGCGATGCAGCGCTAGAAAAGTGGAAAGAAGTGCATGACCGTTTTATGCATTTGATTACGACAACTGTATACCGTTCTATTTACTGCTTTGACGATGTTCATAGAATCAACTTCAATTGGGTTTCTCGACCCAGAGTAAGTAATTTATCGAAAACTGAATTGGTAGAAAAAATTGAGAGCGGAATGTTTACTATTCCACCATCTCATTCAATCCAGAGTTGGAAAGCAGTTTTAGACGCAGATAAATCTCTAATTGAGAAACAGAGAAATGAGACCTTTACTATCCGTCGGAGAATAAAATTGCGCCCCGAGGCATCTATTAGGCTAAAAGATGCGAATACCGCGTTAGGTTATAGTGCTGGACTGCCCTACATTGCGTTTAACAAACCCGCTTATTTCACTCCTTTGGAATCGTTCGATACCAGCAAAAAGCAGAATCGATCGAGAAAGGAAGACTCGCTGCAATTACTAATTAAGAGGATGAACTTATATGCAGATCGCAATAGTTCGGAAGCTGAATCGTAATGATCGTGAAACTATCCACAGGGCTGTGGATAGTTTATGTCATACCCCATTTAGTCCAGACTAAACTACTCAACTTTTGGCTGGAAAAAACATTCGGAAAAAAATGTGACAATCTCGCCCGTGGCGATCTGACTTAGATCGTCGCTCATGTTGCACAACGTAGTTTTAATTTGCGAAGCACTAAATACGCTTAATGCATCCTCATCTCTTTTATTACCAGCCACCAGCCAACCTTGAGCGCTATTTGACGTTGTTTGATAATATCGAGTCACATCTTCAAGCATCGCATCAGGTAGGGACAATAGGGTAGCTTCTACATCCACTTTAAATTCACCCCCTTTACTTTTAATGACTGTGAAAAGTGGAAATGCATGCACTGTATCCCGAAAAAGTGTGATGTTTGTTTTAATGAAATACGATTGGCCATCTTGAACCTCTGATTTAAACTTCACACGATCGTTTTCACTAAACCCTTTTATAACTTCGGTAAATTTGTCAGGTTGAAGAACAAAGCGAGAAGCTGATAATTCATCTTCGCTCAGTACGACCTTCCAGAAGTCGTTTGCAACTGCAGCTGGGGCATTTGGGGTATACAACAAATCAACCCAGAGCGAGATAGGTTTAAGAAAGTAATACAAGGCGGATGTTGCGACCAATACCACAATAGATACGTATGTTAATTTAGATTTTAGAATACTAGTCATATATTGCCTGCCCCATTAATGTGTTGAGGTTTCGTATTCAAGGGTGAATAACGGGTTATGAATTCTTGCGTACCAATACAGGTGATAGCTTGAAGATGCGGCAGAGTGGAAAGTGTTTCTATGTATGGACTTAGCCATTGTGGATGGCTAATGACTTGACCTGTTTGCATCAATTGTGCGCATTCAGTTGAATTGAACAGGCTTTCTATAAAAGAAACCACCTTACTGTCCATATCATGATTAGGGTACCTTCCAGAATATAGCGTATGAATTTTGGGTATCTGAGCTAGTTTTTCTAATTCTTGGGTTGTTTCCTTATCAAGTCTATCGATTCCCAAAACCGTTAACCTGAAAGGCTTTCTAAGCCTCTTGAACTGCATTGATAGTAGTCTGATAAGGTATTTGTACCTTATGCCTTGTAAGTATTTGTTTTCGCTTACAGGCCATTCTAGATATGGAATGTATTGCCAACGTGAGATGGCGGACATATCTACGGCTGCTTCTTTGTCACTCGCTAATACATTAAAGAAGTTAGACCAATATAATGCCGAGACCGCCCTGTTTGATTCTTCGTCCATATCGGGGCCAAAAATGGATAGGAATGCCCCAATATTATCCGACATGCTTTTTTCCCGTTCGTAAAGTTCAGAAAAGGCTAAGATGTCTCTTGGATCATTAAACAATATGCAGGCAACATCAAATAGCGAAAGTCCTTTAAACAAGTTAAACACTTGCTCTTGAGGCTGCGCATTTCCATATTCATCATGTAATGTAACTAAGTTCTTAAACCCACCAATTGAACCGGTGCAAACTTGATAAACATTAGTTGGTTTTCGAGCGGCGTTAGGGACTTTAACGATAATATTTTGCATATCTTTTGCGGATTCTATCGATTTTTTTAAGCACTCAATGGCTGCACATTCGCTATCAAATGCGACTGGGCCACTTAATATCATAGTGTTCTTGGATGATAATGTTGGTTTGATTATTCTCGGGCCGCTACTTCGCTTCGCTAAGCCCATTTTTACCACATCAAACCAAGATTTATTTTGGCTGGTTACCAAATTGGGGAGGGTCACTTGTATACTCCTAAAACAATACAATACGTCTTTGACTCGTGGAATTGCTAGGAGAATACCTTTGGGGGATTGTTATTCAACGGCTTTCTGGATTTGGGAAGATTTACCTCGTTCAGATAAAGCTAACTGCACTCAATATTACACCAGACCTGCATTCACTATGAAAAAGTCCTTAGACCTTTGAGTTTTACTTGGTATCCAGATGCGCCTTTTTTAAAAGTGACTCTGCCCGTTTCACTCCCTTCTTGAGTGCTAGGGTTATGGTCCATTTGTTGCTCTAATTCTATTACAGTTGACTCACTTACATTTTTAAATGAAATCACTAGTTGGTTATTATTGGAGATTGCAATAGCAGTAAGGGGGTATCCACCAGCTGTTAGCGCAGTATGATCTTCAAAATCCGTATGGTGAAGATGAATGGCTGGAGGCAAGAGAGGTAATTGCAAGCTCGCGTAATCTTCTTGTGAATCAGCTGTAACAGCCTTTTCGTTAATCGCTAGTAACTCCAGCATTGAATAGTCATCTTTGAGCAGTGCTTTAGATAATGATTGATAAAAATGAGCGGGGCGACCGAAATGCTCGTATAAAAAAGCGTACTTGTCTTCTAGCCCCAGAAGCGAGTCTTCCATTTGCAATGCGGAGTAGCGTTCGGCCTTTTTCCCAACATCTGATAAGGTCGCAGCGGTGCCAATGAGTGCGAAGCATAAAGCAACACCCCCTCTAAAGTATTTGCTTTTATTTGTGTCACTCATGAAAGTTCCTTATTAAACAGCCAAAGGCATTCTTTATAATATTCTTCTGGATTTTTACTTGTGTGATTCCCAACCATTAATACCTCACCGTGAAGTGAACGCATCAAGGGGACCGTTCGTGACTTCCGCTCTTGGTAAATGTCATCGTCCCATTTCCCCATGACTTCAAGAGCCTTTGTTTCTCCTTGATTGCTGATGAGGAAATCAGGCAATACCGCGACACCTTCTATGAAAGTCGGTGTGAGGGGCTTTATTAATGTGCCTTGAGACTTATTCGTCAATAAACACTTGATGGCGATTTTTGCAGCTATGCGCTCTAAATTACTATCTATGATCATAAAGCCGGTACTGGAAACCACGGGCGAAACAAAACAGCGAGTTATGCTAAATTCAGTTTTCCCTTGCTCATCTTTGCCGGAGGGACTGACAATTGCAGCTACAAGTAATGGCCCCTTATTTAATGAAAAAACACCATTAAGCCGTGTCACTAAGCATTTTTTGTTTAACTTAACATCCCAGTTTTCCTTTACGTGAATTACCCAGTCGTCTTCGTCTTTACTGACGCTCTCAACATGCCCCAATAAGAGTGCTTGGGGTTTATGCCGACCTATCCAGTTTCGCTCTCGGCTGGCAAGCAGTTTTTTTGCCTGACTTAACTTTCCAAATCCCAGAAATATATATTCTTTTAGTGATTTACTGCCGAGTGTATATCGTGAAGATGCATGGATGATCTCACTGGCTTCTCGACTAAAACTAGGCGGTCTTGCTAACGAGATTTCATTGCACCTTGCTGTTTCTAATAACCCTGCGACTAATGCATATAGCTTGTCTGTGCGAGCTATTTTACTGGCCCTTCCTGTTGACTGAAGAGGCTCATGTTGGGGCGTATCACTGCTAACACGACTAAATGAAAATACATTCAAGTTGGCTGTTCGCTGTTGATGCTGAACATCTACTAATTCATCAAACACTGAGAAAAAGCGACATCCGCTTTCGTGCTCTTCCCTACCTGGTACTCGTGCTAAATAATATTGGTTGTTCGCTCGTAGGCGCTTGATTGTCACAGGTAAATTGCACTCGCAAATAAACCAGTAACCGTATGCTTCTTGCAGAAAATGTTGGTGGTCGGGACCATTTGAGAAAAGGGTGCGCAGCTCAGATTCACTGAGTTCACGTATTATACTTGGCGTTGAATCTTTCGCATATCGTCTGGATAATCGCATTTGGCACCTCTTATTCGTTATTACTCGTCTTTAATAACCGTTATCGTCTTCTCTGCTTCGTCAATGCACGGATACATGTCGTAATCACCAATTAAATCCATCGTTCCCATTGGAACATTGGCAGAGTTTAGAATTCGAGGGCTGGAAATAAACATGTCTGGGCCATCAAAATACAATGCATTCCAGTTGTTTTCGCTTACGATGCGATCAAGATTGGCTTTCAGTGAGCCAGGTTTAACCAGCATCGCTACATGATCATCAGGGTTTGCCTGTCCGATTAGACTAAAAAAGGCTTCTTCATCAGTTAGGGCTATATCCAGTTCTTCTTTAGATACTTTAACGTCCGGTGTGTCCTCATCCAGCAACTTAACTTCACCTTTATCCGTTGCCGATTTAAACTCTTTTTGCGTTAATTGGATCGTGCCATTTTCATCTGCTAGATAAGTTTTACCATCTATTAGAAATTCGTTGTCATTCGACGCACATGCCCCCAATAAGCTGCTTAGTACGACTGCGATTAATACCTTTTTCATAACTTTGTCCTCTCAAATATCTGAATGTTTTTTCATTCTTACTTGATAGTTAATCAACTTCATCAAAATTCTGGATATGACGTATTTCTCTTTGATATTCGAAGGGGGCGTCAGTGATACATTTTCAATCATCAAACAAATTACTATCTTTACCAGCGTCAATTGCTGCCTGGTTCATAAGTAGAAAGAGAGATTTTTTATGCTTTTGATAAGTGGTACTAAAATACATATTTCGTGGATTGTTTTGGCTGTGGGTTGTTCATGTATTTGCTCATCATCAAACGGCTGGGCCAAGACGAATACAATCCTTGAAAAGCACATTGAAGTCGCACAGGCAACCATAGCAGCGAGGTTGCAAAGCATTGAGGATGCGACCAGCGCACTACAAAAGCTAAACGATGAAATAGCCCAACAAAAAGCAGATATTCTCGAGAGTAGAACAGCTGGCCCTAGCGAGCCGGTTGTCTATTACAAGCAAAAAACCTTGCTCGATTGGCCATTGGATTCGGCTTATCGCTCCCATCAAGACTATAAAGTTGTTCTGAATTTCAATAATGCGAGTCAGGTCGCGAAACTAGATGAGCAGTACCAAACGTGGATTAATGATGGTTGGTATATTGTGAAAAGTGTTATTACTCGAAATGATCCGGACAATACGAACCAATCGACGGTTTCTTTACGCTTAGGAAAACTAAGCAACTATTAATTATATATAGTATATATATCCCCCCCATCACCAAGCGCTTTTTTAAACAAAAAGTCATCGTATGAGCTGGATTCTGTATCTCCAATTCCAATTAAAACCGGCTCATTGATGATGTTTTCAAAGTGGCGATCGTAATCTTCTCTTAAGCAACAAACGAACAACTGTATTCTGTTCGAATAAAAATAAAACAGATGACATTCGTTCATTAGGATACCTCTTGTTTTTTTCGTAATTGCATTGCTCGGTCATGAGCATCAAACACTTTCGTCTTATCCCATTGTGTTAAGTTAACGTCGACCTTGTTGATTCCATTTTCACGTAAATAGTTCAAAACGTATTTTGGGGAACGGAATAATTTTATGTTGTTATTGGTCATATTCGTTAACGGGTATTGATGTCCTTGATATAGAACCGCGATAATAAGATCCCCAGTATGCAATCCCAATATCGATATATTTGTGATTGCTCCAGTGCCAATCCGTTCTGTTATTTGTTGTATTTTCAATGTCTTTAAACTCTCATCTTTGTTGCCAAGTTGATGAACCCACCTACCGTTAGCAAATAATCTGTTCCTTTTGCCCGAAATATATCAAGCGTCATCGTCTGTCGTTCTGGCATTGACTTGACTTGTATATCGTCTTTTAAAAACCAATATCCATTGATATTGGTTGTGCTTTTCCATGCTTGCATAAGGTTTCCGTCACTCAGCGTGCCTACATGCCTGTACCACCCTTTTGACTTAAGCGTCACGGCTGCAGCCATTATCTTTTCCCAACCTTCTTTATTGGTATTTTCATTCTTCAACAAAGACCTATCCATAAGCTGCTTAAACAAACCCTGTGTTTCTCGGGCTTCTTGAAGCAGTAATTCGTCTGCTGAATACCCTGAATTTTTCTGCGCTTTATCCAATGCCAATAAGCTGCTTACCCCACTTAAATTAGCCACTGATAGCTTGTGTAAATCTGCATATAGTAAGTGATGGATCTCAACTTTTAAGCCCATAAGTCCTCCGACAAAGATTGGCAATATGATAATCCATTCATACACCTGTCATTACAGACTAAATGTGGCCAAATCCGGAAAGGCATTTAATTTTGGTTTCGTTTTCGTTTAGATAGACGAAATTCTTCCCGTCACCGGACCTATGCATTACAACCTTCAGCAAATTCAGTTCATTAAATCTCCATTAAAAAATATTTTACTTGTCGCTCCTCCTGGCAGTGGTAAAACACAAGTCGCAGGAGAGCGGATACAAGCAATGGAACGTTATGGGGTAGATATGAAGAAAATGCTCGTGACAACGTTTAATGTTTCCGCCGCCGAAGAGTTGAAAGAACGTTTAATAAATTCCGGCATGGTGAAGCTACCCACTATCCGCAATTATCATAAAGTCGGCGCAAGAATGAATCGATTCTTTATCAATAATGGCTTATTACCCAACGCCGAGTTAATCACACAAGATTGGAGAATAAAAAAACTCGCAATTGAAGCATTGAAACAATCTCGTAAGTCCAATACCCAAACGCCTGCACTAAATATAAACGATGATTCTGTAATAGATGAGTTTGTTGCCTTTATCGGATTTGCGAAAAGTGATCTTAATGCTCCCGATATCATGCTCACTCGTATGGGACTTGGTGATGAATACAAGGAATTTGTTGAAGCGTTTAATGTCTTTGAAAGGCTACGTACTGCCAACTCAATACAAACATTTCATGACTTAATTTACGATCCTGTGGTGGTACTGAAAAATAATCCTGATGCGGTGAAATTGATAACGAATCGTCTTGATTTCATTATCATTGATGAGTTTCAAGATATTAACCCAATCATGTTCATACTTTTGGAATTCATCGCAGGTGAGACAGCGAGATTTATTGGGATTGGTGATGCTAACCAAACTATCAACAGCTATCGGGGCAGCGATCCCTCGTTCATTATGAGTGCGTTCACAGAAAAACGGCCTGACACACAAAGCATGGCGTTACAACAAACGTACCGCTTCGATGACAATATCGCTATCTGCGCCAACGCGTTAATACAACACAATAAAGTCAAAGCAGGCAATCTATGCGTTTCAGCACTGAATACACCAAAAAGTAAGATCACCATCGGGTACTATGAAAATAATGGCGGTACCTCTTATCGATGCCCTGAACAACACTCACTTATACGTACTATTCGCCACCACCAATCACGAGGAAAACCACTAAAAGATATTGCTATATTACTGCGCACGTTCCTTTTGGCACCTTGGATCGAAGCCGCGTTAATTCGTGAACAGATTCCTTATCGATTAGCAGATTCCAAGTCTTCCATTATGCTCCCTGCCGTAAAAGGGGTAATCGCATTCGCCAATACGTTTTCCAAGAATCCACAATATCAATCTTTCTCGGTGGAGCTGGCATCTCTATTGAATTTTCCATTTTTAGCTATTAGAAATGACCAGATAAGACTATTGCTTCCATTTATTCAACGGGGGAAAAGGATTGATGAATATGCATTGAAGCGTGCGTTACCGGGCGTTAAAGATTTCATCATTGAAAGAGTGTCTGGTCGCTTAAATGCGTTGAATACAGCACTAGCTTTACCATATAAGCAAGCGCTTGAAAGTTATTTTGACGGTCATGTCGAAACGAAATACCACGAACTGTTAGCAAAGCGCCCTTCGGAAAAAGAAAGGAAAAATCTGGCCCTTATCAAATCCTTTGTTCACACCGCTGGAACATTCTCAGAACCAGAACAGTTTATGAATGCCCTCTCCTTAAACAAAAATACCGGTGACGCCGCTATTCTAACGAGTCTTCATAGCTCCAAAGGCTGTGCTTGGCCTGTGGTTATTATCCCTGGTTGCGTTGAAACTATTTTACCTTACGAACATCCAGAACAGACCACCCCAATAGAAGATGAAAGACGCCTGATGTATGTTGGAATAACAAGAGCTAGAAAACACCTTCATTTAATCACTAATTCACAACCTGAATTTACAAAAGAGCTGAAAGCAAGCTCTGGGAAACCCCCTTTAAGCATTACCGTATCCCCAGACAAACCAAGTCGCTTTCTATATGAAATGCAAATCAATGACGCCAATTTAATGTGTAAAGCAATCAGGGATAACTCACAGAATAATCAAGATACCCATGGTCCGCGAATACTGATTGAACGCTACCTAGGTGCTCTCTATCAAATAAAACTCAATGAGAAAAAAAATGACTAAAAAAATACATCATAATATGACCGTTTTCGAAAAATATAATGCTTCCGGCAACCCTCGCTACTTTATCTCTATACTCTGTTTTAGTATCTCAGCACTGTCGATCTTCGTCCTCTTAACTCAAGCAATTCTTCAACGTTCGTTTTCGTCTCAGATTGTCGCTGCAGGTGTCTTCATCCTTTTTTGGGGGGTGGGGGTGTATCAAAACCGCGAAGCCGAAAATAACTTTGCATCCTGTGGGCAAGCCCTACTCTACGCTATTCTCGGAGCGGGGATCGCCTTCGTAGGGTGGTGGTTATGAAATTTAATCATGACGTTAGAAAAAAAATTTTACTAAGCCGTATTGAACAAAATAAAGGGGCTGAACAGACTAACGGGTTAATCAAAAAAACACTACGATTCACACAAGAACAAGCGGCATTCCTAGAGTGCCTGCAGTCCCATTTGCCAGGGGATGCCGCTTTCAACGATGCAGTGTCCGTACTGATTGATTTGGCAATGGCCACGAATCTCAATCCCACTTTCGAACTCAACGTAGCCGAATCTCATATCTGGGATTTGTTTGCATTTCACGCCTTGCCAGCTATACATTTTAATACTGTACTACAAGAATTGGGTATACCCGTTATACCAACCAACAAGACAAATGACCCCAGCGTTCTTCTAAATCACCTTATCCCCTATCACGACAACATAGCCCAGTGTTTCCATATAAATCGTGCATTTTTAACCGCAGAAGTTGCAGTGCCATACGTACTGCCGAATCAACCGCCCTTTAACACTCAATTATTAGATGACATTAAAGCCCAATCATTACAAAATCTGCAGCCCGTATGGAGTTTAATTTCTTATCACTGCCCTGAGTTAGTTGGCGTTAATATGCTCTTGTATGTCATGACTGAATACCAATTGAATATTCATAAAAAGCTAAGCGTTTTTTGCCCAATAGGTGCTTTTGCTAAGGCAAGTAATTCTGTGAGCGAATATCAAGGGCTGTTCAAAGCAGATGGATTGAGAATGTCTGACCTGACGCTTGATGCGTCCACATTTAACAGACTTATTTCGGGGGATTTCTTACCCAAAGAGCCAAATAGAACGCTACCTGGCTTTTAGCTATGCAAAAGGGAGAGTAACGCATAAAGACACAAGCCGTTACGCATTACCTCGTCATTTAACCGATAAAGGACGCAAGACATTCGCCTGTATTTTCTTTATCGGTTTTGTGATTACTGACCTAGCGACCCATAACTTATTTAGGCTCGAAGGTTACACCATTCTCAGTATGCTTTGACTTTTTTTGCATCCTATCTATTTGCATCCTATCTAGTTGGTTCTTTTTTGATTCTGCTTCATCTTTTGTCATAGGACCGAAACTATGTTTTCCATCGACAAATACGCTGTACTGTTCACCATTTTTTTTAATTGTTACTGTCTTCAAACTTATGTCTCCTATATATCAGCTCACCAAGGCATGAACACGCGCTAAAGCTTCATTAATGACATTCTGAGGCGCTTTCTCAGTGAAATACCTAGCGACATCGCTTCGCGAATGCACTCAGACTGTCTAAAGAAACTACTTATAAGCACTAATATAAACAACCATGAGCCTATCGCTCCACCTCCACCATCACTATCTGTATTGGTGCTTTGATCCTCACTGTCACTGTCACCGCTCGTATCGTTTTCAGTGCTCGTATTAACCTCAAAACTTACGCTTAATGTCGCTTGGCTATCTCCGTCCACAAATACTTCAAGTGTGGCATCACCATCTTCTTCAAAATCGGTACTGGTAACAGTCAATTCTCCGCTTATTTGAGTGCTTTCCTCGGGCATACTAAAATCGAATTCATCCACCTGTGAATCGATCGTTAGCGTTCCTGTACCTGTTATCGCTACAGCATCATTTTCACTACGGCTAATTGTGTAACTCAATACCCCTGTATCAGCGTCTATCTCAGCTTCCAATGAAAAATTACCAATAAACGCATCATCCGTATCAAGGATATTTATTGTCGCTTCATTGTCCCCTAAATAGCTGCTGTCATCACTCGTTAAAGCAAGGGTTAAGCTTGTATCCTCACCATAAACATCATCATCTAAACTGTACAAAGTGGTGGTAGCGCTTGTCTGGCCATCGGCAAAAATAATGGTTTCATTCAATGGTGAAAAATTGACACCTGATTGCGCACTCCCTTCTTGAGCAGTTAACGTCACCTCAATACTACCGCTATCACCCTCGCTTCTGATAAGCTCAATTTCTAGCGTATGCCCTTCATCTATTGAGTATTCACTTTTCTCTAAGCTGATAGTCCCTGTGGGTGAACTGGTCTCGTCTGATACAATCGTTAATGTGGCTTCTGTGATATCCCCTTTGGATAGCATGTACGGATAATCAATGCTAAGCCCCAACGTCTCCAGTGATTCCGTTTCTTCGTCGTCTACTATTGGAAGCGTGACCTCAACATTATCTAGCCCCACCTCAAATTCCACCGAAATAAAAGCATTGGAATAATCGTCTAAATACGTGGCGCTTTGACCCGTGAGAAGTAATTTAAATGTAGCTGCCGCCCCTAAATCACCATCCCGCTTTATCGTAACGGTGGCCGTCTCGTTCTCATTTACAGTGTAGCTATCAGACTCAAAATATACCGTTCCCCATGGCTCTACACCTTCCCCTAATTCCGCTTTGGCCGACACTGCGGCTTTGATGACCGTTAGGTTATCCGCGTACTCAGCATCGCCACAAATTGCATCATCTAATGTTAACAAAGGGCTTGAAAAATAGGGTTCGATTGCATCGCTGTAATCTGAATACATAATGGTCTTGTTATCAGCACAGGCATACGCATGAGCGTATTCAGGTTCGGTATCACCAGCATCTTCATATTCATGCTCAGCCCCCAAGTTGTGTCCAAAATTGTGCATGAAAATCAAATTATCGATTAGTGAGTTTTGGGCCAATAATGCAGAAAAGATCCCGCCCTTAGATGCAGTATTCAGTTTTTCTTCTCCCTGGTGGTCACGCAAATACACCACTAAGTCGGGTGACCACTTCTGATACACGTCATTCTCTTCATAACCATCATTTAGAATGTAAAGTGATGCGTAATAATCTGCCCCTAGCTCAATGTCTTCACCGTCTTCGCCTTGCGTATCGTATGGTGTACTATCCGACAAATTCAGCATTGGGGTAAAATCAACCAAACTAACCTTGGCGCCTACTTCCTGCTCTGAAAAAGCAGTATTTAACGTATCCACCATGCTCTCGATGCGAGCAACCCCTTCGTCCTCGCCATAGGCATCAAAAAAACTGGGTTGGTAAAATATTAGTATTTCGATTTCTGAATCTGCTTGCGCTGTATAGCTGACTACACAAGCCCAAAGAAGGAATAGGCTAAAAACGCAGCCCTTGAATAAAGAATTAGAATGCATTATTTACCTCGGTATATGAAAAAGCCCTGCCTGATTGAACAGGCAGGGCTTATTATTCTGACGGTTTAGCGAGTTTTACGGAATGTTAGTAAAGCTCCAGCCAACATGAGTAGCCATCCAAACGAACCGCCTCCTGAAGAACTTGAGCCACTTTCCACGCTCTCAGATTGGTCATTGTCAATGACCGAAACAGTTATCGAATCATCTGATATAAGCGCATCAGGGGTGTCCGCTGAAATTGCAATTGACATAGTGTAATTGTCTTCATCTTTTGAGTTATCTGGAAGAGTGAAGCTAATAGTGCCGGTGCTATCTTGATCACTCACCTGCAACTCATATGAGGCACCACTTAGACCATTAGAATATGCTGTCGTGAACGTCAAAGTAACATCACCTTCATAACCATCTGTTCTGTTAACATCTATTGCATAATCCCCTCCCTCTGTGACAGAAGAAATTGAATTAACTGTAAAAGTTCCAGATGTTGGCTCTGTGGTGTCCCTGATTGCAATAACCGTAGTCTCACTATCAATTGGGGTATCAGCGTCAGAAGAAACATTTAATACAAACGTTTCTGTTCTCTCAGAAAAAGAGTCATTCCAAGTCACTAAGTTTAAAGTCTTCGAAGTTTCACCTTCGACAAAGTGCAATTTTTGATTAATCGCCAAGAAATCTTCGTTGACCGCAGCCGATGAATCAGAGTTGGTTTCTGTCTGAGTTGTAAAGACATTGATTACTATGTCATTTTCGCTGTTGGCACTGCGAGTGATAGTAACTTCTGCAGTGTTACCTTCGTTAATGTATGTTGGTGCCGATACACTGAAGCTGCCTGCATCACCTGAGTTATTCACATTAGATAAGTAAACTGTCGCCTTGCTGTTATCTCCAATCGATAGCGTGTAAGGGTATTTCAACTCTAAAGTAAATGTTTCTTCGTCTTCTTCAAGAGTGTCATTTACCATTGTAAATGATACGGATGCCATCGAGCTATTCGGCGCAAATGTTGCGATCTGATAAACATCTGAAAAATCTTTTCCCCACTCCGCGGTACCATTAACTGCGAAAACTTTGACAGTGGCCGCTTCACTTAAATCCCCGTCACGAGTTAGACTAACCGTTAAAGTTTCGTCTTCGAAGACGCTATAAGTTGCTGCATCTAAATTAACCGTGCCCAAAGTTGCGATACCATCTCTACGTGCGGCGGCAATGCTATTATTCTCTTCAACAACACGCGCATTATCAGCATTATCCGCATCCCCACAGATATCAGTGCCTCGAACTATCTCCGGACTAGAGTAAAATTTGTGTTTCCCAGCAGAAGATAGGGAGGATTTCATTACCGTTGGGGTCCCATCACAAACGGATGAATGGGCATAGGCTGGCGTAACATCTGGCTCATCTTCTATCTCATGTCGCGCTCCAAGATTGTGGCCAACTTCATGTATGGTAGTGATAAAATCTAATTCATCATTGTCAGCCATAATGATGCTGTACTCACCACCAACTGATGCCGCTCCGTTCGCAGTACTGTCAGAGCGATTGTCACGGACACTCATTACTAAGTCAGCCTGCCAAGACTGATAAATGTCATATTCTGGGTAACCCTCATTAAGAATAGCTATTGACGTTAAATAGCCGGCTCCGTCTTTCGTTATATTTCCTTCTTCGTCGGTAATGTCTGAATAACCCACGTCATCCGGCACAGATGTAATCGGAACGATGTCTTTAAGTACAATTGCTGCATCGATGTTGTTTGTTTCGTAGGCTTCATTTATTGAGCCGACCATTTCTTCAATGTGGTGAATAGCTTCATAAGCATTGTACTCCGCAGCGTAAGAGTTTTGGTAAAAAGCCACCATCTCGATGAAACTTGTAGATTCCGTAACTTCCTTTTCTAAAGGGGCTCCGATGGTTTCAGATAAGGTACGAGCAGAAGAGGTTGAGCGACTTTGGATGTCTGATAGCGTTATTTGTCCATCGGTACTCAACAAATCAGAATTTTCTACTGCCATTGCCGGGGTTGCTAAGATGGCGGTAATTAGACCTGCTAGATAAGCGTGTTTTAGTTTCATTTATAACTACTCCAATATAAATATTATTTTTAAGTGGGTTGGTATTCTTCTACCAACCCACTGTTCCACAACTATTTTTATGTGCAATAAAATGGGCGAGACGTAGTTTATTCTATTTCTCCCCCAACACCACCCCCGCCGCCACTAACTGCTGCAGGCTCCGCTAAGACATTAAATGTTCTTTGTGTGCCATCAGGGGCTGTCACTAAAGCAGTAGCACTAAAGCTATCTTGACTAGCAAGTGATTCAGTAAATTGGCATTTAGGTGTATGAGAGGCGCAATCACCCCACCATTCAACACTCCATTGAGATTCGGTACCGAATTCATAAGAGTCACGAGAAGAAGATATAAACTCTCCTACAGAAAAAAGCATTGTTGCTTCATTTGTTTCATTCCCGAGACATGCGTTTCGCGAAACCCCAGTTGTATATGAATTTAAAACAAAACAACCCGCATTTACTTGAGACCAATCTGTATCTTCTACTTCAGCGCTGGTGTTTTCCCATGAATAAGTTTCAGAATCTTGGTCATTGAATGTCGTGTCGGCATTGATTGACGCCGTTAATTTGACAGAACCGTTTGTTGAGTCGCCAGCAACCAACGAACCTGAAATTGCGCAAGAAACTGATTTAGTCTGTCCTGCAGATGCAGTGCCGTTGCTACAAGCGCCTTTAGTAGCTCCGCCAGTCTCAGTCCATGTATATGAGCAATTGTATGGGCAGCTTACCGTCCCTGTAATGGTTGCAGAAAATGATTCCCTTTCACTGCTTAGATTGCACCCTGAGCATGATGTAGTTACTTCTGGATCAGCGCTGCTGGTGTTCTCAAAATAAACTGACTTACTAGCTGTGTAGCTTTCTGAAGTGTAGTGTGAGTTTGTGGCTTTAGCTTTTACAGTGCCGGAATAAGATTCTTGTGGATCTAATGTTGACTTGACAACACAAGATAATGTGGCGGTTCCCCCAGCAGATATATTTGTTGTTGAGCACCCCGAGCTTTTTGTTAGAGCGCTTGGTACCGTCCAAGCAACACTGCACCCTTGTCGGCAGTGTGATACTGAAGCTTTTAAAGTCGCGGTGAAGGTAGATTGGCTATTGGCTTGACTGCACCCAGTGCAAGAAAATGAAATAACAGGCGTTTCAGGAATGCAAAATTTAGAAGTATTAATACAGTTGTCAATCGCATTACCATATTCGTCCAAAATGGCATAGTTTTCATTTACAGACGAAGTAGATGTTTCAAAGTCTGTTCCGGTAAAGCTTCCTCCCGTATATGTATTTACCGTCAGATTTGTAAACGTTCCATTGGTAGCAGATGTATTGGTACCTTTTATAGTTGTAAAATTACCTTCGGTGGCATCTACATTACCATTGGTGTTGGTGATGACAGCAGTAGTTGCAGCAAACGATAATGCACTTAAGGTGTTTGTAACTGAAAAGCTAGTACTTGAGGCTGTTCCCAGAGTTGAGTTGCTGGAATTTATTTTGTTTGTTGTTAGATTAGTAGGGGTAAATGTAGTGGTGGCAACATTGTTTGTAGTGGTTCGCCCTGAAACTGCTACGCTGTCTGATTCCCCGCTCAGTACGCTCACGTTCGTTGCATCTGTTGAGGTGCTGTTGAGGTATTCGAAATAGGCCCTATCTGCTTCGCTATAATCAGCCGCTACATCATCTCCCTGCCCTCTTGAAGCCAAGATTGAATTACCAATCAAGCTGCTCGAATTCAACGTGGTAAATGTACCGGAATTAAGAACAGCATCGGTACTATTTATCTCATTCCCGTAAGCATTTGTGATATTTGCCGTGTTGAATTGAATATTTGTACCGTCTGCACTGGTAACAGTGCCGTTATCACTTGTCAGGACATTTGTTGTCGTATTTACCGTTTGAGCGCTAGTTGTTTTAATATTATTGCCATTCGCGGTGTCAAACCCAAGCTTTTCACCCTCTGCGCTCGTTGTTTGCAATGATGTTCCTGATAAGTTGTCAATATCAGCAACCTCTATAATTGCTCGAGTAACGTCACCATCTTGAACAGTTAAGCTTTCTAACTCTAAGCTTTTAAAAGAACCATTGTCAGCTACTAATTTTTTAGCTCCAGTTACATTATTTCCGTTAAACTCAATATCACCTTCTATCGACGTTGCACCTTCAAGCTCAATGTTTTTAGCGTTGAATGCCAACCCATTACCTGTGTCAGATATAGAATTTCTACCCATTTCTAGCGAACCAGATATAACAATATCGGTAACCTCTATCGTATCTGAATTTAGGTTTCTTATAGTGGCCGATTCCACATCGAGCCGATCTGCATTCGATAAATTTTGCTCATTAAAATCAATCGATGTATCAAATTCCATTGCTTCTTGTTGCATTTCATTTTCATAGCGAGCAAGGGCATCACTGAATAGTAAATTATCCTCAGGGGGGGGCAGAATAGAAGTGAGTTCTCCTGATATTGCTTCCCCATTTACAACCATAGATTTGGCTGACTCAGCAACTCGATCGGAAACCGTTTGAACTTTTAAAACTTGCTGTCCATTACTGTTGACACTGAAATAATAATTGGTACCAAGTGCTGATTCTAAATCCCCGGTATAATATGCGGTCAATTCGCTGGTAGAGCACCAAGTACGATTTACGTAATAGCATCTAAGTGAGGCTGCTTGAATATGTTCGATCTCAGTAGCAATCTCCGTGGCTATTTCTTCTGACTGATCGGCAGCATTTGAAACGGTATCGTAATAAACTGCCGCCCCTGTCAAAGCAAGTGTGGCGACGATAGAATTCAACATCGCCCCACCAGTTTGCCTAAACGATTTCTTCATGCTCATCACTGACACCCCCCAGCTCTTACGCATGCGTCCCACTCAGACTTAATTGATTCAGCAAGCTGATAGTTACTGTTTACACTGGATTGGCTAGTTGTAAAGTTCGAACCAGTAAAGTCCCCCCCTGTTGTTTTTGAAGCTGTAACGTTAGAGAAATTCGCGTTAGTTCCGTTTATGTTTGTCGACGTGAGTGTATTAAAATCTCCTGTTCCGCCATTCACGGTATTTACATTTAGAGTCGTGAATGTGCCGGTAGTAGAAGTAATTTTATTTGCGCTAGCTGAACCCGACACACTCAGATTTGTTGCTGACGCGCTCCCTAAGTTTGAGGTGCTTGAAACTAATTTGTTGGTTGTTGTAGTGCCACTGACAGTGGCGTTGGTAGCGACAAGATTCGTCGTCGTCAGTGTGCCATCAACATCGAACGTTCCAGCTGCAATGCTCGATGCAGTGAGGTCATCTGTATCAATACTGGGTGATTCTATTGAAGTGAAATATCCTCTATCAACTACTAATTCGCCATCCACATACATTGAATTAAACTCAGCTGAGTTATAGTTAATACTCGTTGCATTTACCGTAGTTGCATTAGCAGAAGCAATATTAGCTGTATCAAATGTGCCGGTGCTGTAATCGATGCTGGTGCCTGAAAGTGAACCTATCGTGCCGTTCGCATAATCAAGTGTCGTACCCTTTAAGCTAGCAATTGTTGCATTATCTGCGACAACAGAAACGCTTTGTAGGTTGGTAGTAGTCAACTCAGTTACGTTAAGGCTATCACCCGTTGCATCAGTAAATGTTAGAGAACCTATAGTCGCATCGTCATATGTGAGGTTGGTTATGTTGGCGTTTTCAATTTCCGCATCTGTCGCAGCAAAGTTTGTGAATGTGGCATTTGTCGCTACGAGACTTTCACTCGCCAGATCCTTAAACTCTCCCGACTCTGCCTCAATACTTCCTACCCCGGTTATGTCATTTCCATTGGCATCTAAATCGCCCTTCAAAGACACATCACCGTTTAGGACTAAATTATTTCCAGTGACCGTAAGCGTGTCGCCATCACTGTCAATACTTCCACTGACAAATTCAACACCTTCAACGGAAGTTAACCTATCGGTAATAAGCTCTTCTATTACTGCTGTAGTGACATTTACTTCTTCAGCGTCAAGCTCTGATATATTTCTTATACTATGCCCGTTAGCGTCTATATCGGTTTCAAGCTGATTTAGTTCTGGGGCCCCCTCAACAGATACCCTGTGTAAGTACTGGCTAGCGAGTGTTTCTATGGTAGGTATGGGAGTCGTAACTTCCACTGAAGTGCCAGAAAGACTTGAGCTGGCATACTTATTACTAAGGTATTTAGCATATGTGCTGTCAGACGTATTAACCGAAACCGCATAACCATTCGCTGTTTCTGTTCCGACATACCTAGAACCCCATGGGCTCTCCGTGCTACCAACATAATAGCCTTCTGTAACCAGCTCATTAATTGATGTGGGGGCGCGCCGGTTTTTGGTGTAGAATTGATTGTATGCTTGTGTCAGCCCATCCACATCTGCTGAAGCTTGCTCTACTAATGATGTTTTTTGCTCAACCTTGTAATTACTAACCGCACCAGTTGCTATGATTCCCATAATAGCAAGGCTAATAACTAACTCTTGTAACGTAAACCCTGATTGCTTTGCACTTTGTTTCATCTGATAAATCATCCTATTTGCAATCATCATTACCATACGCTGCCCTCAGCTGACGGTATCTGATGCTATTGGTTTCTGAAGAAAGCGTTGGTCTGAAGGCCCATTGCACTTGAGTGTTTGTAACTGAGGTGTTTGATTTTTTTCTTTCAAACCATTTGGCAGTCGCGCTATCCGGCATATTCGCAGTTACGTAATAGGTGACTTCTTCCGTTCCTACGCCAGAAACACTTGGAACAAACGCTATATTTTCTGGAGTTTCTATAACGCTCGGGTTCTGAATGTAACTTGACTTTAAACCAGCTAGTGTAGGTTGCGAAAAACTACTATCTGAACAATGGTTCAAATAGTAGCCATTAATCGCTTTTCCAATTATTCGTGCTGAAAAATCAATCCCATCATAACTCTGCAATTTAAGTTCAGTTCTTGACGACTGAAATGTACTGAGAGTAACAATTGCGCTCAAAGCGAGCGCAATTACTAATGAGGGCAGATTTAACATAAACCCTCGCTGTTTCATATTAACTTCCAGCGAAGGTTATCGAGAATGTTCCACCCGAATAACTTGGGTTAGTTGACGGCGCAGCGTAGTCTTCCATTTTGCGTACAAAGTTTGCACCATCTCGGTCATCTTTAATCGAACCTGAAGTAATGATGTACTGTGTATTATCTGAAGAATCTACTGATATGGTGACGTCACCAGCCCATGGGTTTATAGCTGTTCCATCCCCCCAAGTTTCGTCGATTAATCCATAGTCTTGCAATTCTTCCATGGACACATTTGACATGTCACCGTTCGTAGGCCTGTACTGTTTCGCGGCTTTATCTACCGCTAACACTTGTTCCATTGCTGCGGTAATCTGACCTGACCCCCAATACCCAGAAATACTGGGCCAACTTAAAGCGGTTAAGAGACCAATTATTGCCAGCACAACAACCAACTCAATCAAAGTAAATCCACTAGATCTAACTTTCTTGCGACGATCGAACTCATTTATTTCAAGGGTTGTTTGAAATGTATTTTCCATAGGTAACTCCACTAGTTAGTTGTTATAAAAGTTTTTAAATTTAAAATGACCAGAGCGAATCCGATCACGGTGATTCCAGTTATCGCTACAGCTAATAGCCATGACATGACCATGAGCCAGAATTGTGTTTTTGATAAATGAAGCTTTGCTTCGCTTTCTGCTTGCTTGGTGACAATCAGTAAAGCCCGATTTTTAGATTGGTCGTCGGGTATCCGTGAAACGGAATACAACCGACTCATTAAGCGGGCTGGGAATAAACCTACATCTAGTACGCGAGCTAACTGTGTTTCACCCAAATCTAGGCTGTTCAGCATGACTGATGTAAAAGACTGCACATATTTATTGCTGTTGGCATGCGCTACTAGGATGGCCTTTTGATCACTGGCCTTTGTTGCTTTAATAATTGCGATTAACTTAAGAATTGATAAAGATTGGTATGCTTTAAAAATACTAAACGGAGGGCATCTGTCTAAAATAGCTCGGTGCTTACCGATAGCATTGAAGGCTACTTGTTTCCAGGTAACTATGAGAAAAAGAACAGCCAAAAATATACTTATGTAATAATCAGCTAGGAAAATCGAAAGGGAGTAGCAAAACTGGCTTATATCACTCCATTTACTTACGGGGGTAAAATTAGCAAACCCCATAAAGTCAGATTTACCCAAATAAATTGCGAAGCCTATTCCGCTAAACAGTATGTATCCGGGTGCTAAAAATTTGCCCAAAAATTGATTCTTGAACTCTCTTAGACTGGATTCTTGCTCTAAGAAAATATCTAGGACTTTCTTGATATCCCCTGATTTTTCTCCGGCTTTGTATAGATCTAAAATGTCACCATCAAACCATTTCTCCATCCCAAACGAGGCTTTTTTCCCGTTATTCAAGGCATCAAGAATTGAGTTTGCTACGTTCTTTTTAATAGGATCATCATTCGATAAATCGACACCATCAATAATAGACTGGCAGGCATATGCGTCAGAGGTTGTTTCCAAAAAAGAGGCGTAATCTTCAATGAATTTGAACTGCTTACTTCGATTAAAAACAAATCTCAGATACAGGTATCGTATATCTGATAGAGCAACAACTTTTGAATACAGTCTATCGATGATAAATCTAACATCATCTAGGTAACGGGAAATTATTGGACTCACGACATCTCCTTCTCAAGCAGAGATGAGATTTCATCTTTTCCTAAAAATTTCCCCTGGACATAATCCCATGAAGCTTCGAAACTTTCAGATGGATCTCCGAGAGTCGTCAACAAATCATCAGGAGATACATAACCGGCTTTCACCATTCTTATGCCGACATCCCTCATCGAAACCCACCCTATCGACCGCAAATACTCCTCTAATTCATTTGCGCGATTGCTCCGGATATAACTGCAAACAGCACGATCAAAAACTAGTATTTCTGCTACAGCTTGTCGCCCAATATAGCCAGTGTAATTGCATTCACCACAGCCACCGGCACGGTGAATTCTATATTTATCTCCCCAAAATGAATCTGGCGCACCTTTCGTCGCACAGCTACAAAGCTTTGGTAAAAGTCGCTGGGAAATTAATGCTTTGAATAGACCACGTTGTGCTTGAGTGCTGTAATCAACCCCTAAGTGCACCAAACGTTCAATCGCGCTCAATGTGTCATGGGCATGCAGAGTGCTTACCATGAGGTGTCCAGATAGTGCTGAGTTGATAACATCTTTGGCAGTTTCTGAATCACGGATTTCTGAAATACCTATGACATCAGGGAATTGACGCAATGAGGCTTTTTGGTACGCCTGCGCTGTCAAACCATATTCAGCAACAACGTCTTCTTGAGTTACTTGAGGATGGTTGATTATGTACTCAACAGGGTCTTCTATTACGATTAATTTCCAATGAGCTGGCATTTCTTCGTAAAGTGTTTTTAAGGTCACTGTTTTGCCGTGTCCAGTCGGGCCGACAATTAAAATGATGCCATTTGGTTGAGTCGCTAACCACTTTAGAAAGTTACTTTGTTCTGGTAAGTAACCAAGAGTATCAATGGTTCTGCTGTCTTGAATTCGCGTCTGGATTATCCGAAATGAATACGTAAAACCTCCATTCGAATAGGCTTTCAAGCCCCTTAGACGTACTTCTTGCCTCACTCGCCTGCCATCTATATTGGGTTCTATAGTCAATTTGGTAGTTTTAGCTATAATTTGCTGATCTTGAATCGAACCCGTTATATTCTCTGTTTCAGTCTGAATAATCGCGCCCATCATTGCCCGAACTTGTTCCTCCGGTAAGTTGTATCGGTTGGTCATCTTCCCATCAATTTTGAAAGCGTAAGTACCAACACCATTGCCTACCTTAAAATCCATATCCGCAGCACCATTTGAGACTGCTTGCTCAACAATGCTTATGAACCGAAGTTTTGCATCCGACTTTTGTAATGAATCAAATTCAGCTTGCTCATCATTCTCACTCTTTTTCTTCATACCCAAGCTGATGAAATGTGAAATTGCGTCTGCCTCGGCCATGACAATTTCGACACTTTTTGCTTTGTAGGATGAGTTTAAAGCTGACTCTAGATTCCGAAGTTCACGTCTTCCCTGCTCATATGTTTGGTACGTGGTTAAGATCAGATATTTACCAAACTCTTTCGTTTCCATTACGATAACGAAATTAACAAGTTCATCTGATTTGACTCCAGAGCCTAGAAGGTTATTACACCTAGCTACCATCGGAATAAAAGGGCTAAGTCCTTTTGCGTTGATATCTTTTATATTCAGCAAGGCGTCTTTTCTGAAACTAAATGGATGGTTATCAATAGTTTCAATTGGACTTGATTTGGTTGATAGTGCTTCTTTCATTTCAATCACCTAGTGCAAATCCTGGCATTCATCGCCTTTACAGATTGAAACGGCTTGCTCAACAATATTTATTTTCACTTTTCCAAAAAGCACATATCCGTTTTGAACCTCATATGATTTCCCTTGATACAACAAGTGCGCCGAGGTATTTCCTGCTATTTCTGAGACACCCATGAGGGAGAATTCAGATAATTCGAGCTTATCTTTCTTGGGCAGCTCTTCAGTTGATGCATTTTCGTTGGGGCGGTCTCTTAATCGGTTGTAGTAACTCCCTTGATTCTCTGTGAGCTCTTTGTTTAAACCGTTAATTTGGTCAATTTGAGAATCCTTTCGTCCGGCTTTAATATCGTTCATCTTCTTAGTCCATTCCGATAATTCGAACTCTGCTTTCGCCCTGCGAGCATTCAATTCGGCAATTTGCACTGCGGATTCTTGATTAGGGAGATCATATGTATACCTTACGTTTTGTGCTGCCTTTTCCTTATCTGGGGCCGCGTCAATATAAGCTATGTATGTGTCCTTAATAGTTGTGGGTTTAGCAGGGGCCGGTGGTGGCGCCGATACTTTAGCAACGGGAGGATTGACTTTTTCTGGTGATTTTCCAGCGGGCTCTTTCAACTCTCTTGCGATTAAAGCAGCGCTCAAGCCTATAGCTATCATTCCGCCAATAACTAATAGTGTTTTATTTGGTTTTGCTTTGTTTACCATTGTTCTGCCCCGTTTAAAATCAGTGTTATATTTCCGTTAATCGTGTCACCTATAAACCTGTAACTTCCGCCAACAATACTTATTGGTTTGTTTTTTGTGATAGCCGCCAGCTTCAACAAATCATCCGCTGTAGAACCTTTTAGAGATAGCTGAAGCTTGATCGCTCGCCAGACGTGTGATGTTGGATCTGGTGTTTCAAAGTTAATGAATGAAGCTGTTATATTCGGTGTGAATGAAACTAGGTCGTCTGTAACTGTTTGATAAAGAGTTCTTAAATCCCAAACTTCTAATGATTCTTTTTTGTAAAGAGGAATATTGGCACCTTTAACCGAGATAACTGTTCCTTCTTTAGTCACGTCGTTTACCATCGGAATGCCAAATTTTTTTGATATTGTTTTTACTGTTTTTGCTAAGTTGCCTGTAAACCCCCCTTCATTTATTAACTTATAAATTACGTCGTGTTGTTTAGTATGTGACACTTCAACTATTCGCCAGCCCGCTAAAGTGGCAGTAAACGCGCGAATATTATTGAAATCCTGAGCAAAACGGTTAGATGCTTGGGGTGATTGAACAGTCATGAGTGTTCGATACTTTTCCCAATCGTCTTTGACTCGAACTACTTCCTCTTTTTGATCGAATGCATTTAAAACGACATTTCCGGTAACGACTAGCAATACGACAGCTGCTAATATAGGTACCCATCGTTGATAGAGTCCCTTTGGTGATAACCTTTCTTTGATTTGCTCCGCCCGAACAAAACGAAATTCCTCATCTGGGTTAGTAGTCTCTGTCAGAGCCTTCGAATAGTGTTGCGCCTCAGCAATTCCTAACCGTTGAGTCACATCGCTCAAATAGTTTTTATCAATGCCAAACGCAAAAATTTTCAAATTTCCAAATTCAGTCTGAGATTGATTGTTCGACGTTACAAATTTCAGTCGTTCGATCAACAACGAAAATTCACGGTCTAAACTATCTTTCGAGCACACGTTATCTAATTGGATTTCTCCATTTTTGATATATAAATATAGAAACTTCTCATTTTCTGTAGCTGTGTCTGCAATTGATTCGACATAGATGAAGTTCGGTATATCGATATAATCGAGACGTACTTGCTCAGCAAAATCAAAAAATGACTTACTAGAACCTTGGTCGAAATCTGACATAGATAATCGACCGACACCGTTCTTTCGGGATGCTGATATATAGGGCATTTTGTATTCGTCGTGCGCAGCATTTGCTTGGCCCAATATATCTCTGCCAGTAAATACTTTTCTGACAGGCGAAAACACCCAATAAAACTTATGATCTTGTCGTAGATAATTGTACATATCGCTTACCTCGTTATGATGCGAGGTGTTAGCAATATGACTGTATTGGTATATGTATCCGCTGAACCCTTAGTTCCGCCGAAGAGCATGCTACCCGCTACGCTACTGTTATATTCCGATAATCGTGATCGCAGGCCAGACAATAAAATTGTTTCTCCATCACGAACAAAAAATTCTTGATGAAATTCTTTACGTGTTGTTTCAGGTGTTTGAATAGTGGCGTCATCGCTCGTTACTGACCCAATATCAACCAATGATGCGTATTTATTTGCAATAGCTCCGATAACAGACATGTCATCTAAATTGATATTCGCTACCGCATAAAGGTTGAGTCCCGTTGAGACAATGCCCGGAATTAAAATACCTGTTGAAGATGTGGTGGTTGATGCGCTGCCACTACTGGCTAGATAAGTTGTGTCCGCGCCATTAATGACCTTGCCGATTCGGTTGTTACGCAACGTAATCTTTGGCTCAATAACATTGTAAACAACACCTTGATTATCTAACGCGCTGATAAATGCGGATGAGCCCGCGTATTTACCACTTTCTTTCGAATAACCTAATACTGCCGCCGTTCCATCAACTAAACTTCCTGAGAAGTCATTTGTTAATGAAACTACGCCTTCAGCTGATAAATTCTTAGAAACAACGTCCCAATTTAAGGAGTACTCAGACCCAACTTCATCTTGATAATCCACTATTTTTATATCGAAGTAGACTTGCGCTGTGGCCTTGCGATTTTCGGCTTGGATGGCATCTCTTATACGTGTGACATTCTGGGGATAGTCACGAAGATAAAGAGTACTACTGCTCGATTGAATATTGAATTGCCCCTTGCTACTCATGAGCAATTGAACTGTTTTAGTAACATCAGCCAAAGAGTCGAGCTTTATACCCTCGAGATTTACATAATTGGTATCATCTTCAACTCCAGCATCAGTCATAACCATATCAATAGAGCTGGTGTCCGAGGTGGACGAAGTAGTAGTTGAGTTTGATTTACCACCAATTCGATAGTTTGATATTCCAGGAATAAAGCTAATATCAATATATGCAGTCTCAAATTGAGACCAAGTAACAACACCATCTTCGATCGAATACCCATAGCCAGTAGCTAGTTTTATCTTGTCGAAGGCATAACCGAGCGGCCCATGATGGTAGAGAGAAAATGATTTGGTTTCGTCAAGACCATCTAAATAACGTGTATTGATGCCTTTCGTTTTCTGGAGATAGGCCATGAATTGACCTAAGCTAAATGCTTTAAACTTAAAATCCACTTCCTCAAAAAACCAATTTGGGCGGTTTTGGTCATTTTCTTGTAACTTGGGGACGTAAAATTCAGGCGAGTTGACAATGTTACTCAAACCATCTTCGGTAGGGACTAGTTTATATGCTTCTTCCAGCTCTTTGTTTGCTGTCATTTTAATTGATTCAGCGGCAGAGCCATCTAAGGTGCTTTTCGTTTGAGCACAACCTGTGAGTGCAGCAGCACAAATACCTAGTGCACAAAGTAGATACTTACTCATTGTGGTTTCTCCTGTTTAGGCACGACTTCTACAACATTATTTGCCCAAAATATCGCTTTGGCTTGATAGCGGCGAAGTATTGAATTTAAGATATGCTTGTTCGACTCCCCCTTAGCATCATATTTATTGAACCAACGTAGGTTTTTATCTAAAGACCAAACAACTTCATTAATTTCAGGGAAGCTACTTAGAACAAATTCTTTAATTTGAGGCTCTAAACGGCCTTTATTCAGTAGGAAGTGCGGTACATTTTCTGTCTTATTTGGCCGCGATAACGACACAACATCGGTCGAAGTATCAGCAGTTCCAATTTCAACGGTTTTGCTTGATGAAGTGTTATCTTGCGCGACATTTACAGTGGGTTTCGTTTGCAATAAAGTGCTATTTTCAGCTGTTTCGCCCGCGTTTTTTTCTACGATTTTAGTTTTAGGTTCGATAACGTTTAGCGCTGCTGATTTAGCAGCTTGAAGCTTTACTTTACATGACCGGATATGCTCAGAAGCAGCAGTAGACTGAACTGCCTTGGCATATGGAACAATGGTCAAGCCCGAAATTAAGGCCGACCCCATCAGTATTAATTTATACATGTGTCACTCGCTGTTATCTTGAAATAACGCTAGATTAACGAGTCACAAACTTTATAAAACTGTTTTCCGGATATGACGACATTTAGTTGAAAAAGTGGGTTGTTTTTTTGGAATTGGGAGAAGAGAGGCGCCTAGACTAGCGCCAAGGTGTCATTTAACTGTATTCGATTTTTGGTATTTGAAGTGTGATTGTTAGCCACTCATAAAAATCTGTTAGCCAACTACATAGCATGATCCAATCTCTCGTATATGTATCTATGTACGAGTCAGGATTGATGCCCTCATAGTCTACACCGTCGTAGTACAAGTCTAAGGGCGTTGCCTTTCTCAAAAAACATTGGTTTGTCAGGACGAACCCCACTCTATCTTGATAGACCGTTGCGACTTCATGGACTAATTTACCGTGATCAATCATGGTCGTGACCTCCATTGAGCCAAGATCTTGTTTTTGTAGTTTTGCTCTTGAATCACTTTCGCTTTTAAGGGCAATTTCATTACCAAGTGAAAATCTGTCTGGTAGCTTGTCCGATGGTTGATATACCCATTGAGTCAATGATGCTTCCACAGTTTGAGGTGCAAAGGGGTGCACTTTTAAACTTGGATAACACTTTTGTAAAAGTCCTACAGCTTTCTTAGCAATTACAGTTGTAGCCATCACAGAAAAGTAAACCCGAGCGGTGTCAGAATCAATTATGATATTGCAAACATCTTCGGTAGGAGAAGCTTTTTGTAGCTCATCCGTTTTGATACGCTCTCTTATCTCTTCGATTTCTTGGTCTGCAAGTTCATCCACATCGATATTATTTTTCTTGGCCACTTCTTTCTTTTTCGCTGAAAGTAAGCGCTCTACTTTCAATTGATTCACCTTTTTAAATTCATATGTAACCGTCAAAAAAATGAACCTATCGACGGTATGAATTAAAAGCTCTGGATCGTGATAACTGATGATTGATGTGAAACCTACGCTTTCTTTTTGAGATGGTTTAATGGGGGTATGCGCCAGCATTTTTACGTTTTCAGCAAGTTCACTGGCTTCGACTGTTTCATTTGAACCTAACGAAAAATTTACCACAGAAACTGTTTTAAAAAATCTACCAAACATTTTATCGCCTCATACATTTGCTGATGACTTCATGACGGCCTTTATTTTTAGCCCACACGCCCCGATATTTACAAAACGCTTCTCGTTCAGCATCAAATAAGTACGCAGCTGAGTACATTTTATTATCGACCCGATACCACCCCTCACTGATCATAGTACTGCTAAGCAATTTTCCTTTGTAAACAATGTCACCGTACATGACCTTATCGTCTCGTTTCTCAATGGTAACTCCAATATCTTGCTCACCTAAGAGCTTCTGAAGACGCTCGCATTTTGTTTTAATATCTTCTTCCGTGCATACGCGTTTTGAATCGGTCATATAATCGGGGCCCAATATCTGAATTTGAATAAAATTTGTTTCGCTGATTTGTATATCTAATGTCGATGGTGTGACCACTCGTAATAACTTTCCTCTGTAGCTTGTTTTAGATATTGCAGAATTGGCGAAACAAACTAGGAAAAAAGCCGCTAATATTTTTAGGTGTTGGCTCATAGTGCCTCCTCGATATGTCCGCATTTTTTGTCTAATCGAACACCATCTGTCCAGACTGATGATGAGTATGCTTTAGACCACTTGAGTGAGTCTGGAATTACCGTGTCGTTAGTAACTAACCGGTACCCCAAAGCTTTTTCAATACAGCCAATACTCGTAATGTATTTATCCGGGCTCTCCAGATTCGTTGCAATCGTGTTGGGTAGTAAATATGCGATTGCCATATGTATGTCAGGTTGATATAAGATTTTGTAAAAAGCGCGAGGCTTAAAATCATTTTCTTCTGTCACGGCACCGTTGACAGAATAGAGACGACCGACCCTAATTGGCATCGATATCTCATAGGTTTGTAACCAATTCCACATCCCACCAGCTCGATTTAATTCTGCAACCATAGGCAACCGGTTTAACTCTGAATTTCTTTCTTTGGCATTGGTACCGGCTAAAGAATTATTAGCAAGCGCAGCGAAATCAAACCCAGCTACATGAGCTGCTTCTTCACGATTAAATTTTCCTACACCTTCTGAAATAGCTTGTTTAAAAGGGCTGTTGTCATACTTAACATTCGCGTTGAGAATGTAAGTGGCTTGTACTGGAATATTGTTAGTTGTTGAATACTCTAGTACGTAATCATCGAAGCACTTGTGCATAGTTCCCTTTGGCTGAGCTGCGATCAACTGAGTTGTGTCACAAATGCTTTCATCAGCTCCCATCTCGCCCGTAACGGCCATTCCTATCGCAAATAAATAACTAAGCACTTTCGAACTCCCCCGCTTTTTGATCCATCAACTCCCCCCACCTTTTGCGCCAGCGTTCTTGCGTGAAAGGGTTTCCGACTAAGTGTGTTTCAGGGACTTGGGAGGCAAGCCAATTAAATAGGGCGTTTAGCTCACCTTTGTTCAACTCTTTGGTTTCGATAAGGCGTGCTTGCTCAACTAGAAAATTGGGTAGGTCATCTACGGTTTGTGGTGAACTACTTAAGGTTTGAGCCACAATCGGGATACTAGATAATTGCTCCTGATCTGACGACATTGCTAATTTTGAAGTAGTATTGGTGTCCAGTACTCGTAGCGTTATATGGTTAAAGTAATAACTAAGCACCGCAATACGAGCATATTTCCCATTAGAGCTAACCAACTCTGTGATGGGGGTTTTAATAATCGGAATGCTTTCTCTTAGCACCTTTCTAGCAATACTGCTTTGTAAGACCAAACTTGATATTGAAAACATGAATTCGTGCACCAGGCTTTCGTCTTGAATATGAATTGCATCAATGTTGTTTGGGATTTTAGAAATAAAATTCTGCATAATTTTTATTACCATTAACTCTGATTTTTAGTACTGCTATGCAACTGGCATAACACAATTTCTACCAGCTTCTTTTGCGTCATAAAGTCGCTGATCTGCACGTTTTAATACATCTTCAAATTTCTCACCTGAAAGCGTTTCAGCTATTCCAAAACTCATCGTGACGCAAACTGATTGTTGTCCTTGAACATCACTGATGCCACGCATTTCTTTGGTGTGTTGTTTGCGATCTTTATCACGGAGAATGAGGGTGTAATTCGCAATCGTTAGGCGTAGTGGCTCAATATACGGAAATGCTTCTTGGCCTGATTTATTTTTGAAAATAATGCAGAACTCTTCACCGCCATATCGATATGTCAAGCCACCGCCACCTACACAAGCAAGCTTTTTAGCGACTAAGCGAAGTACGTCATCCCCAGTATCGTGCCCATAGGTGTCATTGAATTTTTTAAAGTGATCTACGTCACACATGACCACTGCAAAGCGCTTACTTAATCCGCTTGCTTGAACCTCCATTGCTCTTCGAGAGCTAGTACCCGTTAGTTGATCACGATATGCCATGTTGTGAGACTCTTTAAGCACAATAAATAAGAGGGCTAAGCTAAAACACAAGAGCATAAAGTTGTTTGGCGGTACACCCATTATTCCCATGATCACCATGCATATCCCGATGTATGAAAAGACAACATCTTGGTGCGTGCCGTTCGTCCAAACCAAATACAGTAAAGCAGGAATCCCCAGTGCTAAAACGAGATAGAGCCCAATGACGTGGCTTGATGTGTACTTTGTCAACAACATATTGATCACCGCCAATCCGATAAAGGCAGTGAAGCAGGTAAGCACACGTTCATTAATAACATTTCCACTTACCCCACGTTCAGGCGTAAACCCTAGGTAAAGTAAAATCGCTATCATAAGTTGAGGTACAATTGATGTGTAAAAACTAGTTCCGAGCATTTGAGGAAAGCCAAGAGGAACCGCTTGATAGGCAATCATGAGCAATGCTGTAAATAGTACCTTGCCTTGCTTATATTGATAACTGAGCCCAAGCACAACAACATATGCGAACAATGCAAGCCATGGCAGTGAGCTTAAAAGTTTTAATGCACTAAACGGATAAATACTTAAATAAATCGTTGTTGTTGTCAGTATGAATAGGCAAGCAAATTGAGTCCTGTTTTTTTCTAAGAGCTGCACGACAAACCTCTTTACTTTTTTAATGAACTTCAATCTACCGGATCAGAAAAGGGTTTTAATCTAGTTTCCGGATTTGAGCACATTTAGTTCTAGGAACGCCTGCTCTAAGCAGTTAAATTTTGTCTACACACATTACTAAGGGGTTAGATTGGATAACTTCAGCTTAGGTGCAACAGTAAGGGAGCTTGCTCAGCTTGTTGAGATGGAGCATGCAACCAAAATTGAGGCGGAAATGTTTAATCAAGAATGGTTGATATCGTATTATTTGAATAATAAAAAACGAATCGTTTCTTGCTCTTATAAAGAAAAAGCAAGAACCTTCAAAACAGAACTCGCACTCTTCAAAACATTGTTGCTATTTTCGCCTAATTTCACCATTAAATTGGCCTAAGTTACTGGCCTCATACATGTATTTCGAAACCAATAAACGAAGAACTTTAAAATATGAATGATTTACTTTTAGCTGTAAGTACCCTGTGCTTTGTTGAGCACTACGGAGTATCTAGTGATAATGCCCAAGTCGCCCTCAATGGTGGTTTTGAATTTTACCAAGATTTCCTAAAAGACTATGGCGTAGATGTGTCTCTGGAAGATTTCTCAGACTCTCTTGGCTCATTCCTTATGGGGCCTGCTGGCTTTGTTAGCATGATAAATGCAATGTTGAATGATATGAAACAAGAAGAGAAAGATTTAGCACGCCAGTTTATTGCTGATCTTAAACTCAAAGGCAATTCCTCAAACAGCCTTGTGTTGTATTTCCAGAGCATCGAAAAAAACCTTTAAAATGCAAAAGCATAAGCCTGAAGGGTTGTTCGACCAACCCCCCTCTTCGCCAGGCGAGCATCATCCCGCCAACTATCTTTCTTACATTAGTGAGCGGATGAGACGGTTTCGCCAAACGCTCGATATTTCTCAAAGAAGTGAAGAAGGCTTCGGGCAAAATGTCCTTAGTAAATATTTTGGAAAACCCGTTTCGCGATCCACGGTACAAAGAGCTGAAGATGGCAGAACGGGCACCCATTGGGGCGTTATAGCCGCTTACTTTTTTGAGATGGGGGTGTTCCCTGAAATTGTAAAAGTCCTCGAACGCGGTTATGCCCCGACTCTAAGAACTGCATTGTTAAGTAGAAAAAAGTGCGATACAGAAATCAGTCAGGCCGCATTAGATGCCCAAAACGCATTAGAAGAACGAAAAAAGACTGAGTTCGAATCCGGAGTAATCAAAAAGTGAACTTTATTCAAGTCCATAAGTGGGTTAATTCACAGCAAAGCTACATCTACGTCGGGAATCTGATATGTGAAATGAGCGAGAATAACGGTGCAGTGTCATTTCACTATGAAAAAGAGTATACCGACTACCACGGGGCCTCACTTGACCCAAAAAACTTAAACATTAGTAATGGCCGTGTCTTCCCTCAGAGTCATGGGAATGGCGTGTTGCCTAATTATTTTTATCAGTTCTTGCCTGGTCAATATGCTTCCAACCAAATCGCAAGACTGGTGCCTGAATGGGATAGCTTTAACGATTTTCAAAAACTACAGTTTTGCAGTAAACATTTCGGTGATCATCACGCAATACAATTAAATGCACATAATTCCTCTCAAGATAATTCGATCATTCATGATAAGCAGCAATTGAAAGAGCTCGTTGAGCTCATCACGCACTTTGTTCCTGAATCAAGCTCCAAAGCGATTATCGATACCCCTATTTTTGAATTGTGTAGCTTAAGTGGCGTTCGCCCTAAATTTGAGTTTACAGATGAGAGCAGCGGCCAGCGATGGATAGCGAAACCTAACAGCAACCCTTTCTACGACGAGAGCAAAACGCGTGTGATCACTAATATGTTGAGCGATGTCGCCACCATCGATACGGTTGAGTCATATTTGGATGACGACATGGAGATCGCCATACAATCGAATTTTAAACACGCATTTTACAGCTCTCACACCAGCCACAAACTGTTGAAGCTTAATGCAATACCGCTAGATATTTTGAAACCAGAGTCGGCACAGACACTCATATACAGCGATATTGCGGACATGATCAAAGAATACAGCTGCAATGTAAAAGACGATTTAGCTCAACTTCACCGTAGGGCGATTTTTGACGCCGCTATCAACTCCACTCGAAACACGTTAGATAATTTTTATTTTGTTGATATTGCGATCAATAAGTGGAGGCTTGCCCCTTCCTTTGCTTCACTGCCAAACCCGAACACTTCCGATAAATTCGATACTCCGTTTACACTTCGAGCCGCTTCGCGGTCACTATTTACGCCCGACCAATTGTTTTCCCTTGAGCTTGGATTATCTCTTGGAATTGCGCCAGAAGTTGCCAATCAGAACTTTTTTGCACTAGAAGAAGCTTTGAAGCAGCTCCCTCAATTATTAGAAGAGCTGGGAGATGAAAATGCTCAGAGGATATTTGATTCAGTCTTAAGCCCATACAAATCGTTCAACAACGCCCCATCAGATGATGTTTCTCAAACGCCGGAATTCTAACTTCCGGCTTAAAATTCTCTCAAGCACTCCATTTTCCTACCCCCTTTTTTGACAACCTAAAAAGTTACTTCACGTTCAATCTCATTCTATTTGAAATGTAGGTTTTACAATGAAAACACTCACAATCACACCAAACAACCGTTTGCAGAAAGCTCGAACTGAATTCCTTGTTCGACAAGAAATGTCAGCAAATCAAAAGGTAGTAGCTGATGCCCCTAATGTCATGTCTCTTTCAACTTTTATAAAGTGGGCTTGGGAGCAGGCGCAAATATTTGGCTACCCTGCAGCATTAAATAACGTCCTCATTACTCAAGAGCAAACGTTCCTGTCATGGGTGGATATCATCAAGAATGATAAATCCCTCATAACTATCATGCCGCCTACTGAATTAGCTAACGGCGCTGTTAGAGCATACAAACACCTAAAACTTTGGAAGTTATCAGAAACCGATTTCATCCCAGATTCAGATGAGAGCATTAGATTTCAACAATGGGCTACCCAGTTTACTTCTAATATGAAAGGAAAAGTCACAGAAGAGGAAGCAATTGGAATTATCATCGATGCAATAAGCGATAAGGTTATACCAATGCCTGAGCATATTTCCTTATGGGCTTTTGACGAGGTTCCCCCGCTGTTTCAAGCTTTATTTGAAGCCATTAGCCAATGCACAACACTTCAGTACTGTTCAGAAGAACGCCCCCCAGCGACATGCTATCAAACAGCGTCCTTTGACAATGATACTCAACTTAAAAACATGGCAGCATGGGCTTATAACACTTATGAAATGGAGCCTAGTAGTACAATTGCCATTGTTGTTCCTGATTTAGTTGCCAAGCGCCAATTGCTTATTAACGCTTTAGACGAAGCATTTGAACCACAAGTTATACTGCCTAATACTCCCGATTATGTGCAGCCATATAACGTTTCGGCGGGAACGCCTATGAGTTCGCAGCCTATTATTATGCTGGCAAAAAAGATTTTAACGGTAGGGGCTGCTAGTACCGATGTTGCTACTTTACGCTCTATCGTAATGTCTCCCTTTATTGGAAATAGCGAAAGTGAATCTGGTAAGCGGGCGTTGTTCGATTTAACACTACAAGAGGTACCCACTGAACTATCCCTTTCTCAAATGGTTTCATTAGAGCGTTGTCCGCCAAAGCTGATGGCCAGTGTTAAGCAATTTCTTAAGATAATGAACGATGCGCCAGAAAGGGATACCGTGGGAAACTGGCTTAAGCGATTTGAAAGTGCCTTGTTTGCAATAGGTTGGCCAGGAGAGCGACTACCAAACTCAAAAGAATACCAAGCTCTTAAGCAGCACAATGAGTTACTTCATAGATTATGTAGCCACTATAATACGGATACCGTGACAAGAGACACGGCCATATATTATTACCACTTAGCGTTGAGCAATACGTTGTACGCTGCTGAGTCAAAAGATTGCCCTATTCAAGTGCTTGGAGTTTTAGAAGCTGCAGGTCTTACTTTTGATTATATTTATATCCTTGATATGAACGATACCGTTTGGCCAGCGAAAGCAACCCCGACACCATTTTTACCTGAGTTATTACAAATTGAGCATGGGATGCCACATTCCGATGCTTCGCGGGAGTTGGAGTTTGCAAAAGTACTCGATAACCGGTTTAAGCGTTCGTGTAATTCGCTTATCTATTCTTACTGTAATACCGAGAAAGAGCGGAAGCTTACCCCATCCATTTTTGCAGTAGGTGAACACCTGTCGGGGAATGTCTTTAAAGTTAATGAGCTAAACCATATTGACCTGCTGTACAAACAAATCCCTGTGAAAGTACTTCAGGATGACATGGTTCCTCTCGAGACAGAGGTTGCAACCGGCGGAGTGAGTTTACTCGAAGACGAAGCGCGTTGTCCCTTTTCGGCATTCGTTAAGCATCGCCTGAAAGTCGCTGAAATGCCTGTTGTCAGAATGGGGTTTTCGCCTCAGCAAAGAGGTATTATTTTGCATGAGGTATTAGAGTATTTTTGGGAAGATATGAAAACCCATGAAGCTCTCGTTCAACTAACGCAAGAGGAGCGAGCTCAAAAAGTACTTCAATCTATCGAGCGAGCATTTTCCGCGTTTACCACTAAAGAAGATATCAGTTCCACACTGATCGAAATGGAAGTTCAACTGCTTTCAAAGGTCATAGATAAGTGGCTTGATATTGAAGTTCAAAGACCGGCATTCATTGTCGAAGAATTAGAGCAAAAGAAACTTGTTACGATTGGTCCTTTGACTATTCGAATTCGAATCGACCGCAAAGATAGATTAATAGACAACGACCGAGTTGTTTTTATTGATTACAAGTCAGGCTCAGCCATCGCCAATAAACTCGACCATGCAGCGGGCTTAACCGATGTTCAGCTACCCATTAGTGCGCTTACCGCTGAAAACGTTGATACAGTCGCGTATGCCTCTTTGAAAACAGGAGAAGAGCTTTATAGTGGATTAGCCGACCCAACCTCAAGTAACGTATCGCGAGACAAGCATACGCTGATTAAAGCCGCCTCAGGGAGCATGTCAGAGCAGATTGAACAATGGAAAGTTCGCTTGGAGACACTGGCTGAACAGTATGCTGAAGGCGTTGTAACACTCACTCCATCTGTCGCATCTTGTCAATTTTGCCCAGTCAAGTTGACCTGCCGAATCAATCCTAACTAGGGCGAAATAGAATGTCGGCGCAAAAAAAAATGTGCCGGCATTTCCAAACTTGGTTTAACGCATTTTCGCGCTAAGCGTTGGTATCTCAAAAATTCTATACATCACGCTACCAATGATCACAGACACGACGTAGACACATAAAGCAAACCCCATAAACCGAATGCTTTCCGTAAACGGAAGCGCAGCGTAAACAGCTAACCCAATACTCACTATTACCGTAGTATGCACTAATAATATGCTGTAACTGCGCTGGCCTATGAATGCTAAAAAGGGACTGTTGAAAAGGTTTCTTAAAGAAGCAGTGGAATGGATAAGGAATATCAAACCAGCTCCACCGTAACTATAAATGATGTATTGCAGATCCAATTGATGAACTCCAACATCAAAAAAGTTAAAGGGCCCAGAAATGCCGCCTTTCATAGCAAACATGAAAGTAAATATCGTAAGCAAACAAAGTAACAATTTGCTCTTATCTGGAAGAGAGAATTCTTTGTAGTGTTCGCTGACAGCAAGTAAATAACCAAGGCAAAACCCAATCACTATTTCTGAATGAAATAGAGCTATTAAAACTACACCAAGTGATAATGCAAGGTGGTGGTGATACTTCTCTTTTAAAAACCTGGTTTTAGAAATAGCTACTACCAGTATTAAGGCAAAACTTGCGAACAACTCAAGCGCAACGACCCACAGAACAGGAATGTGAGAGCGTTCTAATCTAAAGGGGGTGTCAATGAAACCTTGTTTAATCAAAGATATGAAGTTGGCGCTGTTCACGTCAAAGGGATGTAATCCAAAAGCGTGAACGTATAATGGCCGGTCATCAGGATTGATGAGCTGAAAGTAAGCTACCACCCCAAAAAACAACAATCCGCCTACAACCGGAAATGTCAGACGAAAATACCGTTTTACAATACGCTGAAAAAATGACAACGCAGATAAATTGGTTGCATTAAAGGCGCTCTTACTCACTAAGTAACCTGACAAAGCAAACATAATACTCACTGCTGCCGCGCCATTATGGAGCAACTGTAAAGGGCTGAATAACCAGAAATACTCCCAAAGTGAGGTGTCTGAGGTAACTAGTACTTCCATATTTGTTGCTACACCATGAACAGCCCGTAATACATGTTCATTAATAACAACCAAAACCAGAATGGCTCTTAACACATCCCAATGAATAGCTCTGTTAACCATTTCTAGGCCTTATTTCTGCTCTGGCACTGATTATCTGTTCTTTAAGTAAAAGTGGCTGCTCAGGGCTGATAGGCTTTCCGTTGAGGCTAAATACCTGCTCTCGGGGGATCACTCTTCGGTGATCAGTGATAATTTCGCCGTTCGATGTCCAATACAGCGATTCACCTTTATACGTTTTGATTGGTTTACCATCGTTGAAAATAAAACGCCCGTTAACATCGACGTAGACAGAATACGCACGCTTGTATAACTTTTTGCCCAAGTATTCGACGGTTTCCCAATGGACTGGCTGTTCATCATACGTCCATATCTGCCAAGGACCATCGCCAGGCGGCAATGTTAAGGTGATAGACTGGGTTTCAACTGGCTCTTTAGAACAAGCGCAACATAGCGTTGCAATGAGGAAAAGGAACGGAATACGCATTGAATATGCCTTCAATTAGTCTTAATTGAAGGCAGGATACATAGAGGCTGCTTTGACTCACAACTTTTAAATTACGCTAAATCCAGAATTCTATTAGTTGTAATAGGTGTCATCAATTCCATTGCTGTTAGGCTCAAGCAGCATTTTGAATTCTTCTGGAACGACAAATTGGTGCTCCACTTCTAAGCACAAAGACATCATGTTAACCCCTATCATACGGGCACCATCTTTCTTTCCAGCTAAAGTCAGAAACTGCTCAAAGGTCTCTTCATCTAGCCGCCCAGCCAAAACTAAATTTGTCAGATAGTTTCTTGCCAGCAAATTGTACATTGATTGCGATACATAATCGTTAAACTCATCTGTGCCTATCCACTCGGCAACAGTTTTGGAGTTCGAAGAGCTTGATACCTTCGGAGTGTACGACCTAGATTTTATTTTCTTTGTGAGTGACGCAATCAAGTCACTTTGTTCTTTCAACATATCAGTTCCAAAATTCATTTCCCTATGAGCGTTACTATGTCCCACCTAATATGGATCAACATATTAGGGAATTAAACGTTCTTTACATGCATTGGCAAGTTAATTTTTAAATACAAATAACAAACCCAGACAAATACATTTGCTTGTAAAATTAATGGTGAAAAATCCGCGAATATTGATACGGGCCACCATGTGTGCATGCTTATAATAAATAAACTACTAATAATTATGAGTGAGTTTATAAGCATCTTTGTAAAAAAGGTAAAAATTAATGCCACACCACCAGCAACTACTAAGCCGATGGCTATTTCAAAACTTAAAAAATTTGAAAAAACACCCACTATATTAATGCAGGTTAACATTAACAATTGTTCAAATGTTACACAATTTTCTAAATTATTTCTTAAAGTGCGCCATTTAAAAACTAACATAATCAAGCACAATACTGAGGATAGCGGCATCACTATCCCCCCGAGCGCCAAGCCTAGTAAGATATTGAAAAACCTAACCATCATCAAGCTGCCTTTTTATATTCAAAATTATATACTGCCATTTTGCCGATTGACGAAAGGTAAAGTCCAATTTCTATCTGTTTCGCATCCAGAAAACACTTTTTATAACTGTTCATTTTCTCTGCATGTGTCGCCAACATGCGTTTTGCAAATTCTTCATGGCTCTCTCCATCCTCTGGTCTGCTCGTTTTGGTGTCTATTAAATAGCGAGTATTTTCTACCGTAAAAGTAATATCTAATATGTATTTTTTTAGCTTGCCCAGAGTTTTAATATATATGGGTTTTTCAACTTCAATATTTTCTTGTTGAAGCACCCAAGACATGTAATCTGATTTCTTTAACTTCGTCAGCTGATACTCAATTTCTCTTATTGCGTAGACCAAATTACTCTCTTGCAAGCCTTCCTGGAACAGCTGCACGCGCCATAACGATCTATATTTCGATAAGTCATTGGCAAAATAAGTATCCCACCCTAAATGAGCAATGGTTTCAATTGCTTTGTGCACGACAATACCAATTATTCTATTTCCCTCTTTCAACCAATTCATCGTAGGCAGGTTTTCATTTTCAGTATGAATAATGCCTCTAAATGATGCCAAGCTATCACCCTCTGGTAAAAGTTTCGTGTTCGGGTTTGATAGTAGTGCTCTTCGAGGCTCTGAAGACTTTTGGCTTATAAATTCTTGCTCGCTGGAAACTTCTAAGCATTGCCCTTGGGTAACACTTAAAATTCCGAGCATGCTAGACACGGGATATATACTTTTGCTTTCACCCGAGATAAACATTTTTTTCTTGGCCCTGGTACATGCCACATAAGCTAGTCTAATTGCTTCTTGTTGCGCTTTCCTAGTTTTCAATGCACGAATAAAGTGATTCATTCTGGTTTGTTCTAGTGTCGATTTAGTGTCCGGCGAAAGAATGGCTAAGGCAGCATCGTCTTGAGTGATAGTTTCAAAGTTTATTAGCGTTGTGTGAGACGGACGTATTGGTTTATGAGCATGTGGAATAAACACATAATCAAACTCCAGCCCTTTGGCTTTGTGTTTAGTCAATACAGTCACTTTACCGTTCGATTGTTCCACTGGGGCATATAACGTCGATACATGCTCAGCAAGCCTGTCTACAGAGAATGTATCAATGCTCATTTTTGCCAATTCAGCGAAGAACGATTCTATTGCACGTAACTCAGATTTATCTTTCAATAAGCTCAGCCCCCCTAACGCGTAAAACGCCCCCTTTACTATCTTATCCAAACTCTTACGACCAAGATGGCTCTGACTCTTACGAATTACTCGTAGCACTACCTTTAGCCTATCTCTGCTTTGTGGCTCTAAAGCCTCTTGAACCCTCTCATTAGAAAGGTTGTATAAAAGCACGTCTTTTGTTCGTGCTCGCTGCTCTCCTGCACAAGTACATGCTATTTCAAGCTCTTTAAGGGATAGCCCAACGAAAGGTGAGCGCATTAGGCCGACCCAAGCCTGTTTATCAGCTAGATGGCAAATAGAACGAGTCAACGCGGTTAAATCCGTAATACATGACAACGTGGTTAGTTTGTGAATATCAATGGCCTTGTGATGCACTTCGTTTGCCTTCATTTGCTCAATGACATCTGCAAGGTCAGAACGGGTTCGTCCCAGCACAGCGATGGTGGCGTCGGGCTCTTGGTTCGTTATCTTATGAATTTCATTCACGATATGTTTCGCCTGACTTTGTTCCCACCCATGGCCAGAGTAAAGCGTCATGCTCACTGCTTCATCGTCTATCCTAGGTTTACATGCTTCAGAGGGATTGTAAGTTGTCGCACCTATGTTTCGGTCTTCTATGTCACCAAAGGATTGTTCAAATTTCTCATTCACCCAATCTATTAGACCTGCTTGGCTCCGATAATTACTCGTCAGTTGATGTACCGATAAAGGAATATCCCCTATTCCATTTTCCGCTGCGCCGATGAATAAACCAACGTCTGAACCTCTAAACAAGTAGATTGACTGCATTGGATCACCAACTAAATATAACGTTCTGCCATCATCCGGTAACCAGCCACTTGTTAAGCGCTTTAAAAGTTTTAGCTGGAATGGTGAGCAGTCTTGGAATTCATCAACTAGTATGTGTCTTAATCGATTATCTAAGCGTAATAGGGCCTTGCCCGGACTTGTCTCATCTCCTAGTGCACGTAATGCAGCAGTTTGCATTTCAACGAAGTCACACTCCCCTTTTGCTTTAAATGCAAGTAGAAGTTCACCCGTCAGTCTTGGCAATATCTCTAAAATACTTGTAAGCATGCTACACTCTGACTCGGTGTAATGTGGATCGCATATTCTAAGAAATATTTGTCCTTCCTCTTCTAACGGTGTGGCACTTAACTCTGATAGAAGGGCCACAGCAGACTCTTTTAACTCCTTGGCCGCTGCTTTTTCATCGGGATCTTTAAATGAACTCGCGGCTTTAAGCCCCTGTGCTTTTGTAAACGATTTCCGTAATTTTAGCTCTTTCGTAAATAGAAAGTTCTTCACAGCCGCTAATGAGCATATTAGAGAGTCATCAATCTGAGTGACATTTGAAAAAGTGAAGTTAGGCTCTCTTGTAAACTGTCCGGTCAATTCTAAAATATCAAAAATTTTATCTTCAACTAATGACAGAATATTCATTCCTGGCTCACTCAATATCAGCATGAGCTTAGCATTGTGCTCTTCAAGCTTAGCCTTGCGCTCAGATTCAGTATGTTGATATACAAGTGGTAACCATTGATCACGGTACGGAAGCATTTCTGCTAATGTCTTAGCTGCCATTTCAAAGTTGTTATTAAACTTCGATAGTAGGTTGCGTATGTCAGCCCCAGCACGCCCTTCTCCTTCATAACCCGATAACAACTTTTTGGCTGCGCAAAGATACAACTCTTGAGGACGTTCAGACACTTTACCGACCGCCCCCATCTCACTACCAAGCGGACTTGAAGCAACGATGTTTGCACACAATGCGTCTATTGTTTTTATCTCAAGTCTATTCGGGTTAGATAAGAGCCCCCAGCCAAGCTCTTTATCCCGTTGAAGTACTTTCTTCGCTAGAGAGTACATATCCATTTCATGAGCACTTTTGGGAGGCGTATTACTTTGTGCAATGCGCAGGTAAGATATGACGCGCTCACGAAATTCTGATGTTGCCTGATTGGTAAACGTCATAAACAACGTGCTTTCGGGGTATTTACAATCTAATAGTGAATTTAGGAAGTACTTCACAGACTCAGTTGTTTTGCCGGAGCCTGCAGGGGCTTTAACTAGCTTACTAGTTGAGAGGTGTTTAAGGTTTTCTCTAACTTCAAAATCTAACATAACTATCTCCTGTTTTTTTAAAAACGTAGATAGTTAAAAATCTTTAGCAAAAAAGGGGGATCTAGCAGTTAGCTAGCTTCTGGCCTACTTGGTTTTGAGCCCCAATCCAATCCACCAGCCTTAAATATCGTTGGATAAGCCAGTTTTTGAGAGCTTGCTTGTCTTGCTTAATGCTTTGGTAGAAGTCGTTGCGAGCTATCTGCAATGCTATTCGCTCTTCTTGCTCCATTGATTCAATATACAAGTTAAAAGTGATACCGAGTCTCGCGCACTCTAGAAGAGTTGGAACCCATGGATTATTGGAATTCGAGTACTTTGCTTCAATACGTTCCAATATATTGATGAACTCATCGTCTACAATGTCATTTTCAAAATTCATCAGGTTATAGCAAAGCAAACCTGCTGAACCGGTGATCACATTCTTGATGATTTTATCGTCTTTAAACCTTTTAGTTCTGGTTGCCCAGCCGGGGATCATAAACAGCTCATCTTTAGGGCGTTCACTTGTAAACGCTACGACGTTAGTTATGCAATCAATTTCAAAAAAATGCTTAAACGCCTCTGGCATCGTTTGAAGTTCCAACGCTTCAGGTTTTGCCGCACGCTCTCTAAATATCTTTCGAAAAATGGATAACACAATCAATCCTGGACTAAATATCTAAGTTCATTTGTCGCTAAGCGTTCCCAGCTTTGTTTCCAAAAATCGGGTGGTAGGTCTTTGCGAATGACTGGACGAAGAAACCCTTCTTCATTTACTTTGAACACCGGTGTTTTATTCGCGCCCCAACCATACGGTTTGCCATCATATTCATCGACTGACATGCGACTCTGCTTTGTAGCCCAATACACCACACCATTAGGCTCGACGCAAATCCATTTTGCTGATTTTGGGAATACAAATTTAACCCCGTCAATAACCGCCGTCGGTAGAGCGTTAACAGTCATCTCACCTAGTCCCACAGAAATCTTAACCATTTTATTGTTGCTAGATGGTTTAACCCTCAGTCCTGTTACTGCATCAAAATCGAATGTATCTTTCTTAATGCTGTTTTTGGTTGCTTTGTTCATAAAATGTTCCAGTTTTTCAGTTATATATTTTGCTTTTTCTTTCGTTCCACCCAACGAAGTACGGGTAATTTATATTCCGTTAATGGTTTCTTAAACTGAAAAAAACAGAAACTCGTATCAATGTAGATATTCAGGTATAAAATTAAATACCTTAAGGCCGGTTTTAGGGGTGGATATATTTATATGTTGCTAAATGACAACATATGAAAGGTATTGTTACTTGCACTGAATGCGCAAAAACTGTACAAACATCATCAATTCTGTATGAATCTAATTAGGTTTCGCATCAGCTAAGCAATGTAAAATATGGTCGACTAACAAAGTGATCCCCTCGGGGCTCCCTATGTTACTTTCTAGAGACGAAATCTGTGCTTTAGAAAAGTTATTGTTGATTTTTAGGTTTCCTAATACGTCTAAAACAAGATGTCGTTGATAGCAATTGCGTATATATTCCTGCACTTCTTTATCATCAAGTGCATCTGCAATCTTCTCGGGTGCTGGATAATCATATACTCGCTGATTTAACTCTTTTGAAATTTCGCTGTATTGCTCAAACATTTTAATGCTCCTTATTTGGTCTTAGGATCATATAGGTTGTTGAGAATATTGAAATTGTTTACCGGATTTGAGCCTTGTTCGTCCTATGTCTTGCGAATACAAGCTGCGTCAACAGGATAAAAGCCGCCTACAGATATAGGCGGCTCTTGGTGCTTATTTTAGAAGCGACTCGATTACCTCAAGGGTTTCAGGGGCCACTTTGTCTACAGACACCTTTAGTGTGAGGTCATTGCCATTTATCGCAGCTTTAATGCCGGTTGGTAATGACTTGTCTTTCCAATCTTGTAGCTTTGGAGATGGTTGAATAATTGGTTTGAAAATTTTCTCAATGCGCTTTTGGAGATTCATGCTGTACTTCTCAGCATCTTGCATTTCGATTAACTCATCATCCCCGCTGTAAGTTTCTATAATTTCACTCTTGTGCTCATCAAAGCGGTCTGAATAGGCTTTCATTTTGCGAAGCCATTTATAACTAACGAACCTCAAGCCAGGAAAGCCAGCAAGCAGATAATCAGGATAACGCGCAAATGTAGCGCTTTCTTGCGCTTTACCTAATGATACGTCGAGCATATCTGCAATTTCACGAAGTGCGTATGGTGAACCATCTTCGCGCTTCATCATCTCTTGGATTTCAATGACTTTATATCCAACATCTAAAATGCTGGGTTGGTTATACGTATCAGATGTGTTGGCCAGAAACTTCTTATCTTGTTCGCTCACATCTTTTGCAATGAGTATATAAAACTCAGCTTCAGAAATTAACCCTACTGAATACATTCTTCGGCCACCAGCCAGAACTTCGATTTTATCTCCTACTAGCGCCCCCACTGCTGGTATTGCGTTTCGTTTTTGCAATTTGATACTTGGCAGGATATCGCTGACTGCAGCCCTTGTTAGGTTTTTATAGCTACGAGAATTATAGACAGACAACGTGCAAAGCTTGTCAATATCCGAAGCCTTTACTACGCGTAATTCAAACTCTAGGGTTCCTTCAACAACCGAAGGCATTGAAAACGTCGAGCCTGAATCTGAATCTTTAGCTTTACCTAACAGCGCACCGATACCTGTTTGGCGATTACGTGAATACAAATTTGGTTTATCACTCACGATAATTCTCCATCTATCCCCATTAACGTTAATAAAAATTCTCTTGTGAACGCTGATAAAGCAAATTGGGCTTTATCAAGTTGACCTGCAGGACATAGCCTGTCTGCTTTGCGCATTTCAAAAGGCGTTCTATTCGACTTAGCTGCCGCTTCGAATGCACTGCTTTTTATTATCGGTGTATTTAACAATCGGTGGCCTAAATGTGTTTTCATTTCTGATAGCGACGACAAGTTGTTGTTTTTATCATCTTCATACAATGTGGCCACTACCTTGTAAGTATCAAGTTGCGCTCCCTTAGATGGCAACATCTGTAATTTAACAGGAAGGTCAATCATGAACTCCTTGATTGATGACCAATCTAATTCACGAGTGGCGCAAGGGATTAGTAATGTTGTGGCAGCTTCATAAGCGGACCAAACTAACGGTGTATTGCTCGGAGGTAAATCTATAATAACGATGTCAAAGTCATCTATAATTGGATCGATTACCTTTTCCTTTAACAGCTTTACAACATCCATATCTGCATTCATATTTTGCCATGCAAAGCTATTAAAGCGTTCATCAGATGGAAAAGCGGGTATGATCTTCAAATTAGGATTGGGGGACGGTAAGCAGCTCAAGCGGACTATTTCCTCATGACTTACTTGCTCCCGCGCTTGCATATAAATCGGATTTTCTTCGGCCTCTCCCAGCATTAAGTCAACTGCTGTTAAGACGGGATCATTCGTTGATATCTCGGGAGCACTAAACGTTCTTTGAGAGCCTTGGGGATCAAAGTCTATAACTAGTACTCTAATACCACTCCCAACATCACTTGCAAGGCCTGAAGCAAGACACGCACAAGTTTGGGTTTTGCCTGTTCCACCCTTCTGTGATGACACTGCGATAATATGTTTTTTATGTGGCTGATCACGCCAGCGTTTTACGCCTGCTTTTAATTTAGAATCCGGTTGAGCTAAGAGGTCTGCAATTAAGGCACAGTGTTCAAGTGTGTATAAGTACCTACCGTTGCTTTGCTGCATAACGTCCGGCAACAAACCCTTTTCAATAGCATCAGCTATATACTCTCGTAACAAGTTCGGAGCAATTCTAAAGCTTCTCGATAGCTCCGAAAGAGATAAAGACTGATTCCGTTTTATACCGTCAATATCCATTAACGCCGCTTGCTCGGATAATTCTTTTATCCTGGCATTTTCACTTGTTACTAGTTTTGAGGCGACGCTTTGAAGATCTTGGACTACGTTCAAAATCCGCTCCTTATATGCACAAATTGTAATCGAATTGATTTTGCAACTTTATACTGTTTTAAATCAATTATTAAGCTTTTTATCGAATTATTTGATTTTAGACAATTTTTTGCTTTTTTTCAATTTTATATTTTTTTAGAGAAAAACTGGTGGTAGTATGAAAAAAAATCATTAAAAGAGCTGTAAAATGGAAATCAATATTCCCGATGCATATGAGATCACATTTAAAGACGATTCAAGTGAAACGAAATTATTTGATGAGGATGAGTTGAGGCTGTTTGGGGCCCAGTGGTATGGACTTACCGAAGATGAGTTGAATGAACCCCTATCAGCGAGACCGTTTGAGAATGATAGACTAAAAATAACGCCAAAATACTATAATAATCAATAAGGTAGTAGGTGGCGCGTTCCCTCTCCTATCGTTGAATATTCGAAAAAACACCCGTGTTCAACCGTTGAACATTCGAAAATAACATCCGTGTTCAACCGTTGAACACTCAAAATAGCACCTATGTTCAACCGTTGAACATTCGAAAATAACATCCGTGTTCAACCGTTGAACATTCGAAAAAAATCTCCCATGTTCAACCGTTGAACATTCAAAAAAACACCTATGTTCAACCGTTGAACACTCAAAATAGCACCTATGTTCAACCGTTGAACACTCAAAATAGCACCTATGTTCAACCGTTGAACACTCAAAATAACACCCGTGTTCAACCGTTGAACACACATACTTTATTAGTGATCCTGCCTGCTCCTTAACTTTTCTACCCCCCTACCCTGCTCGAACTTAATGAAATTCACAGATCTTTATTCTATGCGGCTAGCGCTCGCTAAGAATTACCCTAAAAAAATGGAAAAGTAATCGCGCCCTAAAAGATGCACGAGTAGTAATTAATGACACGTTGCTGAAAAATCATTACAACAGTGAGATTAAATATGTCATTAAAAGTCCAGGAACTAGAAGCCGATGTAAGCGATATTTCCAATATTCCGCATGGGGCAAACATAATTGTCAGCCCAAGCAAAGTTTCAGAATTCAAACACAAGAATGTTCGTCAACGGCCTAGAAATAAAGCAAAAGATGATGAAATCATTCAATCAATGAAAAAAGATGGTATTCGTGACCAGCTTAAAGTGTGGATTGAAGATGGCACTGATTACTTGCAGTTACTCGGTGGCTACGGGCGTTTGGAAAAAGCCATACTTCTTAATATCGATGTACCTTGTAAGGTATATCGTATTAGTGAAGCTGATGCCATGCGTATTCATCTACAAGACAATACTCAACGTGAAGACTTGTCGTTCATTGAAGAAGTGAATGCTGCAAAAACGATATATACATTACACAACTGTGATTTTGAGACTACGAGAGTTGAGCTGGGATGGTCTAAAACAAAACTGCGTGAGCGTTTAGAAATAGCAAAGTGCTGTTCGAAAGTAAAAGCTTTAGTAGACCAAGGTAAGTTAGAACTGGGACACGCTATTGTTTTAGCGCCCTACTCTGTCGAAGTACAAGAAGAAAAAGCCAAGCAGATTATTGATAACAACATATCTGTGAAAGCGCTTCGAGAGATCATCGGCAAAGTTCAGCTAAAATTATCAGATGCAAAGTTTGATAAAACTGAATGCGCAGGTTGCGAGTTCAATACGAAAGACCAGTTAAACCTATTTGGTAGCATTGGTGATGAAGAAAGGTGCCGTAAATCCTCATGCTATAAAGAAAAAACAACTCAATGGCTACAGGGTATTAAAGATGTTGCAGAGGAAAAGTACGGAAAAGTAATCTACTTATCACAAACTGATACCAAACAAGTAAATATGGTTTCCGAAAAAATCATGGGTAGTGAGCAGTTTCGTGATGGATGCAGTAATTGTGAAAGCAAAGTTGCTGTAATGAGTGACGTTCCTGGCCGTGAGGGGTTAATTTCTGAGAACCAGTGCGTAGATCCAATTTGCTATAAAGAGCTAACAAGTCCAGCGAAAGCAGCTACAAAACAAACTAAATCGACTGACGAAGCAGAAGTAACAACTGCCCCATCTAAAGTTGGCGAAGCTAAAAAAACAGTGTTTAAGCCTACAGCAAAACTCACTCAAAAGAACCGAGAACAAATTAGAAGTGCTGGTGGAGAGTTATTCAAGCAAGACGGAAGAACATTTGCAGTGATGCAAACTGCTGCTCTTATTCAGAGTAGCGGTTACAAGCCGTCAGAGATTAAAGGGTATTCTTTCAGAGATATTGTAAAACACTGCATAACCGCAGACAAAGAAACACTTCAAAGACTTGGAACAGAAGCTTTTCATCATCTGATATCTAAGACGGACACTGTTGCACACGCGAACATGATAGACGTAATGATTGATCTGCTTAAAAACGCAGGTCAAGCAGGTGAAGACGCAGTGCGGATGAAATGGAAAATGGATAAAGAAACTTTGAGCATGTATACGACTCAGGCGCTTCTCATGATTTGTGCGCAATCTGGAATTGAGAAAAAACTAGAAGAAAAAGGTACGTGGAAAAAAGTGTGCAAATTAAAACAAGCCGATTTGATAAAGGTCATGGTCGATACACAACCTACTTCCCCTCTTTTTGCACCAAACGAATATCTGATGAACATTAAGTAAAGCTAAAGGAGGCTATATGTTTGACCAATTAATAAATCTAGTAGATGACGAGTTAGATCGTTTAAATATTTCAATTCAAAAAACTTCTGGTGGCCGTTTCGCGATCATCTTGACAGGTACTGCAACAGAAAATTCTACAACTGAACTTGGGAATTTGCTTCGCAATAATCTTTATGTGGAGGGAACAAAATCAGAACTTGAAGAACACTTAGTTCAGCACATTGCGCAATACAGTGAGGTATTAAGCAAAGCCTTTCAATTTAACACTGCACAAAGCATATCTGCGATTGAAACAGCTTCAGCAAGCAGTGAAGAAGAATCAAGCGTCACTGAGACTGAGAAAAGTGAAGAAGCAACGACTACAGATGACTTAGCGCCCGTGGAGGCTTCCATGCCATCACTCACAGATAAATGGGAGTAATAGATATGCTTTTGAGTAAAAAACTAAATAGAGCTTTTGATATTCGCGGGACTATTATCGACTGCCCAATGCCTGACGCAACTCTTGACGAGTCAATTCGCTCTCTATCTAAATCCAATCCGCTTTTTCGACAAACGACAATTTATGAGGAAGAGGGGCAAGTCGTAGGTGACAGGCTTATATATAAGCTGCACTTACCACCTCCCAAGGCCAAGGGATAAGGGTTATGTCACGTAGTGTTACCAATCCTAGTGCGGCTTTAGCCGCACTTTATAAGCAGATCGAAGAACACAATTCCAAAGCAGAGAAGAAACTAACATGTCAATTCAAGCGCATACCAAAAACAACCAAATGGTTAAAAGACGCAGAAACATTAGCGCCAGAGATTCCTATCCCGCCGCTAATGTAGTGTCCAAATTTGGGCTTGAGTCAGCTTTCGTAGGTCAAACCGTTAGGTCTTCAAGGAAAGTAAACAAGATAAATGAAGCTCTACGTTCAAGTGAAGTGTGGGTGAAAGGCGGATTGGATACTCTTGAGTATATTACAAAATGCGCTCAGAACGACATTAGAATACAAGATTCAGTTCTTATTGACGCGATTGATAGATATGGGCGCACACTTAGAACCAGCGAAGTCTATGACTATTCTGAAATAATAGATTATTTCCTTGAGGTTGTTGAGTACCGATTCTCAGTTGAGGTAGATGCATTTAGCACTTTGCTTCCAAAACATTCAAAGTACGCTACTAAGAAATTTGGAAGTATCTTGTTTGAGTCAAAAAATAGAACAGAGATTAATCTTTCACTTTCAGACACCTTTTCTAGCACTTTTTTAAAATTGGACTTATTGCCTATTGAGTTAGCACAGTCTTGCTATTCAATGATTATGATTCTCAGTAGGAATTTGGGAATAGAGATTGTTGAATATGAAGTTTCGAATTCGTGGGTACATCAGGAACTTAAAGAAACTGATGGGGTAAGCACTGAACTCGTAAATAGAGTTGTCGCTACTTTAGAAGCCACAAGCTGTGACAGTCTAGATGAATACAAAAAAGAGCTAGACGATAAACAATTATCAGAAGTGACGTTTCTTTGCGGTATTTTCAATGAGTTTCATGGTGAGGTAGATGAAGTTCCTGAATTAATAAGCCATTTAGAATCTTACGCTGTAGCCCAAAAAGGGGAAGATACAGCTGAAAGTTTATATTTACCATATCTTGATAGTGCTGAAACGCTGGCTTGGTTTTTGACAACAATTTCTAAAGAGGTACGTTCTGAATATCAAGATATCTTTACTTGGCTAAGCGATGCTTGTGACATTTTATTAACGATAAAACCTGATGACTATTTAGCGTCAAGATTCGAGTGCTGTGACGAGGGGCCGTTATTGGCGAGTAGTCAAATACAGTTAACAAGCTGCCAGATGCTTCCAGACGTTTATAACGAACATTATCAAAATAAAATGAATATCTCATCTGGGGATACAGTTCTTGATTGGTCGGACGCGGAAGCTAGGGAAGGGGCGTTAAGCTTACTGCCTTACTTAGTAATATTTAATCAATTACCAAACCAACTTGGGGTGCAACATGTTTGAAGTTTCGAAAAGTTCTATCAGAACTGTAACTAAGGAAACCAATAATGAATTGCAAGCAACAGACGCAATTTTCATTCACGAAACAAACTTATCTGGTGAAGCAAAACAAATATTAGTAAGACACCCAATATCGCACGGTAAAATCATGCAGGGTAAAGTAATAAGCAATGCGGCTGCAATAAAACGTTTGATTGGTCTAAATAACTCTCACACTTCCCAAAAACAGCGCCAAAATTCGACTTTAAAAAGTTCGTTCCTAGACGAAAGGATAATAGCTCAAAATAGTGAATACGTTGCTTTCTATTGCCAAAGAGCGCCACGCACGATTTGGACTTCTGTTGAAGAAAACTTATCGTTTACAATTTCCTGTCCCTCGCTCGTGTTTATCTATTCTAAATCTAGCAAAAATTTAAATGTGTATGCATATCTTCAAGGTGGGCGACCAAAACCTGAAACAATGCTCTACCTTGTTCCGTTTATGAATATTTCAAATACTGGCAATGTATGCACCGGCTCGATGAAGCTGCCAAGAACATGGGGGCAGGGGAGTGTAGATACCATAGTAAACAGTTTTTTTAATAGTCGATTTACTCATTCAAATTACAGAAGTTTGGGTAGTGATATTTATGACATGTCATATTCGAATCTTGAGTACTTAGGGCGACTAGCATCTTCACAAAAACGAATGAAAAAAGCAGACCTCATCCCCTATGAATTACTGAGCGAAACATTAGGAAGATTTAGATAATGATAATTTCACCGCAAAGCTTACTTAAAGAAAATGTTTCAATATTGGTTGTAGGGGTGGGTGGCACAGGCAGCTACATATCTACTCTCATTGGTCAAATGGCGTTTTCTATGAACAAATTGACTGATGGTGAAAAAAGTATCCGTATCAATTTATTGGATGACGATATAGTTACCGACTCCAATATTGGCCGAGCTAACTTTTACCCTTGTGATGTTGGTCTTACGAAGGCCGAGGTGATTGAAGATCGCATTTCTCATGCATTGGGCGTTCATGTATCAAGCTCTACGAATAAGCTTACTATGGATTCATTTAGCACACTCCCAAGATATGACTTGATAATTACATGTGTTGATAGTGGTGAATTACGCTATCAAATCGGAAAATATTTGTCGGATACTGTATGCGATACGCTATGGGTGGACGTTGGTAACGGAAAAGATGATGGTCAGGTGGTCATAGGGCATTTAGGGAGAGGTCATACGGGTAAATACCCAAATGTATACGACTTATTCGGAGATACATTGTTGCAAGCTGACGACGATGATTCCCCGTCTTGTAGCCTAGAAGAAGCGTTAACAAGGCAGGATTTGGGGGTGAATTATCATGCAGCATCCAGAGCCTTTAACGCAGTTTGGCAATTAATCCGGTACGGGAAATTACAATATAGCGTGGATTTCTTTAGCTTTTCAGGTATGGAAGACTCAAAGGTGGCGGCAAATTCGGAAGCGTGGGCAACGTTCGGATATTCACCTAATCTGAATTAAAAGCATATACTCCAACCTCGCCAATCCAGAGTATTGGTTGGTGAGGGGAGGGGAGGGCGTTAATATTGTTCATGTAGCTATATGCTACGTTTTTCAGTTTGGTGTGTCTCGCCACCCACGAGACACACCTTTTAATATTAATCCTCCCTCGCTATCGCTTCCTGAGAACTAATAATGATTCATAAATGAATCAATGCTCAGCAACGCCTATTTATCTCATACAAGCCATTCTTTACGATATTTGCAATATTAAATAGCAGACAGTAAAACCTATGAATACATTAACTTTTAAAACAAACGATGTGGTTAAATCAATAGCAACCGGAAACGTAGCAGGGTTTCAATTAACTCTAAAAGTGGATGATTTGCTTTTAGTCAATGCAAGAAAATTAGCCGATGGTAAATCGCTGACTGTCCAAGATGAAGCATCAGTGATTGAATGGCTTGAATTAAAAGCATTATCTATACGCACAAATACTGGCTGTGACTTAAAGCAAGTAAATATAAAATTGACCAAGGCCAATGATATAACCGTACTTGCAGACGGTGTAGTTATATTGTCATCCGAACTAATGGTACACAAGGCGCGTATAGACAATGGGGTTCTATCTGGTTTACTTGAGCTATAATCACATTGCACTGAAATCATACCTAAAATTTGCCTGTTCGGATTTAATAAATACCTTTTAACGCTCTAATACGTTAAACAGGAATTTATATGCAATCCTTCGATGAGTACTTAGCCCCATTTAACATTCGCCTACAAGGATTAAGCGACTTTTCTCAAGAGTCTAAGCAAACCCTATCAAATTGGTACAAAACTAAGCCCCACAGAATAAAGCTGCTGATTAAAGCTTATCTTTATGATCAATCGCTTATAAAAAGCAGCTTCATATAATGGCGCAAGAACATATCATCCATACTCTTTCAACTTCAGCCCCTAAACTAGTTAAAACTGATGATGCATATGCCTATTTACATCAAGGTGATTGGATCGCTGGAGGCTGCGCATTATATGCCATAGGTCTATTAACCCTTTTAGGTAAGAGTGTCAGGCTTCTGGCGTTCGAGAGCATTAACGGTATAGAGCATATATCTGTTGTGTATATGAGGCATATAGCTGATGCCGATGGCTTACATACCATACAAGCTATGAAGCAAAAACTTTTAAATGAGTTTGGAGTTCGGGTTACTTCAACCAGAAGTATAACTTTGAAACTTCTGCTCCAGGAATCTCAATTAATAGATGCAAGTTGGGAGATTAATGAATTTTCGTCATTTCTAGGTCAACATCTTAAAGAGGAATGATAAAGCTAACAGACTGAAATTATTAGCTTTTCATTTCATTCACCTAGGACTAGTTCAGAAGCGGCTACTTTAACTGTCGTTTTGTGCGACTTTCTGGATTTGACAGTATTTAGCACTTGATTTTTTTCTGATAGTTCGCCAATGGCTGTTTTAACTGTCATTTTCCGCGATTAATGGTTTTTAAGGCTTTTGGTGGTTCATTTCCTTACTCCAGACTGTGGGGGGAGGTGGTAAACAATACATTTATCGAGATTTAAGGGCGCTAAGTGTAGTTCGCCGCGATAGTTCTGGTGAATTATTAACTGTTTTAAGACCAGATAAGGGCGCTAAGTGTAGTTCGCCGCGATAGTTCTGGTGAATTATTAACTGTTTTAAGACCAGATAAGGGCGCTAAGTGTAGTTCGCCGCGATAGTTCTGGTGAATTATTAACTGTTTTAAGGCCCGATAAGGGCGCTAAGTGTAGTTCGCCGCGATAGTTCTGGTGATTTATTGACTGTTTTAAGGCCCGATAAGGGCGCTAAGTGTAGTTCGCCGCGATAGTTCTGGTGAATTGTTGACTGTTTTAAGGCCAGGTCAGATCGCTTAGTATCGTTCACTGCGATCCAAAAAAGGTGCGTTTGGGAAGCCGCGAGGGCAAAAGATCGGATAAATATTAATAAATTTTAATTTTTTTATGGCATGCAAATATCACTAAGTGTCGTCCGCCGCGATAAACACCCCTCTAACTGTCGTTCGCCGCGATAACCTGACCGTTTTGCGAGCTACTTGACCATAAAACCGTCAGATCAAGCTGGAAATAAAACGATCTTTGAGAATTTACGTATGATTTTGTCGTACTTTCGTAAATATGTGTATTTTTCTGTAAGGGAAGGTAATTTTACTGTAAATGCGCAATCATCGCGGCGAACGACACTTAATTCTGATATTTTTATAACTAATTGTTTATTATAATATTTATTTGCATCGCGCTAATTTATCGCGGCGAACGACACTTAGCTAATAACCTGTGGGAAACTTGTTATAACCTGTGAATAAGTACTTGTTTTATTAAAAACTATCGCGACGAACTACAGTTAGCATCGCGGCAAACGACACTTAGCATCGCGGCGAACTACAGTTAGCATCGCGGCTAACGACACTTAGAGACTGATTTATCGCGGCTAACGACACTTAGCACAGGAAATTCTTTATTAAACAATGAGTTAAAAATCTAAAGGTCTTTTAAAGTTAAAAAGGATCTATTAAAGTAAAAAGAAAGATTATAACTATTAGAGAATTAACAAATCTGATTTCACCAATTTTAAAGTTTGATCTCCGTCTGTAGTTAGATCTAATATCCTTTCCAGAAATTTTTTTGCCCTGAAAATAACAAGTTATGAACCCTAACCAATCTGGACCAGCCATATTTATTCCCAATCAATTTCTTGACTCTAAGTACATGTCAATTATTGATGGAATGATTGATGCGAAGTTGCTCAAGCCTTCTTTCCGGATGTTTTTCAATGCAATGAATACTCTTTGCTTAGTACCAGAAGCAAAGTTCGATGATGGCTGTTTCATAAGGTTTTTTGATGTTTGCGATATGGTCAATGGTACGGCAGACCCAGATTACAAGACAGACCGTGTGATTAAGGTCACATCCAAGGTTACTCGCTACTCTAGATTAAAAACGTTATTAAAATTAAATACACTAGCGGAATACTCAAACAAACAGCGTGTGAAGGAATTTAATCAATCATATGATACTAAGCCTGCTACGGTTTACGTCCTACAATACCCATGCATTGATTCAAATGAAAACAATGCAAATATCAATCAGACGGAAAACAACCAATTTACAAGTAATTATCGTCAAGCCAGAAAGATTGAGGAGATGCATGCTCTAAATATGGACTTTGGTTACTTTGCAAAACCATTGGAGCAACTTGGTTCGATGGACATACTTGCAACCTATTTCAATGACTGCATTCGTGCAAGCAATGGAATTACAGCAAAGCTCATAAAAAAAGAAAAAAAGGTCAGGAACCCAGAAACAGGGAAAATTGGTACTCTGTTCATCCAAACAACGACATCAACTGCCGAAGACGCTGAAATCATGCTAGGTGATGATATGGTTTTGCTTAATTATTTCTATAGCTCTATTAACGAGCGTTTAATATCAAACTTAACAGACCTGACGGCTCCTTTTCAGAATCTGTTTAGATTCGACAAGCGTAGTATTTTAATTGACTTAGGTTTGACTGATAGTGGTGGAAATAGAGATACGTTAGATGCATCGGTAAGTCGCGTGGTTAACACGTTATTCAGCTTAGAAAGCGATTCAGAAGGCCTTTGGCTAATGCAAAAGCTTGGGCTGGTGGACGGTAACGGCCATCCATATTCAAAGGCTCCGGTTCGGTTGATCGAAGAAGTTGGGCAAACTGATGATGCTGAAGCAGTAGAGCTTGATGAATTAATTAAAAGTCGTACTTCATTGCGATATTTCGATATCGCCCTACCATCATTTTTAGAGCGTCAAATAAATAGATCTATTCAAATGTGGCACGAGTCTATAGCCGCGAATACTCATCAAAACTTACCCACGTTAAAGATGTTTAGTCGTGATAAAACTTTATTGCTTGGCCAAGAAAAAGGTTTGATATGGCTTATCAATGACCACCTTAGTGCCAAGCTTGCCCGGCCTGGTTTTTCTATTGGCCCTGTATCATTAGAAGCGTTTCTTACTGCCTTTAGCTCTTCCATTATTACTAAAACAGATGTTATGACTGTTAAAAAGCTCATGTTTACTTCACTTCACTCGCAAAGTTTCATGCTTTACTGTGATGAATGGCATGTCAATAAACGCCGTCAGCCGCGCTTCATGAAACTTATAGCGATGTTGAACCACAAGTTTTTGCTTGAAATTGAAAATGTTACTCCTGGTTATACACTAACAACTCGCATATCAAATCTACGTTATCAATTCCGTGTGATTAGACTGACTGAAGCTGAGATAGAAGAATGTAAAGAGCGAAGCGCTTTAATTCAGAAAAACATTGAATACGCGGAAGATGAGGTTTTTGTCCCATTTGCCAACGCGATTTTTGCTCGTGCGCAAGCTACTGCAAGCAAGTATCGTTAATCCCTAAAAGTTGCTGTAATTTGTTCTTAAAGCACCCTCGATATAAACATTGCTATCGAGGTCAACAATGCAGTTACATCAGATCCTTACCGATCACATCAGTTTCGTTTCAAACAGAAAACTTGTATTAACTTCCGAGTTGCAGCGCAAGGATTTCACTCGACTTAAAGCATTGTTATTAAGACTAGGAGCCCAATGGGATAACAAGCAAAGTGAATTTATCTTTACTCGTCATGCACCAAGTTTAGTTCAAAGGATAATTGACCTAGGCTCATCTAACGTAAACAAATTCCATCTCTATCCAAGCACCCCCAAAGTGTTCGATTTTATGAAGGAGTTCACACCTATTTGCTATCTTGGTGCGTCAGGGCAGCGCAAATTGAGGGTATTAGAGCCGTCTATTGGGCTTTGTTGTCTGGCTACGGCGCTAAAGGATTTTTTATTACAAGAGGGTAGGGACTGCATTCTGGATGGCTACGATATTGACCCGTTGAATGTCGAGCTCAGTTTACAGAAAGGGTTTAACGTTCAGGAGCGAGATTTTTTGACAGTTGAGCCAGAACCAATCTATGACTTAGTGCTCATGAATCCCCCTTTCGATGGTAGTGCTTTCGTGGACCATGTTCGCCATGCATCAAGATTTTTAACTCCAACTGGCGTTTTAGTCTCAGTCATTCCAGTAAACATGCCTAGGCTATTAAAAGATGATGTTCGCCACCGTTGGTTGATGGATAGAATTCGACTTTATTGCCCCGAGCAATTGGAGGAAGGTAATTTTTTAGATAAAGATACCTTCAAAAATGTGTCTATTGATACAACAGTGATCACGTTAAATAGCGAGAGCGCTTACCAAAAAGATTTAGCATCTGCCAGAACGTTGGAGGCTCAGCTTTGTTCCATATCTCTTTCTATCGATAATAACCCCAAAGAATTGTCGCTTTTGTCCGAGCGCAATACGCAAGTATTTTCAGCCAAGACGATTGATATGTTTCTTTCAGGATTCTTGGATACCAAGCTCAATGAAGAACTGAACTTACACCCCGCGTTCGTTGAGCAATTTAAACAATTTATCCAAGATGAATACTTGCCTCTGACGAAGAGAATCCCCAAACATTCGCTGTGTTTAGATAATCTTTTGTTTGGTGCTTCATTGATGAAGGCTGCATAGGCGCTGTCTAAATTGCGTCAAATCCAGAATTTTATTGTGCATAGTGATGGCCCCATCTACCGTAGAAATGAATTCACATTACTACTAAGAGACGTACCTACGATGAATGCAAAATCCATTACAGATCACTATGAAAGTGCTGGCAGTAAATTAATTAGATTATTGAAAATCAACAATGAAACGAAAGCGAGCAACACCTTAAAAGACGTTAAAAATCTTTCTTCTAAACTTAAATATAGCTCTTATGGTTTATTAGCAATGGGTATTTTTCTCATTTTAGTGAGTATAGGCTTTGGTGGATTATTGACGGTTGCTGTAGGAGCTTACTCGTTTGGCTTTTCAACCTATGGGATTCCCCAAATGAAAAAAATACTACAAGAAAAATTGAACGAAATGACCCAAAGCGTTGCCTAGTAACGTGTGTGTTTTAGAGTATGTGTGCTCTAATCTCTGGAAATGCCTTAGCTGGATTGCTAGGGCTTTTTTTTGCCTGCAATTTCCCCTTAGTTACGTTGAGCCTACGAACTAAATGCAAGGGCAATCACACATGACTGAAAAGAACAATATCACTTTGGCTTGTATCGAGCTTGAATTCAAATCAAGCCTCAAGCACTGCGCTCAATTAATCCCCCTTACTCGTTGGCACTCTATACCGGAAAAAACTGGCTTACATACGCATGTTAGCAAGTATGGGTTAGCGGTAGCGCGAACAGGCGAAATTTTATTTCACAAAGCATTTCTTGCAACTGAAAGCCGGAACCAACTTCGGGCCACAATGCGTCATGAGCTCACACACTTCTGTGTTGGCCTTGAGCACAATCACGACAAGGTGTTTAAGCGCGTTTGTAATTGGTTTTCAGACGATGTTCAAGTGCCTCAGTCAGAGATAGATGCTATTACCGGCCACATAAAATTCAAATGGCAAATCAAGGCGCATATGGCTGGTGGCGAAACAGTGGAGTTAGGCGGAGTGCATCGAAAGACAAAAATTTACACACATTACCCCTGCCCGAAAAAGGGGGCGTTCATGTCTATCAAAGGCGTGAGAGTTGAGCGTTTCGAGTTTATTGATGCTGGGAGTTAACACGCAGCTAATGCCAGGCTAGAAGAACCTAGCCTTGGTTTCATGACCGGTATCCCCCCTGCAACGCTATCGCTAGAGGGGTTACAAAAAGAAATGGGTAAGGGCGGTCAGCGCCCATTAATTTGACTGATTACTCAGTTTTGTAACTTTAGGCATACTCTAACTGTCTTGGAATTTTTATGACCAATCAATTTATCGCTAAAGCCAATGGCAACGCATTTAAACTTCACTCAGCTTTGCAGGTTATTTTAAAAGACTATGCGGGTATTTCTGATGCGAGTGGCCTCAACAACCTTGCGCAATTGTTCCCTGATCTCTACACCCTAGTACAAGCTGTTGGAGGGGAAATATATCTTCAAACGGAAGTCTATCTTCTCGCTTCTATGTCGTTACCTTTCTCCGGCTCACAAAAAGAGCTTGAGCGCCAATTAGGGCGATTGGAATACGCATGCGCTCTGATAAAGCACTCTAAGCCTTTACATGCGTATAGACAGGTTCATAAGGGGTTCGAGTGTGTTTTGATGGAAATGAACGGCAAGTTTTCTGTTTTAAAGGTGGTCGCTGATGAACACGCAGCCCAAACGTTTTTTACTGAGCACAATCAAGGCATTGATATTGCCTTGCTTGCAAACGGGATTGAAACCGAACAAAAGAAAGAAGCTGTACCTGTTCAATCATATTCCGAAAGAATATCTAAAATAAAAGCGCTCCCCGATATTGAGCATCAAACTCGACAAGCAAAAGCCACCGTTCAGAGATTGAAGCTTCAGCTTAAAGAACAAAACTCCATGTCTGACAAGCAGCTTTATGTCAATGCGGTGAAAGAAGCAGAAGCTACGCTAAAAAAATTGCATGAAAATCGATTTGATTTGGAGGACATGTTTGAGCACATGATGTAGCTCTAAAATCCGCCATTTTGGCAGGTTTGAGGATGTTGGTCATAGTGCCCATAGTTTTGCCTGCCAACTCACTTTACCGTTGCATATCAATTCATTATTGCGCGACCAGTCGAATTAAATTACCATTTTCGCTCTCATTTTGAAAGGAACTCATATGCTTGGTATGTCACCTCTACAATTATTCATCGTACTGTTTTTATTTTGCGTCTTCCTTTTGCCTTGGATAATGGCATTAATGTCTAAGAAGGCGAGTGGTAATACAAAATTAGTGTGGTTCTTATTGTCTTTTTTCATCTCTTGGTTGGGTTACTTCGTCTACTATTTTCTGGTAGTGAAAAAACAACCACAGCTACCAACCGAATAGCTTTGCCTGCAATCAAGGTTGTTATTCGTTTCGAATAACAACCTTGTTTTCACATCAATCGAAATTCACATGTACGTTAAAAGCATCCATTTCTAGCCTTTTCACTTGCACGCTCGCTTTTATTTTAGAATCGTCATCATTACCGCTCAAAATCGTCTCTATACGCTCCTGTAACGCCATTGCCTCAGTCATTGAAGACAAAGTAAGGCTATAGCGCCTGTAATGCCCGTGCGTGCAGAGTGTCGACATTTTGAAGTCGTCAAAAACAGGTTTTAAGATATCAAAAAATTTTTGTGCTATTTCACCGATGATTAAATCGCTGGTGACGCTCACTACTACCGCAAACTCAGTAATAAATGGCTCCCCATCGCTGTATTTGACTTTGATTGTGCGAATATTTTTGTATCCAAATATTCTTGCTTTTGCCTTAATTTCGCTGGCGTCATTAAGAGATGATGCGTAGACCCAAAAATCAGTGGTCGTCATATAGCAATGGCACCGTCGACCATCAAAATAGGTGGAAAGGGCGGCGCAATACAATTCACTATTATGTTTATGGATGAGGCGCCGTGTTGCTGGTGGCGTTCCTCTGCCGGGCAAAGGTTTTAGCGCTTCGATAGTATTCAGTTTTTCAGTAAGCATGAATCTCTCCTTTTGGTAGTTACCGCTCACTGTATGGAGAAAAATACTCATCGCAAAAAAGTGGAAAAAGATGTTTTTAAATGCTGCCTTTTTTAATTAATCAGCGGTCCTAAAAATTGCACGCGCACCTCTGCATGACACGTTAACCCTACATACCCAAGGAGTTAACAACATGCAATTATCAAAAGTAAACAGAACCATAGAAACATTCAAAAACCTATTTTTGAACAACTGGATAGTAACAGTTGGCTTATCTGGAAAAGACAGCGCTTGTGTCTCTCACTGTGCTGTTGAAGGTCTGAAAGCCGCAATGGATGTTAACCCAATGGTTGGGCCTCTATATCTGGTCACTACGAACACCACAATTGACAATTTCGAACTTCACGGCTTCATTTTAGATGTTCACGCAGGGGCAGAGCAGTATGCTCGTGAGTTCAACTTACCTATCATCACAAAAGAGATAAACCCGTCGCTATCAAGCTTACCAATGGTTGAATACATTGGCCGTGGCAAGCTGCTTAGAACTCCTGCCACCAGCACTAACGGCAGAGACTGTACTATCGAATGGAAAATCGACCCGATGAAACGTTTTCTACGCGATTTGAAGAGCACTCACCAGACAAACAAAATAGCTTCAGCATCGGGAACCAGAAGCCTTGAATCAGTTTCAAGAGCAGCCAATATCGAAAAACGAAATGAATCAGCTGTTGGGGTAGTAGAAACAAATCTTGGTTATACAATCGCCCCCATCAAAGACTGGACACTCACAGATGTTTGGTCGCTTCTGAACTTGATTGAGAGCGATGAAGTCGAGTCATATTTAGAGTCAAATACGCAGGGCTTACGTAAACACTATAGCGCTGGCAATGATGGTACTTGTGATTTGTTCGCTGGCGAGAAGCTTACGTCTGATAAAGCGTGTGGGGCTCGTTTCGGGTGCGTCCTGTGTGCAATGGTAGAAAACGACGCCAGCTTAGAGTCACAAATAAGCACGAGCTATGAAACTTACGGCTATATGGCCCCGATGCTTAAATTTCGTGAGTTTATGTTCAACACGTTATACGACTATAACTATTCTCGCTCTATGCTTGGTCGCCAATTGAAAGAAGGCGGGTACGTGAAAGTGGGTTACAACCAGTATTCAATTGCGTATAGACAAGATCTGTTGCGCTTTATGCTGACAATAGACGCACAAGAAAGCGAGGCGTTCTATGAACAGTACGGATATGACGGTTGCCGCTTCTCAATGATTGGCTATAAGGAATTACTCATGATCCAATATCAATGGATTCGTGAAGGGGGCGAAAAACTTGCTGGGGAAGCCTTGAGAATTTGGCACGATGTTCATACCCATGGTAAGCGCTATGCTATGCCTGAGACAACATACGCAGAGCCTAAACCTTTGCCTAAATACCGTTACTACAACATCAACGGCTATGTTAAGCATCATGCATGCACAGGGCTTCACGAGGACAACGTTAACGGACTGATGACCGGACGTTTACACCGTTCTGCAAAATTAGGGAATGATGTTGATTTGGTCCCGTTTGAAGAAGGAGGAAAAGCAGAAATCGATGGTGAATCCGGTATGGCTTGGAGCTTCGTTGAACACTGGTTTCCTGACGCTGTAGCTGGTGGGCATTTCGATGAGGGCAAATGTCCAACGACACTGCTTAAGGTGATGTTGGAATGTAAATTGTTAAAGCTTCGCAAAGGCACCTTGCCTCGCTTACACAAAGAAGTACAACGCGCTCAAGTCTACAATGCTCTTAGCCAGACATATGGTGATTGCTATCAGCATCTATGCTTTGGGGCCTCTATCAGTGAAGAAGAATACAAAGAGAACCTTAAAGCGGGGGTGGAGCACCAAGAGGCAGCAAAGGCACAATCAGCGTTCAATTTTGACCAAGTTGAAATGGAGCTATAATTTACCTTAACGGCCAGCGCTTTGCTGGCCTTACTCCTTAAATTTGCAAGTATGCTAGTGCTAGGCACATTTACTTCATCAACCAATTTATAAAGGTAAATCTGATGAATTTAAAACATGGCTTTTACAGTACTAACCCCTCATTAAACCCAGATATGGTATTGCTATCCCGCGCTAGAACCCATTGTGCTGCACTCAATATGATGATGGCTATGTTAGATGATGAACGGGTTAATGTGGGGCAGCTGATAACAGCGTATGGCCTTAATGCACCAATCCCTTTGCCTGATGGCGTGAGCAGCCTGAAAACGTGGCTTTGGTGGCTTTGTTCAGAGGTAGATAAGAGTTTCGATTATGAGTCGGCCGAAGCAAAATATGCAAATATGGTGGCATTGATGGGCTCTGCGATTGCAGAATTTAACATCCATAGTAGCGTTCGCCCATACTCTTTTATCGTAGAAAATCCTAAACCGAACTCACTTGATAAATGCCAGTATGTAATGAATTCCCTTATGACTAAAATCAAGAAATTGCGAGCTAAGTTTTAAGACCGTAAATTTGCACGGATGCCGTGTGGTGACACGTTAAACCTGAACCTAATACCCAAAACTCAGGAGTCATCATGCAGCAACTTAATAGTAATCAACATACCGCCCCGCGCACCCTAAATGGCTACATCGAGGCCCAAGCGGAGCAAGTGACCTTAAACATGCAATTTGAAACAGCCCAAGAAAGAACACATTGGATTGAGCAGCATCATAAGGAAATTGTAGATGCCGCATTTAAGCGATTTAGTGCAGATGCCAGTGCCAGGCTTCGTACCGTTCTGCCTTCGTCGATTTGTAGCTTGAGCATGTAATCACTAAAGCTGGTTAACTCTTGGGAGTTGCCAGCTTCTTTTTGTCACTCTTCGCCTCCCTTTGTCGCTATCGCTTGAGGAAGACTACTTTCGCTACGCTTTAAAAGTATGTGGAAGAAAGGGCAGGGGCGACCACCCCAATTGATTAGATGTATCCGCAGCTATGTTGTAGGACTAGAGATTTAGCGAATGGCTCAACCTCTGATTTATCGCTGGTTTTGAAAAAGTAGCCCTGAAAATATGGGTTGTAGCTCACTTCAATCTTAGGTGTCGTAAACTGAATTTGTTCCGAGTAAATATCGTTTAAAAAACCTTCGCAAAAAGCGTGAACATTTCGCGATTTTTCATTTAGCACGCGGGCGCGTGACTTCGCTGAAACGATGAATTTGACGTCGATTATTTTCACAGACTTCGCATAGCCAACGACCTTGCGTTTATCCGGTCCCTCAAGCGCTAAGATCGAATAGTATTGAGGCTTGTTAAGGTTGCGATAGACGCGCACTTTCATGCCACGGTAGCAGCTGCGTTGTGTGCCTTTAAAATCTGAATGATACATACCGTTATCGTCAAATAATGAATTACTCATATTTTAGTGCTCCGTCACGCTAGTTAAAAAGGCGGTGTAGTTCGTAGGCTCGATCATGTTGTTAAATCTTTCTTCATGTTGACGGATAGTGAATAGCAGCGCTTCGGCACTCGCATCGCTCAACTGATTTATCTGTTCGATATCATCATCTAACGTCATAACAATTAACTGACTGTTCACGCATCCAGAGCTTTGCAAGCTCTCGGAATATTCTTCGATTTTCTCAGTTAAAACTTTCTTAGCAGTCATACAAATTCCTCGATTTGTGGGATGCCTTCAACGTTTCACTTTGAGTAAGGAATGCAATTTAAAGGGGGCTTGCTGTTTGAATGTTTAACCCTGGTCTGCATGCGCTAGCGCTTTTTGACCGAACCGAAAATTTTTGGTTGGGGCATTTTTGGATAGACGCTTAATTTGCGCGCGCTATTCATGCGGGCACGTTGTTGTGAAAGCAAACATCAATGAGTCAGGTTATGTACGAAAAACAACGAGAGTATCAAGAGCGAGCAAGGCTACGACAAATTCAAAAGCCAAAATCTCCGGAATACAAAGCGAAGCAGCGAGCGGCGCAAGAACGAGCATTGCAGCGCAAAATCCAAAAAGTTAACACGCCTGAATACAAAGCGAAGCAGCTTGAAAAACAAAAGCTTGCTGCCCAAAGGCGATATGAAAAAGCCAAAGGAAGTGGTTTTAAATCTATATCTTCCAAGCCTGCCAAACCTATGAAAACGAAAGGGATGGCTGGGAGAACTCGCACAAGTGAAGAGGTTGCTTTGCATGATGCTATGGCCGCATTGGGCTGTATTTGTTGTATAAATAAAGGTTTGATACAGCCGTTTTCCGGTACACCGGTTTCTATTCATCATTTCGATGGCAGGACGAAAGAGGATGCGCACAAAAAAGCACTTCCGCTTTGTGGCTGGCATCATGACGTTCCTATTCCACAAAATGACCCAGCTTTTGCATTGTATCCCTTTATTTTTCCGATCCATGCCAAGGGTAGCGTTGGAGGCCGAGTTGCTTGGGAGGCTGAAAACGGTACACAGGAAGCGTTGTTGGAACAAGTTATGAATCTTATCGCATGACAATACAGGTATTTTAGCGCTAAGCGAAAAGGTTAGAAAAGAACTGCCCACGAGTAAGCTCGCGGGGCAGTCTTAATGCTATATTAGAATGGTATGTGCTGTTTAAGTTTGGAGGAAAGACGAGTGAACTGACGAGCCGTAGATGCTGCTCTACAGTAAAATATCAGGATTCAATATGTGTTTGTTAAAATCATCTTGTGTAACTTGTAACCTAGCAATTATTTGTTCGAATGCATCAGGCTCCTTGAAGAACATTCTTGCTGCTACGGATTGTTGATGATCTTTTCTAATCTCATGCATCCGTACCTTTTTCGGAATAATCAGTAATTCTCCTTGAGAGATTGCTGTGTAATTCACACCTTTACTTGGCCATCTATGTTTCTTCATTTCTATTACAGCTTTCATTGCTTCTGCAGTGTGAATTGGCTCGGCAAATTTACTTTGTAGCAGGCAGTCTACGTCGTACCAGTGTCGAGCCAATCTTTTCGCATTAGGTTCATTCGTCTGTGTGCAAAACTGGTGTAATGCGGTTAATTTTTCCCATAAGATAAAGTCTTGCTGGAATGCTTTGACGTTAGCCTTGGGGAGATCTTCAACGTCAGAGCAAGTACTTAAATAGGTTTGAATTGGAATTTTTTTGGTAGGTTTACCTCTATTCCTACCTCCAAATTCAAGTAGGATATGGTCAAGCTGGTAATTAGTATCGCCACGGGCAGTTTGCGGGAAGTGAATATCAATTTTTTCGCCTTTTGAGTCAGGTTCCTTTTTCGCTTCCAAACCATCAATACCGTATTGCTTTAATCGTTCATTTAATCGTTTTAAGAGGTCATCGCTCCAGCATTCCAGTTTTTCTTCTTGTTTGGCTCTAAATTTAGCGTTTTGGCTTTTACTTTTGGTGCTTGCATTCCAAGCTTCTAGCTCTTCCTCTTTGGATTTGCCGGATAAATCCGCCCAATGCACTGATAAATCGATATCTTCGGAAAAGCGATAAATAGCACTCCAACACTTGCTTAGTGCCGTCCCGCCTTTGAACGCAACTTCGTAATCTCCTAGTAATGATTCATCGTAAAGCAGCCTGAGAATCTCTGTAACCCAGAAGTCTTTTTCTATGAAATTTGCTGGCAAGCCGTCCGGATGGTTTTGGGAGGCTGAATTATAAAGATCTTCTAACTGCCCATGGTGTTCTGGATTTTGATAAAGCTCAAATAGACTCATGATAAAAGCGTTTTCCTAAGTTCTAATAGTTTGCTACTCCACATACTTAGATTTTTATTCATCAGCAGTTTACTTATCACCTTCAAGTTCTGCTCATTCGAAAGATTGAGCCGTTTCATAGCCGCGCTTAATTCACTGACCGTCGTATGCTCAGGTGCTGCAAACATTAATCCTCTATATAATTCGCCTTCAGGCTTGCCATACCAAACAAGCTTCGAATTAGCTGCATGCTTAACTTGAACCTCTTGATTTCCAACTCGGAAGGTGCGGGTGGGGCCAGAAGTCCAGAATACGGATTTCATGGGGGCTTGAGTTTGCAATCCCAGGCGATAGGCAGCTTCCATTCCTTGATAAGATAATTTGTAGTTATTTGTCTCGGCCCATACTCTTGCTACATCCTCTGCCTTAGCCACTATGTTCATTGTCGGTGAAATAATCAAAGGTTTAGGCCGAGAATAAATTCCTTTCGCAACTCGTACTACTTTGCCTTCTTTAACAAGGCGGCTCATTTTTTTTTGGACAGCAGAAACACTACCAAGAGTATAAAACCTCTCAATTGAAAAAGGCGCGCCTCGTTTCATGCGAGCTAATTTATTGTTGACTAGTTCTGCTACTGACACGTAGTTATCCTGACATAAATTTGTTGGTGTAAATTCATTATAGACCAGATAAGGCGGCCTGTAAAAGACAGTTGATGTCAGAATTATGATGGTTTAGAGGTAAGCTATATTTTTGCATTATAAAAAACTCATAGTACGTTGAAATCTCATTCAAAACGAGGTTTCAACATGTCAAATTTATCACCTGAACAAAACAGACAAGAACTCGAAAAGTATTTTAAAGCCCAGCTAGATCGATACAGCCCTGAAAAGTGGCGCAGAACCCATCCAGATTCGATTAACGACATTGAGCCAGGCTTCCTTGCTCAGTTTAATGACATGTCATACAAGAGCGATTCAATGCCTTTTTTCCAGCGTTACGTCGGTAACAATACACATCTTGTTATCTCGATTGATTATGAGAATAAAGGAATACGTGACTTTCCGGATTTGGAACGTTTCAAAGCTTTCATTGTGGCGGCAGCTAAAGAAGAATTTGATGGAATTGAAGAGGGGCCTTGTTTTTGTACTCAGGATTTCAAAGAGTTTCAAGAGTTTTGCAATCAATACCCTGAACACAAGTGAGATAGTCAGAATGTCAGAGTTATTAAATAGGGCTTTAAAGACCGCAAATGACGCGGAGGCATTAGCCAAACAAATCAAAAGAGACGAAGCGGCAATCATAACCGGCGGCTCGCAAAGTGCTGATATGAGCACCCTTACAACAATATATCTATTCGGAAAACAGCACAAAGAGCATATCGACTTTCTTAGTAACAATAGCGGCTTTGCGATAAAGGTTCTGGATACTGATAAGACCTTAGTGCACACCTTTGACGCCCCCCAGCAAGGTTGGAATGTCGATAACGTTAGAAGCCTTGAAATTCCCACATCGATTCGAGATAACGTGTATGACGTTTTTCTTAACGGAGTGTGGATCGGCAGTTCAGAAATTTAAATTGAGGATAGATAGTATGCAGTTATTAGGATTGATTGAGGGCTTTAAAAACCTGACTCAGTTTACCGACAAAGTAATGTCAGTAGAGGGAGAGGGGGCAATGAGCATTGAGGAAATGGAGCAGATGATCAAGGAGGGCTTCACACCAAATCATTTGGTATTTGGCGTAAAAAGTCATACAGGAAATCGCTGGGAGTACGCTCATGTCACTACTAATGAGCAAGGTTATTATATTACTTCAAGTGATATGCCACACACCGGCATTAAAGACATTACCACTAACAGCACGGAATCTACGTTGGAGGCTATCACAGCAATTTTACAGAGCCTTACGGATGCCTAATGAATAACGTCGATAGGCTCGATAACCAGCTTTTTGCCATCCGTAATATCGCAAAAAGTTATGCTGGTGGATTGACAATGGCAGAAGAGTTTGTTGCTAAAAACGGGGGCGTTATTAGACGCAATGCCAATATGACGACCCTTATCCTCAATCAAGAAACCGCAATATGCTTTCAACCATATCCTGATATAGACAAGTTTTACTTTGAGCTGTAACCACCCTTTTTTTGCCTTTTAGTCTCATTCTGTGACGTTCCTTGTGAATTTAATAATCTCATTAGGAGCGAAACATGTTTGGATTTATGCACTGCAAAGTTAATTGCCTAGAAACGGCTAAAAAGAACTATCGTACAACCGCTTATGTCACTGCCACTGCCGATGATTTTTCGGTTGGGGCAGAAATTCAATGCCCATTCTGGAATGGGAGGGCTGTTCACTACTAAAGTGACTAAAATAGAAGGCGATATAGCGACCTGTGTTAAGCCGTACTGTAAAGACCACGGAAAGCAGACGTTTCTAGTGCACTTGTTGCCGCCGGCTATCTCTATTGACGATTTACATCGACTAAAGGGGGTGATGTCTGCTGTGTCATTCAGCGGAAAACTCCCATGCCCAAAAGATTATGATCTCCTCATACTTGCAAAGCTTAATGGTCTGGTCACGACATACAATAGCTGGCAATGGACTGCGCCAGGATTGGAAGTCATGGCCGCGTTAAAAGCTAGCTACTCAGATACTCACCGAAAAAGCGCCTAATAACTGCTTGCCTTACTCTCCTGCAGGGTAGGGCGTTATCGCCCCTCATTTTTGCAATTGTTTGGCAAATTGCAACGTTACACCTAACTTAAATAACCAAGAGATTTTTTCAATGTGTACCATCATCGCAGACCTTTATAACCCTTGTTGCAATCAAAAAACGGCTGACTATTTTATGGTGAACCTCACCGCACCTTTAATCGCAAAAATTAAGGAGGCGCAAGCTTTGGTGCTTGAAAATGCTTGGTTCGCTATCGAATTCGGTTCGGCGCAAGGGGCGTATTTGACCACCGATATGCTAACCGAAATTGATAGGGATGCTGGTGGCCAGATATGCGAGGTGGTTTATGACCAAACGATTATTGGTGTCGAAATGGAAGGGCGCTTAATTTCTGTCACTGGAACGCATTTTAAGTTTTCTGCTGAGCCAAAAAATCAGCCTGAATCAGAGCGGCTTGAAACCGAGTGGTTATCGCTTGACGGTATCGAGCTTACTCAGCCCGTTCAAAACGTTTCTTCATATTTTTAGGTGGTGCATATGTTTAGTGAACAAGAGCAAAGAACTATCGATAAAGCTATTGAAATCATAGAAAGTAAAGCTAGAAAGAACGCATTAACGTTTAATTACAGAAGTGAGCTTTGTAAGTTCTTACAAATGAAACTGGCGCATCATACACGTGAAGTGTTCAGCGTCATTTATCTGAATGTTCACAATGAAATGCTGAACTATGAAGAGGCGTTTCTTGGCACTGTAAGTTCCGCGTCAGTATATCCGCGCGAAATAGGAAAAAAGCATTAGATTGTGGAGCTGAATCTGTGATCCTTGCTCATAACTTTAGTGGATTAAAAAGCTCTTACTGATATGCAAGGTGTTGATTATAATAGTAAGACTAAGTTCCTGTCGCACTCAGATAAAGTCTACCTCAACTTTGGTGTGAAAAAGGCAGGGCTGGACACAAAACCGATGAATGTCCCGAGATACCGCCTGATATCGACCTTTAAGTACCTTGCTATGAGCAAAAAATGGCCAAATGCCGCCTTTGAGCGTATCGGATCGTCGCGAAGTCGAGTTTGATAGCTCACCTTTATTTACTGCGAATCGTGAAAGATGTGTCAGTCCCCCACAAAGCGCCTACCCTTTCTTGATAAGGGTAAATTATTGCACTATTTTGAGACGGTGTTTAATGATAAAACACAAGGACTATTAAGGAAAATGTATGAATATCAAATCAATCCTCGCTGTCATTTTATTGACATCTTTTACCAGTTTTGCCTTCGCAAATACTTATACAACTGTATGTGGATATATGCCTGAGGGACAGTTTAGCTAACCCATCGAGCAAACTTTGGAAAGCGATTCAGGGTACCCTGTTTGTCCAAGCTCTTTCGTAGAAACTAGCTCTGTGACAATTCCAATCGTAGTTGGTGGTCAAGTAGTCGGGTATCATAGGGAAACAGCCCAAACCATTTATGTATTAGTATATGAGTTGCCAGGTGGATATTAATCTCTAAGAAGAGAAGCTAAAGCTATTTACTAAGAGAGTTATAACTTTAAATTAAGTGCGCTTGTAATTTCATCAAGCGCATAATATTACGGTATAATTCTCAACGAATCAGAATGTAAATATAGGAGGGTTTTACAGTGAAACAATGTTGTATCTCGTTCTTTTTAGCTGGTGTATTTTTATCAAGCATGGAATCGTTTGCTAATGAAAAATATACTTCAACAGATAATAATATAGAAATAATTGAAGTAGAGGGCAAAAAACCATTATCGCTTTTGCGAGAAGAATACAAGGCAGCAAGGCTCGCCTTGTTTGAGAATTTCAACGACCTCGTCGAAGAGTCAGACATGCACTATATATGTGAGAGGAAGCGTTTACCTAATTCACGAATCTTTTACAAGCCATGCCAAAATGCGTTCGATATCAGGATCAGGGATGAGTTGTTCAAAAGTGAAATGCACAAACCTGGCGATCTCATGTCGAGGCTCAATAGAGCCCAATCCTCTTCTGATATGGGAGCGCTTGAAATTGATCGATTAGAAGAAAAGAAAAGTAAGCTAATAGCAAAGCTAGCTGAAGAAAATGAGATATTTAAGAAAGCGTTAATTGAATTAATTAAAGCAAAGTACAATTACGAACAAAAACATATATCCCAATACGGGTCATTCAGTAGATTCGAAGAAGAGAAGTGAATCTAAAACTTACAATAGGCAAGAAGTTTAGTTTGTAGGATTTTTTAATAGGAGAAGATGAACGCCCGCTTCCTTGATTCTGTAAACCGTCATTATTAAGGCTGGGATCTGTAATTTAGTGGCCCCCAGTGATGGTTCAACCAGACTTGTGCTGGATGTATTCAGTTGGTTTGAAGTGGCAGTTCGATAATTCAGATACGAACGATGACTCCTGACAGAATGATTCTGGGGGAAATTCATAGCAGTAGAAAAAATCAATATCCATGAGCCTGTAATAGATTCTGTGGTGCGACACGATGTTGTTCCTGTGATTGTTTCATTCAATCGTTATGACTGGGTATGAAACCTATTGTCTCACCAATAGTTCCCTACTCAGCTGTGCGTTGACGGTAACATTGAGGTACAAAGCGCTGAGGACAATGTAGCCACGGGTAACTGTAGGTGCAGCCTGTAAAGGTAACACCGAAACTGCTAGCCGCAAGCGGTGAAGGCGCTAGGGATGATGGTAAGGTCAGCAAATGCAAATCTCGACAAGCATCGTAACTGTTAAGAAGCTAAAGCGGCTGACAAGCTTCAACCAAAAGGTAAGCGATCAAGAATATCCTTTCACAGATGGGGTATCGTGAGTATACGCATCGCCGGTGTAAACGAGAGACCTAACCCATCGAGTCACAGGAACGAAACGTGGAAACCCCGTATAGCTCCGAAAGGTAGTTTACCCGCAAGGGTAAGCAATGGTTATGCGGGAATGGGAGGTCGGAAAAAGCTAAGGGTTGATTGTAATGATCAGCATAGGGTGCAAATCACCTGACTCGAAAGAGTGCCTACGTCCGACTGGTTCTCAATAGTGAGATAATGCGGAGAATTGAGTTTATGAGGAAAAGCAGATGACACCTGCGATTAAGCATAGTGGTGCATCCTCACCGTCGAATAACTGGTCATCCATCAATTGGAAACGAGTTGAATTTGGCGTTCGTCGACTCCAAATGCGTATCGCTAAATCAGCTAGAGCTAAGCGCTAGGGCAAAGTCCAAGCGCTACAACATTTACTAACACGATCCCATCAAGCGAAGTTACTGGCAGTGAAACGTGTCACTGAAAATCAGGGACGCAATACACCTGGTATTGACGGCATTGTGTGGATAAATACAAAACAGAAATGGGAGGCAGCTAAAGCGCTTTCCTGTCGAAATTATCGCTCGCAGCCATTGAGGCGGGTCTACATTCCGAAAAAGAATGGCAAGAAACGACCTTTGGGCATTCCAACCATGTTTGACCGAGCAATGCAGGCTCTCTTTCTATTGGCATATGAGCCGGTAGCTGAAGTGACAGCGGATCACCATTCTTATGGTTTCCGACCCAAGCGATCAGCCGCCGATGCGATTGAAAGATGCTTTAATGTGTTAGCTCAGAAAACATCGGCTCAATGGATCCTCGAAGGTGACATTAAGGGATGCTTCGATAATATTAGCCATACATGGTTACATCAACACTTAAAGCTAGAGCAAAAAGTGTTGAATCAGTGGCTAAAGGCAGGCTTTATGGACAAAGGGCGCCTGTTTCCAACGACAGCGGGAACGCCACAAGGCGGTATCATATCGCCTTGCTTATCGAATGGTGCTTTGGATGGAATGGAAGCGATGCTTAAATCGATTACCAAGCCAATTCAAAAAGTCCATTTGATTAGATATGCTGATGACTTTGTGATCACTGCCAACTCTAAAGAGTTGCTTGAGAATACGATAAAACCAGCGGTAACGACTTTCCTGTTTGAGCGAGGGTTAACGTTGTCCAAAGAAAAGACCTTGATTACCTCTATTACAAAGGGGTTCGATTTTCTTGGGTTTAATGTACGTAAGTATGGCCAAAAGCTACTTATTAAACCAAGTAATAGCAGTATCAAATCGTTCCTTGAGTCTATCAGATTAGAGATAAAGAAAGGAATATCTACACCAGTGGCGAGGTTACTCAGCTCGATCAATCGCAAAATTGTAGGCTGGGCTAATTATTATCGTCATGTTGTGGCCAAGAAAGTCTTTGATAATGTTGACTCTGCTATTTTTCATACTTTTCATCGAATGATTAAACGCAAGTACCCGAGTAAGTCTGCAGCGTGGCTATACCGGAAATACTATACCCACCGTGGTATGCGGCAGTGGATGTTCATTGCACCTTACACAACTAATCACGGTGAAAAACGCATCGTTTGGTTGAAAAAGGCCGCCGACATTCCTATACGCAGACACCGGCAAGTCATATCTGTAGCGACTCCGTACGATGCTGAGTGGTTTGATTATTTCGATAAAAGAGCTAAGAAAATGTCATATCTGGAGCAAGCTGTTGGGTCTAACGCGTTTGGCCTTATGAGAGCTTGAGCCGTGTGCAGGGAAACTTGCACGCACGGTTCTTAGGAGAGGGAGCGATAGAAATATTGCTCTCTTATCCGACTAACTGCCATTTAGTTAATGTGCTTTTCGAGGCGCTCCCCGAACTCAATAATAAAACGAACCATTGCTTGACGCCAGTTGTGGATCGGCATCGACCATTTTTTAGATGCCTCTGTAATGGCTAAGTAAACCATTTTCCTAGCTGAGTCATCACTTGGGAATATCTTGCGCTTCTTGATAGCCTTACGAATAACGCTGTTGAGTGATTCAATGGCATTGGTTGTGTAAATAGCTTTACGGATGTCCTCAGGATAATTAAATAAAGTATTGAGATTCTGCCAGTGGGTACGCCACGACTTACTTATCTGTGGATATTGGTCGTCCCACTTTTCACTAAATCGTTCAAGTTCAAGCAGCGCCTCATCTTCAGTGGATGAACGGTATACCTGCTTCAAATCAGTGGTCACAGCCTTGTAGTCTTTCCATGAAACGTACTTCAATGAATT